>Ga0194058_10001221_pt1 | contig 12883 bp, 7 predicted proteins | sample SepL4417m_MetaG_FD_155490 | JGI IMG/M metagenome (GOLD analysis project Ga0194058, IMG submission 155490) | Anoxic zone freshwater microbial communities from boreal shield lake in IISD Experimental Lakes Area, Ontario, Canada - Sep2016-L442-17m | ecosystem: Environmental > Aquatic > Freshwater >... | reverse complement strand
GAGTAATGCTATGTGTTGGATAGATTGGTTTTCTGGACGCATGGGGTTATGCGTCAGGGCTGAGAAGGTATAGCTTTACTGACCCGTCAATTGCGTCGTAAACTGGGTCTTCAACCCGCGCTGGAACAAGCTTTACAGCACTTGCCTGACATGCCTCTGGACAGTTTGGAAAACCTGGCCGATGCATTGCTCGATTTTAATGGCGTTAATGATTTACAGCACTGGCTCGCCACCCATACTCACATTAAAAAGTAAGATAAATTATGCGTTCCTGTGGATGGTCACTGTATTGAGGCCTTATCGGTAGGGCGTTTTCCGGTCGGGCTATCTATTGCCTGGATGACGGTGAGTGTGTCTATTCAGTCAGTTTATATATTGGGCTTAAACACCAAATAAAAGTTTTTTAAACCCCTTAAAAGGTTTAGACTAGCCGTTAGCATTTTGAAAGGTCAATCTCTCATGTTTAGCGAAACCAATACCACCCTTTTAATTATTGATGATGCGTCCGAAAATCTACGACTATTAAGTGAACTGTTACAACCAACATACCGGGTGTTGGCCGCAACCTCGGGAGCTGCCGGCTTACGTATAGCAGGCAACCCGCCTAAGCCCGACCTGATTTTACTTGATGTGATGATGCCGGACATGGATGGTTTCGAGGTCATTACCCAGCTGCGCAACGATCCCGACACACAAGATATCCCTGTTATTTTCCTCACCGCCATGACCGATACCAACGACGAGGAACGTGGCTTGCAACTGGGTGCAGCTGATTATATTACCAAGCCGATCAGCCCACCTTTGGTGCTGGCACGGGTCAATACCCAACTGGAAGCCAAGCGGGCGCGTGACTGGATGAAAAACCAAAATACCATTCTTGAAGCCGAAGTTGCCCAGCGCATGAAGGAAAATAATCTCATCCAGCGCATCAGCATTCGGGCACTGGCGCATCTGGCCGAAATACGCGATCCGGAAACCGGCAACCATATTTTGCGCACCCAAGGTTATGTGCAACGACTGGCGACCGGACTGGCGCGCCATCCCCATTTTGCCGCCACGCTTACCGAAAGCTACATTGACATGTTGGCCCAGTCAGCTCCGCTGCATGACATCGGCAAGGTCGGCATTCCCGATCACATACTGCTTAAACCCGGCAAGCTAACGGCCGATGAATGGGCCATTATGCAGACCCATGCCAAGCTGGGCAGCGATGCCATCGAACAGGCAGAGCGTGATATCAAACAAGCAGATCTTGACCTTGATACACACATGGTATTTCTTACGTCCGCCAAAGAAATCGCCCACTGGCACCATGAAAAATGGGATGGTAGCGGCTATCCTGATGGTTTGGCAGGGAATGCGATTCCTGTTTCCGCACGCCTGATGGCAGTCGCCGACGTCTTCGATGCCCTGATCTCAGCGCGTCCCTACAAGCCGGCAATACCCTTCAAAAAAGCCCGTGACATCATCGCCGCCGAGCGCGGCAAGCACTTCGATCCCGATCTGGTTGATGCATTTCTTGAAGGCTTTGACGATTTTGTCGCTATTGCCAAACAATACCTTGATGCGGCCCTGATAGCCCACCCACGCTGGACAAACTAACACAGCTTATCCAAACAGGATACCACTATAATGACCCGTAAAAAACAACTCACCAATGCGGAAAAAGCTCAGGAAGTTAGCAAAATAAACGACCTGGAGGAAGCCGATAATTCCGTAACTAACGAATCAGAGACGGGGCCTGCACCTGCCACCGCTTTCCCCATTGTCGGCATAGGTGCCTCGGCGGGGGGCTTGGCGGCTTTTGAGGCGTTCTTTTCCGGCATGCCCGTCAACATTGACCCCGGCATGGCTTTTATTTTGGTTCAGCACTTGGCACCCGACCACAAAAGCTTGCTCACCGAACTTATTCAACACTGCACGCGCATGCCGGTCGTTGAAGTCGAAGACGGCATGACGGTAAAATCCAATTGCGTCTACATTATCCCGCCCAACCGCGACATGGCGTTTATAAACGGCTCCCTGCAATTGCTGGAACCCTTCTCGCAACGCGGACTGCGCCTGCCAATAGATTTTTTCTTCCGATCGCTGGCCCAAGATCAACGCGAACGCGCCATCGGCATCGTACTGTCCGGCACCGGTAGCGATGGCACCTTGGGCGTTCGGGCCATCAAGGGCGAAGGCGGTATGGTTATGGCGCAAAACCCCGAATCCACCGAGTTCGACTCCATGCCGCGCAACGCCATCGCCACCGGCACAGTGGACTTTGAACTACCACCCGCCGAGATGCCTGCCCATCTCATGGCCTATGCCAAACACGCCTACGGCAAACCCTATCAAACCACTACCGTATCGAAAGAGAAATCCGAAAACTCATTACAAAAGATCTTTGTTTTGGTGCGTGCCCAGACCGGACACGACTTCTCCCAGTACAAACTGAACACCATCCATCGACGCATCGAGCGGCGCATGGCTGTTAACCAAATTGAAACGATAGATGCCTACGTCAAATATCTGCAACAAAGTCCAAGCGACGTGCATGCCTTGTTTCGTGACCTGTTGATCGGGGTGACCAATTTCTTCCGCGATACGGATTCTTTCCTGGCGCTTGAAAAAGAGATCATACCCATGCTCTTTGCCAACAAGCTACCGACTGACACCATTCGCGTCTGGGTACCGGGCTGCTCCACCGGCGAAGAGGCCTATTCCATTGCCATCCTCTTGCAGGAACGGATCGACGCGCTTAAAGCCAACTACACGGTGCAGATCTTCGCCACCGACATTGACAGCCAGTCTATTGCCTCGGCTCGCGTCGGTCTGTATCCAACCAGCATCTCCACTGACATCACGCCTGAACGACTGACGCGTTTTTTTACGATTGATGCCGACGGCAGCGCCTACCGCATCCAAAAAAACATCCGTGACATGATAATTTTTTCCGAGCAAAATGTGATCAAAGATCCGCCTTTCTCCAAACTGGATCTGATTAGTTGCCGTAACCTGCTTATTTATATGGGTAAAGAGTTGCAGGAGAAGCTCATGCTCCTGTTCCACTACGCGCTTAACCCGTCGGGCATACTATTCTTGGGTAACTCCGAAAGTGTAGGTGAAATGACCGATCTGTTTATTACACTCAACCGCAAAGCGAAACTATACCAACAAAAAGAGGATCTTCACGGCAACCAGCGTACAAACCTGGCCCGGTTTTCCCTGCTCGCCGATAAAATACTCGTCCGAAACCCGGACAAACAAACAACTCCCGTAAAACTCCCCCTGCGCGAACTCACCGAACAGGCGCTATTACTACAGATCGCCCCGGTCGGGGCACTAGTGAATGACCTGGGTGACATTCTCTACCTGCACGGCCGCACCGGACTGTATCTGGAACCGAGTGCCGGTGAATCGGGCCTGAATAACATCCTTAAAATGGCCCGCGAAGGGCTGCGAATCGGCCTGACCACCAGCCTGTACAAAGCGGTGAGCACCCAAGAGGTTGTTCGCTGCACAGGTCTTCGCGTTAAAAGCAATAGTCATTTTTCCTATGTCAATTTGACCATCCGTCCGGTGAAATTCGCTTCTATCGGGCCCTCTAATGTACCTCTCTACCTGGTTATCCTGGAGGAGGATTCACGCACGGTAGCGGCAGGGTCAGGGTCAGGGTCAGGGTCAGGGTCAGGGTCAGGGTCAGGGTCGGCAGAACAGGCCGGCGAAGACAGAGAAATCGACACACGCGTCGCGGCTCTTGAACAGGCCTTGCTGGCCAAAGAAGAACACCTGCTGGTCACCACCGAAGAACTGAGCACCGCCAACGAAGAGCTCAAATCCACCAACGAAGAACTGCAATCCAATATCGAAGAATTGCAATCCACCAACGAAGAACTGGAAACCGCCAAAGAAGAGTTACAGTCCATTAACGAAGAGCTGTCTACGGTCAACACCGAACAGCAACTCAAGGTCATCGATCTGTCACGCATCAATAACGACATGATCAATTTGATGGCGGGCACCGGCATCGGCACCGTTTTTGTGGACTCAGCTATGCGTGTCGTGCGCTTTACCAGTGCCGCCAGCGAGATCATCAACCTGATCCCAAGCGATGTCGGCAGACCCGTAAGTCATATTGCCTATAACCTGCTGAACTATTACAGCCTGGTTGCGGACATTCAGGAGGTACTGAATACCTTGACCCCCAAAGAGACTGATGTGCAGTCTTTGGCGGGCAAGTGGTACACCATGCGCATATTGCCTTACCGTACCCTCGAAAACATAGTCGAGGGCGCGGTAATCACTTTTGTTGACATTACTGAATCTATACACACACAAGAGACGTTAAAAAATGCCAATCAAATACTCCGTATGGCAGTCGTTGTTCGTGATGCAAACGATGCCATCACCATGCAGGATCTCGAGGGCCGTATTCTGGCCTGGAATCCTGGAGCCGTGCGAATGTATGGCTGGAATGAAGCCGAAGCACTGCAAATGAACGTATCTGATCGAATCCCTGAAGCACTGAGAGAGAATGAGTTAACCAAAGTCCACCAGCTTAGCCAGGCTGAAATTATGGAACCGTACTGCACACAACGGCTAACACGAGAGGGTGCTGTCGTGGAGGTATGGATGACTGCCACTGCGTTAAGTAATGAAGCCGGAGAGATGTATGCGATTGCAACTACCGAACGAACAAAAGAAGCCATGATTAATTTAATAAAAAAACCTGGCGATACTCAACATGACTAAACAACCCGATAAGGATGACTTATCAGTAAGTTCAGCGTTGACTCTACGCCGGCAAGCCGAAAAAATCGCGCAGGCAAGTGCTGCGCAATCATTGGAAACTCTAAAGGCAATGACGCCCGAAGCAATCCTGAGAATGCTTCATGAGTTACAAGTTCATCAGATTGAACTGGAAATGCAAAACCAAGAGCTGCAACGAACGCATGTGGAACTGGATGCGGCACGGGAGCGCTATTTCGACCTTTATGATCTGGCACCGGTAGGCTATTGCACCCTTAATGAACAGAGCCTGATCCTTGAAGCCAACCTCACCGCCGCTACCTTACTGGGCGTAGCTCGTTGGATACTGCTTAAGCAACCGCTGTTTCGCTTCATCTTTAAAGATGATCAAGATATTTTCTACCTGCACCGAAAACAACTCTTTCAATCTGGCGAACCACAAACTTGCGAGTTGCGCATGGTAAAACCTGACGGCACGCAATTTTGGGTGCAACTGACGGAGACCGCTGTGCAGAGCTATAATCGCGAGCCCTTATGTCGAGTTGTACTCAGTGACATCAATGAGCGCAAAAAGGTAGAAGCTGAACTTGAACAGCATCGTTATCACCTTGAGCAACTCGTGTCCTCGCGTACCGCCGAACTAATCAAAGCCAAGCAAGCTGCCGAAGCTGCAAACCTTGCCAAAAGTAGTTTCCTGGCTAAAATGAGCCACGAGATTCGCACCCCGATGACGGCCATCATCGGCCTCACCTATCTACTGCGCCGCACCGAACTGGCACCTGAGCAAGCCGAACGACTAGGCAAGATTGATACCGCTGCCAATCATCTGCTATCCATTATTAACGACGTTCTCGACATGTCTAAAATTGAAGCCGGTAAACTTGAACTGGATAGCACCGACTTCGAGCTTTTGGAAATACTCGATAATGTCAGATTTATTATCGACGAGTCGGCGCAGAACAAAGGGCTCTCTATCCAGGTTGATGGCGATGGCGTTCCCCTGTATTTACGCGGTGACCCACTACGTCTGCGCCAGGCTTTACTGAATTATGCAGGTAACGCTGTCAAGTTTACCGAGCAAGGCACTATCACCCTACGTGCGAAATTACTGGAAGACAGGAGTGACGAATTGGTGGTGCGTTTTGAGGTTGAAGATACCGGCATCGGCATTCCACCTGACAAGATAGCTACCCTGTTCCTGCCTTTTGAACAAATAAATACGAGTAAATACGGTGGCACCGGTCTTGGACTCACTATCACCCGACACCTGGTACAACTAATGGGGGGGAAAGTCGGTGTTGACAGCACCCTGGGATTGGGCAGCACTTTCTGGTTTACCGCCCGACTGCAACGTAGTCACGCCCGTAATATGCCCGCTGTTTTTACCACCACGAATTCAGGAAACACAGAGATACAGTTTCGCCAAAGTTACCGAGGCGCAAAGCTTTTGCTGGTAGAAGACAACGCCATTATTCGTGAAGTGATTATCGAGCTTCTGCGTAGTGTGGGCTTGATAGTGGAAGTAGCTAAAGATGGCTTGGAAGCTGTGGAGAAAGCTAAAATCAATCCGTATGATTTAATCCTGATGGACATGCAGATGCCCAATATGGATGGACTGGAAGCCACCCGCGCCATCCGCGCAATGCCCGACCGGGAAACCATACCGATCGTGGCATTAACCGCTAATGCCTTTACCGAAGAGCGCCGTGCTTGTGCCGAATCGGGCATGAACGACTTTCTTGCCAAACCCCTGAAACCGGAATTGCTTTATACAACCCTGATGAAGTGGTTGCCGCCCAGAATAACAAATGCGCCTGATGACGCCGATCAAAAGCCCGAGGGCACTGTACCAGGCAACGACCTGTCGATTACCGCACAAATGCAGGCTCGAAAAATAGCTACCGAAGCGGCTCTGGTGTTAATGGCAAAAGTGCCTGGTTTAAACATACCGTATTGCCAGTCTTTACTGGGTGGCAATGCCGAAAAATTTCTGGAATTACTGAATCTTTTTATCGCATCCCACGCTAACGACATGACAGTACTGACCGCAAACCTTGCAAAAAGAGATCACACAGCTGCCAAACATCTGGTTCATTCGCTTAAAGGCTCGGCCGCAACACTAGGAATTGATAACCTGGCCGCCATGGCAAAACGATTGGAAGAGTTATTGCGGGAGAGCCGCCATGAGGCTATTCAAAGCGATACTATCAACACTCAAATCAATGACATCAGTCTTGAGCTGATTGCCATTGCGGCCGCGCTGCCGACCTTATCCAGCCCTCCTCCTCCGCCACCGACCATGTCGCCGCCGGATCAAGAAAACCTGAAGACAGTGCTTAAGGAACTCGATACACTGCTTGCAGAGAGTAACACTGCTGCCATCCAACTATTTGAGTCGCATGTAATATCCCTACAAGCCTTATTTGGTGTCGCCTGTGAAGAACTTACCCAACAAATCAAACACTTTGAGTTTGAAAAAGCACGAAAAACCTTGCAGACCCTTTTAAAATAGTAACGTAATAAAAATCATTGTAGACCATGCTGCACGTGTCTTTTGAGTTAAGATTCACGGATACCAATTTAAAGCGGGACAGAGCAATAAGGAAACATCCCTCTGGGATGAAGCCAAAGATTAGGAAGGGGTCTGCATCCCATACGCATCAAGCTAAGGCATTTTTCTCGTGTCTAAGCGGTGGTACATGAGCAGTGATGCTGTAGGAGCGGGCCGCGCCCGCGAAATTTCGGCAGTAATGCCTAAGTTGTAGCGTATTCATCGCGGGCGCGGCCCGCTCCTACATTCCTTAGCTTGATGCGTATGCATCCCCTCTCTAATCCGCGCCCGATAAAACAATAATCGCTTGCGCGTATTATTGCGGGGCGCTCCTTTCGGCCTAAAGGCCGAGGTCTTAAACCAGCAAGGAAGATTGATAAATAAAACTGGCCTGGTGATTCCGGGAGCGCTGAGCCCCAGCTCGGCGTAGTCAGTAATCGGTTTGACTATCCCGTGCCGAGCTGGGGCTCAGCGTTCCCGAAAAGTTATCTGTCCCGGCTTAAGTTGGTAGCCAGATTCACAGACCAAGACCTACAGATAACGAACAAAACTTATCTCGTTCGTCCTCACTAAAAAACGCACACGAAATAAAAAAGCGTTAGGCTCACTAAAAATCCGTGCAGCTCACTCTTTAATAAACGACTTAACAATTGAAAGCTTTATAAATAGTTTTTGTACTTTTCGTGGATCAACTAATTTTTTATTCTAAACAGATTACCAAAATATATTAGGTGATTTTTGTAAACTATATGCTATTATAAAAAATGAGATGACCGGTCGTTTTTAAATATTAACAAGGTTATTGTGCCAAGACAATTATCTCTGGACTCATTATAATTCCCGAAATTAAAATGATGACCGAATCACTACTGCAAGCATATAACTTATACCAACCACGGCTACAGTGGCTTGGCATGGGTAACAATACAAAATGCAACGACAAGCTATTAAGATTGTTGGTACTTTTACCGCAAAAAAGAGGATAAAGAAAATGAATAAAACAAAACTTATGTTGACCTGGATGGCTTTTTTAGTACTGATTCCGGTGACAGGACAAACAGAAATATTAGCAATGGTTAATTATGAAAGCAAGCCTGAAACGCCAAGACGCGAGGGGATAGCGATTATGGACGTTGATCCGGCCTCTAAAAATTTCGGCAAGGTTTTAAACGATATTCCTTTGCCGGACGATTTGGTTGCTCATCACATTTTTTACAACAAAGACCTTAGCAAAGCCTATATTACTTCTTTAGGAAATGGCGCACTTCATGTTATGGACATGAAGCATGTTCCCTACCACATCAAAAAAATAGATATACCTGCCTGCCAAGTGAGTGAAGATATGGTGTTTTCTAATGACAACAAAACCTGGCACTTGACCTGCATGGGCAGCAGCAATGTCATTGTTGGAAATGCCCAAACTGACCAGCCAACCCAGGTTATCGCCGCAGATTCCAAAACCCAATTCATTCTTTATCCGCATGGTATCGGCCTGCAAGAGGATATTGACCGCATTATGGTGACCAGTACCATACGTCCTTCTGATCTGGGCGATCCAGGCGAAACGGTAACCGTTATCGAAGCCAGTAGCGGTAAAGTGTTATCTACCCACAAACTATCCGACAAGCCGTCGCCTTCTGGTGTTGCGACAGTAGAAGCGGTTTTTCTGCCCGAGGCAAATCCGCCTATGGCTTATATAACCACCATGTTCGGCGGCACACTTTGGACAGGATTGTGGAATTCCGACAGCAAGGCCTTTGACTTTGCACAAGCCTACGAATTTAATCCTGCCACACAGAATGTACCGCTGGAAATTTACTTCAACGAAAAGCATGACCGACTGTATATCACCACAGCCAAACCCGGTCATCTTAATGTCTTTGATATCAGTCAATCGGCATTGAAACCGGTATTACTAAAATCTATACCGACTGCCGCTGGCGCTCATCATGTCGTATTTTCGCCAGACGAGCGTTATGCCATCGTAGAGAACAATTTTTTGAATCTTCCGGATATGAATGACGGCTCTTTGACAGTCATTGATATGACTACTTTTGAAAAAGTTGCCAGTATTGATACTCTAAAAAAACAGGGACTGCTTCCCAACAGTATTATTTTAATGCCGAAATGGCATCATGATACCGCGCATTAAAAAGCATAAGTCGCTGGTTTTATAAAAAACCAAGCCACCTTTGGCGGATGACGTTAAGCTTGTTCGCCAAAGGATTACGCACTGTTAAATGGCGTCAAGGTTTGCGTGCATGTTGATCCAATGCCCATTGCACATGCTCTCTAACCATTTCAGAATGATGTTTAAGCTGTGGTATTAAGGCTTCAATAATAAGTGGTGATGCAGGCGCATTACCCAGCGCTACGGCAGTGTTTCTCAACCAGCGCTCATGACCAATCCGGCGTATTGCGGAACCTTCGGTTTTTGTTAAAAAAGTCTCTTCACTCCAGGCAAAGACATCCAGCAATTGTTGGGTATTTAGTTGCTGACGGGGATTAAAGTCTGCTTCAGCCGTTAGTTTGGCAAAACGATTCCAGGGACAAATAATCTGGCAGTCATCACAACCATAAATACGATTACCTATTAACGGTCTAAATTCTTCAGGAATTGATCCGTGCAGTTCAATGGTTAAATAAGAGACACAACGCCGCGCGTCAACTTGATAGGGTGCAACTATTGCCTTGGTTGGACATACATCAAGACAAGCTGTACATCCGCCACAATGAGCGGTGGTCGGGTTATCTACCGGCAGAGGTAAATCAATAAAAATCTCGCCTAAAAAAAACCACGAACCGGCTTTGCGATTGATTAAATTGGAATGCTTGCCTATCCAGCCTAAACCCGCCTTTTCGGCCAAGGCTTTTTCCAAAACAGGCGCACTGTCAACAAAAGCCCGCATCCCTAAATTGAATGGCGGTTGTTGCGGGAATGATGAGACGTTGGCGTGTATTTTATCCGCAAGCTTTTGCAAGCGGTTACGCATCATTTTGTGATAATCACGACCCAAGGCATAGCGTGAAATATAAGCAGACGTGGGATCAGCCAAAGACTGATTCATGGTGGCAGTCGACTCGGACTGGTAATCCATCCGCACCGAAATAACCCGGGTAGTGCCTTCATGTAATAAAGCAGGACGGCTACGCTTTAGGCCATGACGCTGCATATAATCCATTTCGCCATGAAAATTATTCGCCAGCCAATTTTCCAGATGAGCTTCTGCATCTGATAAATCGGTATCGGTAATACCGACTTGCTGAAAGCCCAGCTCCAGTCCCCACTGCTTAATTTGCAAAGCAAGGCTGGCCATGTCTTGATGATTAATCTCGTTCATGCCGGGAAATCAGCTTTTATAGTAAAAAGGACTTGCAATTTAAAGAGGGAGGATTTTACAGATACCATCCCTTGAAGGGATGGTATCTGTCCCGGCTTAAGTTGATAGCCGTAAAAAGTATAGCGAGTTAAACGCTGCTTCTTGATCGAGGTCTATTGCTTGAATTGCCCGAAGGCTTACGCGCCTGGCTTGAGTTTCTGGGTGGACGTGGGGCGCGTGGTGGCTCCGGTGGCATTGGGGGTGCAACATCGGCAGGCTCAAAACCGACAATCTGCTCGCGTTTAATCGGTGCACCAATTAATTTTTCCACCAGTCGCAAGGCAGAAACTTCATCATGGGAGACTAATGAGATGGCTTGTCCTTCTTCCCCTGCCCTACCCGTACGGCCAATTCTATGGACATAATCAGCGGGTGCACGGGGCAATTCATAATTGACCACATGCGGGAGCAAGGCAATATCAATGCCTCGGGCCGCCACATCAGTCGCTACCAACACCCTGATTTCACCGGCTTTAAACCCGGATAAAGCACTGGTTCTTGCTCCTTGGCTTTTGTTGCCATGAATGGCGGCAGCTTTTATATTAATCTTGTTGAGTTTTTCAGTCAGACGGTTAGCGCCATGCTTGGTACTGGTAAATACCAACACTTGTTGCCAGTCATTGGTTTTTATCAAATGGCAAAGCAGTTCGGCTTTATTGGCTTTATTGCAAAGATAAGCAATTTGCTCAACTGTTTCTGCGGCGGTATTACGGGCCGCCACTTCGATTTTTATCGGATTGACCAGCAAGCCTGTGGTGAGCTTGCGTATATCTTCGGAAAAAGTCGCTGAAAACAACAGGTTTTGGCGTTTTTTGGGAAGCAGTGCAATCAATTTACGAATATCGCGAATAAAGCCCATATCCAACATCCGGTCGGCTTCATCCAGTACCAGAGTTTCTACTTTATCCAGCTTGACTGCATTTTGATTGACCAAATCCAGTAATCGACCTGGCGTGGCAACCAGCACATCAACACCACCTCTTAAGCGCATCATCTGTGGATTGATTTTTACGCCGCCAAACACCACTTCAGTTTTTAAGCGAGGATGTAAATGAACACCGTACTTAGTGACCGATTCAGCAACTTGTGCAGCAAGTTCGCGGGTTGGCGTTAATATCAACACTCTGATAGGACGGTTGGCACCGTAAGAATGCTGAGATAAGCGATGCAGGATAGGCAGCGCAAAGCCCGCTGTTTTACCGGTACCCGTTTGAGCGGCGGCAAGTAAATCATTACCGTTTAAAACAGCAGGAATGGCTTGTAATTGAATGGGTGATGGTGTGGTGTAACCGGCATCAGCAATGGCACGTAAAAGTGGATCTGATAAACCGAGTTTTGAAAATGGCATGTATTGGGTCTCAATTGAAGGCTGCTGTTTATTTATATCTTGCAGCGCTGTATAAAAAATGAATTTCTTGCTATGAACGCAACTTAAAAACAGCAAGCAATTTAAAATTGTCGCTATTTCTAAAGACTATTGGCGTTTTTGATCGTGACAGGATTAGTGGACGTTATCGGTAACGCAGGTTAATGAATTCTATCTGTATTGCTGTACGTGGTGCCCCAAAGTGGATTCGAACCACCGACCTGTCCCTTAGGAGGGGACCGCTCTATCCAGCTGAGCTATCGGGGCAATTAAGTAATTCTACCATAAAGCGCGTCATGATATGCTTACGTTTTGTTATTTGTTTGTTTTTAGTGTAAAAATAGTTCACCACGAAGGCACGAAGAGCACGAAGGTTTATATTTTTATAAACTGCATAATAAAATTAACAGCACCTCAATTTCGTCCCTTTAACCTTTCACCTCATCAATCCATCCACTCATAGAACTCGGTCAAGGCAGGGTCACATTTACAGCAACTGGTTCCGCAAGAAGCCTCTCGTGACAGTTTTCGCACATTGCCTTTGCTTATCCACTTGCCCAGCATACCGCGCAAGGCATCCGCATCCATATTAAAATGATTGACCAAATCAGCCAAAGCGACTCTATGCTGTTGTTTTAAATAACTACGTAAATCAGATAGGATCACTGACTGACTCCCCGCCATGCTTTGTAAGGGTGTTTTTTCCGGTTAGCCACAAACCCGCTAAAACCAATAAAAAAACACTGATTAATCCACTAATCCAAGTCAATGAATAGTCAGGATGCTGGCTATAAGTCATCGCCTGATAAAAAATAGTGGCTGTCATATAGGCAATTCCGGTAGTCCAGAACT
>Ga0194058_10001210_pt1 | contig 12921 bp, 9 predicted proteins | sample SepL4417m_MetaG_FD_155490 | JGI IMG/M metagenome (GOLD analysis project Ga0194058, IMG submission 155490) | Anoxic zone freshwater microbial communities from boreal shield lake in IISD Experimental Lakes Area, Ontario, Canada - Sep2016-L442-17m | ecosystem: Environmental > Aquatic > Freshwater >... | reverse complement strand
GCCTTGAACGTCGAATCATATCGCTTACGACTCCGTCGTTTCGCCATTGCTGAATCCTTTCTGAAACTTGGTTAAGGACATCCATTTTACACCTTAACCGTGCGCCCAGTTTTCCGGGTCCCGCGCAGTCTTCTTTGGCGGCGGGTACGGCAGCAGTGGCATCAGCAGTGTGGTGGACATTTACGACACATCCACAAACTCCTGGTCCACGACGAACCTCTCGCAGGCACGCTCGCGTATTTCGGCGACCTCGGCAGGTGGTAAGGTCTTCTTTGGCGGCGGAGTCAGCAAGGAGGACTTCGTCCCCCTCACCCTCACCCTCAGCAGCGTTGTGGACATTTACGACACATCCACAAACTCCTGGTCCACGACGAACCTGTCGCAGGCACGCTATTCTCTTGCGGCGACCTCGGCAGATGGTAAGGTCTTCTTTGGTGGCGGATATAGCAAGCTTGACAGTAATGGCCAAATCCTCAGCAGTGTGGTGGACATTTACACCATTCAGACCTACGGCACAATCACAAGTTCCAAAACATTTGCTCTTTTGGATCAAACGACCGTGGCTGGACGGATGCAACTAAACGGAGGAATGCTCAGTCTAGGGACTTTCGACCTCGTTGCCGGCTCTTTGAGCGGCAGTGTTCCGATAGACCTGGGCAGTGGCATGCTCAGCACCGGTGGCGATAACTCGTCCAGCACCACGTATTCCGGGGTCATTCGCGGCGGGGGAACCTTTGTGAAGACCGGAACCGGCACCCTGATACTCAGTGCGAGCAATACCTATGCCGGCACGACGAGCGTTACCGGCGGCACCCTCTTGCTGGCAGCCGTAAATTCTCTATCGCCGGGAAGTCCGATTTCCGTAACAGGAGGAAGCGTACTCGACCTAGGCGGATTGAGCCAAACGACATCTTCTACGATTACGCTTCAGAGCGGCACCCTCCAGAATGGAACTCTCATAGCGAACGGGGGTGCTTTCAATTTCCAAACGGGCATCGTTTCGGCAAATCTCGCCGGCAGTGCTGGCCTGACGAAAAGTGGCAGCGGCACCCTTACGCTTTCGGGCAGCAATTCGTACAGCGGCGGAACCGTAGTCAGCCAGGGCACGCTCAACGTGAGTGGCAGTGCTTTGCCCAACGGTGGGAATGTCCAGCTTGCCGTGGGGACGACGCTGAGCGGCTCGGGAATCGTTCGAGGCAATATCACGGGGTTACCAGGATCTACAATCCTCGCTTCAGGGGATCTCTCCCTCGGCGACTCCACATCCTTCACAGGCTTCAGTCATGCCGGAACACTGGACGTCGGCAGCAATTCGGTCACTTTGGGGAGCAAACAGTTCACCAATCTTGGAGTTTTGACGACCCTTAGCGGCGGAACCATAAACGCCCTCAAGGGGATTTCACTTGGAGTGGGCTGTGCCCTCTCGGGTTCGGGAGCCGTCAACGGGAAGATTGCCGCTGGCTACGGTTCAACCATCAACGCCACCGGCAACCTGACCCTGGGCGATTCGACCTCGCCCGCCGGTTTTGCGAGCAATGGCGAACTCTACACCAATGCGAACACGGTGACGCTTTACAGCATGAATCAGGCCGTCTTGGGTTCTTTGACGCAGATTGGCGACGGTGGCAACTCAGGTACGCTCGTCGCGGCCAAAGGCATCGTACTCAATTACGGCAATAGCCTCGTCGGCCAAGGGACTATCAGCACCCCCAACACTCTGGCCGCTGCGTCGATTATCAATGGCAACGTCGATGGCACTGGCAGCGGCCTGACCTTTACAGGCTACATCAAAGGAGAGGGTTCTTTCAACGGGCGATTCACGATCAATGGTACACTAGATCTAAATGCGGTTGACGCGAATGTTAGTTCGCTGACCGGCTCCGGTATCGTGACTCATAGCGGTACTGGCAGCCATACGCTTAGCATCGACAGTGGCAATTTCGCCGGAACGATCAGGAACACTGGCGGAACGCTCGCCTTGCTCAAGACGGGTAGTGGCCAGTTAATCCTCAGCGGCAGCAACACCTACATGGGCGGAACAACAGTGGATGACGGTACGCTTTACGTGACAAACTCCAATGCCCTGCCCACCGAGACGAGATTGACCATCGGTGCCGGTGGGACTTTGATATTTGATCCCTCTGCCTTCTTCGCCTCCCCAATGATATTGTCGGTGGCTTCGCGATTTTCTTCACCCACAATGGAAACAGTTCCCGAACCAGGAACTCTATCGCTGCTCGGCGTCAGTATTATAGGGCTGTTGGGCTGGGCGTGGCGGAAGCGGGTAGCAGGAAAATAGTGCGAAGCCATCGGCCTTCGATCAACTCGAACCACAAGACGACACTCCAACCATCCTGTCCATGCCGTCTCGATGGACGGAATCGGCACGAAGGGCAGCTTGATAGCGACGTTTCGGATACGGATCATCGTCTGACAGGTAAAAAAGAGCCCGCCGTCGCCATAGTAACGCGGTGGGCTTCCATGCAGCCGCCGCCCGTGCCAACCTCGCTGTACGAGGCCAACACGGAACGGGGCTGCACGGGTTTCTTCACGTTCGCGGGCATGCAAGTCTTACCGAATGCCCTTGTCAGGCCGTATTTCGCCCGTGTGAATGCTGCCAGCGATCATCGCCACCGCGACGGCCACGAAAATGATCCACGACCCAGCCAAGCCGCCGACGATGGCGGCCACACCGATGGCACCCACGATGTGGTGCTGGTTCAACTTTTGTCGTGCTCCCATAGTACCTCCTCTGTTGTTCGTTATCGATCGGAATGAAGTGAACTGCCGTGCTAGCCAGACCAGCCTTGGCACTCCGTTCTGTAGTCGCACATGGCGCATCCGAACCCTGGCCTGTAATTGAACTTGCCAGAATCCAACGCATCGAGATATTCACGAATCACACTGAACAGCCGCCTGAAATGAGCATCCGTTCGGGCAGCATATTCGTGGAATTCAATTTTGGGCACCTTGGTCTTTATCAGCGACCTAATCTCAATCCCAGCTTCCTTACGGCCAGTGATCTGCCTGTAGAGCCACGCGTAGCTCGAAAGCTGGATCTCGTGCGAGATTTCCATCGGTTCGCTGCTTCTGCTGCTGGTCTTAAAATCAGCAATCACAGGTCCAAATTCTCCTTCGAGCACCAGATCAATCACGCCGACCAAAGGCATGCCCAGATCATCGCCACTTTCAGGATCAAACAACGGTGCTTCCACGGCAACCTCGACGGCCAACGGCTTTTCATTCGGCGGTGCGATAGCCAAGTATGCCTCGACCAAGCCACACACTTGCTTGCGTAGGGCTTGCTCATCGGCAACATCCTTGAACGTCGGCTTTTCCTGGTCAACAAGCCCTGCCCACGACTCCAAAAACTTGCCGGTAACCTCGTTGGTTTCCAGCGTGATGCCGAGTTGCAGATGCCTGTAATATATCTCTAAGCCCGAATGGCAAGCCTTTCCTACGAACAAAGCAGGAGTCGTTGGCGTGCGGATACCTTCCAGGTATCGATAAGCCCATTTTAGCGGACAAGTAAGCCAGCAGCTCAATCTCGATGCCGAGATATACGCATCCGCTTCACCTTGTCGCTGTCCAATCGTATCGAAGCCAATTAACCCTGTGCTCATTAAGCAGCTCCGTTCAGTACGGTGTCGAGGTTGATACGGCCTTCTTTGATCGCTTTCAGACTGTCGATCAGTCCGGAACCGTCGAGTGTGGTCAAAGCTGTCACCGGCTTTCCAAACATCTGCTGAGCAAGACTTTCCAGGCGGCGAACGCCAAGACCGTCGATCTGCTTAGCAAGCTGGCGGGCATACGTGAGTTGCTTTTCGGACATGTTCGTCACGGTACGGCCGTTGCCATTGGTGTTCTGGCCGTTGCCATTACCATTCGTGGCGTGACCATTGCCATTTCCGTTGCCATTGCTGACGGTCTGCTGGGCATGACCATTGGTAGCACCGTTCGTCTGGCTCGCGGTGCCGTCGGCTTGCTGTCGTGTCAATTCTTCGTCGATGGCCTGCTGAGCCAGTCGGAAGACCTGACGGATGCGATCGTGGAACCGCTCAGGTTCGTTGATCAGTGTCGAATCCAGTTCGACTTCCAGATTCACGCTGGCACCGCGTGAGCCGTATTTATTGTCTGCGACCTTGCGGCTGACGCCGATGTTCGTTTTTAGGGGCATGTCGCCCTCCTTTTCTTTGTTGAAAGTGATGAATCTTGCAGAAACCACAAGCCGAGGGTTGCGAAAGAATTCGCTAAGCTGCCAGAGAACAGTAAGGCGAGCCACGGCCTTCCTGAATACTGACAGTGAAGGCCGTGGCCGTGAAAAGCAAGATGCTGCTCAGCGGAGAAGCAGCCAGATGATCGCGGCACTCTGCCCCAACAAGATCAGCGGCAGAATAACACAGAAAACGTAGACATTGATCCGCTTGTAGGTTGTGCCGCACTTCCGAGCACCCCAGTCCAAGAGATCAACGCACAGGTCAAAAACCTTGTCGATCAAGATACATTCCCTTCTGTCTACGACGTGATTATCGCTTCCGCTGGCTCGAACTGCATCGACTGGAGCCGCTCGATGGCGGCCAGCAACTTCGCGTCGATCAGGCCAACGCCCGCCACACCACCCGCAACGGCGTGAGTCAGCGGTTTCGCGAAAATCCACGCACCGGCCAAGCCAGCGGCGGATGCAAGATTGCCACTGAGGACGAGACCGCTGATGGCCGTACCTACGGCGAACTGCGCCATGGGCGACCGCTTCATGATTTCCACTTGCGGGTGCAAGACCGAAAACGCAACTTGCTGTCTGGCCTTCAGCTCGGCGGCGGTGGGAGCGAAACGGTTATTGACGAGGGTGAGAGCCTTGCGGCTCCTTTTGATAACTCTGCTCAACATAAATCAGGTTCCTTTGTTTGGTCGCTTGTTATTGTATCCGCTTTTCGATCCCAGGCGACCTGGCCAGGATCTCAGCGCATGTTATTTACCTCTTGTTGACGGCCTGGACAGCCCACACGCTGACCACGACTGCCGCACCTCCGATGACCAGGGGCACGATCGTCGCCGACTGAACCGCGATGACGCCACACGTGCCGATCACGGCAGCGGTCAAGCCAATAATACCCACCAGGCCGGGGATTTCGTTTTGCATGTTGTATCTCTGAGGGTGAAAGACTTGAAATTAACCCGTCGAGAATGATATTGTCATGCTGCTCTCCTGTGAAATGGTTAAGGGTGATGGTGCCGTAGATAACAGGTCTGCATTTCATCGTCCAGAGCGTCCAGAGCGTCAAACCACGTAAAATGCAGCACCGAATCTGGACGCTATGGACGCAGTGGATGCTGTTTTGTGCCTCTCATGGTCGCGAATATGCCAGATTCATCGCCGCGGCGGGCGGTCGAAAGCAAGTGTTTTGGCAGAGTCGCTGCGTCAAAAAAGGCCGTGGCTTAGAAGTTAGCGTCCACTGCGTCCATGAGACCTTCGGAAAACAGGGGTTTGGACGCTGTGGACGCTGTGGACGCTGTTTTCCGACTTCTAATGTTGGGTGGGTGGACAACATTCTGACCACGCTGGAATGCCCACGATCTGCCGCGATCATCGGCCAAGATAGAAGGTCTGCATTTTAGCGCCCAAAGCGCCCAACGCGTCCAAAATAAATCTGGACGCTTGGACGCATGGACGGGTTGGACGCGTTTTCCGCGACCTTATCAGATGGCCTGGGTGGCCTACAGTAAAGACTGTAGTACCACTAGGTTTTAGTTCTCAGGCTTTCCTTGAAACCTGGATTATTGCGTCCAACGCGTCCAACGCGTCCAGAATAAATCTGGACGCATGGACGCATGGACGGGTTGGACGCGTTTTCCGCGACCTTATCAGATGGCCTGGGTGATAGGATCTTCACCCGTGAACTTCTTCCAGTTCTCAGCAAGCTCGCGACGAACCTGGCTGATGCGGCCAGCCGATACCTTGAACTTTTTCGCGGTGTCCGCCGTTCGATTGCCCACCGACAGAAACTTAGCAATCCGCCTCTGACGGTACGGAAGCAGTTTGAGCCAAGCGCTGAAGTCGATGCGGCTTGCGGCAAGATCCGCGGGCGTGGTATTCCGATTCTCAGCAAGCAGCTCACTACAGCTTTCCTCGGGATCCTCCCAGCACTCCTTGACACGGTGGTATCTGTCGAGCCTTGCCACTCTCACGTGCTTCTTCGCCTGGCAGTACGGCGAGAGCACATCCGTGACGTCGAGATGACCACCGACAATCCTGTGATCGCGAGTCTGTTTCTCCGCGAACTTTGCCAGAACTGTCGGGAAGGCCTTGTCGAGCTTTCCGCGACGTGCCAGTCCGACCAGTGCTGCCCAGGTGTTGCAGAGTACGTTCTGCACGCACTCCTGCCTTGCTTCGGGGTCGAGATACCGAAAGGCGTTGCGGGCATGCTTTTTGATGGAAGGCATCATCTTTTTGTAGACGGCCTTGCACTTCGCGGTGGAGAAACGGGGGCGGGGATCTGGGGAGTCGGAATCAGAATCTGAAGCAATACAGCAAACCATTGAAAAACTCCTGATAGATACGGCCGCCCGCAGGCGGCCATGTGATGAAAAACATGGCCGCTCCGCACAATGCGGACGGCACCAGAACGCGACGGCAAGAAACGAAATGAGCCTCAAAACCGACCAAGATGGTCGATTTGGGGCTTAAAAAGCTGATGAAGGTCACCCCTCAAAAGCTATCCGTGCGCTCAATGATTATGACAGGAAAAACGCTTTTCTTTAGGTATCGGAGGGCGTGCTTTGGCCTCTGGCCGCCCCGGCCGAATCACTTAACACATCTGTTGGGCTTGGTGTCCGTCGAGCGATCGGGACGCGAAACTGAATTATTCCAACAAAGGCCAGGAAGACATGGCTGAAAATGAACCTGGGCGGGATTTTATCGGAATTATTCCGGAATTATCGCTTGCATTGCCAAAGTATATGTTACAATGGGCTTAATTACAGGTGACCGTTGAATAGACGCCTTCATCCGTACTGCGGCAGCACACCGATGTCAGCACGTCGCTGGTTCGTGACTAGTCGGCGTCTTCGGACTACATTTATGAAAAATTGGTTCTGATCAAGGGGGGGTTGCTCCACACGGCGCGGTGGAGAATATCTGGTTTGCCCAGAGTCTGGTTACCCTTCGTTTGGAATCCGATGACGCGGAAGTTGTGCGCATTATCGATTCGTTGTTGAGCATTAATGGCAAGGTCGCCGGCCTGCCGTCGGGTCATTGCGATTCATGCTCGTTGCGTAGATGCGGATACGAAAGACCAAGGCTGGTGTACTTGAGGAACCAAAGAATGTTTTGCAACTTCTCCACGAGACGCAGTTGCCGAGCACTCCGGTTGTCGGCCGCGGGCTTGGCGTACTTCGTTGTTGCGTTTGTTATGCTCGTGGCACTGCCACTCGACGCAGCCAATTACACCTGGGCTGTTTCCTCTGGCGATTGGTTTACGGCCACAAACTGGGGCGGAACCCTGCCGACCAGTAATGACACTGCCTATATCATCAACGACGGGACGGCCAACGTCACTTCGATCGGACCGACTTGCCGTACTCTTTTTCTGGGCAGCAGTGCGGGGAGCGGGACGGTACAAATGACGGGCGGCAGTATTTCCGTAGCGAGCTCAGAGGTCGTGGGCAGTTCAGGAACCTTCACGCAGTCCGGCGGCGTGAACCGTATTGCTGACCGCAATGGCTCTATCTATGTTAGCGGCGACGCCGCCAACGGCGGTAGGTACAACCTGAGCGGTGGCCAGTTGTCGGCATACAACGCGTCCATCGGCTTAAACGGCATGGGCACCTTTGAGCAATCCGGCGGGACAAACGGTGCCAGCGACTTCAGACTCGGCGGGAACTCTGGTGGCAACGGCACGTATATCCTCAGCGGGAGCGGCCAGTTGTCCGCAAACATCGAGAAGGTGGGCTACTCCGGCTCGGGGACTTTCACGCAAACCGGTGGAACCAATATTTGCACCAATATGGTTCTTGCCAGCGGTGATAGCAGCAGCGGCACGTATACTCTCAGTGGCAGCGGCCAGCTATCGGTGGTGTCGAGCGAAAACCTGGGTATTTCTGGTAAGGCAACCTTCGTACAGTCTGGTGGCACCCACAGTACCGCCCAACTCCTTCTCGGCTATTATTCAAGCAGCACAAGCACATACGATCTCAGCGGTAATGGCCAGTTGTCAGCAGCCAGTATATGCCTAGGCTACTCGGGTCCGGGAACCTTTACGCAATCCGGCGGTACGAACACAACCGGATCGCTTTATCTAGGCAACAACACTGACGGCAGCGGGGCGTACAGCCTTAGCGGTAGCGGGTGGTTGTCAGCAGGCAGTGTGTACCTAGGGTACTCCGGCACGGGAACCTTCACGCAATCCGGTGGTACGAACAGTATCACCGGATCGCTCTTCGTAGGCAACAACGCAGGCAGCAGCGGGACATATAGTTTGAGCAACAGTGGGCAGTTGCTGGCCTCGTGCGAGTATATCGGTCTTATCCCATCGGCCTCCGCATCGTTTCAGCAGAGCGGTGGCAAGAATACAGTCTCGCTGATGCAGATCGACTACGGTGGCAAGTATCTGCTTACCGGCGGCAGTTTGCAGGTCAACAGCGGTTTGATTAACCAAGGAATCTTCGATGGCGGCGGCATGCCGTCAGTGTTTAGTTGCAACGGCATTATGGATCTGTCCAGTGGCACCTGGCAGAATATGGAAGCCATGTCGTTGGATATGGGTATCAACTCCCTCTTGATCGTGCCCGCGGGATTCAATCTGTCTACTGGCTTTGCCAGCTACAGTACCTTGGGTTTCACCCACATTACCGGTACTGTTTTGGCAGTGCCGGTCGGTCGGGACATTGTTGGCCAGGGATCGATCAATGATCCGGTCATCTGTCAGGGAACAATTGCGTGCGAGTCAAATGGCTTCATCAATTTGAACAACGGCTTAATACTCTCCGGAACAGGAAATGCTGCTTTGGGCACCGGCAGCCTGACGGTAAACGACACGGCATCGGGGATTACCATCGGGCCGCTTTCCATGTCGAATCACTACATCGGCAAGGGCGGAATTGGGATATTCACACAAACCGGCGGCAGCAACACAATTTCCAGTGGTCTCTTTCTTGGATACGGCAACACGGACAGCGGCACGTACATTTTGAGCGGCAACGGACAGTTGTCGGCCGTGAGCGAGTATATCGGTTACGGTGGGGGGGCTACCGCGATGTTTCGGCAAACCGGTGGCAATAACACCGCCGGTTATGTCTCGATTGGTAACGGCGGATACTATCTACTCGGTGGCGGAACACTCAGTATCACCGCTGGCTTATCTAACCTAGGCGTGTTTGATGGTGGCGGTGGCACAGCCGTGGTAAATGCAGTGAGTTCCGTCGTCGATCTTTCCCAGGGTACTTTGCAAAATGTCGAATCGATGTCGATGAACATTGACGCCAATTCACTGTTGATTGTTTCCGCGGGATTTGATCTCAACACTGGGTTCGGTAGCTTCAATTGCTTGGGTTTGACACACACGCTCGGTACCACGCTCACAATACCAGCAGGACAAGGCTTCATCGGTTCGGTCTCGATCAGCGATGCAGTCATTTGCCAAGGAGCGATTATGGCCCCTTCCGGCGGTACCATCAATTTGATCGGAGGGTTGTCGCTCTCGGGCACTGGCACGATCCAGTTGGGCAACGGGAACCTGACAACGAACGATCTCCAATCCGGGAGCAGCAGCGGATCGCTTGCTGTCGTTAACCACTATGTCGGAAATGGCGGCATCGGCACCTTCACGCAGTCCGGTGGAACCAACAGTATCAGCCTCAATCTCTATCTTGGCAAAAACTCATCCGACAGCGGCACGTACACTCTTAACGGTAGCGGCTATGTCTCGGCGACCGACGAAAACGTGGGCTACTCCGGCTCGGGATCTTTCGTGCAATCCGGCGGAACCAACAGTATCCTCAATTATCACAATGGCCATCTATTTCTCGGTTACAACTCTTGCAGCAGCGGCACGTACGACCTCAGTGGCAGTGGATTGGTGTCGGCATCCTGCGAATACGTGGGCAATTCAGGTATGGGCACTTTCACGCAGTCCGGTGGGACCAACGGCAGTGGTATGAACAACCAAGAGCTCTCTCTCTATCTCGGAAACAATGTCGGTGGCAGCGGCAAGTATAGCCTCAGCGGTGGCCAGTTGTTGGCATACAATGAGTACATTGGCTTTTTCGGCAACGGAATCTTTACGCAAAACGGCGGTAGCAACATAATCGATAGTCTCTATCTCGGCAACAACCCTGGCAGCAGCGGCACGTATAGCCTAAGCGGCAATGGGTGGATGTCGCCATATTACGAGTACGTGGGTTTCTCCGGCGCGGGAACCTTCATGCAAAACGGCGGGACTCTCAGCATCGTCAGCCAACTCTATCTCGGCTACAACGCTGGCAGCAGCGGTACTTACAATCTTAGCGGGAGTGGCTTAGTGTCGGTTGGAGCCTACGAATACGTTGGCTCCTCCGGCACGGGAACCTTTACGCAATCCGGCGGTACGAACACAACCGGATCGCTTTATCTAGGCAACAACACTGACGGCAGCGGGGCGTACAGCCTTAGCGGTAGTGGCTTGATTTCGGTAACAAATGAGTACGTGGGTAATTTCGGGATAGGCACCTTCACGCAGTCCGGTGGGACCAATAGTACCAGCCTTAATCTCGTTCTTGGCAAGAACGATAACAGTAGCGGCACATACAATCTAAATAATGGTTTACTCGTACTTGCGTCACTGAGCAAAGGTTCTGGCTCGGCCACCTTCAACTTCAACGGTGGAACTCTTTTGGCCAGCAGTGGGTTTTCCACCAGCCTGCCTATGATATTGGGAGCCAGCAGCGACAGAGCGACTTTCGATACGGCTGGATTCAACGTGACACTTTCCGGTTCGCTGTCCGGTCCCGGCAGCATAACCAAGGTCGGTAAAGGTTCGTTAACCTTGGCAGCTACCAATTCGTTTAGTGGTAATACACTGATCAGCGGAGGTACGCTCATTCTGGGTAGTTCGCTGGCGTTGCAGCAGAGCACGCTTGACACCAGCGGCAGTGGGACGTTGAGTTTTGGATCGCTGACCGCCGCCACTTTGGGTGGTCTGACTGGCTCGCGGACGCTCAGCCTGTCCAATTCCACGTCTGCTCCGGTAGCTGTCCAGGTGGGCGGTAATGGCGTTAGCACCAATTTCACTGGCACTCTCATCGGTTTTGGCAGTCTGATTAAGATTGGTAGCGGCTCGCTGCTGCTTAGTGGCAGCAACACCTACGCGGGCATCATTGTCGTTAATGCTGGCACACTCCAGGCCACTGGCACGGCGGCACTGCCCGGCTACGCGGTGAGGGGAGGAATCAACATTGGCAACAACGCGATGCTTGCTGTCAACACGGGTGGTAGTGGTTGGTCGGCCACGAATATCAGTACGCTTCTGAGCAACAATAGCCGCTATTTCGCCAGCGGTTCGATCTTCGGCATCGATACCTCTGGAGGCAGTTTGTCGTACAACTCAAAAATCACCGGCAGCATGGGACTAGCGAAGTTAGGTGGAAACACGCTGCTCCTTACCGGCTCGAATACGTACTCAGGTCCAACGATCGTGTCGGCCGGCACGTTGAACATCAACGCCGATACGTCGCTTGGTACGGCACCGGCGTCTCCGACGACGAATATCACGTTTTCTGGCAACAGCACTCTTCAGGCGGGTGCAGCGACGGTATCCATATCTGGCAATCGAAACCTCGTTCTCAATAGCGGTATCATCGCCACTATGGATACACAGAGTAACGCCTTAAGCATTTCTGGTGCTATCGAAGGTGCCGGCGGATTGACCAAGATTGGCGTTGGCACCCTGACTCTAAACAACATCAATACATACAACGGCAACACTTTGGTCAGCAGTGGCACGCTCGCCCTAGGCAATACTTGTGCCTTGCAACAGAGTACACTGGACACCAGCGGTAGTGGAACTTTGAGCTTCGGCTCGATGACCGCGGGCATGCTCGGCGGCTTGACCGGCTTCGGTACGCTCACTTTGTCCAATTCCGCTTCTTCCGCCGTGACTCTCATCGTAGGCAATAACAACTATAGCACTGCGTACTCCGGTGTGCTCAATGGCTCCGGTGGTCTGACAAAGATTGGCACTGGCGGACTCACACTCAGCGGTTCCAATACCTACAACGGAGCGACACAGATCAATCAGGGCAAGCTCGTCGTAAATGGCTGTCTGACGAATTCGGCCGTCAGCGTCAGCAGCGGCGGCACCTTGGGCGGCACTGGCACACTCGGCAGTGTCACGGTTGCTTCCGGTGGCCACCTGGCCCCTGGCAATTCGCCAGGAATACTCAGCCTGTCTGGCGATCTAACGCTTGCCTTCGGTGCGTTAATTGATTATGAACTTGATACTCCAACGAACAGCGACAAGATACTCATACCTACTGGGGACTTAATTCTCAGCGGTCAGCAATTCTCGGACTTCCACTTCACACCGTTGGATGGCTTTGGACAAGGCAGATACATTCTGATTGACGCTGGATCTGGATCAATCAGCAACAGCTTGGGAGATAATCGCAGCGGCATGATCGGCAGTTATTCGGCAACGCTCGCCGTGGAAGGCAGCGATCTGGTGCTGAACGTGGTCCCTGAACCCTCCACTTTCGCCCTGCTCGGCACCGCCACCCTCGGCCTACTTGGCTTCCTTTGGCGACGCCGCAAACCAGCCTAAACCCCCACAACCCACCGTCCTAATCGAAGCAGGTCACCAATTATGGTGGCCTGTTCTCGTTTCGCGACATCAACCCTTGCTCCCGCCCGCCGCACTCTCGCCCTTCTTCGCGACGATTCCTTGATCCCGT
>Ga0194058_10001208_pt1 | contig 12943 bp, 12 predicted proteins | sample SepL4417m_MetaG_FD_155490 | JGI IMG/M metagenome (GOLD analysis project Ga0194058, IMG submission 155490) | Anoxic zone freshwater microbial communities from boreal shield lake in IISD Experimental Lakes Area, Ontario, Canada - Sep2016-L442-17m | ecosystem: Environmental > Aquatic > Freshwater... | reverse complement strand
CGGAAGGGAGTTCCGTGGTGGTAGGCCTGACCGAAGTAGGAGTCCCATGTGTCGAGGTGGGCGTCGAAGTGCACCACGCTGATGGGTCCGTGGATAGAGTGCAGCGCGCGCAGCACGGGCAGGGCGATCGTGTGATCGCCGCCGAGCACGATGATCCGCGGAGCGATGTCGAGCGCTGCACGCACGCCGCCTTCGATGGCGGCGAGCGCTTCGGAAATATTGAACGGGCTACACGCGATGTCGCCGATGTCTACCACCTGCTGCGAAAGGAAGGGGTACGCCTGCGACTCCATTCCGTAAGGCCGCAGCAACCTCGAGGCGTCACGGATGTGCGACGGACCGAATCGGGCGCCCGGACGGTACGTGACGCCGGTGTCGAAGGGGACGCCTAGCACGGCCACGTCGGCTGAGGTGACGGTTGAGAGGTCGGGTACTAGCCCGAACGTCGGTGGAGCCGCGAATCGCGGCGTGACCGAGGTGTCGACTTGGCCGATGATGTCGCCGGCTCGCACGCGTGGAGGGGTGAAGCGATCAGTCATAGATCGATCATGGCAGCACGCCCATACGTGGGCGAACGTGATGCCCGAGCCCGGCCTGCCCATCGCCTGCCGGTTACGCCGATGTAGCGCGAGACGGTCATCGATTGACCAAAGAAGCCCGAGACGGGCTTCGATTGACCAAAGAAGGCACAGCCCAGCTGCCTTGTGCGCCCTTTTCGATCCTTCCATCCTCCTCAGTGAGGGGACGCAATTCGGCCTGTGCTCTGCACTCGGTGGATAGTGTGACCACCGTGAGTCAGGGCACCCTGCGGTGAATCGCCAGAGCGAATTTGTCGTAACGCCTGAAATCCGACAAATGTCGCCAGACTGGCACGTGCGCGCGATCATGATGGGCGTCGGAGCCCTTGCCGGACTAGACCTCGGCATGACCGCCTTTGCCGCTAGCGACGGCACCGTCGACGGGGCGGTCAGCGCGCTCGGGCTCGTGCAGCTCGTGATGGCCACGACACTTCCCATTGCTCTCCTTCTGATGACTTTTGTCGCGCGTGCTGAGCGGGTCGGCAGGCGGCGGTCGATCCTGCAGGGCCTCGTTGGATTCTTGGTGGGATCGGTGGTGGCCGCGGCTGCACCCGGGGGGGTCTTGCTGACCGCAGGGCGCCTCCTGCAGGTGACGCTCGCGTTGGCTCTGGCGGGGGCGCTTGCCCTGTGCGGCACCGCATTCGACAGCGACTCGCGGGTGCGCCGCTTCTTGTCCGTTGGTGCCGCTTGGTGCGCTGGCCTCGTTCTAGGTCCGGTGCTCGGTCACCTGCTGTTGCAGGTTGGGTCGTGGCGGCTGCTATTCGCGGCCGAGGCAGTGTTCGCTGCTGTGCTGCTCGTGCTCGCTTCCCGCGTTCTGATCGAGAGCCGCGTCGTCAATCGACCACCTCGCGGTGATCTGCGCGCTGCCATCCTCGCAGCCGCGGCGCTTTTCCTGCTCTGCCTCGGTGGTGAGCTGCTGTTCACCGATGGAGCCACTCTGAATGAGGCGTTGATCGTCATCCTCGGCCTGCTGTGTGCCGGAGTTGCGGCCGTTCGCTTCCGGCGCCGGCGGCGCTTGCAGGTGGGCGGGCCCAGTTCCTGGGCGCCTGGCACCAAGAACGCATCGCTTGTAGCGGCCGCGGGTTCGGGATTGGCGTTGGCATCGACGACGTTGATCGCGCTTTTCGCCGGCATTGGGGATTCGATCGCACTGTTGGTGGTGGTAGCGGTTGTTTGTCTCGTGGTAGTTCGCACCAGCATCGGGCGACCCCACCGACGACTGTGGATCGGCGGATCCATCTGGCTGGTGGCGGCGGTGTGTTGGGTCGGCGCGCCCACTCCCACGGTGTCGGGCTTGCTCGTCGTACTGCAGGGAGTAGGCATCGGTATCGCCATTCCCGCGCTCGACACCCTGACGGCCGGGTCGGGTGACGACCCGCACGGTCTCGTGCGGCGCTGTTCGGGGGCGACAGCCACTCGGCTGCTGGGGGCTGCCGTCGGCGTTCTGGTGGTGTTCGCCCTGCACGACGCTTCGAGCACTGGCGGCCTCGTATGGCTTGCGACGGCCGTTGGCGTGGTTGTGATGATGATCGGAATCGCCGCGCGACGTCGAGACCCCATCGCGTCTGCTCCGCACGCCAGTGAGGGTGTTGCCCAGGAGAGCCTGCGCGCGGGCAGTCGAGGGGTAGGGGAAATCGGCAACCGCGTGCCAGCCGCGCTGCTCGATTTCATGCGCCAGCGCGAGCGCGACCCCCTCGCCTCACTGCCGATGTTCAGTGGGTTTTCCGCAGAGCAACTTTCCCAGGTGCGCGCAGGCATGGAGAGGGTTGAGGTGACGGCGGGAGTTACCCTCTACGACCAAGGCGACTCACCCGACGCCCTCTACTTGGTGAGCGTCGGACGACTGGCGCTGATCGTTGATGGTGTCCACGTTCGGGATGTGCAACGTGGCGAAGTCTTGGGAGTCTCCGAACTGCTCACTGACAGCCCACATGCGGAAAGCGTGGTGGCCGCGCGCGACAGCATCGTGCAGCGCCTTCCGCGGGCCCACATCGTGCAGATATCTGATGCCACGTTCATGCTCGCTGTTTCGGTGAGTCTGGCCCAGCAGTTGCGGCGGGTCACCGCGCGCCTCGCGGAGTTCGAGCCGCCTCGGTCGGCACGCGACGTTGTGATCGCCGTGGTCGGCGTCACACCGACCAGCCCTGTCGAGGAGGTAGTTTCGGCGCTCACTGACTTGCTGCGAGGCCGCGGTGACCGCGTGCTCGCGCCGGGTGTGGTCAGCCATCTCGGGCTTGAGCGCGCCGAGGATCTGGCCGACCACGTGGTGCTCAGTGCCCGAAGTGATGACGACGAGCAGTGGCGAGAGTTTTGCCTGCGGGCATCTGATCGGATGGTGATTGTCACCACCCTCCCCGCACCCGATGGCATGCCTGAACGCTCGATGGGCAGCGACGTCGTGATCGTCGACGCTGAGCCGTCTCTCGCAGACTGGCGACGTTGGGACCTCGAGGTGGGGCCGAGTTCGCGAACCGTGGTCAAGGCCGGTGCCTTCGAGTCTGCGCTGCCTCCGCTAGCCGCTCGAATTCTCGGACGCTCTATCGGCGTCGCCTTCGGCGGCGGCGGTGCTCGGGGACTGGCTCATATCGGCGTCCTTGAGGTCCTCGAGGAGAACGGGCTGCGCATCGACAGGGTGGCTGGCACTAGCATGGGCGCCATCATCGGATGCCTTGTGGCATCGGGGCTGAGTGCTCGGCAGGTCGACGCCGCCTGCTACGAAATGATGGTCAAGCGGGCTGTCTTGGGGGACTACACGCTGCCGCGCGTCAGTCTGCTGCGCGGCGCTCGCCTCGACGATGCCTTGGACGCAGTGTTCGGCGCCGCCACTATCGAATCACTCCCTCTCCCCTTCGCCTGCGTGAGCGTCGATCTCGTTTCACGCCAGCAGGTGGTGCACCGGCGGGGCATCGTGGCCCATGCGCTCGCGGCGTCGAGTCGGTTGCCAGGCGTACTGCCCCCTTACCGTCACGAAGATGGCGGCGTGCACGTCGACGGTGGTTTGGTGAACAACCTCCCCGTCGACCTGCTGACGGGGTCGCTCGGTCCGGTGATCGCGGTGCACGTGGGTGGCAAGGTGGGGCTCGATGCTGAGGAAGCGCGGGTGAGATCAGGGAAGTTGGGAATTTCTGAGACCATCATGCGATCGCTGATGCTAGCCAGCGACAACGCCAACGTGAACGCTATTGCGCGTGCCGACATTTTGATCCAACCGGACACTTCGAGTGCGGCGCTGACCGAGTTCTTCCAGATCGATGCACTGCGCGAGGCTGGTCGTGCTGCGACGCTGGCGTCCCTGCCCGAGATCCTCGCGCTGGTGCGTTAGTTCCTGCTTGTCATCTGATCGCTGGCAACCTCGTGGTTTGAGCGTGGCGGTGCGGTTTGCGCACGAATTTCTGAACGGGCTTCGCGGCTCACTTCGGATCGGCGTGCCTGCCGTATCTGTCGCGGGCTTCTTCGGTCAACCCATGCCCGTCTCGGGTTTCTTCGGTCAAGAGATGCCCGCGAGCCGGGAGCGGTTCGCAATGGCGAGGCGGATCTGACCGATCACCCATTCCGGCTCGTTCACGATTTGGTGCCACGTGAAGCGCAGCACCAGCCAGCCGTCGAGGCTCAGATCGTTCTGCCGGCGCCGATCGCGGTCGAAGGCTCTTCCCCCGGAGTGCGCCGCGCGGCCATCGACCTCGATGCAGATGCGTAAATCCGGAAACGCGAAGTCGAGCTCGGCCTTTGCGACCCCATCTGCAGTGAGAACTAGGAAGTTGGCGACCCAGCCGGTGACGCCAGCCCGGCGCAGCAACCGCGCCAACCGCCGTTCGCCATCGGAATGGGTTCCCTCGGTGATGCGTCGAGTGAGCGCGCGCAGGCGCGTGGCACCGCGTCGTCCGCGCCCCAGCCGAGCCGTGACTGCATTGGCCCATTCCTCGGGGGTGATCCATCTCAGCTGCAGGGCTCGGTCGAGCAGCTCGCCTGCGCGGGCCTCGTCGACGGTGATGAGGGTGTCGAGGAGCGCGTCGATGGTTGCGGCCAGTCGGAGTCCGCGCTCGGTGTTGACCAACCGGGTGGTGTCGTCGCGCAGGATTCGCACGGAGGAGGAGATACGTGGCTGCGTGCCGGGCGGGCACCAGGCGATGAGGAGCCGATCGGCGAGTTCGGCGCCCTGAAGTCGGAGGGCCGTTGGGCCGGTGACGAGGGTATGTGGGCCAAGACGCCGCTGGAGGGCGGCGGCGTCAGCGGCATCGGGGTGCCGTGGAGTGGCCGGGACGAGCAGGGTGCCGAGGTGCAGCCGCCATGCGCCCGAGACCAACTGTCGGCGCTGCGCTTTCAAACTGACGCCGAGGTCGACGGCCTGAGTCCGCGTGACGACACCTTGCTGGTCGCGGGCGAGGCGTTCCACGGCGCGGATCTGTGCGTGAACAGTGGTCATGCGCTCAGAGTGGCGCACAACGGGAGGGTGCTGCAGGAGTCATCCACAGGGCTGGACCCCGCCGAGGGCTTCTTCGGTCAATCGATGACCGTCTCGGGATTCTTCGGTCAATCCATGCCGGTGCCGGTGCCGGTGGGGCGGTGGTGGGCACCGACCCGGTAGGCCGCTAGTGCGTCATCTCGGAGTTGATGGGTGGTGGCTCGATCGCCGACCCTCCCAGATACGGGTTGCTCACCTCGACCACGATGAAGAACATGAAGGCCGTGATCGTGGCCATCAGGCCGATGAGCACCAGAGTTGGTCGCAGTCGCGCTGGTTGGAAGATCGCGGTGACCACGAGGTTGGTGATGCCAAGGACCATGATGACCCCCAGCACCCCCGAAATTGTGGAGCTGGGCACGCGCAGGATCCGCGTGCTTCCGTTGTCGGTCAAGTCGGATATCGCAGAGGTGAGACTGCCCCAGGACGGAGCCTTGTCGGCACCGGCCTTCTGCGCGGCCGAGGCCGCCTTCGCGAGAGCCATTGACTGCGCGCTGAGTAGCGTGAGTGCCTGGTCCTTGTCAGCGGCCCTCATGAGCGGCCACTGCTCGTCCTTCGCAGAGGTCCAGTAGTCCCGAACGGCGGCGCGCAACTCGGTTCCGCCCTGGTCATCTGGAATCGCCTGCGCCGCGAAGTACGCCTTGACCAACGCCGAGCTCTCGTATTGGACTGCATCGCGCGCGTCACTGGCGCTGGACCACATCTGGCTCATCGTGAAGGCGAAGAGGAAGACAAACGCAGTAGCGACCAGGCCACGCACCATGCCGGCCAGAAAGACGCTGTCGGCGCCCCTGCGCCCGAACTCGGTGCGAGGCTTCCACTCGAGTGCCGGCTCCTCGTCGTCGGCAGCCTGCTCGCCATCCTCGGACGGCTCGGGTATGACCCGTTCGAAATCCAAGTTGACCACCCGCGAGTGGAAGATCGTCACCATCACCAGTGAGATGCCGATCATCGCAATGGCGGCGATCAGGCCGCGCACGGCGGGGGAGTAATCGAGCATGTACTGGGTGAAATTCATAGTCAGATGATTCTGGTATCTGATCTCGGTGGCAAGGGCGGGGTCCTATTGGGGGAAATTTTTCGACAAGACAACGGCTAGAGCGATTCGTGCGTCGTGCGCTTCAGACTCACCCGCGGAACGCAGAATCGAGCATTGCAGTCACTTCGGCGACACACGCTACGTCGCTGCGAGGTCGCAGGCGCGCAGCCGAACCACCGCTGAACGCCACCAAACTCGGAACCTTCAGCAGGTTCGTCAGGTCGTAGAACTCCGTCCAACGCAACGCGGCCGCCGAGCCAGCGGGCGCACCCGGCACACCACCACCCACCACATGTAGCACGTCGCGGGTTCCCCACCATCGAGTGCGGTACTGCAGTACGACCTTCTCGAGATTGCCGGTGGTCAGTGCCGCCGCAGCACGAGAAACCGTTGCGGGCCAAGGCGATACCGCGGGCATCCGCCGCTGCAGCAGGGAAAGGGGAACAGCAACCACCACCACATCTGCGCGCATCACGTGGCCATCGCTTGTGCGCACATCAACTGAGCCAGAGTGTGCGGTCACGGAAGAAATTGGCGTGTGTCGACGCACCACAATGCCGCGCAAGAGCCGGGACACGATCGCGCTGTACCCGTCGCCCACCATCACATCGCCACTTGCGATGCTGCTTCCTTCGGTCTGCGCTTGCTGTCCTAGGTGCGACGCATCGAGGCCGTACTCCTGCGTGAGTTCTACTTCTGCCGCCCAGCGACCAACACGATCCAACGCAAAACCCTCGTTGCGCATCCACCGCGCCGCCGACAGGTTTCGCGAAGGTGTGGCATCACCGATCGAGTCGATGAGCGAACTGAGTCGGTCATCGGCGCGCACGGCCGCGGAAGAGGACCTGCCGGTAACCGTGTCACGAGTCGTCACGCTGTCGTAGTTGGTGGCACGCAACGGCAGCTTCGCCTGCCGAGCCAGAGTCGTGACTGGGTTGTTCTGCCAGTCATGAATCCACGCTGCTCCCATCTCGACCGGTCGCCCCCACGTTCGATCGGTGAGGATGCGACCGCCCACACGTCCGCTGGCCTCAACCACCGTCACGTTTACCCCCGCTGCGGCCAACGTGTGCGCCGCGGCAGCACCGGCCAACCCCGCGCCGATCACCAACGCGGTTCGCGGCGACGATGCCAGCAAACGTCGAGCGGCTCGCACTCCTGACGAATACGCGCCGGTCGTCGTGGCGGGGTGATCTGGATCGCAGTACTCGCCGGCGAGGGTGACGCGACCGGCAAGCAGAGTAGTGGCGAGAGTTTCCCGCACAGAAGCATCCGTGCCAACGGGTATCGCACTGTACGAGCCGCGCGCCCACGGGTTGGTGTCCCATCGAGAGACCAGCGCACGCACTGGCCTGGGCGTGGCCAAGCGCAGCGGCTCCGCGCGCGCCTGTGACGGATTGACCGCCACCATCGTGAGCGCACCCCAGGCAGCGGCAGTCAGCAGCGACCGCCGTGAGATGGCTCGCCCGTCAACGGGTTGCTGTTCGAAGTGCACGATCCCATTGTGCGCCTGAACTACTTTTGCGCGGGCAGTTGTTTGTGACAACGGACGTTTGAGTGAGCACGCTGACCTCGGGATGCAACAATCGGGCGTGGTCAGTCGCTGATGTCGTCGCAATCTAGGGGTGGAATTCAGGCTCGGGGTGCCCGTGGCCTTCCATCGCAGTGGAACGTATGAGCAGGCGGCCGGCACCTGCTGACCTGTCGCCCCACTCGGGCGTCCGTGTCGGCCTCATTGTCGGAATCCTCATGCTCCTGTTGGGGGTGGTGGCCGAGGTAACTCATTTGCCCTGGGTTTTTCCCAGTCTCGGCGCGTCAGCGTTCATCCTGATCGGCCTGCCTGCCGCAGCCCCGGCCTCCAGCAAGTTCGCGGTGTGCTCGCACCTGATCGGTATTACGTGCGGCGCGCTGGCTCTGTTGGTCTTTGGACTTTTTGCGACGCCGGCGAATCTGACAGACGTCTCGTCGGCCCGAGTTGGGGCGATTGCGTTGGCCTGCTTCTTGACAACCCTTGTGATGTTGCTGCTGAAGGTGCCTCACCCCCCTGCGTTGGCAACCACGCTCATCGTCGCCTTAGGTCTACTCCGCACTCCGCGCGATTTCGCAGTGATGGCCATGTCTGTCGTGCTTCTCGTCGTGCTCGCACGCATTGCCAATTACCTTCGCGGATACCGCTTGCCGCTGTGGGGACCGCCCACGTCGCAGGTGGTCACTGTCGATATCGGCAAGGCTCTGTCACCGTGAGGTCGGCATGAGGTCGGCATCGTGGCGCGCGTTCGACCTGACGAGTGGCGGCCATCAACGTGGTGGTCGAGGGCGGTCGATGGCCAAAGTGCTCAGCCCCCCACGTCGTGGATAGTAACGTGACCGGCGTGACCGAGCCCACTGCTGAACGCCCCCGCAAGCGCCGCCGAATCTGGATCGCAGTCGTCGTTGTCGGGCTCGTCCTCGTTCTGGGCGGCGTTGTGTTGTTAGGCGCGATGAAGTCGAAGCTGAACGACAGCAAGAACGCCCTATACGACGGCAAACTCGTGGCCGCCGACTACTGGTCGGATAAGCCGCAGATCCTGTCTTCGGGATTTGGCTTCGACGGCATCGTCGCCGCGTCGGCTGTCGACAGGCAGTCCACGATTGATGCGGGCGGTGCCTTCGACGACAAAATGACGTGCAATAAAGACGGCGGGGCAACCGACGCCGACAGAAGTTCGCTTGTCCCTTCTTCGACCCTGACCACGACCGCCCAAATCGAAGACGGTGCCAATCCGCAGTTTGTCGACGGTACGCCGGTGGTGTTCAGTTGGCCCGTTCGCACTGACACGCTGCGTCCGTCTCAGTTTCGATGGACCCTCAACACCGGTGAGGTGGTCGGGGTCGACGCCGTCACCATGACGCCCAACTTCGAATACAACGAACGCAACACGGTGGTGATGTTCACCGACTTGGGTAACCGGGGCCTGCCCGGTGAGAAGGATGCGCGCTACCCCGTGCGCCTTGACGTCGTTCCGGCATCGGACGGAACCGAACTTATGCTGGCCGGACCCAACGGCGACGTGTCAGCCACGGGCTTGTCGAATACGACCGACAACACGCCCTATGCCAGCGGGCCGACGTTAGTGGGTGCGAAGCTCAACCGCATTGATAGCTCCCCCCTGGGTGAGGGGCCGGTCGCGCAGAACGGTGCGGGCAGCATGCCCAACGACGAGCGCACGATGTACGGCGACAAAGGCAACTTCCGGCTTCGCATGCTGACTACGGGTGGCTTTTCTCCCGATGGAATTCGCGGTGTGCTTCCGACCGACTTCCAGAAGTTCTTTCGCATTCATGCCAAGGGGCCGAACGGCTCGGATGTCGTCATCGACAAGGCGGGCGTACCGGTCGCTGTGGCGGGTGGCACTCTGACGGTCGTCGGCCTTTCGGACGTCGGCAAGCCTGCCTCCACCGACGGTCAGGTGTTCTACGACGACTGCTACGCCGACGATCACGACAACTATTTCGACGTCATCATCAGCGGTGACGACGCTGCCGCGCGCAGCATCACCACGTTGGAAATCCCCGCGCTCAGCGGCGGCTACTCGGCCTTCTACAACCCGGGTGGTCCGGGTCAAACGCCCACACCAGGTGTGCGCTACACAGCACCGGGCCCCACCACACTGCAGCCGGTGATCGTCGCGCTTGATAACCCGATGCGAGTCAATCGCTAGGAACTCTGGGCAAAACGACACGTTTAACGCACCGTTTTGCCCAGAGAACGGCCAGTCGCGCCGCCGCCCTCGCGTTCGCTCTCGCACTAGGATCCGACCATGCAGACCGATGGCACGATGCTCATCACCAACAACATCGATGCGTGCATCCCGTTCTACTCCGCGCTGCTCGACGCGTCGGCCGAGTTGGGTGCGGGGTGGGCGCAATTCACTCTCAGCGACGGAACCATCGTCGCCTTGCACACGCCATGGGAGGAGGGGATGACCACGCACGGTGGATCACATGTGTTGCTGCTGCGGGTTGACTCGCTGACCGAGCAGGCGGTGCGGCTTGGCCATGCCGGACTCGACGTGTCAGAGCCGCATGAAATTCCCGGTGGCGCGGTGGTGGGCCTCACTGATCCTGACGGACGAACTGTGCAACTCATCGAGCGTTCGCAGACTTCATCGTGAATGCGCGATCGCGGGAATTGTGATCGAGCCTCGCGTCAGTAACGAGGAATCAACCAGAGAGACTGTCTAGAATCCTTGACACAGGTCAGTGATGCGACCAGCAAGGCCGAGAGTGGGTTACTGCGGCGGATGGCAGGGCTCGCGCACACCTTCGCCACCGCCTGTGAGATCGCGTTCCCAAGGGCGAGCAAGTCGCCGTTCATACCCCTCCCGTCATCGGCGGGGCACGACGTTAGTAGAGACGAATCAGTTCAAGCAGTCCCATCTTGTCGTCGAGCACTTCGAAGATGTCCTTGTGGTGCTTGATCAGCTTGCTGCGAATGTACACGTACATCCACTGCTTGTAGACGTAGCGCTCGTAGAGGTCGAGGATTTCGTCAATGTCCAGGTCAGGCTGCGAGAAGAGTTGGGCAAGGTACATCGCACATTCGAAGCCCAGCGAAATTGACTGGAAGTACGGCGATCCGATGGCGGAGTCGCCCACGAGGAAGACAAGCGCTGTGGATAAGGGATGGCCGCTTTCGACTCGCTCACGCAACAGTCTGCTGGTGGCGTTGTGCGCACGGTAGAGATTGAGCGGTATCGAAATGATGTCGAGATCTCCGACGATCTGACCGTGAGTCTCGGATTCCATGCGAGCGATGAAGTTGTCCATCGAAGCCGCGATCTCAGGGAAGTTCTCCCGTAACCATTCGCCGCGAAACTGCGTCGGCATGAGCTCCGCCTCGTCAGGGGTGATGCGGATGATGCCGGTCACACAACTGACGTCGTCGTCGTAGAACGTGCGACTCACCGAGGGAATGAACTTGTAATTCGGGTTCTCTGAGTTCTTGTAGTACTTGCAATATTCGTTGCACGAGTAATTCTTGTCGTAGAGGAAAGTGACCACGAGAGCACATTCAACTTGGAGGTTGACGGTGTTCTCGCCGCCCTCAAACTCGTCATCCCGCGGAACCAGTGCGTCTCTGAGCAGCGAATTCCGACCGGTGCAGTCGATGACGATGTCTCCTGGATCGACCAGTGCTTGTACATCCGCCAGTGACATAACTCCGGTGATTCGCTGCACCCTACTGCCAGGGCGCGACTCGATGAGGAGGCTCAGCGAATCCTCAATCTCATTCAGTGGGCAAAACCCGAGGGTCCACTCATCCAGGAGCGCCTTCAGGTCGGGCTCAATGGTCTGGCGGAATCCGATGATCTCCTTGAGCCCGTCGTGATCGAAGATTGCTTGAAGGTCATCTTGATCGATGTGCCCGTCTCGGTAGCTCTCGACCGAATCGGCCGCCAAATACGGCTCGAGGTGAACCATCCGAAGGCGGGTGTAGCCGGCACGCTTCTCGTACAAGACGACCGAGAGCCCCTCAATCGGCTGGAGAAGAGCGGCCACCATCAACCCCACCGGACCGGCGCCAATCACATGCGCCCGACGGGTCGCCTGCCCAAGGCCTGAATGTTCAACGGACTGCAACTCGTTCAGTGCCATTGAACCTCCATGTAGGACGTACCCTCGGCATCGATTGACCGCGCTCTCTACGGCGTGACCCATCACCCACCACTGGGGCGAAATTCGGTGCACCTCAACCCTGAATTGTCATACTAGGGATTTCTGTATGCGTAGTTGCCAAAACCACCACAATCCCTTGCCCACACTGCCGGCGCGACCTCCGAGTGCTCGCCGCCTCGCTCTGTTGCCTCGCTGGACGACCCGGAGGTGGCCGCGTTGCTCGCCGATGTCACGAGCGTGGGGGTCGCGCTGACGGTAGTGGCGTGTGTGGTGCTCGTGCTGACCATGGTCATCCCACACTCGCCGATGCGCAAGGCGTTTGAGGAGCCTCGCGGTTCCGAGGTCATTCTGCGACCGATGACGTCGCGGAGTTCACACCACGCGTAGCGCACTGGCATCTGTCACACCCATGGTGCATTCTGTAAGTGATCAAGAAGTTCGGCCACAAGCCTTCCGGCTGGCCGACTGGCAACCGCGCCAACCGCGCACGGTGCCCCCGGAAGAAGATCCGCCCCCGCGTGGGGAAGCGACGGTGAGGAGACACCAGTGCACGTGCTCAGTGAGTTGGATCCCTATTTCATTGCCGGCATGACCGACACCTATTTCGACCAGACCTATCGCGACCGGTCGTCAGTTCCGGGATACGTGCGGTACAAGCTGCGCAACATTTGTTGGCAGCGAGCAGGAGCGGTGGCGCAGCAACGGGAACGCGCTCGACTTGCGTGGGTGGCCGAGCACACACTCGACCCCGACGGCTGGCCGATTCCGCATCCCACGGCCGTGGTGTGGACGAAGGCTGAAGTGAGTGCAGTGTGTCTTCGGTGCGAGTACCTGAGCCCGCCGTCACTGTCGGCTGCAGCTGCGGCGAGGTCGGCACGGCGTCATGCGCGTTCGTCTGCTGCTCGCCCTGCTGATGCGGCGCAGTATCCGCCTCTGGTGTGGTCGGGGTGCAACCGACCGTTGCGAGTCGGCGACGTGGTGTTCGTGCGTCAGCCTTATGTGACCAGTGATGAACCACCGCCGATGTGGGGCTGGTGTCGCGCGTGCGGAACTTCCACGGTTGTCGCTGGCACCGCCACCGAAGCCAGCGAGAACACCACCTTCTACTGCGCGCAGTGGGCGATTGCGCACACGTGCGCAGACTATGCAGCGACAGGGGCGAGTTGATGGAGTGGATCATCATGATCACGGGGCACCACGATCTTC
>Ga0194058_10001201_pt1 | contig 12981 bp, 9 predicted proteins | sample SepL4417m_MetaG_FD_155490 | JGI IMG/M metagenome (GOLD analysis project Ga0194058, IMG submission 155490) | Anoxic zone freshwater microbial communities from boreal shield lake in IISD Experimental Lakes Area, Ontario, Canada - Sep2016-L442-17m | ecosystem: Environmental > Aquatic > Freshwater >... | reverse complement strand
GTGCGAACAATGGTCGGTCAAATCCTGGAAGGAGCACGGACGCTCTGGAAGGAGTATCTGTTTCAAAATACTCATGCCAAGATCCGAGTAACCATTTGTAATTAACCACAAGAGTGAGCGCTGGATGCTTTATATTGCAGTTCTCAAAAGTTGTTACCGATTGACCCCGGGCTTTGAGCATCCGTCCCCTGGGAGCGCAGGCTTCCAGCCTGCACTGGGTTTTACAGAATTTTTTGCAGGCAAGATGCCTGCGCTCCCAGGTTAACCGAAAAGACTTTTGAAAAGCAGCATAATGGGGGCTTCCGGTAAGGGCATCCAGAGTCTTAGGGTATACTTTGCAGCCGTTCATAAACCCTTATTCGGACAAGAATTTTGGCAACGAGTATAAGATTTGAATCAGACCCGGAATCTCACACGGTCAGATGGGAGCCTTAGAATGGAAGAAAAAAAACTCGACTCCGATGCCTTTGAATTGATTTACAACCGATATATCAAGGATGATCCGGCGCGGGTTGTTTCTTTTCAAGAAGAACTGACCAAAGCCGAGATCGCAAGCGAAATTTACAACCTACGTGACCAGGCGGGTCTGACCCAGGCGCAACTCGCCGTTCTTGCGGGAACCAACGCATCGGTCATTGAGGACATCGAGGAGGCGGATTACGAGGGGGATTTCCTTTCAATGGCGTCAAGGATAGCCAATGCTCTCCACAGAAGGGTAGAGGTTCGTCTCGTGCCTGTGGAAGGAAAGGAATCGGTGGGAGTAACAGCGTAGGATTTTCAAAGTAAGCCGTGGCCCTGTCTTGAAATATGCACGACCGTCAGTAAGGTGGGCTCCGGCAAAGAAAACAATATTTCAAGACCTGGGATGTAACAGGAGTTTGTCATCTCCGTACACCGTATTTCACAATACACCACAACGCCATAAAACCGTCGCGCCAACCAATCTTTTTGCCTTGCTCATATGTCCGGCCAGAATATGAGATGCCCACCTCAAAAATCCTGCAATCAAGTTTAGCTATTTTAGCGGTTATTTCAGGCTCGAAGCCGAAACGATCTTCTTCTACGTTGATTCGAGAAATGATCTCTCGTTTGAAAACTTTATAACCCGTCTCCACATCAGTCAGATTTAGGTTAGTAAACATGTTCGAGACGAGCGTAAGGAACTTATTGCCGACATAATGCCAGAAAAAAAGTACTCTATGCGGCTCGCCTCCCACAAATCTGGACCCATAAACTACATCGGCCTTTCCCAAAAGAATGGGTTGAACAAGTTTGGGATACTCAGTCGGATCATACTCCAGATCTGCGTCCTGAATTATTATCACGTCACCCATACAGGCTGCAAAACCCGATCTCAGAGAGGCACCTTTTCCGCGATTCTTGTCATGGAGAATGATTTTATTGACCAAAGACTTAAGGCTGCCTGTAAGCAGTTGACGCGTCCCATCGGTGGAAAAGTCATCTACTACTACTATTTCAACATTCTCCAGCGGGGACTGCCTCACCAGCTTTATCACGGTCTCTATGTTTTTAGCCTCGTTGAAGCAGGGAATTACAACGGAAAAACTTGGAGTGTTTTTGACTAATTTATTAGTGAGCACACTTTACTCCCATTTCCATCTTTAACATTCTACGTATCTGAAATTATGCGACGATCTTGTAAGCACAAACGAGATGGCGGCAATTCACAGAGTTCTGTGCATTTGAAATCCTACACAGCAGGCACCGGCAGGTGAAGGGGCAACTTTGTTTTCCTGCACGGGCACCTGGTACACATCCTGCGACTGCGCGCGGCCATGGCATGGAGGACCATCGGCACCCCCTGTTATTTTTCACATTCTATGGACAGAAACAGGGAGATTTTCTCATAATATATTGACCTGAAGGGGAAAAGTATCAGAATAGATGGACCGTATTCATGACAACACCTCCATGGGGTCCCAGTAATTTTGCGCTGATGATATCATGGTATCAAAGATGGCTGATAGAAAACAGTTTCCCAAGTCGAACAGTGTAAGCGTCTGATACCATTTTGCATGAATGTGCCCTCACCCTATTTGAACTCACCCACCAAGATGAACGGAGTCCAGTAGAATGGATGCAGATACCCGTCCTTCTTGACCTTGAGACCTTTCAGGACGACGCTGTTCAATTTGAACATGTCTCCCAGCTTATCGGCATACCCCGCTATCGTCATTGACGGTCGGCCGGCACAACATCAAGACGTTTAAGGAAATGTTATGTCATTGACCAATTTTCCCGGACCAGCTATTAAATCTGTGGATACCGATGCATGAACCTTAAAAGGATTTCAGGATTTGCAAGAGCACGGGTCAAGTTCGTTACTCCAAAGAAATCTGGTTTTATGGATTAGCACTGCCGAGGCCCTCCCGTGAAAATTCTGTTGATTAATCCTAAATTCGAGCATGATTTGAATGAGTTGATCAGGTATCCCCCCCTGGGTCTAGCCTACGTAGCAGGTGCACTACAAGCCGCCGGGCATGATGTCCAGTTGTTCGACCAAGCGGTATCGAAGAGAACCCCTCGAGACATTAGTCAATCAGTAGCGCGACACAAGACCGATATCGTTGGGATAACCGCAAGCTCTTGCTCTATGCGGTCTGCCCTTGGGACTGCAAAGGCTATCCGAGAATCAAACCCCAGCACCAAAACAATCTTCGGAGGAGTTCATCCAACACTGTTTCCTGGAGATTCTGTAGCATTTGATTGCGTCGATTATGTTGTGCATGGAGAAGGTGAAGAGACCGTACCAGAATTGGTGGATGCTCTCGAGAATGGAAAGGAGCCTAAGCAGGTATTGGGGATAGCTTACAAGAGAGGAGAATCAGTTATTGTCAACAGCCCTCGACCCCTGATCAAGTGTCTAGACACTATCCCATTCCCTGCTTACGAACTTTTGCCCATGGGGATGTATGGAAGTCCTCAGGTATCGAGGACCCCCTTTGCCACCATGATTACAAGCCGAGGCTGCCCTTTTAGCTGTATATTTTGTGACGCACAAGTCGTTTTGGGAAAAACATACAGGGGTCACTCTCCTCAAAGGATCCTTGAGGAAATACAATACCTTAAGAGGAGCTACGGCATCAGGGAAATCATGTTCAAGGACAGTGAGTTTACTCTTGACAAAAAAAGGGTGGAAAAATTCTGCGAACTGATTATGGAAAACAATGTTGATCTTCGGTGGACTTGTAATGGCAGAGTCGGCTCTGTCAACCCTCCGCTGCTACAGAAGATGCGCCGCGCTGGGTGTAGACTTATCCAGTATGGGGTGGAATCGGGAGACCAGGAAATACTGAATACACTCCGCAAACAGATAACCGTTGAACAAGTGAAGGAGACTTTCCGGGTCACCAGAGAGGCAGGTATAAAAACCACAGCGAATTTTATGATCGGAAATCCTGGAGAGCGCAGGGAATCCATCGAGCAAACCATTAAACTGTCCAAAGAACTGAAAGCAGATTTCGTGGCTTTCAATTTCTGCACCCCTTTCCCAGGTACAGAGCTGCACCGTATGGCAATTGACCATAACTGGCTACCAGAATCTCTTGACTATCATGATCTTTGGCCTGACCGATGCGTGATGAACGCGACTAACCTGAGCACGGAGGAACTGACAAAGATGCGGAGGAAGGCGTACCGATCATTTTATCTGAGGCCCTCTTTCCTGCTGAAACGGTTTCTGACACTGCGACCACACGACTGGAAAATGAATCTCAATGGCCTTGCGAATATCTTGAAACGATAAGCAATATGGCTCGTTCTTGTTCGCCTTTCGGGCCGATGGTCAAATCAGAATCTTTATAAAGTTTTCTTATGGAGCAAAGCTCCTGATTGTGTTAAGAATCGCTCTACGATGTTGCGGCCATCCGCCATCAGGTCGTGAATCCAACAATATTTGAATGTGCCTGGTCTCCCTGACAGTTTGAGATTCCTGAAACCGCTAAGGAATGAAATAACGATATTCACCTGTTTTTCGGTTTGTAAATCCAGACAAGGATAGGCATAGTCCAAGCGGTGTACCACAGTTCCCAGAATTTCCTCGTCTTTTATTAACTTAGTCTCCAAAAGTTTGGATCGTGCTTTTTCAATGAGTGTGGCATCCGTCATGCACCATGTGTCATCTCCCTTGTCACATGGGATTTCGGCCACTAACGATGTTTGACCGTCGGGTGCCATGCGAATGCTTCTGTTTTTAGGTTCGTACACCCTGGTAAATGGGAATAGAGAAACCGGGAAATAGAGTGTGGCCGCATCCGAAACCGACTCTTTATCCAAAAAGAAAGTGACTAGTATTACGCAACGGTAGCGCAAGTAACGCAGGGCCGAGCAGACGTCACGCGGCGGTTGAGGCTCCATCTGATTGAGCAAAACATCCACAGGCAATGAACTCACCACGAACTCAGTAGCTACAGTTTCACTCCCGTTGATTTCAACCTCTCGTATCTCATTATACTCAGTATGCAGTATTTTAGTGATCTTAGCCATTTTCCTAATGTGCCCGATGCCGCAATAATCAGCTAATCCATCTGAAAGTTCACCTATACCATTTACCGGATAGTAAAACGAACCGTCCACATGTGCCCTAGTATTTTTTTCCCCAGAAAGCAATTCAAAAAGCAAAGCTTTGAGTCCCAACCCTTTCAGACGCTTTTTCGCTGCCTCTGGAGCTAGCCTACTGCATGGGATGCCCCACAATTTTTCTGAGTAATTTAAGAGGAACAGTTCCGACAGACTTCTGCCATATCTGGATACCAAGAAGGCCTCAAAATTTTCCCCGGTCGCCGATGATTTGAAACGCGACAGAACTGCCTCAAATAGAGCTTTGACCATCAGGCCTGGTCCAATATTTTTAATCAAATTTAACGGAGACAACGGAAAGTCTATGAATTTACCATTGTGATAGATTTGGCTAGGCCTATTAATTAGCTTGAATTCAGTCTTCAGAATCGCGCGTATTTCATTCGTTACATCAGGGTAAACGTCATGGACTCGGTGGGCACCAGAATCAAAAAGGAAGGAGCCGTGACGGAACGTAATACAATTGCCTCCGAGTCGATCTGATGCCTCGTACACCGTAAATGACACTCCACTCTTCTTTGCGTAATATCCTACCGCAAGCCCAGCAATGCCACCGCCAAGAATTGAGATATGTCCAGGCTGCTCTGAACCCATTCGCCTAAAAAATCCTTCCTATCCTGAACGTTGGTGGTCGAACGTATCAGCCGAGCGAGGCATGAACTAACCAGAATGGTCAACTGCAAGCAATATACACTATTTTCAAGGCGTACCACTATAACTTCTCACTGGGTGAACTCCTCCCGTCTTATTTCGGTCTCTCCAAAAGACAAAATACTTCTCGCTACCGAGAAATTGGAGAACAGAGAAGCCTCGTTTATGCAACAGATAGGATAATTCTGGGTGCTTTCGCAAAATCTTGTGGTATGACCACGGCATAAATATTCAATTCATCCAAGGACCTTTCAAGAATAGCCAGGATTCCGGTGTTACAGATTCCCTAGTAATCAATCACTTCTCCTCGTCGGCAAGCAGATGAAGATTATCCTCGGTCACGAGGGCTGAATCCGCAACATATACTGGGTCACATTCCCCCAACTCACGCATCTTTTCGGCCACTTCGCTCAGTAGGTTCCTGTTTATCACTTTGTCTGATTCATTGCCGTTCAACAACTTGGCCGCCTTAGAGGGACACTATTGCACCGGCGTTTATAATCCCCCGCTCCACGCACAGAAGACTGTGAACGATCTGTTTGAGATCAGGCCGATGGTCCTTATTGAATCCCATGGTAATAACAAATGGATGACTGTGATTGGAGTCCTGATACAGATCGTAATCTCCATAGTCACGCTCGTGGTGTCATGATGAGCGCACTGCATATCAAGATCGTCCTGCACTGATGGAAACGGCTGTAAGAATCAAACCGGTTCCCACTTCAAACAGTGCATCCAAGGTGCGTCCCAACAAGTCATCCTTGAGTTTGCAGGGAGGGATATCCTGACCGAACAGAAGCTCCATGTCCTCGTGCACAAAGCCCTGTTCCAGCCTGTATAGCGGACTCCTTCTGGAAATCGTGTCCAAAATCAGCGCCAATACTACCTGACCGGATTTCACCTCGCTGTTCGTAGGGCACAACCGATTCACCTCGTCCAAGATTCCCAACTTCTTGACATACGCCGCAACAATCGGTAAAAAACTCACGTCACTGGCTCGAATCTCCTCGAACCGCACTGGCATAGGGCACATCCATCGGTTAGGTAGCCCCCTGACTAAAATTTACCACTCTTGTGGGGTATTTTTTCCTCTCCAGGAAAAATCGTCAATCACCTACATAGAAACATGCGGAATGTAAGACATATGACGGTTACCAAATGAGTGTATCAAAATGCGCAAAGTACCTGTGTTTGACGAGTTTTGCTCTATTATTCGTTTTGGGTGGGGCTATATTTGCTGATTATGGTGTGGGTTGGGATGAATTCCGCAATATAGATTTGGGAATAATTACCTTTGACACGATATTTTTGGGGAAACCGTATCTTTTCAAATTGGAGCCAGGTGGACCCTACAGCCATGGACCCTTCTTCCAGACACTGACTCATGTTGCCACAAAAATCTTTTGTGTTGATTCGTGGGAACTTTACTTACGCGTAAAACATTTCATGGTGTTCTTTCTGTACTTCATTTCAATTTATTTCTACTATCGTCTGTGCAGGAAATTTTTCCATAATGATTTGTGGGCATATATGTGTTGTGTTTTCATGGTTCTTCATCCCCACATCTTTGCAAACTCCTTTTTCAACATCAGGGATATTCCGTTCTTATCCCTTTTCATAATTTCCATGTTTACCATGACCTGGTATCTTGAGAATTTTAGCTGGCTAAGGGCCATTGTTCACGGTCTTATTACGGCTTTCTGCATAAGCACTCGTATTGTAGGCCTATATGTTCCTATTCTAACTCTACTGTTTGCTGGGATAAATTTCTTGGTCCGAATGAAGCAAATCAATTTTATCGCGAAATTCTTCTCGAGTACATTAATCTATTCTCTCACGTTCATCCTAACAACTGTAGCAATTTGGCCCATCTTTTGGAACAACCCCATTAAAGTCTTCATAACCTTTCTTAAGGTCACAGTCAATTTACCTACGTCGCTTCAAGTCTTGTATTTCGGGGAATTTGTATCGTCTGTCAGCTTACCCTGGCATTATGCGCCTGTCTGGATTGGCATCACATCGCCGATCAGTGTCGTAATAATGTTCTTATTTGGTTTAGCGTGCCTACCGACCAACCTGAGAAAGTTTATTAACGGACAGAACTCTGAGGATTCTTTGGCATTATTGCCATACGTGTGGGCGTTCTCGGTCCTAGCCCCCATCATGTTTTTCGGCTCCACCCTTTACGACGGCTGGAGACACATGTTTTTCATTTATCCTGCTGTGGTCATGATCGCAGTAAACGGATTTCAGTGGTTTTGGAATAAACTGTATGCCATGCCAATCAGGATTATTCCTAATCTCGTCATGACAATCATAACAGTTCTGGTGGCTTTGAACATCACGGACACAGTTTTTTTCATGATCCGCAATCACCCTCATCAAAACGTCTATTTTAATGAACTTGTTGGCGGAGTGAAGGGGGCTGACGGGAAATTCGAGATGGATTACTGGGGACTCTCCTACAAACAGCTATACGAAAAGCTACTTAAACAAGTTGGCCCTCAAGATCCGGTTTTTGTCAACGGTTACCATAGGCCGGCGAGAGACAATATTAAAATCCTCACACCAGAACAAAAAAACCGTATTAGTTGGGTGGAAGGCCAGCCTCCTCAAGGGAGGCCATATTATTTTCTTACAAATTTCCGCTGGCACCCAGAGCACCGAACAGTCGACGCTCCACAAGCAGCCCAAATCACGGTGGATGGAGTTCCTATAGCTGTTGCGTACTACAGAAGAAATGGCCTGGACGAGGTCGCATTAAGTATTCAGCGGGATGTTGATGGAAATGAAATGATCAAAGCGCCGGATGGGAAGGTTTTTTCCATAAGAAATGAAGCATTTGAAGGCCTTCTGGAGCAATTTTCAATTGAAGGTAATAGGGTGGTCCTGGTGGGATGGGGAGCCGATCAAAAGCGTAAGGTACCGCCGAGCGACTTCGCTTTATTTCTTGGAGATAAATGTTTGGGCGTGGTTCGACCCACCAATAGGCCGGATTTAGCCAACTACTTCGGCGACCCGCAAATGGACAAAATAGGGTTCGCCGTAGAATTGCCTCTGAGTTCGCTTAAAGGAAAGCCTTTTCGACAGTTTCGAATATTGGCTCTAACCGCGGACTGGTTAGCGGGGGATGTCTCCATCCAAAAGGCAAACGATGAAGAAAACAAGACGATTTGGGGTGAGGAATAAAATTTACCACATTGTGGTGCTCAAAAACTGCACAGTAGCATTAAGGCGTAAAAGCCTACCTTGGTGATGTGGGAAGACTTGTTATCAGGAGGGGTTGTATTGAGTTACATCAGAAAGAGTTCCAGCGGAATAAATCGGTTTGAAGTGGCTCAGAGGTGGATATGCGACTTTTTCGTAATTCTCTTTGGTCTTTGGACGATCTTAACGAACCTCGCCGTATTGGAGGGAGTAGGATTCCGCCAACTCAGGCTCGCATCAATCATTGTTCCTATCCTAGGCAGTATAGCTATTTACTGGTTACTCTTTCGGAATCGCCAGGGTTTATCACCAGAAACTCCGTATGAGCCCCCGACGTCAGACTTCGCTCCAACTTTAGGGAATTATATGGCCTTGGTGCTGGCAGGCACTCTGGCCATCTTCTATCTTATCAGCTCCAGCTATGTACTCTGTTGGGTGCTTTCCATATTATTCCTAGGGGTTTATTACTTCAAGGACCTCTCCAAATCATCTCTGATACTGCATCGTGCAAAACACAACGGATGGCGCACTAGTCTGGTAGTGATGATGGCACTGATCGCAATGGTGCTGACCTCCCTAGCCCATAGACCCGATGCCGACGACAGTTTTTTCGTTAACATTGCCGTGGGGGCGCTGGAGACGCCTGATCTGCCATTGCTAAAATTCGATACGATGCATGGCGTTCCAGGATGGCCAATAGTATTAACCAGTTATCGGTCTCATTCGCTGGAACTGCTCACCGCCATGATATCGTACATCACAGGCTTGGAACCCATTGAAGTAGCACATCTCGTACTGCCGGTTTTTTTTGCCGCGCTTGTAATTGTTGCCGCAACTAGGCTCTTATGCATCCTTTTGCCGAATTGTTGGCCTTACGCTCTCTTTGCATTTGTAATAATATTCATGGTTCACGGGGATCAGCATCAGTCGTACGGAAACTTTGGTTTCGTGCGTTTGTTTCAAGGTAAAGCGGTCCTCGTATCACTTATCGTTCCAATCATGACAGTTTATGCGATAGAATTCTTCGTCTCGCGCAGTATAAGCAAATGGGTTCTATTGGCACTTTCTCAGGTATGTGCGGTGGGGATGACCACAAACGGTATATTTGTGGCACCAGTGACTGTTGGATTGACCCTAATAAGTTGTTGGAAACCTTCGCGGAAAAACGTCAAGTTTCTTCTGGCTGGTTTCATGAGTTCTTTCTATCCAATATTCTTGGGCCTGTACTTTAGATCCCAATTTGTTGAAGGGATCTTTGACGCAAACAGCGGCACGACCATTCCTAATCCACAAGAGTGCATGAATAAGGTAATGGGCACAGATGCGACACTATGGTTCTTCATAGTCGCACTAATTGGAGCCTGGACAGTATTGAGTAATCAATCTTTGAGAAGATTGTTGCTCGGTGTGGCCTTTTGGTTCATTCTCATGTTCATGAATCCCTTTCTTTACCACTTTTGGGCTAACAACCTGACAGGGCACTTTGCATTCTGGAGAATTCTCTGGGCTGTTCCCTTAACCGCTTGGTTGGCAGTCCTGATGACATCGGCAATTCATGTTCGGTCCTCCCAAAGGGTGTCCTTGATGGGTTTTTTTATATTTCTCAGCGTTTTGGGGCTCTTCGTAGCCTTAGTGCCGAAGCGCTATACATTTTCAATGAGCAACGGCACGTCGCTAGAGATGCCGCGGCTCAAGGTCCCTCACGAGGACTATGAAATCGTTAAACAGATCACGAGCTTGTTGGGAAAAAACTACACCGTTTTAGCTCCCACGGAAATATCGTTGTGGACAACTACTATTCTTAACCACCCGTACCCTGTAATTTCCAGACCCCACTACCTCGAGCAGCTAAGACCTAGAGTCAACGGGGACGAGGTGGATCGGCGCCTAGCTCTTCAGAAATTCATCAATAACCCCTGTGTTAGCTCGTCTGAAATCAAGTTGCTAGAACGATCCCTCAGTGAATTAAACATTGGTGCGGTAGTGATTAAACGAGGTCCTACGGCTTTTCCGCATTTTGAAAGCGTACTGGCTCGAGCGCGATTCCAGCCCTTCAACTTTGTGGACTGTCCTCATTACACGATCTATTATTCAGGAAACAATACTTTGATATCTATGAGACCGGACCTAACCACCCAGACAACTCTGGCAAAGGAGTTCAATGGCACCAACAGAATTGTATTATTGATTAACCCAGAAGAGGGCACAAAAGGTATTAATCCCAACAATCAAGTTTCTGTGGTCCACAATTCACAGGGTATCGTTCTAAGAAGTGTGGGCTCAGACCCTCAGATAATGCTTCCCGATTTTTCTGCCCAGCCGGAAATGTCGTATGTGATGCTGATAGACATTACTCCGCCAGCCAATACTGAACTCCAGGTCTTCTACACAACATCCGACAGTTCCGATTTTACTGAAGATCGCTCTTACAGATTTTGCTTGATTGAGGGCCGAAATGAAGTTTATGTGTCGTTGAAAGACCACCCGTTTGGAGGCAAATTGCGAATTGATCCTGGCATGCTGCCAGGTGACTACCTCTTGCATCGATTGGAGATTCGGGAAAAGTCTACATCAGGCGGAAGCACTGTACAGTAGGCTAGGTCAGGTCTTGAAATATAAGCAGATCCCTGAGCTACAACTCACGATAGTTTTGCCATGATCTGAAGAATAAATCAAAATCTCATCCAAAGCACGAATTAAGTATGGAGGTTGGCCACCGATTTCTTGATGACGAGTCTATGTACGGTCATTCGACTTCAAGATTTTTTGAAGCTCTTCATACGTGATAATCGGTTCATCTGATCGTTCCTCAAAGGCCATGAGGTCTTCCTGGTCCTCGCGAAGCGCCTGGCGATATTCTTCATGGCAGTAACCTTCTGTGCCGTATCATAGCGCTATGTAGGCACAGCGTCAAGACGACGTGCTAAGAGACGACGTACGGGAGAAACGCCTGCACTAATCATGCTGACATTCCCTCGAGCCGGATGACCAAGTCCTCCAGGCCGATGAACTCGAGGCTCACATCCTTGATCGAGCGCCTGTACGGTCGCTCCACGTCCCTACAAACGACGAAATTCGACCCTTCCGGATAGAGGCGTCGAAAGGCTTGAAGCCCCGCAGGGTCGAATTGGCCCGCGGACCACTTGACTTCGATGGCAACCGGTCCCCCGCTCGTTCGAGGCCAGATGAAATCCACTTCATGGCTTCGCTTGTCCCGCCAGTAGCGGAGAGTCCGGCTCTGGAGCCGGCCTTGAATTTCATTTAGAACGTAGTGCTCCCAGAGAAGTCCGAAGTCATCGGGCCGAAGGTCCCACCAGCCTTTGTGGAAGCACACGAACCCCGTATCGAAACCATAGACTTTGGGCGCCGAGAGTATTTCCGACCGGCGGCGGGTGTTAAACGGACGGACGACATGGACGACGTAGGTGGCCTCGAGGACGGAGAGATAGTTGCCGATCGTCGTTCGGTTGGCTTCGCACTGGGTGGCGAACTTCGTCGCCTCGAAAATTCCGCCGCTCTGCACGAACAGAAGCTCGGTGAAGCGCTGAAATGAAAATCGTCGTTCCAGACGGAACAATTCCTGGATATCCTTGGCCCAGTAAGCGTCTATCCATTCCTGGAACTCGCGCTCCGGGTAGTCTTCGGACAAGAAAAACGACGGTAACCCACCCCTTGCCAATCGCCGGGAAATATCCAACTCACCGAAATCATGAAGGTCCTCTGAGATCATGGGGGTCAACCAGATCTCCATCTTTCGCCCGGTCAACGTGTCTCTGAACTTTCGGGATGCGCCGAGCGAGGACGAACCGGTGGCAATGATGTTGATATCCGGGTAATGATCGGCAGCGATCTTGAGGATCTCTGACGGGTTTCCGAGCCGATGGATCTCGTCCAGGACAACCTTGCGTCCTCGAAAATCCCCCAGAAAGGCCTCGGGGTCCTCCAGCATTCGACGAACCCGTGGGAGTTCACAGTCGAAATATTCGATTCCGGGAATCGCTTGGCATAAACACGTCTTCCCCACCCTCCGCACTCCGGAAATCCAGAGGACGGAGCGTTTTTCCCAGAGTCGCAAGAGTAAACGTTCCCAGAAGTTACGTTGAACGATCATGGTGATTTGGGTTTTATCATGGAAAGCGACTAAATGCAATCAGAAACCCGTTTAGTCGCGCTATGTGCAAACTGCATTGCATTTAGTTCATGATATCATCACATCAACTATGACTACTAGAAAACAGGTTTCCAGGTGAATCCGTGTAAGCGGTTTGGCCAAAACGGATAGTATTCCAAATTGGTCTTGACTTTTTGGGAATTGGGGCCACAATTTGGGCCGATCTCCTGATCATGGCCCTACATCCACTCTCTCCGGAACAGCGGTTACACAAGTTTATCGATTTTTAAATCCTCGACAATTTAATCGGATATGGGCTTCTTCATCGATAATGCCAGATATTTCAGTATCGAGGCTTTGGGGTCCGTCCGCAAGCGTGAACCTCGCATCGTTCATACGCCACACCGTGGGAA
>Ga0194058_10001197_pt1 | contig 13000 bp, 11 predicted proteins | sample SepL4417m_MetaG_FD_155490 | JGI IMG/M metagenome (GOLD analysis project Ga0194058, IMG submission 155490) | Anoxic zone freshwater microbial communities from boreal shield lake in IISD Experimental Lakes Area, Ontario, Canada - Sep2016-L442-17m | ecosystem: Environmental > Aquatic > Freshwater... | reverse complement strand
TGAGAGCAGCCGGGCGACCATGGCTCCGACCTGAGCCTTGTCGGCCCGGCCGCTTCCGGTGACGGCTGCTTTGACTTCACTGGGCGTACGCATCATCACGGGAATCCCTGCCCGCGCGGCCTCGGTCAGAGCCGCACCTGCCGCCTGTGCGGTTCCCATGACCGTGCGCACGTTGTGCTGACTGAAGACACGCTCGACCGCGACCTGGTCGGGCTCGAACTGTTCGAGAACGCGCCGAACACCATCGGCCACAGCAAGCAGTCGTAGGGCCAAATCGGCGTCGGCCGGAGTTCGAATCACCTCCACGTGTACCAGGTGAAGCGAACGGCCCGGAGCTCCTTCGACTACTCCGATGCCACATCGAGTCAGTCCGGGATCGACGCCGAGAACGCGCACGACTTACCTCCCGGTACCGGCACGCGGCTACAACCCGCTACGCGCAATTATCCGAACATGTGTTCGGATGCTATCGGCCCCGCCGTGTCTTCGGGACCACCGACGCGCCGACCCGATCAGACTGGATCGCTACCGTCGAGCGCCAGCGCCGACGATCCGAGCGGGTCAGCCGGCACGATCGGCCGCCCGACCACTTCGGCGAAACCTTCGCCCATACAGCGTGCGAAGAGTTCACGATCGAGTACGGCGGCATCGTCAGTCGACAGGCCTACGCTGGCCAATCCCGCGTATGACAGCAGGGTGACGTTCACGGCGGCACCGATGGTCGAGACCATCGGGTACATACGTAGAACCTGCGCACCCGCGACCCACACCGGAACCGGCACCCCGGGGACATTACTTGCGGTGAAATCGCTCGTGCGAGCGGCCGCCGCAAGTACTTCTGACGGAACGAGTCGACTCATCTCGGCGAGCGCATCGGCCAGCCCGAGTGCCGGCTCGTTGCGCCATGAAACGACCGTGTCGTGAATCGTGTGCATGCGGCCATCGAGATCATCGGATGAAACGGGCACCTCGAACCGCGCGATCGTTACCGCATTCGATGCGCTCTCGCCGTGTTTGCGCAGGCTGATGGGCATGTTGACGCGCAGCGACGTGACAGGTTCGCCACGCTCATCGTGGTAGCGGCCAAGTCCACCGGTAATGGCACCCATGAAGGCATCGTTGAGTGACAAGCCGCGACTCTTTCCGGCCGCCTTGAGTTCAGCGAGCGGCAGGTCATACGTGACGAAGTGGTAGTTGATACTGCGCCCGGTCATCGAGGGCGAAAGCGGACTTGATGGCACTGAGACGAATCGGGCAATGCTGCGTACCAGGGTGGCCACATCATCGACTGCCTCGGCAGGACTGCTGAGCAATTTGCCCAAGACGGGCAGAGCCGCCTCTACCGCCTCACGCGCCGAACGTGCCATCCGGCCGCTGGCTTCCTTCATCGCGTGCGCAACGAGTCCCATCTGATCGATGTCGGCCGCGACCGGTGCTTCCGGCATCGGACCTAGATCGACACCTTCAGGAACAAAGTCAACGACTGTGGCACCGAGCAACATGGCCCCTTGGCCGTCGGCGATCGTGTGGTTCAGCTTGATCATCAGCGCTGAACGGTTGCCTTCAAGACCTTCCAACACGGTGACGCGCCAGAGCGGTCGCTGCAGATCGAAGTCAGTCATGCTCTGGCGGCGCACCTCATCAAGGACCTGATCCCAGTTTCCGGGGAGGCTGATGCGGAAACGCCTGAGGTGAAACGAGAGGTCAAAGTCGGGATCGACCATCAGTCGAGGGGTCATCGTGTCAACAGGTCCGGTGACAACCTTCTGACGCAGCACCGGCGCCAGCCGTGAGGCGCGGTCGAACCGCTCAACGAGACGGTCCCAATCCGGGGTTCCGTCCAGAAGGATCAGACCAATGATGGGCGAACGCAGTGACGGGTCGCCCGCGGCGCCGCGCCAGGTCGCAAAGTCCCATCCCGACAGTCGTTGCGGCTGCAGCACCGGCCCGGTGGGTTTCTTTGGAGCGGGCTTCGCAGCCGCCTTCTTGGCGGGCGCCTTCTTGGCGGGCGCCTTCTTCGCGGGAGCCTTCTTCGCGGGTGGCGTCATCGTTTCATCCGTCACGGCGGGTCCTCTCCTCGAGCAGTTGATGGGGAAGAAAAACTGCCTCTATGCGTGCTTACTGACCCCCATGCGGAAAAAGGTATGGGGCGTGGGTGGTTAGCCCATTTGCTCGTAGATCTCGTCACTCACATCGAAGTTCGCATACACATTCTGTACATCATCACTGTCTTCCAGTGCCTCAATGAGCTGAAACACCTTGGTGGCTCCGTCGGCATCGAGGGAAACAGTGACGCTGGGTAGGAACGACCCGTCGGCCGACTCGTAGTCGATGCCAGCGGCTTGCAACGCTGTGCGCACTGCGACCAGATCGGTGGCTTCACTGACGATTTCGAAGGATCCATCGAGGTCATTCACCTCTTCGGCGCCCGCATCAAGAACCGCATCGAGGATCTGATCCTCGGTGACTGACTCGCCCTTCACGATGATGACACCCTTGCGCGAAAACAGGTACGACACACTGCCCGGGTCGGCCATGCTGCCCCCGTTGCGCGTCATCGCCACCCGCACCTCGGAGGCCGCCCGGTTGCGGTTATCGGTGAGGCACTCGATGAGAACCGCCACCCCGTTGGGTCCGTAGCCCTCATACATGATCGTTTGCCAGTCGGCGCCGCCGGCTTCCAGACCCGATCCGCGCTTGACTGCGCGCTCAATGTTGTCGTTGGGAACCGAAGTCTTCTTTGCCTTCTGAATGGCGTCGTAGAGGGTCGGGTTACCCAGCGGGTCTCCACCGCCGGTACGCGCGGCGACTTCAATGTTCTTGATCAGCTTGGCAAAGAGCTTGCCTCGCCTGGCGTCGACGACGGCCTTCTTGTGCTTGGTGGTGGCCCACTTGGAATGGCCGCTCATGTCTGACCTCTCACAATCTCGACGAAGTGCCGGTGCACCCGCAGGTCGCCCGTTAACTCAGGGTGAAAGGCGGTTGCCAACAGGACGTTCTGACGGACAGCGACGATCCTACCCGCGGCAGGTCCACCTTCAACCCTGCCGATCACTTCCACCGACTCGCCCACCTGTTCCACCCACGGTGCCCGAATGAAGATTCCGTGCATCGCCGGTCCCTCGAGGGTCGGCAGGTGCAGGTCAGCCTCGAACGAGTCGATTTGCCGACCAAAAGCATTGCGCCGTACCGTCATGTCGATTCCGCCGATGGTCTGCTGATCGGAACGTCCATCGATGATGCGGTCGGCGAGCATGATCATGCCGGCGCACGAACCATAGGCAGGCATTCCACCAGCAACGCGCGCGCGCAGCGGCTCAAGCAGCCCCGAGGTTCGGGCCAGCAGCGACATCGTGCTCGACTCGCCGCCAGGAATCACGAGCGCAATGACCGTCTCAAGATCTTCAGGTGTACGAACTCGCGCGGTCGAAGCACCACATTGCTGCAACATGTGCTCGTGTTCACGTACATCACCTTGGAGTGCGAGCACCCCGATACGTGGTTCGGATGAGGCCATCGAAAGGCCTCGGCTCACCAGCCCCGGTCTTCGAGGCGGTGGTGCACGGGGATGTCAGCCACGTTGATTCCGACCATGGCCTCACCCAGTCCGCGCGACACCTTTGCCACGACGTCGGGGTTGTCGTAGTTGAGCGTGGCCTGCACGATGGCCTGTGCACGCTTGACCGGATCACCGGACTTGAAAATGCCCGAACCGACGAATACACCCTCGGCGCCGAGTTGCATCATCATCGCTGCGTCGGCCGGAGTGGCGATACCACCGGCGGTGAAGAGCACCACCGGGAGCTTGCCGGCCTTGGCCACTTCGACCACGAGGTCGTACGGCGCCTGCAATTCCTTCGCCGCAACGTACAACTCATCGGGAGACATTGAATTGAGTCGACGAAGTTCGCCGCGAATCTTGCGCATGTGCGTGGTGGCATTGGAAACGTCACCCGTACCTGCTTCGCCCTTCGAGCGAATCATCGCTGCGCCCTCAGTGATGCGACGCAGCGCCTCACCTAAGTTGGTGGCACCGCACACGAACGGAACCGTGAAGGCCCACTTGTCGATGTGGTTGGCGTAGTCGGCCGGCGTGAGCACTTCGGATTCGTCGATGTAGTCGACCCCGAGTGCCTGCAGAATCTGAGCCTCAGCAAAGTGGCCGATGCGTGCCTTGGCCATCACGGGAATGGTGACAGCGGCAACGATGCTGTCGATCATGTCGGGGTCGCTCATCCGCGACACGCCACCCTCAGCACGGATATCGGCGGGCACCCGCTCGAGCGCCATGACCGCTACTGCGCCCGCATCTTCAGCGATCTTGGCCTGATCGGCCGTGACCACGTCCATGATCACGCCGCCCTTGAGCATTTCTGCCATACCCCGCTTCACGCGCGCGGTTCCGAGGTGCGGGTTGGTCTGTTCGTCTGGGCTGGTCACGGTGAACCTCTTCGGGTCGATCAAGGGCCTACGCGAGGCCGCTCGGGCGTTTCCATCCTAGGACCTGAGCCAAAGGTCGGCGACTGAGGCCGATCTAGCGGGAGCCAAACCCCGAAGGAATCGCATCATCGAGCTCGATCGTGGTCGGTAACGGAGTGTGACCGGCCAGTCCGAACAGCTGCACGAGCCGCCTCTGCCGTATAGCCAAACACGACCGCACCGCATCGTTGTGAAACCGTCGGGCCAATTGCACTCGGCGGCACGCCGTCTCGAGGACGTCAGCCATCGGCACTTCCGGAATCTCATCAAGAACTTCGACATCTTCGCGCTCAGCAAACGCCGCCGCCAATGCTCCGGTGAGTTCGCTCTCGACAATCGACACGGCGTCGAAGTCATCGGGTTCCACTTCACGGGCCGCTGCTGCGGCCTCTCCCAACACCACGCTTGACGCGGGATCGAGGATGCCGGATCCGGCGATTTCCGAAACAACTCCACTGCGCCTCGCCAGTTGTACTTCCAGAGCGTTCGCCGCTGCTTCGATACGCAAGTGCAAGCGATCGACGCGACCTGCAACCTGCGACAGGTACAAACCAAAGATCAGCAGAACCCCGATGCCGATCGCCCACCACATCCACGTCACGACGACTCTCCGCTCTCAGACGAACGAGAGAAGCGCGCAAGCCGGCCAACAATCTGGCCACGAAGATCGCACTGCACAGGCCCCGCACCAACCGTGACGCTCTCGTAGACCTCCACGATCTCGCGAGCCACACTCGCCCAGTCGTATTCGTGTGCGCGTCGCAGTCCGACAGCCGACAGGTGATCACGTCGCGCCGGATCGTCGAGCAAGTCACTGACGGCTTGCGCCAATGCCGCCGAATCGCCGGTAGTAAATTCCTCGCCGCAACGACCACGGTCAAGAACCCGGTCGAACGCGGGCAGATCACTAGCAACCACCGGCGTTCCGGCCGCCATCGCTTCGAGGAGCACGATGCCGAACGATTCACCACCAGTGTGAGGAGCCACATAGATGTCAGCCGAATGTAACGCGTCGACCTTGTCCTGATCGCTGACGAGTCCGAGAAACTCAAGGTGCGGGCGCACCTCATCCGACAGGGAGTCAACGATGTCGTCGACATCACCTGGCCCGGCCACCAGACAGCGCAGATTGGGATGCCGTTTGAGGATCGCAGGCATGGCATCGATCAGCACCTGAAGTCCTTTGCGCGGTTCATCAATGCGACCGAGGAACATCAGGGTGCCACCATCACCGGACCAGCCCGATCGCGCAGTTCCATCTGCGTACGCACTGCAGTTGACACCATTGGGAATGAGCACGGCGTCGCCGCCGACATGCTGAACAAGCGTGCGTCGCGCCGCTTCACTGACGGCAATTCGAGCGCTGAGTTTCTCCATGGCGGTTTGGATGGGGCCATTCACCGCCAGCAACATGCGCGATCGCTCATGAGAGGAGTGCCATGTTCCGACGACCGGGCCATTCGCCACCCAGCACGCGATGATGCCCAGACTCGGCGCCGCTGGTTCGTGAATATGCAGTACGTCAAACTCGCCTTCGCGAATCCATCGACGCACAGTTTGTGTCGCGCCCACTCCGAACTTCAGCCGCGCCACTGACCCGTTGTAGCGAACGGCAGTTGATCGCCCCGCTGGTACAACGTACGACTCCACTTCGCCGTCGTCTTTGGTCGGAGCCAACACGCTCACCGAGTGACCTTTGCGAATCAACTCCTGTGCGAGATCGCGCACGTGCGACTTCACGCCTCCGGGTACATCCCAGTCGTAGGGACACACGAGGCCAATCCTCATGCGGGTGCTCGACCCTCTTGTCCACGCGGCTCATCAACGTAGACCCGAGAGAGCATGTGCCAGTCTTCCGGATGATCACGCACACCTTGCTCAAACACACGCGCGAGATTCTCGGTGACGATGCGAATGCGTTCAGCACGATCACCTTCTTGGGGAACCACCAACGGCTCGTGAATATGACCCATGCCATTTTCTTTGCTGTACCAAAGCGTTCCGGGAAAAAGGGGTGCGCCGGTATCGACGGCAAGTGCGGCCGGCCCGGTGGGCAACTTGCTGATTCCACCGAGATAGTTCATCTCAATACCGCGATCACTGAGATCGCGATCGCCGAGGAACGCGACGAGTTTGCCCTCTCGCAACCGCTGACTAAAGATCGCGCTCACTGGGACATCGCCACCCGCATGCGGCAACACCTCGATATTGCGTGCTCGACGGAATTTCACGAACTTCTCAAACAACTCTTCGGGCTTGAGCCGCTCTGCAACGGTGGTCACTCCCCCGAATTCGGCAGCCGCCCACGCACCAGCGTGATCCCAGTTGCCCGAATGGGGCAGTGAGACAATGGCTCCCTTTCCTTCGGCAAGGGCTACGTGGAGCCGTTCGTAGTTTTCAAGGGTGAATCGAGTCGCGAGGCGTTCATCACTCCAGCCCGGCATCCGAAAAGCGTCACAGTAGTAGCGCATGTACGAGCGCATACCTGCGCGACTCAATTCGCGCAGTTCCTTTTCCGGAAGTCCACCCAGCGCACGATCGAGGTTGTGCTCGAGGCGAGTCACGCCCTTGCCCCGCTTGCGCCATGAGATATCGGCCAGCCGCTCGAACATCGCGTACGCGGCTCCTTCAGGCATGCGCCGAACGGCCGACCAACCAACGGTGAATCCCGCCACCACCATGCGATCAGATGCCCGACTCACGAGGCAGCCTCCGAACCCAGCGCTTGGCCTCGCACATGCACGATCCGCTGGATAGCGGTGACCCACACGACGATGACCAAGATCCACAGCAGAATCGGCATCGCCAGCGTCAGGCCCGCACCGGTCAGAATGAGACCGAGTGCGACGAAGAGCATCCGCTCAGTGCGTTCAGCAAATCCCACGTCACACGTCATGCCAAGACCCTCAGCCCGCGCACGGGCGTACGACACCACGAATCCACCGATGAGGGCCAGCATCGCGGCCACACTCGTGGCGAATTCCTGCTGCGAGGCGTACCAATAGATGAGTGCACCAAACACGGCACCATCAGCGATGCGGTCAAGGGTCGAATCCAAGAAGGCGCCCCAGGGCCCACTTCGTCCTGAAAGGCGTGCCATGGTTCCGTCGATCATGTCGGAGGGCGCGAAGATGAGTGCTGCGAGCATCGCCCAGAGGAATTGTCCCGAAGCGATAAAGATCACAGACAGTGCCACCACACCGAGAGTTCCGACGATGGTGACGGCATCGGGCGAGACGTGCATTCGGAGCAGGAGGCGAGCTGGCGGCTCGACAATTCCGGAGACTGCTCGCCGGACATCCTGATTGTTGAGCACGCCACCGTCCCGTCTCCATGGCCGGGCGCCGACCGCCTCGGTGTTCCGATGGTACCGACAAGCTGTCGCGAGGTACTTCGGGCACGACGGCCCGGACGGAGGTCCCTTGCCAGAGCGGCCCGACCCGGGCAGGCTTCGAGTGTGGCTGAGTCGAATGCGCGTGGGCGCGAACAGAAGGGTCCCGAGGTCGATGATCCGGCCCTTCTCCGCAATGTAGTGCTCGTCGGCCCCAGTGGCTCAGGGAAAACCACCTTGCTCGAGTCACTGCTGGCGATGACCGGCACCATCACTCGAGCAGGTCGGGTTGAGGACGGTTCGACGGTCAGCGACTTCGACGAGTCCGAACAACGCCAGCAACGCTCGATTGGGTTATCGATTGCGCCGGTGATGTGGAACGGCGTCAAGGTCAACTTCATCGACACACCCGGTTACGCCGACTATGTGGGTGACCTGCGCGCGGGTCTGCGCGCCGCTGACGCCGCACTATTCGTCGTGTCAGCCGTCGACGGTGTCGACGCCGTCACCGCGCTGCTGTGGCAGGAATGCGCTGTGGTGGGTATGCCGCGAGCCATCGTGGTGACCCGCGTCGACCATCCACGTGCCGATTTCGACGAGATGATCGCCATCTGCCAGCGCGTATTGGGCGACGGCGTCATGCCGCTTTATCTACCCATGGCCGCCGACGAGGGCGGCGCAGCCGGCCTCCTTGACCTTCTCGCACGACGAGTCATCGACTACAGCGGTGGTAATCGCAGTGAGCGCGAACCCGATGCCGAACACGTGTCTCTCACCGACGATGCCCGCAACGAGTTGATCGAAAGCATCATCACCGAATCTGAAGACGAAACCCTGATGGATCGGTGGCTCGCTGGTGAGCCCGTCGATGAAGACACTCTCATCACCGACCTTGAGGCAGCCATCTCTCGAGGCTCGTTCTACCCGGTGCTTGGCACTGCCGTTGAGCCTGCGGGTTTTGGTCTCACCGAGGTGATGCATCTAGTGACACGTGGTTTCCCCTCGCCACTGGAACACCCCCTGCCCACTGTGACTGACATCAGGGAAAGCCCTGTCGAGCCGCTTACCTGCGACCCCTCGGGCCCCCTGCTCGCTGAAGTCGTGAAGACCACGACCGACCCGTATGTTGGCCGCTTGTCACTCGTACGCGTGTTTTCCGGAACCTTGACTCCCGACCAGGTGCTGCACGTGTCGGGGCACTTTGCCGATCGCGACCACGACCACGACTTCGATGAGAAAGTCGGCGCGGTGACGTCACCGCTCGGTCGAACGCAGCGAACGTTGTCGCGCGCTATCGCGGGCGACATCGTGGCCGTAGCCAAGTTGCTGCACGCTGAGACGGGCGACACCCTGTCGTCCGTTGAGCGACCTCTCCTGATGCAACCGTGGCTGATGCCCGATCCGTTACTGCCCCTGGCGATCGTCGCCCACTCCACCGCTGATGAAGATCGACTTGGCCAAGCGTTGAACCGCCTCACCGCTGAAGACCCGACGCTGCGCTTGGAGAACAGTCACGAGACCGGACAGTTGGTGTTGTGGTGCCTCGGTGAAGCGCACGCAGACGTGGTTCTCGATCGCCTCACCAACCGCCACGGAGTTTCAGTCGATGTCGTCCCGCTGCGCATTTCGCTGCGTGAAGCCTTCGCCGAGCCCGCCGACGGACATGGCCGACTGGTCAAGCAGAGCGGCGGACACGGTCAATTCGCGGTGGTCGACATCTCAGTTGAACCACTCCCCCTCGGCTCTGGTTTCGAGTTCGTCGATGCAGTGGTCGGTGGATCCGTTCCTCGCAACTACATCCCGAGCGTCGAAAAGGGCATCCGCACGCAGATGGCACACGGACTGCTGGCTGGGTACCCGGTCGTCGACCTGAAGGTGACGTTGCGCGATGGCAAGTCGCACTCGGTCGACAGCAGCGACATGGCCTTCCAGCACGCGGGTGGCCTTGCGCTCAAGGACGCTGCGTCAAAAGCACGCGTCTCGCTGCTTGAACCAGTCGACCAGATTGAGGTCAGCGTCTCCGACGAATACGTGGGCGCCGTCATGAGTGACATGTCAACACGCCGGGGGCGACTGAGCGGCACCGAACCAGAGACGTCGGGTCGAACGCTCATTCGCGCTGAGGTTCCGCAGAGCGAACTCACTCGGTACGCCATTGACCTGCGCTCGATGTCACACGGCACCGGCACCTTTGCGCGCGCACTGCGCGGTTACGAACCGATGCCACAGAACGCGGCAAAGAAAATCCTCGACGCCGGGTGAGCGACGGGAACGACTAGCCCGCTTCGTCAGCAACCGGCCACGCCTCGGCCAGTAGATCGCGCGTTTCGTGCAGCAACTGCGGCAATACTTTGGCCGAGCCGATGACGGTCATGAAATTGGCGTCACCACCCCAGCGTGGAACAACGTGCTGGTGCAAGTGATCGCTGAGCGAACCACCTGCGGCGCCGCCGAGATTTAGACCGGTGTTGAACCCATGCGGTGACGACACCTCGCGAATCACGCGCACCGCGGTGCGAGTCATGACTCCGAGTTCAGCCAGTTCGTCGTCGCTGAGGTCATCGAGTTCACCGATGTGCCGGTAAGGCACCACCATCAAGTGGCCTGGGTTGTAGGGGTACTTATTGAGCACCGCGTAGCAGGTTTGACCATGCGCCACAATCAGACTCTCGTCATCGCTGAGCGTTGGGATGACACAGAATGGGCAGCCCTCGTCAGCCCGACCGCTTGAGACGTAGGCCATCCGGAAGGGCGCCCACAATCGCGCCAACCGGTCGTCTCCGAGGTCGACTCCGCCCGCGAGAATCCCCTCAGGGGTCACGAACGGCACCTCACTCATGTCAGACCTGCACCCGTGAGGCGATGGCAGCGGTGATCTCAGCGATGGCGTCATCGATGGCGACGCCGATCTTTTGCTCACCGTCGCGGTACCGGAATGACACGGCGCCTGCCGCGGCATCCTCGTCACCAGCGATCAGCATGTAGGGAACCTTCTGTTTTTGGGCGTTGCGAATCTTCTTCTGCATGCGGTCACCGCTGTCATCAACTTCAACGCGCACGCCCGCTGCGCGCAATTTTGCCGCAACCTCATTGAGGTAATCGACATGGAGGTCGGTGATCGGAATGCCAACGACCTGAACGGGTGACAACCAAGGAGGAAACGCGCCGGCGTAGTGCTCGAGCAGCACGCCGAAGAACCGCTCAATAGAACCGAACAGCGCGCGGTGAATCATCACCGGACGTTGACGCGAACCATCGGGTGCGGTGTATTCCAACTCGAATCGCTCAGGCAGATTGAAGTCGACCTGAATCGTCGACATCTGCCAGGTGCGCCCAATTGCGTCCTTCGCCTGTACCGAAATCTTCGGGCCGTAGAACGCGGCACCCCCTTCATCAAGCACGAAGTCGAGCCCTTGCTTCAGCGCTGCTTCACGCAACACGTCCGTGGCCTCGGCCCACACCTCGTCGCTTCCGATCGACTTGTTGGGATCACGCGTCGACAGTTCGAGGTAGAACTCATTGAGACCGTAGTCGCGCAACAGGTTCAGCACGAAGGTCAGCAATGAGTCGAGTTCGTCGGGCATCTGCTCAACAGTGCAGTAGATGTGCGCATCATCTTGTGTGAAGCCGCGCGCACGCGCCAGACCCTGCACAACGCCGCTCTTCTCATAGCGGTACACGGTGCCAAATTCGAACAACCGCAACGGAAGTTCGCGGTACGAACGGCCACGCGCACGGAAGATCAGGTTGTGCATGGGGCAGTTCATCGGCTTCATGTAGTACTTCTGTGGCGCTCGCTTGAGTTCGCCGTTGGGGCCGTATTCGGCGTCGAGTTCCATCGGCGGGTACATGCCCTCGGCATACCAGTCGAGGTGGCCGGAGGTTTCGAACAACTGTGCCTTGGTGAGGTGCGGGGTGTTCACGAACTCGTAGCCGCCCGCTTCGTGACGACGACGCGAGTAGTCCTCCATCTCACGTCGCACCACACCACCCTTGGGGTGGAATACCGCGAGTCCTGAACCGATCTCTTCCGGGAATGAGAACAGATCGAGTTCGCTGCCGAGCCGTCGGTGATCGCGCTTCTCCGCCTCTTCAAGGAACGTGAGGTGAGCGCGCATGGCGTCCTTGTCGGGCCACGCGGTTCCGTACACGCGCTGCAGTTGCTCGTTGTCTTGATCACCAAGCCAGTAGGCAGCCGCGGTACGCATCAACTTGAACGCATTGGGCGGAATGACGCGCGTGGTCGGCACGTGGGGGCCGCGACACAGGTCTTTCCAGACAACCTCGTCCTTACGATCAATATTGTCGTATATCGTCAGTTCGGAGCCGCCAACCTCCATCACATCGGCGCCACCCTTACTGCCGATGAGCCGCAACTTGTACGGTTCGTTGGCAAGCTCGGCGCGGGCTTCCTCGTCGTTGACGACCCGGCGGCGGAAGCGCTGACCGCTCTTGAGAATCTCGGTCATGCGCTTCTCAAGCGCCGTGAGATCTTCGGGCGTGAACGGACGTTCGACACCAAAGTCGTAGTAGAACCCATCGCGGATGGGCGGTCCGATGCCCAACTTCGACTCAGGAAACAGGTCTTGAACTGCTTGGGCCAGCACGTGCGCTGTCGAGTGGCGCATCACACGCAGGCCGTCCTCAGAATCGATCGCCACCGGCTCGACAACATCGCCGTCGGCCAACGGCTGGTCGAGGTCGACCAGCTCACCATTGACTCGCGCAACCACGATGGAGCGGTCTTCAGCGAAGAGAGCGGCCGATGTGGTGCCGGTCTCGACCGTGTGCGCCTGCTGCTCTCCAGCGGGTCCGACGGTGAGGGTGATCTGCGGCACGGGAACTCCTGAACTCAGGGCGGTCTCTGACCCTCCGAGGCTACCGGGTGCCAGCAGCTTTCACGCAGCCACTCAGGACGATCGGAATCCAACTCGATAGAGGCCCCCACTGAGGGTGACTGCGTACAACTCCCGATGCCGGTCAAGGCCGAACCCCGAAACTCCCGGAAGGTTCGTCGCAGGAGTCAAGACACCATTGCGATACGCCCAGATATGGCCGGTCACGTAGTCACCCAGTACGTACGTGCCCCTCGACGCCGGGAATGCCGCCCCCCGGTAGACGAAGCCCCCGATAATCGCTTCGGCGGCCCGCTTCGCCGCGCAGCCAGAAACAGAATCGGGGTGGCAGAAC
>Ga0194058_10001188_pt1 | contig 13046 bp, 4 predicted proteins | sample SepL4417m_MetaG_FD_155490 | JGI IMG/M metagenome (GOLD analysis project Ga0194058, IMG submission 155490) | Anoxic zone freshwater microbial communities from boreal shield lake in IISD Experimental Lakes Area, Ontario, Canada - Sep2016-L442-17m | ecosystem: Environmental > Aquatic > Freshwater >... | reverse complement strand
CAGGCCGTTATAGGCTTTGCGCTGGCTGGCTTGGAAGGGCTCGAAGCTGGTCGCATCGCCGTTGTCCACCGCGACGATTTCGCCGGGGCCGGACACCTCGAATTGAATATTGTTTTTCGAGCGCGGAACCAGCAGGCCGTCCTTGTCCGCCACGGTGGCAGTGACGAACGACAGGTCATAGCCGTCGGCTTCGATTTTCGGGCGATCCGCCGAGAGCATGAGCTTGGCCGCCGGTCCGGTGGTTTTCATCACCTCCTGCGCCCACTCCTTGCCATTCTTGTAGGCGACCACTTTCAATTCACCGGGTTGATACACGACATCGTCCCAGCGCAGGCGATACTGGTATTGATCCTTTTTTTTGCGGCCCAGCGATTTGCCATTGAGGAACAGTTCCGCCTCGTCGCCAGAAGTATAAACATGCACCGGGGTGACCAGACCGACGCGCTCCGGCCAGTTCCAGTGCGGCAGGATGTGGGCCATCGGGAAGTCGGGACGCCAGCGGGCCTGATAGAGATAGAACCGGTCCTTTTTGAAGCCGGCCAGATCGACGATGCCGAAGTAGCTGCTGCGCGAGGGCACCTTGATTTTTCCCAGTTCCTTGAGCTGTCGTTCCATCTCCGCCTTACCTGCGGCATCGTGGAAATTTAGCAAGTTGGTGGTGTCGCTGTTGTAGGGCGTCGGCTCGCCCAGGTAATCGAAGCCTGTCCAGACAAACTCTCCGAGCACGTGCGGATTCATTTCCTGGCTTTTGAACTCGTTGTCCGGGATCCAGGACCAACCGGGTCCGTAGAGATCGTAGGAGCTGACTTGGAAATCGGATTTGCCCTGCGCCTTATCCTCACTGACCGGGCTGAACGGCTTGGCCGGCGGCGCGGTCTTACCATTGGCGGCCCAACCCTTGATCGTTTCTTCGACGACGGCCGCATACATTTCGGGCGTCTGGAAGAAATACTCGCCGCGCGAGCTCACGCAGGAGGAGGTTTCGCTGCCGACCAGCGGGATGGTGGGGTTCTCCGTCTTAAATTTGGCGTAGCCGCCGTATTGGTAGTTTTGCCCCATCACATCGACGGCCTTCTGGACGCCGTTGTAGCTGGCGTCCTTGGAATTGGAGCCAATCACGGTGGGCCGGGTGGGCTCTTCGTCATGGGCAATAGCGGTGAGGTGGGCCGCGATGGCCGGGCCTTTGTCCTTGTCACCGGCTTCGCGCACTTCGTTGCCGATGCTCCACATCACCACGCTGGGGTGGTTGATATCGCGGCGGATCAGCGCCCGCAGATCCTTCTCGTGCCAGTCGTCCCAGAGTTGGCCGTAGTCGCCGCCTTTCTTGCCGTGTTTCCAACAATCAAACGACTCATCCATAACGAGGATGCCCATGCGGTCGCACAGGTCGAGCAGCTCGGGGGCCGGCATGTTGTGGCTGGTGCGCAGGGCATTGACGCCCATCTCCTTCATGATCTCCAGCTGGCGTTCGGCCGCCCGCACATTGAAGGCGGCACCGAGCGAGCCCAGGTCGTGGTGGTTGCACACGCCTTGGAACTGGACCCGTTGGCCGTTGAGTAAAAAGCCCCGGTCTGCGGTGAACTGAATACTGCGGATACCGAAGGGGGTCTCATAACGATCCACCACCTTGCCGTTTTGGGTAACCGTGGTCACCGCAGTGTAAAGCGCCGGCGTCGCCAGCGACCAGAGCCGGGGATTTTCCACCGTCGCCGAGCTGTTTAGCGAGGCCGTTTTGCCCGGTTCGATCGCCAGTTCGGCCGGCTTAAAACTGAACGCCGGGGCGTCGGCCAGGCGGCCGTTGGCCTCGCGCACAAACGCGGCGGTCGCCACCGTGACAGTCGCTGGAGCACTGCTCTGGTTTTGCAGGGTGACCTTGACGTCCACCTTGGCGGCGGTGGCGGACACCTCGGGGGTGGTCACATAAGTGCCCCAATGGGCGACATGCACCGGGGCGGTTTTGACCAGCCAGACGTTGCGGTAGATGCCGCCGCCCGGATACCAGCGCGAGGAGCCGTCGGGGTTGTCCAATCGCACCACCAGCACGTTCTCCGCGCCGGGTTTGAGGTAGGGCGTCAGGTCGAGCCGGAAGGAGGAATAGCCGTAAGGCCAGCCGCCGACGAACTGGCCGTTGCACCAGACCATCGAGTAGGACATCGCCCCGTCGATCTCCAGCGAGATTTGCCGGCCCGCATCGGCGGCGGGCAGGGTGAAAGTTTTCCGATACCAGCCGATTCCCATCCAAGGGAGTTTGCCGGTCTCGCCCGGCAGCTTTTGGTCAAACGGCCCCTCGATGCCCCAGTCGTGCGGCAGGTTGAGTTTGCACCACGTTTGGTCGGCGAAACCGGCTTGGACAAACGGCTGGTCCTTGCCCAGTTCGCGTTGCGCCGGGGTGAGGCCGGCGTCGGAGGCGGAGGCGATGACAGCCTCCGCCACGGCCTTGTTTTTGTGGTAGTTCAAGGCGTCCCCTGCGGCCTTGGCATCTTCCTTTTGGAAACGCCAACCGTCGTTAAAAAGGACCCGCTCGCGCGGGGACGGATCGACCGCCATCGCCGGCTCCGTGAGCGTCAGGGTCACAACACCCACGGCACACAACCGGGAGAATATCAGGAGATCGGAGTTTGGTTTAATTTTCATGGGGTTATTTTTAGTAGAGAAATCAATGTTGGATGGGATTGTGGGTGTAAGGGGGGCTCAGGGATCCGTGCGGAAGGACAGGGCCGGGAAGCCATCCCGGTTGAACAGGTTGGCCCAGGGGATCTGCACATCCCAGGCATACCGCACGTAGAGCGGTTTGGTGACGGTGGGCGCGCTGACAACCACGGCGTCACCCTCGATGGTGGCCGTGGCCCAGACGAACTTTTTGTCCTCCCCGGCGATGGCGAAGCCCTGCACGGCGTCGGCCTGGCGGGCGACGAGACCCTGGCCTACCTGTTTGAAGCGCACCCGGATGGCACCGCCCTCCACGGTGCAGGAGGCCATCGAGGGGCCGCTCCACGCTCCGGGCCGGCCATAGATGGCGCCGAGGATCACCCGGGCGTCGCGGGCGCCGTAGGCGAACTTGTTCACCGGGTGCAGTCCGCCGCCCAGATCGCTGGTGGGTACCAGGGTGACGTTGGGGTTCCCGGCAGCGATGCGGAGCGACTGCTCGCGTCCATTTTTCCCGGCGGCTCCCGAGGCTGGTGGCAGGGGCATGAAGGCGTCGGCGGCCCACCCGTAAACCGGATCCGCAGGATCGAAGGCGCAGCCTCCGCCGCTGGGCTTCTGCACGATCACGAAGGGGAACTCGCCCTGGCCCCATTCCTTCCGCCAGCTGGCAATCAGTGCACCCATCACGTTGGCTTGATCGATGTCACGAATGAAGACCCCCGTTTCTCCCTGATCCCACAACACTCCGCGGATGCCGTAGCCGATGACGGGCTTCAGGATTTTGTCGTGGAAATCGCCCACCGTAAAGAGGCCGACGCCGGGCTCCACCGGGGGGCTGGGTTTCCCGGGTGCCTTTTTGGTTTTCTTCTCAGCCTCGGGCAACTGGTTCCAGGCGGCCAGGGCCGCCTCATACTTGGTGAGAGACTGCTGATAGGCGGCCTGCTCCTTGGCGGGGTCGAAAGTGGCCCGGGCCTTGGTCACGGCCTGCTGGCAGCCGGGGTCGTCGGCAATGGCCTGGGGCGTCAACCACCGCGATGCCGATGAACCGCCGACCGCGACCAGCATGAGCCCGACGGGGACATCCAGTTGCTGGGAAAGCGTCACGCCCATCGTCGTGAGCTGGGCCGAGAAGGTCTTGAGGGACTCCGTCGTGGCGGGCACCCAGCGCAGGTTGGCTGTGGGCACGGCATAGTTGTTCATGACCGTGGAGAACAGGCGCACCTTCGGGTAGGGTGCGCCGTTGACCAGTGCCTCCAGGTTGTGGTCGGGCACCGTGCTGATGAAGGGATCGTTGGGATGACCGATGAAGCTGGCGCAGGGCAGCTGCATGTTGGACTGCCCGGACCCGACCCACACATCGCCAACCAGCACATCTTGGAGGTCGCGCCGTTCCCCTTGGTCCGAGGTGATGGATAGGATCGCTGGCACGGCGTTGACCGGGAGGGGCCCGATCTCGACCCGCCAAGCACCTTGAGCGGCTGTGACGCCAGTCCCACGGGCGGTGCCGAGGGTCACGGTGATGGTTGTGCCTGGCTTGGCCACGCCCCACACCGGCACCCGCTGGTCCCGTTGCAAGACCATGTGGTCCGTGAAGACCGGGGCCGGCTGCAGGGCCATCTCGTCGGCGTGCAATCCATGGCTGAACATTAGCGCACAGATCAGTAATGATGCTAATGATGGGACAATCCTTTTCATCGTTCTGTAATTGCTATTGGGACGTCTTGGGAATTACGGGGCGAAGAGTTCAAAGCAGGTCAGGGTGAGCTCATTGGTGGCCTCGCTGATAGTCAAACGGACGTGTTGCGCGGTGACCGCCGGGAAGGTTTTTACATACTCGTCAACCTCCTTCGTAATCGCTTCGCTACAGGCGGTTTTCCAGGTTTCGCCCTCAAGGTATTCGAGGGTGACTTTCAATTTTGAGAGGCGGGAGCCGAGGCGCAGGGTGTTGAACGTCTGTGGCGCTTGCAGATCAACCGTCAGGGTGGCGGTGGACACCTTGCCTGCCTTCCACCAATTGTTGGGATCATTGTCCACCACCTTGAAGGCATTTTTTGGATCGAGGTCAGCGGTGATGGGTTTGTCCAGAGTCAGCGGGTTGACGCGGGCCGGCACGGCGGTCAGTTCGACGGCAATGACGCTGACATTCGGATCCGGCGCGGTGGCGGGCAATTGAATCAGCAGGCGACCGTCTTTGGTCGAGGTGGTGAGGGCTTTGTCACGGTCGGCCAAAAGGTAGGCGCGTTTCACCGGAGTGGTCACGGGGATGTTCAGCACCCCGTCGGCCGGCCAGTTGAACACATGCAGGTAGAGCGTGGTTCCTTTGAGGGTGGTTCGGCCCCACGGCACGCAGAGGAGTGGCCCTTCGGTGGAACCATAGATAGACTCCCCGTTAACCCGCATCCAGGCACCGATGCCACGCAGGCGATCGATCGAATCGGCTGGAAATTCGCCGTCAGCCTTAGGGCCGACATTCATGAGCACATTGCCGCCTTTGCTCCAGCCCTCGACCATCCGCTGGAGGAGACTTTGCAGCGTGCCGGCGGGCTGATTTCTGTAGCCCCAGGCACCATTGAGGGTCAGGCAGACCTCCCAGGGCTTCAGCGGGGCCTGCGGGCTCATGTGCTGCTCCTGGGTTAGGAAATCCCCGGTCACGAGCCGGTTGTTGATCAAGACCTGGGGCTGCGCCTTGAATGGCGCGAAGAAGCGGTTGGCGCGGGCTGTGGTCATTCCCGGGGCCCCATCGTTATCGAACCAGAATTCCCCGATGGGGCCGTAGTTTTCCAACAGTTCCTTCACTTGGGGAACCGCGACTTTGTCGATGTAGGTGTCCAGGTCGCCGTCTTGATAGGCGGGATCCCAGTGGGGTCCACCGGATGAGCCGCCGGGGTGCCCCCAGTCGGCGATGTGCGAATAATAGACGCCGAATTTCACACCGTGTTTGGGCGCCGCGACGGACAGTTCCTTGAGGGGGTCACGTTTGAACGGGGTGGCCTTGACGATATTGTAGTCACTGGCCTTCGAGTCGAACATCGCGAAGCCGTCGTGGTGCTTGGCGGTGATCACCAGATATTTCATGCCGGCGTCCTGAGCGATGGACATCCACTGGTCGGCATCGAACTTTACCGGGTTGAATTGCCCGGCGTAACGGGAATACTCGGCAAAGCTTTTTTTCTTATTTTTCATGTGCCATTCGCCATCGGCCGGGATGGCGTAAATTCCCCAGTGGATGAACATGCCGAACTTGGCCTCGCGCCACCAGGCAAACCGGGCCTCGCGCTGGGCGGGCGTTTCATTGGCGAAAGGGTAACGCAACAGTTCGCGCGTATCCTTGGCAGTGAGTGCCGGAGTGTCCTGCTGGTCTTGGGCGACAACAAAAGCAGGGTTGGTGAAGGCCGTTGCGGCCAACGTAAGGGAGAGAAGAATGGGTTTTGTCATATTATTAGTGTTGCGATTTGAGATAAAAATAATGGGTGTCCTGGAATGCGTTGCCCCCTAGCGCACGCCCTCGGCGCAAAGCAGATCAATGACCGGCGTGTTATCCGGCAATCCATGCGGGTGGTGGTCGCCGCCCTCCTTGGGAAAGACGGCGCAGCGCCCGCCGGCGGCCTTCCAGGCGGCCACGAGGTGCTCGCCATTGTCAACGAAGGGAACGACGTGATCGGCGGTGCCGTGAACTGATATCAGGAACACGCCCTCGGCGATGACCGCGGCCATGCCGTCGGTCGGCTGGAAAGCTTTGGCCTTGGCCTCCTCATCGTCGGCCCAGCCGTAGATGGTCTTGCAACTGGCCCACTCGGCGGGGGAGCCAGCTCCGGTGGCCTTGAGGGGCATGCCAGCGGGCCATGACCGCAGATCGCAGACCGCGTTGTCGAGATACAGGACGCTCACGCGGTCGGGGTGACGGCGGGCCCAGGCGTTGACGTAGAGGCCGCCACGGGAAATGCCCAGCAGGGCCGGCTTGGCAGCCAAGCCACGCTTGCCGTTCAGTTCCTCATAGACTTTGTCCCAGGCGTCCATGGCTGCCGGCGCGCCGTATTGGTTCGGGAAGGCGAAGTGGGCCACATGCCAGCCGCGCTCCACAAGGGCGTCTTCGAGATTGCCGAGGTGACCGCCGAACTCGCCAACCCACAGCCAGGGCCGACCTGGGGCCGGAGTGACCGGGACCTTGAGGCTTAATTTCCTATTAGCGATGACCAGGGTTTCGGTCGTCGGAGGCGCGGGCATGGTAGGAGCCGGCTTACCGGTGAGGGCGGTGAAGGCGGTGGCGGCCAGCACCCCATAGCCGACGGCGTTGGGGTGAACCAGGTCAGGTTGCAGCTTGGGTTGGCCATCGAGGGCAGCGTGGAAGTCGATGACCTCCAGGCCGAGACTGGCGGCCAGGGCATCGACATGGCCGATCACCGCCTGCACCCCGGACTCGTTGATGCCCCAGACGCCCGGCGCGACCACCGGGCAGGGACGTCCGACGTAGATGCGCGGTGGCTTGTCCAGTGCCCGGAACTCACCCACGAGGTCGGCGTAGTCCTTGGGAAAGTCGGCAACATGCGCCCAGTTCTGCGGCTTGGTGTCGTTGGTACCGAGGATGATGATGACGGCATCGGGCTTGAACTTCTTGGCCTGGGTGAGCGCCGCTTCCTTGACGTAGGGTCGGTCGCCCTGGCGCAGCAGGGTCCGGCCGCTGACGCCGAAATTGCCGACCTCCCAGCCGGCACCTAGGATCATGCGCAACTGGTCGGGGTAGGACCAACCCTTCGGCGCCCCGAAGCCAGCGGTGATGCTGTCGCCGACGCAGGCGACCCGGATGGGGGCCGGGAAGTCCTTGGGATCCAGCGGCGCGGGGGCCGCCATCGCCAGGGTGGTCAGGAACAGGAGGATGAGGGTGCGGAGGACGATAGGCATAGATTTGCCGAGTTGGTTATTCATATTTGATGCTCCAAGGGCAGCTGTCGCTGGCGCTCAGCTCGATGACGCTTAAATCCGCAGCCGCTTTTTTCTCCAGCTTGGCCACGCCTCCGCCGGCATTTGCAGCAACGGGCTTAAACCCGTTATTGGCGACGGTGATGCGGAAGGGCTCTCCGTCGACGGCTTTCGCAACGCCGGAAAGCTGTTTCGTAGCCGGATCCCATTTTACCTCCGCGAGATCGACCCACCCTTGAAGAACATGGCGGTTGGTCGAGAGGACTTGCGGGTTCGGCTGGACTTTCCGCACCGAGAGCATCGCGCAGTGCGATGGCTCGAGCTTCTTTTCAATCTTATCGGTGCCTTTCAGCTTACCTACCAGCACGTCGCTCCAAAAATCATAGACATAATACGACGCGCCCGGATCGAGGCCCACGGCTCCGCCAACCCGATCGCCGCTGAGCGGCACCGTGACCGGCCTCGCCTTGGTGGATGTGTTGAAAAGGGCCACCTGATGCCAGTCGGGAGCCAGCTCAAGATCATACACTTGCGGGTCTTTCACTCCGGTAAAGGCGTCGAGCGGACGGGCGGTGAAGGGCTCGCGGTAAGCGGGATAAATCCGCGTGAAATCATGGACGATTTCCGGCGTGAACAGCGTGAATGAAGTGGCCAGATCAATCCGCCCGCTGGTCAGATAAACCATGGTCAGCATCGCCCTTCGGATTTCCGGCGTGCAGTCATGGACCGTTTTGCTGTCGGGATAATAGTTGAAGACCGTGCGGTTTTTATACCAGCGCAATCCCCCGATGGTGATCATGGGCGGGATAAACTTATTGGAGTCGGCCCAATTCCGCTGGGTATCCACCAGCCCGGCCGTCACATCCAGACAGGGCCTGCCGGATTCCCCGAGATTGCGTTCATCGAGGCAGGCTTCCGGGCCGAGGCCTTCTCGGGCGAGGCGGAACGCTTCGCGGTAGGCAAACGCGGTGGTAGCATAGCGGTTTTCAAAGCCGCCCTCCGGCCGCCAGGCGGTCTCGGGATAATCAAACTTGATGCCGCCCATCCCGTCCTTGCGCAGTCGCTGCCAGACCTCCAGCATGTGTTTTTGAAAATCTTTCGCGGTATAATCAAAGCTGACCAGCGGCTCATGGTGCGCATGCGCGACCTGCAGGCGGCTGATGTCCTTGAACAGCATGTGGCCGGGAAATGCCAAGGCGTAATCATCGGAGGGCATGCCCGTCTGGAAATAGGTGTATGGAATGCCGTCGCGCTCGCGGATCGCCGCGCACCATTTGGCGAAGGTTTCATAGGGGGGAGCCAGATGCCCTTTCCAGTGCGCATCGTCCCACCATCCCTGCTGCGTATTGCCATTATTATAGCAATAGGCATCGGGCTCCAGACGGATGCCGACTTTTGTATATTTTGTCAGTCCTGCTTTTTGAGCCGCCTCCAGCTCGGCAACCAGCTTCGGCGATTGATTGACGCTGGGGAGCTTGCTTAAGGCCCCCACACCCCAGCCGCACAGGACCGGAAAATCATAGACGTTCGGTTTGGCATTGTTGGCGAGGCGCATGGCCCGCCCGTATCGTTCGAGCGCAAGAAACGGATCGTCGGTGCTGACATCGAGATAGAAGGTATCATCAGAAAAATACTCCTGCCCATGATCCACCAGCCGGCCCACGGGATCCTTGGCTCTCATTTCAATGATATTGTCGCTCAGGGCGACCCACTTGCCGAACTCCTTGTTGGCAAGTCCACCCCATACGACGGTGCGACGGCGGCCATCAACGGTGCCGGTCACCATGAGGCTGTTGGCGGATTTCCGGTTGGCCCCCGGTTTCACCTCCGCGGGCTCGGCCCCGGCGGAACCGTTGAGGGATATTTCCAATTCCATCTTTTTTCCTAGAAATAGTTCCGCCGCCACCATGGGTCCGGCTTCCATCAGCCGCAAATCAACACCCGTTGTGTTTTTCATTCCGAACCCCATGATCACAGCACACTGATCCTCATAGAGCGTATAGCTGAAAATGTAGGACGGTGCGGCGGGGAACGGGCTATCGCTGAATGTCAGCACGATCCTCTTCCCTTTGCCGAATCCGTCGTTCACGTCCGCGAGGGTCTGAGTGGCCTTCCACCCCTTCCACTTCGTCATCTTGCGGTTTACGCCCCAGCCGTCCGCCGCCATCATGGCATTATCGATCACCACCTCGTTGCTGGCATTGTCTTTCACCGAGAAGTTGCGGTTGGCGAGATCCACTCGCAATGTCACCTTTTCGTTTGCAAGGGTGGTGATGTCGCCGTCTTGCTTGACATCCACCGGCGCTGAAAATGCCGTGGCTGCGGCAAGGGACACGCAAAAGAACAATGCCTTGCGCATATTCTTTTTGAGCAACCCCTCATCGCCGAGGTGAGCTGCGCCTAATAAAGCGGAACGTGAAGCGATCGTGGGCTGAGGTGTTTTCATAGATGCTTTTATTTTAAGTTTCATGGAAAATTGAATGATTTATGGTTGAGATTGCCGCCAAATGGGGGCTGCACGTTTTTTGTTATTTAGCTCAGGTAAGGTTAATTTTGATGTTTGATGAATGGTCGGAACCTTATTTTTGAGCCACCAACTCGACCTCGGCAAAGCTGGCGGCGGGGTCACCGGGTTTCTGTGGCGCGACCGCGATGATTTTCACGAACTTCGCAGGGACGGCGGGGAACCGGAACTCGCTCCAATCCTCCGGGTTGGTGTTTAACGGGCCGGTGGCGACCGCCGTCCATTCCCGGCCGTCGCGGCTGACCTGAATGGCCACGTCTTTCACCCAGCCTGCGCGGGACTCATCTTGGCGCGGCAGCGTTTTGAGCCCGGACAGGCAGACCTCTTTTTCCAGCTCCAGTTGGAGCTCATGCGGATAGGTGGCCCCTTTGCCCTTAAACTCTGAGCTCCAGAAAGTCGTGGAATCGCCGTCGTAGGCATCGGCGGCGGGATATTCGCTGTTCTGGGAGCTGGCGGTGAGGCGGGCCTTCAGCTCATTGTCCACAAAGTTGGGGTTGATCATCCGGCTTAGCCGCGCGTCATCCAGCGTGGTTTTCGGCGCGAACCCGGCTGAGGCCATGTAGGTGAGAAGAGAAGCGCGGAGTTGCGCGCTGACCACGTCATCGGCCGGAGCTTTCTCAAAATCGATGGCGCTGATCAGCAGCCTGCCGCGACCATAATTGGCTTCTACCAGCAGGGCCAGGCGGCGCGCGGTAAACCAGTCGTCGACAACTTGGACGATGGGCCGCATTTCCGGAGCTTGGCCTTGAAGGGACAGCGGACGGCCAACGAGCTGGGTCGGATACCACCATTGATAATTGGAATGATACTCGGTCGGGAAACCGGCCAGGGCGGGATGGTTGGGGTCGCACAGGATCCCCATGGTCGTGGGCGGCTGACGTTTGGTCCAGGCGGTGTTCCAAAAAATCGTGGAGAAACCCAAAACGACTTTGGGTCCCTCTGGAGGCACGATGCTGGCGCGAGGCGGAAGCAGAAGCACGCTGGCACCTGCCTGCGCCTTCTCCAATGCCTCCCTGACGTTGTGCGTGACGATCACCTTGCCGGTTGGCAGTGCTGGTGGGGCGGCAGGATAGACCCAGAGATCCCAGTGGTTTTCCGCGCCGGCGACGCCGACGACAAGCCTCATCTGGCCAGGAGTTGGGAATTTTGCGAGCGGCACTTCGATTTTCCCCAGCACAGCCTGGCCGATCGGGATGTCACGGGCAGGCAGGCTTCCTTCAGCCAAAGTTTTTCCCTCCGCAGAGACAATTTTCCAGATAGGCACGGCCTGAAGGAGCGGCCCGGCGGCATAGTGGGAGATTTCCAGATCGGCGGTCAGGGTTTCGGCGGAGGTAAAGACCATTTTGGCCAAACGGGCCAAGGGCACGGTCGGGCCGGAGAATTGGGCGTATTCGGCTGCGGTGGTGTAAGGCTTGGTTTCCCAGAGCGGGCTGACCACGCCAACCAGTGCCGTGCCCTGACCGGGAAAATCGTTGAGCCCGAGCAGCTGGTAGCCGCCGATATCCGGCGAGCGAAGGAGCTTTTCGATCTCGTATTTGTAGCAGAGAACCTGGAGGCGGCCGGTGGCCATGAGAAAGTCCCGTGCCTGGTCGGCCATATGGTTTTCGGCCAGAAAATCGCGGAAAATTTCGAAGTTTTTTGCCTTCAGGAAGCCTGTGTATTTGGCGATTTCCGTGAAATCGGGATAGGCGCACCACTGGCCGGTCTCGTGGGAAATAACCGGAACCTGGCTGATTTTTGTGGCAGACGCGAAGTCGGCCAGCGTGTTGGGTTTTTCGGCGTTGATACTGGCCTTCAGACCGGCACCCCAGGGGTAAACGCGCAGCCCGCTCATCAGGGAGTGGAATTGGTTGTTTTTCAGGGCGGGCCAGCCGATGGAACCCGCATAGAAGCGGCGGGGATCCTTTTCCCGGAAGTGGCGGGCAAACTCCTCCATCCACTCGACGCCTCCGGACGGTTCATTTCCGTAAGCGTGCATCGCGAAGGAAGGATGGTTGCCATAGGTTTTTACGACCCGCTCGGCCTCGGACATCAGGTAGGCACCAGCCTTTTCGGGCGCGGTCCAGGCGTGCTCGACCAACAGGTAAATGCCTGCCTCGTCGGCGGCGGCGAAAGCGGCTTCGGGCGGGCACCAGGAGTGAAAACGAACATGGTTAAGCCCGTGGGCTTTGATCGCAGTGAACTCTTTCTTCCAGTATGCGATGTCAGTGCTGGGGTAGCCGGTTAGCGGAAACATCGCGCAATCCAATGTGCCGCGGAATATCGTGCGACGGCCGTTGACGAGGAAGTGGCGGCCCTCGGTGCGGTAATCCACCATGCCGAATACGGTGGCGACGGTTTGCCGCCCGGCTTGGGGCAACGTGAGGGTGGCTTCGAGTTGGTAGAGCTGCGGGGAAAACTCGTCCCATGGCGTGACGGTGTCGCCGAGCGGAATCGTGGTTTCGCCGGCGGCGGCGTTGGCGGCGGCCGTGACGGTGCGACCTTCCGGAGTGCGGATGGCGAAACTCACCTGGCTCTCGACCGGCTGGCCGGCACGCTGCCAGGTGACCCGGATGCGTTTCCCGGCGAGGTCGGGGTAAACTTGGACCTCATCGAGCCATGTGTCGGGGGTCGCTTCGAGACGGACCTCCCCGACCACCCCGTTCCAGGCGGTTTGCATGTGGTCGGAAACGCAGTGGGAATTTTCGCCGATCCAGTCGATGGGCGCATTGTTGATGCTCACGACCAGCTCGTGCGGGCCGGCGGCCAGGTGTCCCAGATCGAAGCGGTGGGGCGTGGAGAGGCTGTTGTCGCGGCCGATTTCCTTGCCGTCGAGCGTGACCATGGAAGCAACATGAACGCGCTCCAAGGAAAGCACGATGCGCTTGCCGGCCCAGTCGGGCGGGACGGTGAAGCTGCGGCGGTAGGCTGCGGTGCCGACGAAGTGTTTGTCCGGCTGAAACCAGAAGGGGATCTTGGG
>Ga0194058_10001187_pt1 | contig 13055 bp, 13 predicted proteins | sample SepL4417m_MetaG_FD_155490 | JGI IMG/M metagenome (GOLD analysis project Ga0194058, IMG submission 155490) | Anoxic zone freshwater microbial communities from boreal shield lake in IISD Experimental Lakes Area, Ontario, Canada - Sep2016-L442-17m | ecosystem: Environmental > Aquatic > Freshwater... | reverse complement strand
TAAAGCCCGTGTTTCGCTTGCCAATGGCTATGGACACCGCTCTTCCGAGATAATTAAGCTCGTTCTTTATCATGCACTTGCAAAGCTGCCAGAGCCACCTTGCTCACACAAATTCTGCTGACGAGGCGAAAAAACATTTTGGTAATAGGTTTCCACTGCGGCCCATGCGGTCTTCGCGTCAGTCCCGGGGTCGGTTACCCATGTTTCGTTGATCGTGATGGTGGCGCTTGCGGACGATCCCATCAGGCACACGGTGAAAACGTGCAGGAAAAGACGGCATAGCGGATGGTGCGGCGAACAAGGTTTCATGGACGCGTGACAACAAAAAAGTTTTTCAAGTCTGTCAACCAAATAAGCCGACACCGATTCCCATTTTCCCTTTCGGATTTGCGGGGATTTTCTTGCCCAGAGGCGGATTCGGAGCGAAAATGGACGGATGTGCCGGCTTCTCTTTCTGATCTCGATCGTCTGCCAGTTCGTCCTCCGCGCCGAGCTTCCCCCGTCCGCCTACGAGTCGAAACAGAAGGCGGCGGCCGAGTTTTTGAGCATCGAGATCCTGCGAGTGGAGATCGAGCCGGGCGATGCGCCGGAAAGGCAGAACGTCCGCATCATGGCCCTTGTGACCAAGGTGGTGCGCTCGGCCTCGGAAGTGAAGGAAGGAGACCTGATCAATATCTTCTATCCCGTGACTGCTCGCGCTAGCGGCCGGTCCGGCCCTAGGGAGATCCCGATCCTTGTGGAGAAGGATCAATCCGTGGCCTATCTCGTCAAGGATCCCGCCTCCGGAGACTTCCGCCCGGCGGCCGGGGCGATGAGCTTCCGGAACTTCTAGCGATGGCATCCCTTGCTGAACGCGCGGCGCGCGGACGACAGATCCTGGTTGTCGGCGTGGCGGTCAATGCCTCTCTCGCGATGTTCAAGCTTGCCTGCGGGTGGCTTGGGCACTCGGATGCCCTGATTGCGGACGGGCTGGAATCCACGCTCGACGTCCTGAGTTCGGCGATGATCTGGGGCGCGCTGAAATATGCCGCGCGTCCGCCGGACTCCGACCATCCCTATGGGCATGGGAAAATGGAATCCCTCGCCGGGCTCGGCGGGGCGCTTCTTCTGCTGATCGCCGGGTGCGGAAAAGCGGTCTGAGCCTCCTCGCCGACATCCATGTGCGCGTGAGCGGGGAGGTGACGGTGACGGAAGGGCACGAGATTGCGCACCGGGTCAAAGACTCCCTGCTCGGTGGAGATCTCCTCCTCATCGATGTCACCGTTCATATCGAGCCGGCGTAGCGGCTAGGCGGACAGGTGATTTCTGGCTGATGAAATCGGCTTGCGCCACGGCAGAGCCACGATGATTTCCTGTCAGGCCCTTTCGCGAATCGCTAACCATTTGGCCGCCAGAGGCGAAATGAACCAGCGAGTTGCGGCCTTTATGGCATGTCGTTTTTCCTTGCCATCCCGGCCCATGCGGTCAGCTTCCTCCCGACTGAAAGCATTATGAGTCCACAAAACATGGCAAGAGTGATTGGGGTTGCGATATTGATTTTCGTCGCGATCATCATGGCGTCCTCGGGAACGTACGTCATTCAGCCCGGCTATCGGGGCGTGGAGGTGGTCCTCGGCAAAGTGTCCCCGGTCTTCAAGCCCGAAGGATTCGGATTCAAGCCGCCGTTCATCACAATGATTTATCCCGTGTCTATCCGCCAGCAGACCTCGAAGGAGAAGGCCGAGTGCTACTCTGCGGACCTGCAGCAGGTGGCGGTGGTTCTGCGCGTGCTCTACAGGGTCCCGGAAGGCGCGGTCGTCAAATTGTTCCAGGGCTACCGAGGCGACGCGTTTGAAACCCTCATCGCGCCCCGCGTGCAGGAGGCGCTCAAGGAAGCTGCCGCGCAGCAGAGCGCGGAGCAAATCGTCAAGAACCGAGAGCTCATCAAATCCCGTGCACTCGATCTCGCCCGCGCGAAGATCGGGGACCTGTTGGTCGTCGAGGATATCGTGGTCGAAGACATCATCCTGACCAGGGAACTCAAGCAGGCGATCGAACAGAAGATGGTCCAGGAGCAGGACGCCTCGAAGGCCAAGTTCACACAGCAACGCGCCCAAATCGAAGCGGACACGACATTCATCAAAGCCGAGGGCGAGGCCAAGTCGATCGTCATTCGCGGCGAGGCGCTCAAGGAAAATCCGGCGTTTGTCGAACTCCAGATCGTGGATCGCTGGGATGGCATTGCCCCGCGCATCATCGGGAGTGGGAGCAATGTTCTCATGACGCTGTCCGACGTCGAACGCCGCAACAAATAATCCCATGTCCGACAACTTATCCCGCTCTCCCAATTGGCACCGCCCCGATGGCAACGCGCCGATGCCGCCATTGCTTTCCAACTTAGTGACAGGCGCGGTCGTCCTGTTGGCGCTCGTCATCCTCGGCGCGTCATCCAGCTACATCATCCAACCCGGCACACGTGGGGTGAAAATCACGCTTGGCAAAGCGGCGGGCCAGTTTCTTCCGGAGGGGTTCGGTTTCCGCATGCCGCTCATCACGGAGATTGTCCCTGTGTCGATCCAGCAACACACGGTGCCCCTGCAGGCGGACTGCTTTTCATCGGATCTCCAGCAGCTCACGATGGAGGTGCGCGTTCTGTATCGCGTTCCCGAGAAGTCCGTCGTGCAGATTTTCCGGCAATACGCCGGAGACCCGTTCGACAGCCTGATCGCCCCGCGCGTGCAAGAGGCGCTCAAGGAAGTCGCCGCCGCGCTGACCGCCGATCTGATCGTCAAACGCCGCGACCAGGTCAAAACAAGCGCCATTGCCGCCGCGCGGCTGAAGATCGGCGAAATTCTTTTCGTCGAAGACATCGTCATTCGAGACATCCAGCTTTCCAAAGAGCTGGAAGCCGCCATCGAAGCAAAAATGGTGGCCGAGCAGGAGGCCGAGCGGGCCCGCTTCACCCAGATGCAAACCAAGGTCGAAGCGGACACCGCAGTGATTCGCGCCCAGGGCGAAGCCCGGGCGATCCGCGTGAGGGGGGAGGCGTTGAAGCTCAATCCGGCTTTTCTCCGGCTGCAAATCGTCGAGAAGTGGGATGGGAAATCCCCTCTGGTCGTCCCCTCGGATCCGAATAATTCCGGTCCGAACCTGCTGTTGCCGCTTGGTGCGCTTGCGCAGCCTGCCAAGCCATGATGAGCCCGCGTGCGCGCGCCCTGCTGCAGACGGCGGTGCTCCTCGCCGTCTGCCTGGGCCTGTTTCTTGTCTTTCCCGGAGCGGTAGCCTTCACGGAAATGGCCGCCCGCGAACTGCGCTATTTCTGGTGGTTGATCCTGCTGGTGGCGCTGGCCGGTTGGCTGATCTGGGGCTTCAAGAAACGCCCGTAATCGGAGCGCCTGATTGATCCGGGCTAGGCCTGACTTTTTTTTTGTTGGTCGTCGAAGTTGAGGTAGGTGTATTGGGCGAGGCTTTTTTCGTATTCGTTGAGCAGTCGCATGGCCTCGCTCGGCTTGAGCCGGTCGGATTTGATCGCCGCGTCCGTCTGGGCCTTCATTCGGCGAACGAGCTCGTTGACGTCCCACTGGGTGAGCGAGAGGACCTGCCCGACCGTGCTGCCTGGGAGGACCTCCTCGACGTAGTAGCCAGTATCCTCGTCCTCATCGAGGTAGATGTGCATCTCGTTGACCCGGCCGAATAGGTTGTGGAGGTCGCCCATGATGTCCTGGTAGGCACCGGCGAGGAAGAACCCGATGAAATACGGCTCGCCCGGCAGCCACCGGTGGAGCGGCAGGGTTTCCTTGACGTCCTGCAAGTCCACAAACTTGGCGACCTTGCCGTCCGAGTCGCATGTGATGTCCACGAGGGTTGCATTCCTGTCGGGAATCTCGTTGAGCCGGTGGATCGGCATCACCGGGAAAAGCTGCCCGAGCGCCCAGTGATCGAGAAGCGACTGGAAGACAGAGAAGTTGCAAAGGTATTGGTCGCCGAGCGCGATCTCCATCTCTTTGACCTCCTCCGGGACGTAGCGCATGTTCCGGAAATTCTCGACGATCGCCTCGGCGACCTGCCAGTAAATCGTCTCGATCCGCGCCTTCGCCCGAAGGTCGAGCATCCCGAGGTCGAACATCGACTGGGCGCGCTCGCGGATCTCCTGCGCATCATGGAGGTTCTCGAGGCGGTTCTTCCTGTTGAGGTCGTTTCGGATCTCGAGGATGTCGCTCACGATCTGAGGATCGTCCGTAGCGGGCACAACATCCTCGTTCCGATTGTTTTTTTCGATGGATCCGAAGGTTTCCACGATCAGGACTGAGTGGTGGGCGACGATCGCGCGGCCGCTCTCGCTGACGAGTGTCGGATGGGCGACAGATTCCGAATCGCAGACCTCCTTGACGGTATAGACGATGTCGCGCGCGTATTCGTTGAGCGAGTAGTTCGTCGAGCTGTCGAACGTCGTGCGCGAGCCGTCGTAGTCAACTCCAAGCCCGCCGCCGACGTCGAGGTAGCCGAGCGCGTGGCCCATCTTCGAGAGCTTCGCGTAAAACCGGGCGGCCTCGCGCGTCGCGCGCTTGATCGTCCGGATGTCCGGGACCTGCGAGCCGACATGGAAGTGGACGAGGTTCAGGCAGGCTGCGAGCCCGGCCGCATGGAGCAGGTCGCTCGCCTCAACGAGGTCGGCGGTCGATAGCCCGAACTTCGCGTTTTCTCCGCCGCTCGTCGCCCACTTTCCAGCCCCCTTCGAAAGCAGCCTCACTCGCAGGCCGATCATCGGCTCGACCCCCATCTCCTTGGATACCCTGAGCACGTGCGCGAGCTCCTCGAGCTTCTCGACGACGATGATCACTTTTTTCCCGAGCTTGCGCCCCATCAGCGCGTTGCGGATGAAGCTGGTGTCCTTGTATCCGTTGCAGATGACGAGGCTCTCGGGGTCGGAGTGCAGCGAGAGCGCGGCGAGCAGCTCGGGCTTGCTCCCCGCCTCAATGCCGAAATGCCACGGCGCGCCTGCGTCCATGATCTCCTCGACCACCTCGCGAAGCTGGTTGACCTTGATCGGAAAAACCCCCCGGTAGGCCCCGCCGTAGCCGGCCTCCGCGATCGCCTCCGCAAACGCGGCATTCAGAACCTCGACCCGGTCGCGCAGGAGGTCGTGGAATCGGACCACCAGGGGGAATTGCAACGAGCGGGCGCGCGCCTCTCGGACGATCTCCATCAGGTCGATCCTCTCGCCGTTGCGCTTCGGCTTCACGACGACGTGCCCTTCCTTGTTGATCCCAAAATACCCGCCGCCCCAGCGGTCCACATTGTAAAGGGAAACGGCGTCAGTGTTATCGAAGTTCGACATGCTTTTGTGAGGACACACTTGCACCCGCTCCGCGCTCACTTATCAAGATTTTTCCTGAGGAATCTTTTTGCCGGGGAGGCGGGGGTGCAGGGGGCAATCGCCAGGCATCCAGAAAACAAAAATCACCTTTTGTTTTTTCTGCATCCGGTATTGACTGCCGGCCCATGACCGATCCTGAGGCCTACATTGCATTGAACATGATCCGCCAGGTCGGTCCGGTGCGCGTGCGCCGCCTTCTCGCCGCGCTCGGATCCCCGGCGCGGGTTTTGACGGCCGCCCAGGCGGAGCTCCAGCGGGTGGATGGGATCGGCCCGGACGTCGCGGCATCGATCCGCAGCTGGGAGAGCCAGATCGACCTTGCCGCGGAACTGCAGTCAGTGAAGGGCTTTGGCGCCCGGGTGGTGACGATGGGATGTCCGGATTATCCTGCCTTGCTCCGGGAGATTTATGACCCCCCGATCGTGCTGTATGTCTGGGGGGACCTGCAGGATCGCGACCGGCATGCGATCGGCGTGGTCGGGACGCGCAAGCCAAGCCACTATGCCGGCGAGTGCGCGAAAAAGATGTCCTACCAGCTCGCCTACGCCGGGGTCACGGTGGTGAGCGGCCTGGCGCGCGGGGTGGACACGGCCGCCCACCAGGGCGCGCTGGCCGCCAAGGGGCGCACGATCGCAGTCATCGGAAGCGGGCTCCTCTCGATCTACCCGGCGGAAAATATTCCGCTGGCAGAAAAAATTGCGTGCTCGGGCGCGGTGGTCAGCGAGTTTTCCATGTCTGTGCAGGCCGACCGGCAGACATTCCCGATGCGGAATCGGATCATCAGCGGGAGCACGTTCGGGCTGCTCGTTGTCGAGGCTGGCGTGCGGAGCGGCGCGCTCATCAGCGCGAACCAGGCCGGCGAGCAGGGCCGCTCGATCTACGCGGTGCCCGGGCGGATTGACCAGCCGAACGCGATCGGCTCGAACCGCCTGATCCAGCAGGGCGCGAAGCTGGTGACGAGCGCGGCGGACATCCTCGACGATATGGGCATGCTCTTCGCCGAGGCCCCGGCGCTCACTCCACCGGCAGCCCCGAAGCTCTCGGGCAACGAGGCGGCCGTCTATGCTGCGATCGGCGATGCCGAGACGGCGGCCGACGAGATCATCGCAAGAAGCGGATTGCCAACTCACGTCGTGTCTTCTACGTTGCTCGCCCTCGAAATGAAGAAGCTGGCCCGCCGGCTTCCAGGCAGCCGGTTCGTCAAACTCCTCTGATTTCCCATGTCCAAATCCCTTGTCATCGCAGAAAAGCCCAGCGTCGCGCTCGACCTGGCCCGTGTGCTCGGAAAACTTCCGAAAAAAGACGACTATTTCGAGGGCGACAAATACATCGTCACCTCGGCGGTCGGCCACCTCGTCGAGCTGTGCCTGCCGAACGAGATGGACAAAAAGCGCGGCAAATGGAGCTTCGCGAACCTGCCGATTATTCCGGAGCATTTCGATCTCAAGCCGATCGAGAAGACCCAGTCAAGGTTCAACCTGATCAAGCGGCTTCTCAAGCGCGCCGACGTGTCCGAGGTGATCAACGCCTGCGACGCCGGGCGCGAGGGCGAGCTCATATTTCACTACCTGGTCAAGCTCTGCGGCTCCAAAAAGCCGACCCGCCGGCTCTGGCTGCAGAGCATGACCCCCGAGGCGATTCGTGAGGGATTCGCCGGGCTGAGGTCGGGCGAGGAGATGATCCCGCTCGCCGAGGCTGCCGTCTGCCGCAGCGAGAGCGACTGGCTGGTCGGCATCAATGGAACCCGAGCGATGACCGCCTTCAACTCAAAGGGCGGCGGGTTCCAGCTCACCCCGGTCGGCCGGGTGCAGACCCCGACGCTCGCGATCCTGGCCGAACGCGAGGAAAAGATCCGCGCGTTCCACCCCCGCCCGTATTATGAGGTGCACGCCGACTTCGGTGTCCAAGCCGGAAGCTACCACGGACGATGGTTCACCGAGGGGTTCAAAAAAAACGGGGATGAGGACGCGAAGGCCGAGCGGATCTGGGAGCGGCTGGCGGCGGACGCGATCGTGGCGAAGTGCCATGGCAAGCCGGGCGTTGTGGTCGAGGAGAAGAGGCCGACCACGCAGATCGCGCCGCAGCTTTACGATCTGACGACGCTCCAGCGGGAGGCGAACGGGAGGTTCGGCCTGAGCGCGAAGCGGACGCTCCAGATCGCCCAGGCGCTCTACGAGAGGCACAAGGTGCTGACCTACCCGAGGACCGACTCGCGCTACATGCCGGAGGACAACCTCGGCAACGTGAAGTCCGCGATGACGAAGCTCGAAGCGGCCGATCTCGCCGAGCACGCGCGCCGGGCGCTCGCCCAGGGCTGGGTGCGGATGAACCCGCGGATCTTCAATAACGCAAAAGTCACCGACCACCACGCGATCATCCCGACCGGAGTCTCCGCAAAATCCCTCGATGACTTCGAGATGAAGGTGTACGATATGGTTGCCCGCAGGTTCGTGGCCGCATTTTTTCCCGCCGCGCAGTTCGAGGTGACCACGCGGATCACGCGCGTCGAGGGGGAGGCGTTCAAGACCGACGGCAAGATCATCACCGACCCTGGCTGGCAGGCGGTTTACGGCAAGCAGGCTGGGGGCGGCGGCGACGAGGCGGGCGTCTGCTCGATCGTTCCGGGCGAGGCCGCCCGCACCGAGGCGATCGAGGTGCGCGAGAACGAGACGAAGCCGCCTCCGCGTTTCAATGAGGCCACCCTCCTCTCCGCGATGGAGGGCGCCGGCAAGCTGGTGGATGACGAGGAGCTCCGCGAGGCGATGAGCCAGCGGGGGCTCGGAACTCCGTCCACGCGCGCCCAGATTATCGAGGGGCTGATCCTCCTCGGATACCTCGTCCGCCAGGGACGCGACCTGATCACCACCTCGAAGGGGCTCGCGCTCATCACCCTCCTCCGCGGGCTCGGTGTCCAGGCGCTCACCTCGCCGGAGATGACCGGCGAGTGGGAGCACAAGCTCAAGCGCATGGAGTGCGGAGATATGCCCCGCCCACAATTCATGGAGGAAATCCGGGCGTTCACGACCGACATCGTGGATAAGGCAAAAAACTTCACAGGAGAATCCGTCGAGGGCAATTTCCAGCCGCTCGATGTCGAGTGCCCGAAGTGCGGGAACATCGGGTTTGTGGAATCCTTCAAGGCGTTCGAGTGCGGTGCGAAATGCGGTGCGATCGTCTGGAAAAATATGGCCGGGCGCCAGTTCGAGCGCGAGGAAGTTCAGACGCTCCTCGAGGTCGGTCGCACCCCCGAGCTCGAAGGCTTCCGCAGCAAGCTCGGGCGCCCGTTCAAGGCGGCCGTGAAGCTCGGCTCCGCAACGGAATTTAAGCAGAGCTTCGACTTCGGCGAATCTGACTCCCCGGCCCAGCAGCTCGATTTCTCGACTCTTCCGGCCCTCGGAAAATGCCCGGTCTGCGAGCCCGGAACGGTCCACGACACCGGAACAAACTGGCAGTGCAGCAATACCCCAGCCTGCAAATTCCGCATGGGAAAAACCCTCTGCCAGCGCGAGATCCCACGCGAGCAGGTCGAAAAGTTGATCGCAGACGGAAAAACCGGACTCATCCAGAGGTTTATCTCGAAAAAGGGCCGCCCGTTTTCCGCCTTCCTCACCCTCGACAAGACGACCGGAAAAGTCGGCTTTGAATTCGAGGAGCGCAAGCCCGCCGCCAAAAAGTCCGCCCGAACCGCCAAGAAATCCAGCGCCAAGGAGTGACCCGCTGGAGGTTCGCTCCATTCGCACAGTGCCTGCGAATGGCCCGGCCCACGGGAGCCTGTGAAATGCGGTCCGATGGGGAATCTAAAACCATCCCCGCTGCATCAAACTCACAACATGCTGGCTGCCAGCTGCCGGCGGCGGGACTCGAACCCGCACACCCCTTTCGGGATAAGGGATTTTAAGTCCCTTGCGTATACCATTTCGCCACGCCGGCTAACTATCACATATTCAACAAGTTCCAGTGATTAGAAAAAAATAAAAAGTCTTTTTTCTTACTGGTATCCAATTTGCATCCAAATTTGAGGGTATGAAAACGGGTTCGCCCCGAGCGATTATCGCCAATCTTCCTACCGGCGTACGCGTCACCAAATGGGTGAAAAACGGGACCAAATACATCCGGGTCAGGCTAGGCAAAAAATTCACTGGCGGCCAGCAACATTCCGTGTGTTTTTCCAGCGAGAAAGAGGCGCGGGAATATCTTGAGGGGGAAGCTCAACAAATCAAAAAAGCTCAGCTCGGAATTGTTGATTTAAAGCGCCAGGTTGGATAGGCCGCATTTTCTCTTTCGTAGGTGGAAATCTCGGAAGCGGCCGCAGCAATTAAGCGATGCCGGGCCAACGGCTTCACCCTGACGGAAATAGTGGCCGGCCTGGCCATCAAGGCGTTTGCGGGGCTTAGAACCGGCGAACTGGTTCGGCTCACTTGGGACAGGGTCGGGTCAAAAAAAATCGAGATCCGCGCCAAAAAGTCAAAATCCCCCCCCTCCCTTCCAGCCAAAGCCCCGGAACTCCGAATCGATGGCGTTCGAGTTGCCGCTGTGGATAAGAAGCGCGCAGCTCTTTATATCGGTTGCCGCAAGGCGTCCGGGCGGTTTCTTTTGTAGGCACGGAAGGGATTCACGGGTCAATCTCCAAGCTGGACGCCCATTGTCGCCAGCGTTCCCAAAGCCCGTGGCGCTTCAGAATCCCATCGAAAAACCGGCGCTCAAAGCCCGGGAGCGAGCAGAGATAAACCAGGCGTGCCCGATCTTTTGGGCGGCCGACGGAAATCGCAATGGCGGCAAGATGCTCTGGGCGCATGACGCGCATGCGCAGCGAGATTTGGGAAAGTGAGGGAACGGGAAGGAACGGCTCGGACGAACGAGAATAACTCTGGCCGTCTGCCATGGCAGACGCTAATTGACAATACGTCCGATATATCAGACTATCATGCCATGCCAAACGATGCTTCGCTTCCGATTCCCGCCGGGCATGCGCTTCGCAAGCTCGGACGCGACATCGCTGTTGCCCGACGTAAGCGCCGGATTTCAACGGCGGATATGGCGGCCCGGCTTTTTGTCAGCCGGGATACCTTGTGGCGGCTCGAACGGGGCGACCCGAGCGTTTCCGCGGGAACTCTGGCGACGGCGATCTTTGTGCTGGGGCTTCATGATCGTCTCGCGAATCTCGCCGCACCTTCGACCGATGAACTGGCGCTCAGCCTAGATGAACAGCGGTTGCCGAAACACATCCGCCGATCCCGCGCCTTATGAGCATTGAAGTTCACATCGACTGGCAGGGCGAAACGCACCTCGTCGGGAATCTTTTTGCGGCAGAACGGGGCACGACCGTCTCGTTCGAGTATTCCCCGCATTGGTTGCGTCGTGCGGGAAGTTTCGCGATTGATCCGACATCGCTCCCGCTACGGCCTGGCATGCAGCACAGCGCGACACTGTTCGGCGCGATTCAAGACTGCGGGCCGGATCGCTGGGGCAGGCTCTTGATTGAAAGGGCCGTCCGAAAAAAAATCCTGAGCCAGAAACCGTATCGCGAAATCGACTACGTTCTGGCGCTCGATGACAATTCCCGGATCGGAGCGTTGCGCTTCCGTGCCGGTCCGGGCGAACCGTTCCAAGCTGCGGCGTCGGGCGTGATTCCTCCTCTCGTGCGACTTGCCGCGCTGCTGCGTGCTGCGGACGCTATTCACAGCGAAACCGAGACTGCGCAGGATCTGAAATTTCTCCTCGGGGAAGGTTCGCCGCTGGGCGGGGCGCGACCGAAATCGGCGGTGGCGCTGGACGACGTCAGCCTGGCCATTGCCAAGTTTCCCAAGCCCGACGACACCCGGGACATCGGCGCCGGCGAAATCCTCGCGCTTCAACTTGCGCGTAATGCCGGAATCCAAACCGTGGACTGCAATCTGGTTTCCGTCGGCTTCCATAGTGTGGTGGTCATCCCTCGCTTTGATCGCGCTTCCCAAAACCGGATTCCCTTTATTTCGGCAGCAAGCCTGTTGGGGCTGGCTCCTGGTGAAGCCGGGGCCTACACGATGATTGCGGATGCCATTCGGCAATTTGGAGACAACGTGACTTCCGATCTTCAAGAGCTTTGGCGGCGGCTGATCTTTTCGCTCCTCGCCAGCAACTACGACGACCACCTGAGGAACCACGGATTCCTGATGCGGGAGGCGGGGCGCTGGAGTCTTTCTCCGGCGTATGACATCAATCCGGTGCCGGAGATGGATCGGGCACGCGTAAACAAGACGCCAATCACCGAAGGCAACGAGGAACCCGGCATCGAGGTTGCCTTGTCGGTCGCATCCCGCTTCGGACTGAAAGCGCCTGAGGCGAAAGCCATTCTTCTCGAAGTCTTCACTGCCGTCTCCGCCTGGCGCAAGGCGGGGCAACGATTGCGGATCAAAGCTGCCACGCTCGACGCCTACGCCAGCGCTTTCGAGCATCCCCACATGCAAGAAGCCGCGCCTTTGGTTGCCGCATCCACCTCGCCCTTGTCGAGCTGATGCTCGTCCACGAGCTTGAGGATGAGATCCCGCTGTTTGTCCGAGCAGTTTCAGGCTTCCCCGTTGGCAGGAGCATGGTGCCCGTTGCCATTCGCATGGGCATTGTTCCCGTTCCCGGCGTGACCGCTGGGGTAGCCGTTGGAATGCCCGTTGCTGCGACCGTTGCCGTTGGCGGAACCGTTTCCGCTGGTCTTGCCGTTCTGGCCGTACCCAGCTTCCGGTACGAACCCCGTGTTCTGGATCTCCTCGTCGACGCTCTGCTGGAGCATCCGGTAGAGGCGGGAGCTTTCCCCCGCGACGTCGTCCATGTTGGTGAGCTCCGTCTCGACGCAGACGGAGAACTGGTGGCTGGAATATCCCGGCAGGCCGAGACGCTTCGAATAATTGGCGATCAATTTGAGTGCCATATGTTTCCTTTCTTTTGTGCCCAGTGGCTGGCCCTGAAAATGAAGAAGCCCGGAAACGTCATGTCGACGTTCCGGGCTCTTCGGGGCCAGCTGATGCCGGGCGGTTGGTTTGGGTGTCAGGCGGCGGCGTGATGCGCCGCAGCCTGGTTGTTGGTGGTGACTCTTGGGAGCGGGATGGTCTTGGTAGGTGCCTCGCAGATGCGTGAAAGCGAATCCTCCATGAGCCGGTCGTTGAGGACCGTCATGGGGACGCGCAGATCCTTGGCTGCGAAATACAGGCGTTTGACCAGATCCCGCCGCAGAGCCGGTGAGTAATATCCCTTGCGGGCCATAATCATCTCCGAGTTGCGGTTGGTGTGCAGCCCCGGCGGACATCGCCGAGGCCGGAGGAGGAGACGGCTGATAGCTATCCCTCCCTAGGTATTTTGGGTCAAAAAGGGGGGAATCCGTCGCGTCTGGCCGGACCTGACGAGCAAGTAGAAAGCCGACGTTCAGAAAAGGTCTGAAAATCCAACGGTTGGAGCATCCGTCACGGAAATTTCAATAAGACCCGATATGATAACAGGTTTTATAGATGATAACATTCCTATTGTTATCGTCCGGAAATCATGTTATTGTTTAGGCGTGTGAATGCGTTTTTTGCGAAAGCCCTAGCAGCCTGTCGGACTTTGCCAAGCCTGCGGCTTGAAAAAAACCGAGGAACAAAGTAATCGGGAGCATGGCCGCCCGATTCGTCACCGTAGATCGTGAAACGCAGCTTCTCTTGCCCCCAGATATGAGGCAGTGGGTTCCGGAAAA
>Ga0194058_10001186_pt1 | contig 13059 bp, 11 predicted proteins | sample SepL4417m_MetaG_FD_155490 | JGI IMG/M metagenome (GOLD analysis project Ga0194058, IMG submission 155490) | Anoxic zone freshwater microbial communities from boreal shield lake in IISD Experimental Lakes Area, Ontario, Canada - Sep2016-L442-17m | ecosystem: Environmental > Aquatic > Freshwater... | reverse complement strand
CCTTTTCGGCAGCATGTCGGTCATAGAAAATATTATGGTTGGCATGCATGTCCACCTGAAGCAGTCGCCACTTGATACCCTCTTTCATCTGCCTTTCTTTAAAAAAGAAGAAAAAGAATCGGAACATAAAGCTGAAGAACTTATGACATATTGCGGCCTGAAGGGGGTCGGCAACGAGCTTGCCAAGAATCTGCCTTATGGCGGTCAGCGACGGCTGGAGATCGCCCGCGCCCTGGCCGCCGACCCGCTCATGCTGCTGCTCGACGAACCGGCCGCCGGCATGAACCCGCAGGAAACCGAGGACATCATTCGTTTGTTCCGGCTTATCCGGGATGAAAAAGGCATCACGATTTTGCTGATCGAACACGATATGCGTGTCGTCATGAATATCTCGGAGCATATTTGCGTAATGGATTACGGTGAAAAAATCGCCGAAGGAACCCCGGATGAGATACGTTCCAACATACGGGTCATTGAGGCCTATCTCGGCCGGGGAGCCGTTGCCGGACAACATGAGGAGAAAATCGCATGAGCCTCTTGTCCCTTCATGATATTCACAGCTACTATGGCCACATCCATGCCCTCAAGGGTATCTCGCTCGATGTCAACGAGGGCGAGATCGTGACGCTGATCGGCTCGAACGGCGCAGGCAAGAGTACCACGCTGCGCACCATCTCCGGGTTAATACACCCCAAGCATGGCAGGATTCTGTTTGGCGGCAAGGATATCTCCCAGATTAAACCACATGCCATTGTCCTTGCAGGCCTCGGGCATGTGCCTGAGGGCAGGGGGATATTTCCGAAACTGACCGTCAAAGAGAATCTGGAAATGGGTGCGTTCACCGTGGATGACCCGGATGAGATTGAGCTACGGATGGAATACGGTTTTGAATTGTTCCCGCGACTTAAAGAACGGATCAGTCAGTATGGCGGCACCCTTTCAGGCGGCGAGCAACAAATGCTCGCGATTGCCCGCGGGCTGATGATGAATCCGCGCCTCCTGATGCTCGACGAGCCTTCCATGGGGCTTGCACCTTTGCTGGTGGAACTGATCTTTGATATCATCAAAGCCTTGAACGATAAGGGCACAACGATCCTGCTGGTGGAACAGAATGCGCTGATGGCCCTTTCCATTGCGCATCGGGGCTATGTGATTCAGAATGGCGAGATTGTCGTCACCGACACGGCAGCCAACCTGAAACGCAATGAAATGGTGCAAAAAGCCTATCTGGGGATTGATTGATCAAAAATAACCGCACTTGAAAGGTTTGTCAGAACCGACATGCTGACGAGTTATGCCCGTTCGCAGTATATCTTCGGCACAAGGACTCAATTGTTTCAGAAGGAATCAGCGTTCCGGTCGGGTTAGATAGTTTTAGCAGAACGTAACTTTCTTTTGACGGTCAGGCCAAGCCTTATGGAGTAGTTGTTAATTCGCCTTCTTGCCAAGCATAAATATATGATCATTTTCTGGATTAAATTTATGTTCCTGGTTATCATCTGAGCATATTCTAATGACTACCCGTCCATGATTAAGTTCATTTTCATAAATTGATTTTGCTTCTATGTTGGTGAGATTTTTTATAACATAATGACAGTTACAGGGATTTTCCTGTTTCTCAATAGAAACTTGTGGGCAAAGAATAGAAGAGTCAAAAAGCCAATAAACTATCGGTAAATGACCGATCGGGTGCTTTCCTGGGGAGGAAGAATAAAATTTCCGAATATGGAAGCACACGGATGTGAGATATGTTTCGCTGATACATTCTCCAGAAAGAACAGAAATGGATTGGTCTTTGGCGTTTGCGAAACAGCGGAAGGTAAAACGTTTTTTGCCCTTATGGTAATAGTTGCCGATGATTCTGACACATTGCATATTTCTATTAACCTGTTAATTTTATTTTTAAGTTCATCCATTGGTATGTTATGGACGTTTTCTTCTTCTTTGTATTTATTGCCAACGCCAACTTCATGGATAAAATCAATCGACATTTCTTCCTTAATGAGGAAATCCATAAAATGGTCTTTCCGGTATAGAGAAACTTCAATGTTACCATCTGTTGTTGCAAATACTTCGCAATCAAGGCAATAAGATTTCCCAATTTTATAAACTTCTAAAGCATTGTTGATAACTTCCTGGGATATAGGCTCGCCTGCTCCATAATTCCATCCAGCCTGAAGATCAGAAAAAGATTTAATTTTTGTTTCAATTGGATCTGGGCATAAATTGGATTCATCACAATGAAGCCATGTCTCAAATTGGATACTATAGCTTATTTGGTTCATCGGAAAGCTCCTGTTTCATTTTGTGAGCAATATATTCAGTTGTCATGATGATATTGCCCGTCTTGCCTTCAAAATCGCGTATTGTATTCCCAAGTTTTTCGACCAAGGTTTTCGCCAATGTATAGGACATATTAATAATTGCGGTAGGTTTGTCGTTCTGCTCCAAAACAAGGCCCATGTCTGCTTGACTAAAAAAGGTAATAAAACCATTTATATATAGTTTGGGGATATCTTCTGATAGCATAGCGATTTTAGCCCTGTCTTCTATATTCTTATTGATCATACCGATCATACCTCCACTTTTATCATCTGTTTAATAAATATGAAGCATATCAAGATTAAAGTATTACGTTACAATAGTATCATACAAACACAATAATAACCAAGGTTTTGTTCAACGAGCAAGAAAATGCGGGTAAACGGTGTGATTCTGGATTAAAACGGGAGCTGTGGCATTCCTGTGGCGGACTGGCGGGCCTTACCGAGACAAACCCGACTCTTCTTTCTCAAATTTTTCAAGAGACTGTCGAATCTTGGACATGGAATTCAGTACGATGACGTTGGGCAATGTGGACCGGATCAGGCTCTTCGCCTCGCCTTCCGGAACAAAAGGCAGATACGATTCGTCAATGATGAAGCGAATATTCGGATGTCCGTTGATCATCTTATTACTCCTGCATCAATAGAAAATGTCAAATATTTGGTAACCGTTCACTCCCTCTCCCATCTGGGGGGAGGGGCGGAACCATACACAGCCTACCCCATACCATGAAGTATTTCCCTTCTCAACCATTTATCGCTTTCTGGTCAGCACAACGTTTTACAGATGGTTGTTGATTATATGTCAGATTGACATATGTGGTGGATAATTGTATATAAAACTCATAATTATTCTGTACAGATCGGTATTCTTTCAGGAAAAAGCAGCGATATCAAACACATGGAGAACAAAAAAAGGATGGATGATGAATAAGATGAAATTGAGCGCAAAACTGATAGGCGGATTCTGCCTCGTGGCGTTTATCACCTTGGCGGTTGGACTCACGGGGTGGAAGAGTACAAGCAATGTCATTGCGCAACTGAACACTGTAACCGATCAAGCCTTGCCGAGCGTACAGCATTTGCTGGACTTTGAGAGAGGCTCAACAGCGGTTCGCGTAGCAATGCGCACCCTCCTGAATCCTGGACTTGATATCAAGGATCGTCAGCGCCAGCATGACAATGTCGCAAGCGCCCGCGATCAGTACATGAAAGCATGGAAAGCATTTGATCAACTTAAAATATCTTCGGAGCAAGCTATTCTCTGGAAACGTTTTATACCCTTATGGGACGCATTCAGAGCAGAGAATACCCGATTCTTCGAACTTGCCACGGATTTGGAAAAAACCGGTATAGCAAATCCTGAAGAGTTGATAAAGTATCTGGAAAAGTTCAGAGGGGATCACTACAAGCTGGTTTCAAACGTTTCAATGGCGGCCCTTGCCAAGACCGATTTTGATGGGGGAGAAGATCCAACTCAGTGCGCTTTTGGAAAGTGGCTGGTCGCCTGTAAAATCGAAAATCCGCAGTTTCGTGATGCCCTGCAGGCGCTGATTCCAGTTCATGATGCTTTTCACCATACCGTCAAAAGAGTTAAAGACATGATCAAAAAAGGAGATATCGAAGCGGCATTGGCTGTTTATGTTAACGAATTAATTTTACAATCAGAGCAAGTTATGGCGCGTTTTAGCATACTTAAAGAAGAGGCCGCTAAAGCCAGTCGAATTTACGAACAGATGAATGAACAGGCAATGATTAAATCCTACGCTACACAGATAGAAGCCATGCCAGTACTCCAGAAGCTCATTGAACAAAATGAAAAGGAAGTTGAAGAAATCAAGAAAAATGCAGAAGCATCCGTAAGTCACGCAAGGGTTATTTCCATGATTGGAATGGGGCTTGGCTTTTTGGTAGCTTTATCGCTTGGCATCATTTTAAGTATTTCCATAACCAGGCCCATTAACTCTATCATTGAAGGGCTTTCAGAGGGTGCCGAACAGGTGGCAGCCGCCTCAGAACAGGTTTCATCCGCTAGCCAGTATCTGGCTGAAGGCGCATCACAGCAGGCTGCAGCCATCGAAGAGACATCTGCATCGCTTGAGGAGATGTCCTCCATGACCAAGCAGAATGCACAGAACTCCAATCATGCAAATGCCACCATGACGGAAACATCTATGGTGGTTAAGGAAGCCCTGGTTTCGATGAGAGAGCTCACTGTTTCCATGCATGAGATATCAAGTGCGAGTGAAGAGACTCAGAAGATCATAAAAACTATCGACGAGATCGCCTTCCAAACGAATCTGCTGGCGCTGAATGCGGCAGTGGAGGCGGCTAGGGCCGGCGAGGCAGGAGCTGGGTTTGCAGTGGTTGCTGATGAGGTAAGAAATCTTGCACTGCGTTCGGCGGAATCGGCCAAAAATACGGCTAATCTAATTGAAGGAACCATCAAAAAAGTGAGGATCGGATCGGAAATTGTCTTAAAGGCCAGCCAGGCTTTTGAAAGGGTAGCTGAAGGCGCCAAGAAAGCAGGCGAGCTGGTCGATGGGATGACGGGCGCATCCAGTGAGCAGGCCATAGGAATTGATCAGATCAGCAGGGCTGTATCCGAAATGGACAAAGTGATCCAGCATAATGCCGCCACGGCTGAAGAGTCGGCTTCTGCATCTGAAGAAATGAACGCCCAGGCGGAACAGATGAAATCGTTTGTCATTGAACTGGCATCTCTTGTAAGAGGAGACGGAAATGACCATAAAGAACGCGTCGGTAGCGTCATGGCATTACCGCCCCACATAAAAACATGTCCATCCACAACTGCAAACAAAAATATCTTTGTAAAAACTGCGGTAGGCAATTCGTTGAAAATCCGCAAAACAAAATTGAGTGAACGGTTACCCTTCGTGTGTTTCGTGGTTTAAAAGTATTTTCACGGTAAAGAGGGAACCTGCCAGGAATAAAAGGGCCGGACACCTTAAAACGCATTTTCACAGCACTCGCGCAGCCTGTTTGTCAGTATTTGATTCACATCGTGGGTTTTCAGCGAAATTCGAATGAATTGATTGGACAGCCCCTGAAAATTGCCGCAGTCTCTGATCAGTATCCGGTAACTCAAAAGATGACTGGAGACGGCTTCTGCCTTAAGCCTATCCAGTTTTGCCAGAATAAATGAGGTTGTGCTGGGAAAAAGTTTGATTCCAGGAGCAGTTTCAAGGCCCATCATGACAAATTGTCTTTCTCCTGCAAGATAAGTCCGTGTTTTTTCGATAAATTCTAAGACATCCTGTTTATGAGTCATCAGGTAATTCACTGCCGCCTGAGCCAGGGTGTTGACACTCCAGGGCAGCATGTAAGGGCTGATCTTTTTAATGATGTCAGGATGCGCCACAACAAATCCGATCCTGAGACCGGGAATGCGAAATATCTTGGACATGGAATTCAGTACGATGATGTTGGGCAATGTGGACCGGATCAGGCTCTTTGCCTCACCTTCCGGAACAAAAGGCAGATACGATTCGTCAATGATGAAGCGAATATTCGGATATCTTCGGCACAAGGACTCAATTGTTTCAGAAGGAATTAGCGTTCCGGTCGGGTTATTCGGGTTGCATATAAAGACCGCGTCGCAGGGTTTGATATCTATTGCTTCCAGGGTATGGCGGAAGGATACGCTTTCGCACGAAAGTGCAAACCTAAAGTCAACTCCGTGCATGCGGCAGGCATCGGCATAATCCGAATATGTCGGTCCAAAGATCAGCGCCTGTCTGATTTTCAGAGCAACAGGGAGTGTGTATATCAACTGCGTTGTGCCGTTGCCTGCCAAAACTTTTTTCGAGTCGATATTGTAATGGATAGAAAACGCCTCAATGATGCTTCTGGCACCGGCTTCCGGAAGCACAATGATTCGCTCAAGATGTTCATGAAGATGGCTCATCAGGCCGGGCATGGGACCCAGCGGATTCACATTGCTACTCATGTCCAGAATATCCATGGGCTCGCAGCCCATATCTCTGGCTTTATCGAAGATATTTCCGCCATGTCCGTTGATCATCGCATCACTCCTGCATCAATAGAAAATGTCAAATATTGAAATATCCATAGCGGAACAGATGAAAGCGTTCGTCGTTGAACTGGTGTCTCTTGTCAGAGGAGACGGAAATCATTGATCCGCTTTGAATTTTGCTATTTTTGAAACCAGGCTGAATGACTCAAGGCAACTCGGGGATGATCCAGAACATGAAATCCGGCCTGAACATAAGACTCCACTATTACAAAAAACAGCAAGATTTTATGTTTCTTTTTCACAATCCACCATTTCTCCGGCTTCCAGATGCTCTGGTGATGTGTCCAGTGAGTTCAACTGTCTGAGCTGCATCCGGCTGTTTTGGGTTTCTTCATCACTGCTTGTGAGCATACGGCAGAATCCCTGCAAAACACCGCCCTTTTCAATCACGATGGCTTTGGCCTCCACATTTCCAATCACTTTTCCGGTGGCCCCCAGTTCAAACTGCTGATAGGCTGAAATGGTACCAGTGACATCGCCGTTTACAATGATATAATTCGCGGTGATGTCCCCCTCAACCATGCCTGACTTTCCAATGATCACAGCGTTTTTACTCTCGATTCTGCCCTTGAAATTTCCTTCCACACAAACGGTGTTTTTCAGAAATAGGACTCCCTGAAACATACTGTCCGGTCCGATAATCGTATCCACCCTGGAAATATCTGGTCCCGTATCTTTAAATTTTGAAAATAATTTCTGCATCTCGGGTATATCCTAAAGCCAGTCTATTGATCTGTTGCCACCATATAGGGATTGAGCCGATTATTTTCAAAGCTGTAATCCCAGATATAATCCATAGGGTCAAAGTGCATTTCACTCCTGGTGATTGAATAATGTAGATGGGTTCCGGTGCTTCTGCCAGAGTTGCCCATGTAACCAATAACCTGGCCTCTTTTGATTTTATCTTTCTTTTTTACAGTGATTCTAGATAAATGACCAAAAATCGTTTTAACACCTTCACCATGGTCCAGTTTTATAACATTCCCCAGAAATCGATCACGTTCATCATCTTCTACGGTTCCGTCTGCCGGTGCAATAATTTCTATATCATACTGACCAGCGATATCCAGTCCATTATGAAGAGCTTTTTGACCCGTGAACGGATCTTTTCGATATCCAAAAAACGAGGACAGCCAGATACCATTTCCCCGTACCGGCAATATGGATGGAATCCGCCGAACTTTTTCATCCCGTTTTTCAACAAAATTCATCAGTTCGAATGTCGATTCCTGAATAAAAATGGCATAGGCCATCAGAACATCACCCGACCGGATATCTGGATAATGCAGTTCCCATTTTACCTGTGTTTCAGTGACTGCATCTCCTAACTGCGGCGGAATACCACCCTGATGCGAACCATCAGGGGTATTGAATTCCCGCGCATCCAGCCCCAGATATTGCCGAATTCGCGCATCCATCTGAAATATTCTGTCTAATTTCGACTTTATTTTTTTCAGTCCACTGTCCAGTTCTTCAATGCGATCTTTTTGAGCGTATATTTCAGCAATTTTGGCCGACAGTTCGTTTTCCTGAACCGTACATTGGGCTTCCAGTTTTTTTTGGGTTATCGACAGATTTCGCCCGCCTTCAAATGAAAAATAACAAAAAAAACCCGCTATTACTGAAAGGCAGAGCCATGCCCCCAAAGCAATAATCACACCGGTCGGAACCGATATCATCCGGGTCGAGCGGTTGATTCCGCCAACCATTACCACTGTCAGTTTCACACTAATTCTCCCTATTGACTATTTGAGCAGACACAAGTCCAATGAAGAATGCTTTCTCTGAACTGTCACCCAGAACGCATCCGCACATAAACAGTAGGACTTTTAATCACTCAATTGCTAATGCTTTAATGATATGGGCTTAGAAGGATGTGCTGGAACGACATGGGAAATTGACACCAGAACAATCAAAAGAAAAAAACAGCCAATGAGATTAACTTTAGAGGCTGACACCTGATTTCGCCAATTTAAAAAGCGCACCTAATTTTGTCAATTTAAAAAATATTGAAGTCGTATTGAACTCATAAACAAAATCCGCCCAAAGCGATAGGGTTCCCAACATAGGATAGATACATGAAAGACATGGTATATTGAGCAATAAATTTCAATCCATAGTTGCTACACCCTGCTGATGTAGGTCATACTACCCGAAAAAAAATTCTTACACAGATTCACACACGGAAAAGATGAAGTAGGATGAGGAAATATCATTATTCAGGATGCGCGACTTGATCATGATGTCTCCCCTGCCCTACTTTTCTTCTTCTGTAACATCTCTGGCGTTTTCCTTTGGTACGATATTGGCGATCTGTGCAGTTTCATCGTACATAACACCCCCACGCTTCAACTGTCAATTTATCATTTCGACATTTTCTTCAAGGCTGCAATCTGTGTAACCAGTATAGGCAACTTCCCGGGTCACGAACTCTGGCGATGCGAAATCTTTGATCGTCTACGCATTGCAATGCGAATTGCACCGGTTGGTGGCAGCAATGGCATCAATGACGAAGGAACAACCAAGGCTATGTCCAGCATACGTCATGATGTAGAGCAATTCAGATGCAAACTCGAACCCAGATATCTTGCAATTAGCAGAATCCAACTGAATTTTGTGACTATAGGAAAAAACACAGTGATTACCCCAAAAACTACCTAAAAACCTAAGAAACATGTGGTCGATTTTCACAGGAGATATCCTTGGACATTCGGGCAGAAAATAGTGATGATGTCTTAACCCCCGGTCTTTCGATGATTCATGCAATCATGTCGAAGACCTGCGGCGGGTGGTGCAGTGTATCCGGCGCAGGCCGCTGAAGCCGCTGGAAAACGATTTGTTTCTTGTCCAGAGCAATGGCATGGCCCAGTGGCTAAAGCTGGCTCTTGCGGAAAATGACGGGTGCGGTATTAGCGCTGCAGTGGATATTGAGCTGCCGGCATGTATTCGTTCACAATCCCTGCCGACATTACTGGGCGGATATCATTGAAGACAGAGACCTGCTGCGAATCGAGCGCGCCATACATCCGCGAAAGGCGCATACACCAGAAAATCTGAATCAGGTGCTTTTGCACCAGCACGTCAATCCGCTTCTGGCTGCATGGGGCAAGCAGGGATGCGACTATATGGGACTACTTTGCAGTTATGACCGGCCGGAGGCGGATCTGCCCAGACTGCGGCAGTGGATTGATGACTCCGGTATTCGCTGGGGACTGAGCGCAGAGCAGCGGATATGGTTTGGGCTTCCTGCCGGTCTGTAACAAAATACCTAGTTGTTTGGTCTGCGTCGCATGATTCTTGGGTATGCGGCGGGTTCGGGCGAACCCTGGCATGGGATTGAGCCATATAGCGAAGTCATCCAACCATTCCTTCAGTTTCATCCCGTCCAATCGTCGAAATTCTGATGCACCAGGCTGACGTTCTACAGCGATGATTTCACCGGGATCGAAAAAAAGATGATCCTCGGGTGGGAATCTCGATCGGTTATTGACCTGCTGGCATTCTCACCATTTAGAGATATTGCATTTGAAACAGATTGGTGCTAACCGGAAACATCTTTTCAATCCTGGTTGTTTAAATGATTTTTTATTCTTTGCGCTGTTCGAACCACCCGGATAAAATATAACCCATGATTCATGATAATTTTTCGCGCATAAACAGGGCTGTTGAATGACATTATAATCAGAGTACTTGCAAAATAATCACCCAAAGGAGAAACAACGTCATGAGAAACAGAATTCTTCTGATGAGTCTTACCGCGCTTTTCCTGATTTATGCCAATGGCCTTTTTGCGCAAGAAGCCGAACTTGCCGAACAGTACAAACAAGCTCTCAGCCCTCAGTCATTTCAAAAATCACCCCCTTTAACCCAAAAAGGGCTGCGTGGCATCAAGGGCACCATATCGGAATCCGAACGAAACGTTGAGGGAACATCCAAGCCAAGCCTTACGATGCATCTGGAATTCAGATTCAATAGCGATGAATTGACACCGCAAACGGTGAAATATCTGGATGCCCTTGGTACAGCGTTACAAGACCCGGAATTGAGGGGTTACTTTTATAAGGTCGAGGGCCATACCGATAACGTGGGAACCGATGCTTACAACCTGGAGCTGTCCCGCAAAAGGGCGCTTTCAGTCACGGATTATATGGTCAAAACCTTCGGCTTGGAAAGACAGCAATTTGACGTGCAGGGTTTTGGCAAAAAAACACCCATTGCTTCCAACGACACCGAGGAAGGCAGAGGCCAGAATCGCCGTGTGGTTATCGTCAATACCCTCAAGCTTTTCGATGCCCGCACTGTTGAACGGCCCGATATTGTCGTAAATGTCAAATACGCAAGGGCCAAGGAAGAAAGAGCGCTGCTCGAAGGAGAAACCCTTACCCAGCGGGACAATTACGCGGTGGAATTTACGCCAAAGACTTCGGCCCATGTATATATTTACCAGGTGGACACCATGGGGACGGTGACAACGCTCTTTCCGAATCCGGAATTTTCTCAAAGCACCAACTCTGTTGAACCTGGCAGGCTTTACCGGATTCCCGGCTTCGGCAGATGGCTTTTTCTTGACGACAGCAAAGGCAAAGAGCGCATCGTGGTGATCGCCCAGAAAGGGGAACTGAAAGATCCTTTAAAAATATGTAAGAGGGAAACAGGAACCGACGGGATAGCCCTTGCTTCAGTCAAGCCGCCGGCAAGATCCGGAAAGGCTGCTACAACACGAGGAATGGGAGGAACCCGGCAGGAAGTCGAAGCTGCAAGAACATCGCTTGCACCCGTTCGACCGCCCGATGAGCCATCCGACGTTGATATGAGCAATGTCTTTGTCTGGAAGATGTCTTTCTTGCACCAGTAGTCCTTAAATCACACGCTGTTCCAGTGGAGGCTATCCCTTTGGAGATTGTAAATAACCTTTTTCGCTTGCCGATTGATTGCATTGCGACGTTCAGCCAAAGGGAACTTACCATTTTTTTAAGCACTTTGTTAGGTGGCGTTTTCCTTGCTGTCGCCGGCTGGATTTTATGCAGCCGGTATGCCCGTCTGTGGAATTTGCAATACCGTATTACCGTGACACACCATCTGCTGTGCGCAATCGCTGCGGTCTTAACCCTTTTGTTTGCCATAACTTTTGCAAGCTTGAAGTATTCCAGGCTGGCGGCGGAGATTCTTGTTGCAGGCTGGCAGATACGGATTCTGTCTGATTCTGCCTGGGAGGAGAATACGTTCCGCAAAACATTTGAAGTAATCAAGGCGCTTGGTGTGGAAGATTTCACCAGCTTTCCTCATCCCGACCAAGGCGGACATCTTGTTCCGCTTCAAAAAATGGCCTCCCGTCAGGCTATGGCTACTGTTTATTCCACGGAAGCAGTTAAGCACTTCAACCAGACTCATCCTTACCTGAGCAAAATCCTGATGGCCGATCCCGGGATTTCCCCTGCAATGATCACTGATGATATCACTGTTTTTTTTGCGGATCATCCGCACGGAAATTATAGCAATATGAAAGCTGTCAGGCTTGCCGCAAGTCACATCAGGCAGAGCCTGGATGCACAGATTTCCCGCGTTGTTCCCATCTCTCGCACCGTCATTGTTTTGCTTTTTTTTATTGTGCAGGCAATTCCTTTTGGTTTGGTTGGAGTGGCGGCATACAGAGATTTAAAGGTGGTCACCTAAATTGTAGGAGAGGACACGAATATGCGTCAGAATCATTTGATTATAGGACTTGGCGGAACAGGGGGGAAGATACTCCGGGCATTCAAGAAGACCATTCTCCAGGAGTTTCGCACCGAGAAACCGGATAAGGTCAACATCGAATACCTTTATGTGGATTCCAGCAGCGAAATGATGGCCCTTGATGATCCCAGTTGGAAAATCCTGGGAAAGAGTGTTCAACTCGGAAAGCATCAACAGCTTCTAATTCAGGGAGCCAATCTTTCCGCGCAACTGGAAAGCATCAACAACTTTCCAGGAATCAAGAGCTGGATAGGAAGCAAAGAGCAGTGGCGGGATATTCTAAACAGCATTGTGGGCGAAGTTCTCGGCGGACAGAAACGAAGGCTGGGAAGGTTTTTGTTCGCTTGCAAAGTCAAGGAATTCCGGCAGCAGGTTCAGAATCTGGTGCGGGAATTGCAGCAGAAAGGCTCCACATCCATAACATTTCACATCTGTAGCGGCCTGGCGGGAGGCACCGGAAGCGGCAGCCTTATTGATGTACTTTCGCAGATCAGGGAAATGTACCCCGACTCGCGAATGCACCGCATCATCGTCTATACCCTGCTTCCCGACACGCACCCCAAACCCAACTGGGACACCGGCAACTACCATGCCAATGGCTATGCAGGGCTTATGGAATTGAATTCCTTTAGCGTCGGGGCCTGGCAGCCGCACGATATTACCGGGAATAAAGATCGTCTTAAACTCCAGGACCCTTTCAACGGATGTTATCTTTTCTACAATGAAAACGAAAACGGTCTTTCCGTGGATGTCAGCAAGGATATTCCCAGTATTGTCGCCGACTTTCTGTATCAGAAGCTTGTCGCCGTGGATGAATTAAGCTGGTCAACGCTCAGCCGGATGGAAAACGCGGAAAATGGCGATGAGTTGCGCCTTTATGTGCCCATTTTAGGTGTTATTGAGAACTTACGGGTTGCTCCCGTAAGTTCTCAATAACACCTAAAA
>Ga0194058_10001185_pt1 | contig 13091 bp, 14 predicted proteins | sample SepL4417m_MetaG_FD_155490 | JGI IMG/M metagenome (GOLD analysis project Ga0194058, IMG submission 155490) | Anoxic zone freshwater microbial communities from boreal shield lake in IISD Experimental Lakes Area, Ontario, Canada - Sep2016-L442-17m | ecosystem: Environmental > Aquatic > Freshwater... | reverse complement strand
TGATGGTGCGTTGCGGGCCATCGAAGACGCAGGTGCGACTGCAGACGTGGTGCGGTGCCCCGGTGCCTTTGAACTTCCTCTCGTGGCCAAGGCCCTCGCCGAATCAGGCTATGACGCGGTGGTGGCCCTCGGCGTCGTCATTCGAGGTGGCACTCCGCATTTTGAGTACGTGTCGAGCGCTGCCACCGATGGTTTGCTCCGTGCCGGTCTCGACACGGGAGTTCCAATCGGCTTCGGAGTGCTGACCTGCGACGACGACGAGCAAGCGCGAGATCGCAGTGGTCTGCCGGGCGCGCGTGAAGACAAAGGACGCGAGGCGGCCGAGGCGGCGATGGCAACGGCCGTCCTTCTTCGTGGCATCACAGGGCCTTCGGGTTCGTGAGGTTTGGGCCGGTACCCTGAACTCGTGAAGACATTCGACGGGCTGTGGGCCGAGTTGAGCGCGAAGGCTATGTCGGCCGACCCGACGTCGGGCACGGTTGCCCTGCTGTCCGGAGGCGTTCACGCGGTGGGTAAGAAGGTCGTGGAGGAAGCGGCCGAGGCGTGGATGGCGGCCGAACACGAATCAGGCGAACGAGCCGCCGAAGAGATTGCTCAGTTGCTCTATCACGCTCAGGTACTCATGATCGCGGCCGGAATCGGGCTCGACGATGTGCAGCGACATCTGTAGTTGATGCTGCCGATCGCCGTCATTTGCGTCGACCCGACTTTCCAAGGGAGTTCCCATGCTGCGTATCGCTGTACCGAACAAAGGCCAACTGGCCGAGCCTGCGTTGTCGATGCTTCGTGAAGCCGGCTACCTCGCTCACACAAATCTGCGCGATCTGGTCGTCTCCGATCCCGATAACGATGTTGAATTCTTCTTCCTGCGACCGCGCGATGTCGCGGTCTACGTAGGCACGGGCACGCTCGATCTGGGCATCACCGGCCGCGACATGATGCTCGATTCGGGCGCCAATGTCGACGAGGTGATGCAATTGGGCTTTGCCCCCGCCATGTTCCGGCTGGCGGCACCCATCGGTTCGGCACACGCAGTGGAGGAACTTGTCGGAAAGCGTGTCGCCACCTCGTACCCCGGACTGCTCAACATGTGGCTGGAGGAGCATGGAATTGAAGCCACTGTCGTGCGACTCGATGGTGCGGTCGAGAACGCGGTGGCACTCGGAGTCGCTGACTGGGTCGCTGATGTGGTGGCCACTGGCACCACGATGAAGCGCGCAGGTCTTGAGATCGTCGGCGAGCCGATCGTGCGCAGTGAAGCACTGTTGGTGCGCCGCACCGGAATTGAAATCAATGCGGCCGTCGAGACGTTCATTCGTCGGCTCATGGGCGTGATGGTGGCGCGTGCGTATGTGATGGTCGACTACGACATTGAGAACGAGCACCTTGAGGCGGCATGTGCCATCACGCCTGGCATCGAGTCGCCGACGGTGTCGCCGTTGCGCGAAAGCGGTTGGGTGGCGGTGCGCGCGATGGTTCCGTCGGCGGACGTTCACGGCGTGATGGATGAACTCTTCGAACTTGGTGCCAAGGGGATCATCGTCACCGACATTCACGCCTGTCGACTTTAAACAGGCAATGCGCTTTCAATCGCGGCTTCCGGAACGCTATTGCGACGGTGCGGCCCGAGCGTGAGTGTGAGGGGAATCATGATGATGGCGGTTGCGAAGACGAGCCACCACACCGCGGAGAAGTTTCCGGTCACGTCGTGGAGCCAGCCCCCTATAGCGGCGCAGGGAGCACTGATCAGATAGGCAAAGAGGAATGTCATCGCTGAGAGTGAAGCCGTCGAACGGGGAGTCGCACCCAAGTCGTTAAGCAGCGCGAGCGCAATTCCGAAACCGCCACCGAGACCCAGACCAAACGCCAGCATCGCGGGAATTGTCGCCGTGGTGGCTCCGACGGCCAGATACACCGCACCCAAACCGGTGAGGACCACCGTGCCCATCAATAAGGGTCTGCGGTCACTAAAGCGATGGGCGATGACGGGGGCCGACATCGCGCCGAGCATGTTTCCGAGCGTGACGGCTCCGAGCAGGAAGCCTGCCGCATCCAAACCAATTCCTGCTTCCTGATAACTCGGTGCGACCCATGCCAGAGCCAGGATGTACGTGATGCTTTGGGCAGACATGAGCGCGACCGAAAGCCAGGCACTTCTTGAACGCCACGGTAGGCGGTTGCGACCACCTGTTGCCGGCAGTGTGTGCCGTGCAAATGGCAGCCAAATGAATAGCGCGATGAGCGCGGGAATTGCCCACGCGGCCATGGCGGCGGTTGCTCCCCATCGGCTGGCGAGTGGCGCCGTGAAACTCGACACGAGAACGGCTACGAGCGTCAGTGCGAATGTCGTGGAACCAACAGCGATGCCGACGCGGTGGGGGAGTCGCTCCGCGATCACTCCAGGCACCATGGTTCCGACAGCGGCGATACCCAAACCGCCGATGATCGAGCCGATGTACAGCGTGACTGAGAGGGGAGGAACCGCGCGAATCGCACACCCCACTACAACGGCCGCCGCGCCCCAGACAATGATCCACTCGCGGCTGAGGCGGTGATCGAGATTTGCTGCGAGCGGCGAACCGAGAGCCATCATGACCACTGTCAGAGTGGTTGCCAGACCGATGCCGAACGAATCCAGTGAGGCTTGTTCGCCGATCAGAGAAGAAATGGGTGGCACCTCAGCGAGGGAGAATCGCTGGGTTGCGGCCACCACTGTCAGAGCGACGAGCAGGCCTCGTTGAGTGACGAGGCCACCAGTGCTGCCAGTATCGGACACCAGCCCAGTATTACCGTCCAGAGGCCGATACCGGACGATGTTACTTGTGAGCGATCCGCGATTCGTTGGGCAAGACATCCCGACGTCGGCCTTCGGGCAGGATCACGGGGCCGCCGATCCGGTGCTGTCCGACGCACTCGACCGTTTCAGCCGCGACCGCACTGGTCGGGGTGAGGTGTACAGCGCACTCATTGATGCGCGACTGCTGGTTCCCATGGTTGCGGTGCTCGAAGAATCAGAGGTCGGAATAGACGGACTCGCGCGCGAAAAGACCAGTTCGATGGCGACGGTCACCCTCATCGGCGCTGGCGGTAAGCGAGCGTTGCTCGCTTTCACGTCCGTCGAGGCGATGAAAGCGTGGGATCCCACCGCCCGTCAGGTCGCGTCGCTCGCTCCCGATGTGTGTCGTTCAGCGATCGATCAGGGAGAGGATGCGGTGTTGCTCGATGTGGCGGGCCCGGTGCGTTTTGCCGTCACCGACGAGGCGCTGAGGGTCCTGGGCTCGCTTTCGGCGCACGACCCCGGGTAGGGGCCACTTGGCCCGGTTTCGACCTCGGGCCCTCCTCGGGCTACACTAAGCCAACGACCACGCGGTAGAAGCTGTACCGCAGTCAAGCGGAGTGTCCAACTCCCACCCGTCGGATTCCTTGTGATGAGGAACGTCGCACGGGTTCCGGTCCTAGGGTCGCCCTCGGGCGTTCCCTCAGGCACGGCTGGGCCCTCCGCAGTATTGTCCCTGCGAGCAAGGAGGCGCCATCACCGTCGAGCCACGGATCAACGAGCGGATCAGAGTTCCCGAAGTACGTCTCGTCGGACCCAATGGTGAACAGGTCGGAATCGTGCGCATTGAAGATGCGCTGCGATTGGCCGCGGAAGCAGATCTCGATCTTGTCGAGGTCGCTGCGCAAGGCCAGCCCCCGGTCTGCAAACTTATGGACTACGGCAAGTTCAAGTACGAATCGGCCCTGAAGGCGCGTGAAGACCGCAAGAAGCAGGTCAACACTGTCATCAAGGAAATGAAGCTCCGCCCGAAGATCGATCCCCACGACTACGAGACCAAAAAGGGTCACATCGTGAGGTTCTTGTCGGCTGGCGACAAGGTGAAGGTCACCATTATGTTCCGCGGTCGCGAGCAGTCGCGTCCCGAACTCGGTTACCGACTGCTGCAGAAATTGGCAGACGACATCGCCGACATCGGGTTCGTTGAGTCAGCTCCGAAGCAAGATGGCCGCAACATGATCATGGTGATCGGACCGCTGAAGAAGAAGACCGCAGGGCGAGGTGGGCACGGTGACGAAGGCCATGTCGACGAGAACCATGTCGACGAGAACCATGTCGACGAGAATCATGTCGACGCAAACCTTCTCGACCAGGCTCACACCGATGGCGATCAAGTCGCCGCCGAGAACGACAACTGACTTTCAGTTCGATCAGTGTCCACCCCGGGCACTGACATCCGATAGAGGAGAGCGGCACCATGCCGAAGATGAAGACCCACAGCGGGACCAAGAAGCGTTTCAAGGTCACCGGCTCGGGCAAGCTCATGCACGAGCGCACCAACCGACGCCACCTTCTTGAGGTCAAGTCATCGCGCCGTACCCGTCGACTCTCGCTTGATGCTCAGGTCAAGGCTGTTGACGTACCCAAAATCAAGCGCTTGCTCGGAATGCGCTGAGCGCAGTTCCTGATCCATTTCCTGATATTCCCCGACTTTCCCGTTCTGACTGAAGGAGACGTGACATGGCTCGCGTGAAGCGCGCGGTCAACGCGCATAAGAAGCGTCGTGAGGTGCTCGAGCAGGCCAGCGGTTACCGCGGTCAGCGTTCGCGCCTGTACCGCAAGGCAAAGGAGCAGGTAACTCACTCCCTCGTCTATGCCTACGACCACCGCAAGGATCGCAAGGGCGACTTCCGTCGTCTGTGGATTCAGCGCATCAACGCTGCGTCTCGTGCCGAGGGCATGACCTACAACCGATTCATCCAGGGCATCAAGGCCGCGGGTGTCGAGGTCGACCGTCGCATGCTGGCCGAGATGGCCGTCAACGACCCAGGTTCGTTCTCGCAGTTGGTGGCGTTGGCAAAGAAGTCATTGCCGACCGAAGCAACAGCCAGCGCGTCATCCTGATCTGCTGATGTCCGAATCGAGCCCCGTGCTCACCGCTCGCTCGTCGACGGTGGCCGGGGCTCGACGGCTTCTCCAGCGCAAATTCCGTCGCGAGGAGGGGTTGTTCCTCGTTGACGGACCGCTTGGGGTGGCCGAAGCACTCGCAGCCGAACTCGTTGTCGAGGCGTTTGTGAGTGAGTCCGCTACCGATGCCGCACGGTTCGCGGCCGACGCGGTTGAGCGGTCGGGGGTACGCGTCCATGTGGTCGAGGCCGCCGCGTTGGCGCAGCTCAGTGGCGCCGTGACTCCTCAGGGGATTGTTGCTGTTGCTCGCATCGCTCACCCGGGAATCGAGGAGGTCCTTGAGGCCTCGCCTCGCCTGCTGGTGTTGCTCGATGCAGTCGCCGATCCGGGCAACGCCGGAACGGTGATTCGCGTTGCCGACGCCGTAGGTGCAGATGCCGTCGTGGTGTCGCGAGCATCCGTTGATGTCTTCAACGACAAGTGTGTTCGTGCGACCACTGGATCGCTTTTTCACCTGCCAGTGATTGCCGAAGCCGATCTGGTTGATGTCATCGGTTCTTTGCGCGCTGCTGGAGTTCAGGTACTTGGAACCACGGGATCGTCGACTGACGATCTCGATGGTCTCATCGATGCGGGCATTCTGAGCGCTCCCACTGCGTGGGTTTTAGGAAACGAAGCGCACGGACTTTCCAAGTCGGTTGCTCAGGCATGCGATCGCCTGGTGCGCATTCCCATTCACGGACGCGCCGAATCCTTGAATCTGGCCACTGCAGCGGCTGTCGTTTTGTATGCCACTGCGCGCGAGCAGCGAGGGCACTAGGTCCCGTCACTCGGTGTGTGGATAACACGTCGGGACCTTTGACCCCGCAACTGAGGTCCTATGGGCGAGAGACAGACCCCCGTTATCGAGTCACCATGGACTTGCCGCTCGATCCGCTCGGGGGTCGAGCGGCATCAGACTAGAGGTGATCTATGAGCCATTCTCGGATGTCCATTCTGGAAGAGACCGGATATGTGGTTCTTGACTCGTGGGGCGATCCCGTGGATCCCTCGGAGTGGCGCGATCTGACCTATGTTGACTGGAAGTCGTCGGGAGACACCCGCTTCGCTCCCCTCAAGTCGGCGTACGGTGACATTGAGTGCAACGGGTTCTGGCACCACAACCCACCCAAGGCCGACAAAGACGGTGTCGACGTTCCGCACAACGTGTCGAGGGCACCCTCACTGATGAAGCGGGTGGCCGAGGTTGGTGCGCGCGTCGGCCGCTGCCGCATTATTGAACTGCAGCCCAACACGTACGGCGATGCGTTGTACAACTCGCACCTCGATGACAACAATCGATTGAACCCCGACGGCGAGGGTTGGGTTGTGCGTTGCTTCATGCAACTCACCGACGACCGCGACTCGGTCATGGTGCTGCGTTACGACATAAACGATCCGTCCACGGAAACCCGCTTGGCATTGCCCGCAGGAGCTCAGCTCGTCGTTGATTCCGAGCGCATGTGGCACTCGGTGTGGCACCCCGGTAGCGATCCGCGCTACTGCCTCATCACATCGTTCGAGTCCGGCCCCGAACTTGAGGACTGGATCAACCGCAACAACCCGCGTACGAAGATTGATGGAGTTCCCATCGATGCTGAGTACGCGGCAACGATGGAAGCATCGGCGCAAGCGCGACGTTCGGCCCGTACCGACTACTACGGGTATGACCCCAGCGCGGTGTACAGCGAGGCATAATCGGCCGATCCCCTAGAGGTGCGCGAATCCGCCGCCTCTAGGGGATCACGAATGTCCGGGGCAGTTGGGTTGTGGGTGGAGTCGCTGGCCGATTGTCGGCGGCGGATGGGCCACAATAGTGACCGTCACCGAATCCGGAGGTAGGGAAATCATGGCCGACTACAGCAAACTCGCCATCTTTGAAGAAACCGGCTACGTCGTTCTCGACTCGTACGACCAATCGGCCGATCCGGCGGAGTGGCTTGATATCGAGTTCGTCGATTGGAAGTCCTCTGGCGAGACTCGGTTTGCGCCCTTGGCCAGTGCCTATGGTGACCTGGAGTGCGATGGTTTCTGGAACCACACTCCGCCGAAGACCGACAAGGACGGCGTGTGGGTGCCTGCTAACGCTGACAAGGCGCCACGCCTCGTGGCTCGCGCGCAGGAGCCTGGCTCGAATATGGGCCGCTGCCGGGTGATCGAACTTCAACCCAACCTCTACGGCGAGACGCTGTACAACATGCACCGCGATGACAACAACCGCTTGAACCCTGAAGGCACCGGTTGGATCGTACGCGGATTCTTCAACCTCACCGACGACCCCAACACCTGCATGGTGCTGCGCGAGGACAAGGACGACCCGAGCACCGAGACTCGCATTGCATTGCCGGCCGGAGCGCAGCTGATCGTTGACACTCAACGCCTTTACCACGCTGTGTACCACCCCGGCGATGTTGCGAGGTACTGCCTGATTACCTCGTGGGAGTCAGGCCCCGAACTGCAGGCCTACATCAGCGCGAAGAACGGTGTGAGCCGCGTTGAGTCGCTTGCGATGACTGACGAAGAAATTGCGGCAGGCGAGGATCTCGCGGCCCAAAAGCGTGCCGCTCGCGCTGCCGCTCTGGCGGCTCGTGGCCAGGACCCCACGTTCGGTGATGGCACGATGCGTGTCGCCGAGGGCATGGACGGCGAAATGGGTGACGGCATGGGTGGCGGCATGGGTGGCGGTATGGGTGGCGGCATGGGTGGCGGCATGGGAGAAGTTCTCTCTGAGGCCTAACCCTCGCCATTTCGCATGGGGGGACATTGAGCACGCATAGACGCAGTTTTCTCGCCCCATGACTGTCCGCTTTTCGAACGCCCATAGACTTTCGCGCATGTCCGCACCCAATTCGAGCTTCGATCCCAAGGAGGTCTCGGTCCTCTCCGCCGAGAGTGTTTCCGAGGCGGTTGCTACCGCGGTTGCCGCTATTTCTTCCGCGTCAGACTTGGACGAGCTGAAGGCAGTTCGGTTGGCTCACGCGGGCGATCGTTCGCCCCTCGCGTTAGCCAATCGCGAGATTGGTGCGCTACCGCCTGCGGCCAAATCGGAGGCAGGCAAGAGAGTCGGCGAAGGCCGCGCAGCAGTCAAGTCAGCCCTTGATGATCGAACGGTTGAGCTCGAACTCGCACGTGACCAACGAGTGCTGCTCGAAGAGGCCGTCGACGTCACCTTGTCGTACGACCGACGTCCCGTGGGGGCTCGGCACCCACTCACCACCATCCAAGAGCGCATCGCCGATGTATTCACCGCCATGGGTTGGGAAGTCGCCGAAGGCCCCGAAGTTGAAACTGAGTGGTTCACGTTCGACGCGTTGAACATTCCGCCCGATCACCCTGCTCGCACCATGCAAGACACGTTTTTCGTCGGCAGTGAGAACTCCGGGGTCGTTCTGCGCACTCACACCTCACCCGTGCAGATCCGTACGATGCTCGAGCGCACGCCACCGATCTATGTCATCTGCCCGGGGCGCGTCTTCCGCACTGACGAGCTCGATGCAACCCACACACCGGTTTTCCACCAAGTTGAAGGCCTGGTCGTTGATGAAGGAATCACGATGGCGCACCTCAAGGGCACCCTCGATCACTTCGCCACTGCCATGTTTGGTCCCGAGGCACGCACCCGCCTTCGCCCCTCGTACTTCCCGTTCACCGAACCCTCCGCCGAACTCGACCTCTGGTTCCCCGGCGCCAAGGGTGGGCCGCGCTGGATTGAATGGGGCGGTTGCGGAATGGTCAATCCTCGAGTGCTCCGCGCGTGTGGAATCGACACCGAGCGTTACTCAGGTTTCGCCTTTGGCATGGGAATTGAGCGCACCTTGATGTTCCGTCACGATGTCACCGACATGCGCGACATGGTTGAAGGCGACGTTCGCTTCACCTCGGCTTTCGGAATGGATCTTTGATGCGCGCTCCTGTGTCGTGGGTTCGTGAGTACGCCGATCTTCCTGCCGATGTCGACGGCGAATCCCTTGCCGCGGCGCTCGTGCGTGCGGGTCTCGAGGTCGAGTCGGTTGAGGTGATGGGTGGCGAGGTGAACGGCCCCGTGGTCGTCGGCCTCGTTCGCAGCATCGACGAACTCACCGAATTCAAGAAGCCCATCCGCTGGTGTCAGGTCGAAGTTGGTGCCGACCATGGGCATCCCGACACTCCAGGCGTTCGCGGAATCATCTGCGGCGCACGCAATTTCGTCGAAGGTGACTTGGTTGCCATCGCGCTTCCTGGAACAGTGCTGCCGGGAGATTTCCTCATTGCCTCCCGCGAGACGTACGGACACGTATCCGACGGCATGATTTGCTCGGCGCGCGAACTCGGACTCGGTGAAGAGCACGATGGCATCATCGTCTTGCCGCCCGACTCTGCCGCCGTGGGTAGTGATGCCAAGCCCTTGCTCGGAATCGGTGACGAGGTTCTCGATATTGCCGTGACGCCCGACCGCGGCTACGCCCTGTCGATTCGCGGAATTGCACGCGAGGCAGCGACGGCGTTCGGCGTCACGTTCCGTGATCCTGGACTCGAACTGGCTGAGTTGCCTGCGCCCGAGCCGGGAAGCGAGCCGCACCCGTGCGGTTCCGACGATCTGAACGCGTGTGACCTATTCACCCTGCGCACCATCGTCGATTTCGATCCGCACGCGCCGACGCCGCTGTGGATGAGTAGCCGTCTGGTCGCAGCCGGAATGCGTTCGGTGTCTCTGGCGGTCGACATCACCAACTACGTGATGCTCGAGACTGGCCAACCGCTTCATGCATTCGACCTCGGCAAACTTCGTGGACCTGTACGTCCACGTCCAGCGGCGGCCGGTGAAGTGCTCGAAACTCTCGACCACGTTGAGCGCGCACTGAACACCGATGATCTGGTCATCTCAGATGACACTGGCGCTATCGGTCTGGCCGGAGTGATGGGCGGTCTCACGAGTGAGATCGACAGCGAGTCGACTTCCATCGCCTTGGAAGCCGCACACTTCGAGTCGACAAAGGTTGCGCGAGTGTGCCGCCGCCACAAGTTGTCAAGTGAGGCTTCTCGTCGATACGAGCGAGGTGTCGATCGAGTGCTCGCACCGTACGCCTCGGCCCGTGCGACGGCGCTGCTGTTGCAACTCGGTGGTGGTCGCTACCTAGGAATGACGGCGGTTGAAGCCGCGCACGAGCCGGTCGTCATCGCGTTGCCCGCAGACTTGCCGGGTCGCACTGGCGGGCTGCCTGTTGCTTCCGACAGCGTGGTGGCGCACCTGCGCTCGGTGGGTTGTGTCGTCGACGAATCAACTGATCCGCTGACGGTGACTCCACCCACATGGCGGCCCGATCTGACTGACCCTGCTGATCTCGTTGAAGAAGTGCTGCGACTGATCGGCTACGACGCCATTCCCTCGGAACTTCCGGTGGCCCCCGCCGGGTTCGGACTCACCGATGTGCAGCGTGACCGCACTCGGGTGGGTCGCGCGCTCGCGGGTGCGGGATACAACGAAGTGTTGTCGTACCCATTCATTGGTCAGTCCGAACTCGATGCGCTCGGGTTGCCCGCAGACGATGCGCGCCGCGAACTGCTGCTGCTGGCCAATCCGTTGTCTGATGAGCAGCCGGGAATGCGTAGCACCTTGCTACCCGGTCTGGTGGCTGCCGCCCGACGTAATCTTGGTCGCGGCAGCAACGACTTGGCGCTGTTCGAAATCGGCTCGGTCATTGCTTTGAAACCTGGACAGTTGCCCCGCGGCATCGACAACCCGCCGCGTCCGCCGGTAGCAGGACGGCCCTCCCAAGCAGATCTGGACGCTCTCGTGGCCCTCTTGCCCAACGAGAGTCGGCATGTCGGTGTCGTTCTCTGTGGAAATCGCGACCGTCAGGGTTGGTGGGGTGGCGCCACGTCGGCATCGTGGGCCGATGCCATTGAGGCGATGCAGTCTGCGGCGCGAGCCGTCAACCGCATCCTCGAGGTTCGCGCGGGGTCTGCACCGATGCCCTGGCACCCTGGCCGTTGCGCCGAACTCGTGCTCGATGGTGTCGTCGTTGGTCATGCGGGCGAACTTCACCCGCGCGCCTGCGAGAGTGCAGGGCTCCCGCCGAGGTCATCGGCGGCTGAGGTCGATCTTGATGCATTGATCGCCGGAGCTACTCGGGTTGTGTCAGCGCCGTCGGTCGGAACGCAGCCGCTCGCGAAGGAGGATCTCGCTCTCGTGGTCGATGCCTCTGTGCCGGCCAGCGAGGTAGCACAGGCGCTGCGCGACGGTGCGGGTGACTTAGTTGAGTCGGTGCGCCTCTTTGATGTCTACGAGGGCCCCCAGGTGGGCGAGGGGAAGCGTTCGCTGGCGTTCAGCCTGCGGTTGCGTGCTTCCGACCGCACCCTCTCCGCTGAGGAACTTGCGGCCGCTCGCGAAGGTGCTGTCGTGGAAGCGGCGCGTCGGGTGGGGGCCGTGCTGAGATAAATATGCGCATATGCGTATACTTTTCTCATGGGATTCACGGTCGCGGTTGCCGGCGCCTCGGGTTACGCCGGTGGTGAATTGCTGCGCCTGATCGCAGCACACCCCGAGTTCACTCTCGGAACGGTCACGGCGGCCTCAAATGCCGGCGCGTCGGTGACCTCAGTGCACCCGCACCTCATCGGCGTGGTCGATGGCGTCTTCGCTCCGACAACGGCTGATTCACTGCGCGATGTGGACCTCGTCTTCACCGCCCTTCCACATGGTGAAAGTGCGAGCCTCGTCGCGCACCTGCCGGCTGAACTTCCCGTGGTCGATCTCGGTGCCGATTTCCGGCTTGCCAGCGGTGCGGCGTGGACCCAGTACTACGGCGGGAGCCACGCCGGTACCTGGGAGTACGGACTTCCGGAGTTGCCCGATCGGCGCGCGGCCATCGCAGCGAGCCACCGCATTGCCAATCCCGGTTGCTACGCCACCTCGGTTGCGCTGGGGCTGGCTCCACTTCTCACTGCCGGTCTGACCGACCCCAGCGACATCGTGGTGGTGGCCGCGAGTGGCACATCAGGGGCCGGCCGCAAAGCCAGTGAATCGCTGTTGGGTAGTGAAGTCATGAACAGCATGACCACCTACAAGACCGGGGGAGCGCACCAGCACACGCCGGAGATGGAACAGTCCCTATCGTCGGTCTGCGGCGAAACGGTATCGCTCAGTTTCACGCCGATGCTGGCGCCCATGCCGCGCGGAATCCTGGCCACGTGTACCGCGCGTGTGCAGGATGGAGTTTCTGCTGACGACGTACGCGCAGCAATGCATGCGGCGTACGCAGACGAATCGTTCGTTCATTTATTGCCGGAAGGAATGTGGCCGCGCACCTCTGACACTCTCGGATCCAATAGTGCCCATGTGCAGGTCGCGCTCGACTCTCATGCGGGACGGGTGATCGTCGTTGTCGCACTCGACAATCTGGTCAAGGGTGCAGCAGGACAAGCCGTGCAGAACGCGAATCTGGTTCTCGGTTTACCAGAGCCGATGGGTCTGACGAGTGGGGGAGTCGCGCCGTGAGTGTTACTGCTGCTGCAGGATTTCGAGCCTCAGGAGTCGCCGCCGGACTGAAGTCGTCAGGGGCACCCGACGTGGCACTCGTGGTGAACGACGGCCCGAGCGCGACTGCTGCCGCCGTTTTCACGTCCAATCGCATCAAGGCAGCGCCGGTGATGTGGTCGCAGCAGTGCATTGCCACGGGGCAATCTCGAGCAGTGGTACTTAACTCTGGTGGGGCGAATGCCTGCACGGGTCCTGAAGGTTTTGCCGACACGCACCACACGGCTGAGCACGTGGCATCGATCGTCGGTGTAGGACCAATCGATGTGCTGGTGTGTAGTACGGGCTTGATCGGTGAGCGGCTGCCGATGCCACGACTGCTCACTGGAATCGACGTCGCGCACGCGGCACTGTCGGTAGATGGTGGTGCAGATGCTGCGCGAGCCATCATGACTACCGACAGCGTTCCGAAGACCGCGGTTGCGTCGGCGCACGGCATCACTGTTGGCGGAATGGCGAAAGGCGCGGGCATGCTCGCGCCGGGTCTGGCGACAATGCTTGTTGTTCTCACCACTGACGCCGAAGCAACGTCGAATGATCTCGACGAGGCACTTCGGTCGGCGACGCAGGCTACTTTCGATCTGCTCGACTCCGACGGCTGTATGTCGACCAACGACACAGTGATTTTGATGG
>Ga0194058_10001184_pt1 | contig 13107 bp, 9 predicted proteins | sample SepL4417m_MetaG_FD_155490 | JGI IMG/M metagenome (GOLD analysis project Ga0194058, IMG submission 155490) | Anoxic zone freshwater microbial communities from boreal shield lake in IISD Experimental Lakes Area, Ontario, Canada - Sep2016-L442-17m | ecosystem: Environmental > Aquatic > Freshwater >... | reverse complement strand
GTTCTCCTCCATCCAGATCGCGTAATGCCCGCCCGCATGGGCCTCGGCCGCATGCATCCTGGCAGTCTCGACATGTTCGAACCCATACCATGGGCCATGAAAATTCCGCCAGAAATCGAGGTCGCGGAGGATCGGTTGGCATTCGATCGACTCGAGGCCCGGGAGGGATTTTGTCGGCTGGAAATGCGCTTTGCCGACCAGCGCGGTGAAGTAGCCCGCGGCGGAGAGGTATCCGCCGACGGTTGGCACGTCCTCGAAAAGCTTCGTGCCGAGCGTCCAAGCACCATGCTGCGAAGGGTACATGCCGGTGAGGATGCTCGCGCGCGTGGGCGTGCAGGTCGGGTTCGGGCAATACGCGCGGGTGAAGCGGGCGCCCTCGCCGCAGAGGCGGTCGAGCGCGGGAGTCTGAATGCGTGGATTGACCGCCCCCAGCGTCGAAAAATGCTGCTGGTCGGACGTGATGAGTAGGATGTTGGGCCTCATGGGATCCTTATCCGGCGGCCGGATTGAGCCGAGCGGACTTCGGCCAGCACGACGGCGAGGCTGTCGGTCGCCTGTTCGAGCGTTGCGATTTTCGGGGGATTCCCGGATTTCAGGCAATTCACAAAGTAGGCCAGCTCATTCTGATAGCCACCGAGCGAGCTGATGTTGCCAGCGGCGCTGCGGGATTTTCCGGCGGCGGGCTGTTTGACCGGGAGCGGACGACGTGCGCCGGAAGCCGGGGTCAGCGAGACGCCTCCTGCGGAATCAAATTCGACAGCCCCGCCCTCGAAGACCGCCTGGTAGGCCATCTGGAATCCCCATTTCTGCGGATAATCCCAACCTCCTTCGGCCACGACGACCGTTTCCGGGAAATGGTAGGTTGTAAAGATATGCCCCCACGCATCCCCCGAAATGTGGGAGGTGACCGCCTGCGGCTTGCCGAGCAGATGCAAAATATAATCGGTATCGTGGATGTGGAGGTCCATCGCCGCGCCGCCGCTCAGCTTCGGATCGAGAGCCCAACCGCCGGGGGTTCCTGACCGGCGCTGGAGCGAGAGGCTGAGCAGGTTGCCCAGGCGATTCGAGCGGACGATCCGCTCAAGCTCCTGATACTCCGGCCAGAACCGGATGCAGTGCCCGACCTGGGCGATCACCCCGGCCTGACGCGCGGCGGCCGTGATCCTGCGAGCGGACGGCAGATCGAGCGCGATCGGCTTCTCGAGGAAGATCGGCTTTCCGAGGCGGATCGCCTCGAGCGCGCCCGCCTCGTGAAGAGTTGTCGGGAGGCAGAGGTTGACCGCATCCGCCTCGACCGAGGACAGCGCCTCGGCGAGGTTTGCGAAGCAGGGAGTTTTCTCCCCGAGGACATCGGCAAGCTTCCGGGCGCGATCCGTGCCGACATCCACCAGCGCGGACACGCGCGCCCCGGCAATCCCCTGCAGGGCCTGAGCGTGCATTCCGCCCATGAATCCGCACCCGGAGATGATGAAGTTTTTCATTCGGAGACGGGGTTTCATCGGGCGATCTCGACGACCCGGTGCTCCATCATCGCATGGTCGGCAGCGAACGCGATGAGGTGGCCGGCCAGCGAGTCCTCGATCCGAGTGGCTCCAGGTGAGGTCGGCTGGCCTTCGAGCGAGGCGATGAAGTCCTCGACGAGCCGAAAGTCTCCGCCCCCGTGCATGTCGCCCTCGACGCCGGCCGGGATTTTTTCCTCAGTGTAGAACTTGTTTTTCGGGAGTGTCGGGTCGAGCGAACGGATCGTGATTTCGCCTGAGGTGAGGTCTCCGTGGATATCTCCGAGCGTGCCGACGATGTGCATCGTGCGGTTCGTCATCGGAACGTTCGTGAAGAGGTCGTGGCTTGCGGTCGCGCCATTTTCAAACTCGACGAGCATGCTCTGGTGATCGGCGATATCGCATCCGCAGTGATAGACGCAGCGCCCAAGCGGGCTGACCGTGCGCAGGGACTCGAGCTTCTCCTCGCGGGTGGGGCTCGGGATATGCTCGAGATCCTCGAAGGCATACATCGTCCACATGTCGCTATCGACGTAGTTCGGGACGGCCGAATACGGGCACGTCGCCTCGACCGGACAGCCATCGAGGCATCTCTTCGGGGCACCCGGCGGCGCCATTTCGGGACGGAACATCGTATTCGATCCGAAGCTCGAAACCCGCACAGGGGCGATGCCGGAGAACATCCACGCGACCAGATCCAGATCGTGGCAGCATTTGGCAAGCATGATCGGGTTGATCTCCCGGCGGTTCCATTTCCCGCGGACGAAGGCGGCGGCCATATGGTGGTAGCAGACGTCTTCCGCGCTGTGCAAAGAGAGGATGCTGCCGATCCGCCCGGAGGTGACGATCTCCCGGATTTTCCGGTAGAGCGGGGCGTAGCGCAGCACGTGGCAGATCATGACGGTCACTCCCGCTGCCGTGGCCTCGGCGATGAGGCCGCGGACTTCCTCCTCGGTCGGGGCGATCGGCTTCTCCAGCAGGACATGGTAGCCTTTGCGGAGGAACGGAATCGTCGAATCATAGTGCATGCGGTCCATCGTCCCGTTCACCACGGCATCGGCAAATTTCTGGCGAACGGCGAGGTCTTCCCATGTTGGCACGACGTTCTCAGGGGGGATCGCGTAGGTCGCGGCGCACTGGGCGCGGCGGGTCGCATCCGGCTCGGCGACCGCGACGATCTTCATGCGATCCGGATGCTCGGCAGCATATTTCGCGTAGAGGAGGGACCGGTTGCCGGCCCCGATGATGACAATTTCAATCGGCTTTTTCATTTGGTGAGGGATTCGATCAGGGCGAGAATCGCGGCGGTGAGTTCGGCGCGTTCGGCCTCAACGTCTGCCGGAGGCGTGGAGCCGGCTCCCGCGCGCAGGGCATCGACTTTTGCGGTCACTTTTTCGCCTGCGGCCACCGCTGCCTGGAGCGCCGGTTTTTTGGAGTCGGGCACAGGTCCAGCCAGTGCCTTCCTGGCGAGGGCGAGCTGGGTGTCGAGCTCGAGAAGATGCCGGTAGTCGTTGAGCCCGGGCACCATTTCCTGCAGGAACGAGAGCGAGGGAACCATGTCGCCGCGCGGGTTCGTGTTGAACCAGCAGTAGTCATCCTCGCGGCTGTCGAGGGCGTAATACGGGTTGCCCGCCGCGACGTTGAAGTGCCAGTTCAGGCGCAGGGCCAAGGCGTGCCGGTCCTTGAGCATCTTCATGTAGAACCCGAAGGTCCACCGGTTGCCGCCATTATAATACGCGAACGCGTTGCCGGCGTCCTTGATCACGCCGACCGAAGCCTCGTCGAAGAGCGTGAGCGCAGGCATCGGCAGGGTTTTTACAAGCTCGTAGTGGGGATCGGCCGGATCGTTCCCCCGCATCGAGGTCGCCCCCATGAACGTCGTGCGCCCGAGCCCCTTGCCAGCCTCGCGATGGATTTTCGCCGTGTTCAAAGCGACCGGGATCTGCGCGCCGATCGGCTCGTCGCAAACGTTGTAGGCCACGGGCACCCAGTTTTTTGCCTTCGCGTGGTCGTCGATTTCCTTGAAGAGCTTGTTCGCGAGCTCCTGCGGGGTCGCCACGCCTGCATGGTCGGCATCCTTCTGGGTCGGGCCCAGGTAGAGGTTGTATCCGATCGTGCGGATCCCGTAAGAGCTGATCGTCTGATCGAACCCTTTCTCCCGGATCAGCTGCATTTCGCTGTCGGCCGTCGAAGCATCGAGGACAATCTTGCCGCCATCGAGGGTCGCCCGGATATTCGGACGGGCCGAAAAGCTGGTGAACCCGTATTTTTTGAGCACATCCAGGGTCTGGGCGAAATTTTTCAAATTCCATTCCGCGGCCGCCGGGTCGCCATCGACCCATGGAATGGCAATCCCTGACCCCCACGGACCCACGGCGAGATTTTTGACTGGCGGGAGGTCGAACGGCAGGACGCGCACGGTGAGAGAAAATTTCTGCGCCTCGCCTTTCTCGGGCTTGACGGTCACCTCGCCCGCGTATTCGCCAGCAGGCGTTCCGGCAGGCGGATTCACCCGAAGCCAGAACGTGCGGGTGACCCCCGGCGAGGCTGGCGCAGGAAGCGGATGCCAGTAGCGGGGGCCGACCGAATACACGCTGCCCTCCATCGTCAGCCGCGAAATCCGGTAGTCCAACCAGCCGGGAGTCACTGCCCCATCAGGCAGCTTTTTCCCGGATTTTGTGGAAAATCCCGGGAGGTCGAGAGTGATCGCCCCGAGCTCCCCACCTGGCTGGAGGCTGAATGTCATGGGGGTTTCTTCGCCGCCCGCCACATCCACCACAAGCCCGCCCTTGACGTCTTTGTCATCCGGCGCGGGGCCGTCGAACGCGTTGACGATGCGCATCGGAGAGCGGTGGAAAAGCCGGAACCCGGTGGCCGGGGCCTTTTCGCCCGTGCGTTTCGGCTCGATCTGCTTGAAGTAATCCTCGAACTGAGCCCGGCGCTGGACGTCGACCCACGCGAGGAACGACTCGCCTTCCTTCTTTTTCGCATCGGGATAAATGACGAGATGCGTGAGGCAGTTTGCCCAGTTTAGCCCTGTGAACTCGAGGTCGAGGTTGCCGTCTTTGACATCCACATCGAACGACTGGAGCTTCATCATCGTCTGCACGTGGCGGGTGAACGTGTCGAGCCCAGGCAGATCCTCGGTGTCGGCATCCGCAAGATAATCCTTCACGAAGGTCGCGTAATCCATTTTTTCGTCCACGACCATGACTCCGTTCGCCGTGACCGAGCGGGCATTGAAGCGCTGCGCCTCCCCCCAGTAGCCGCCGGCCGAATCCAGGTTCAGCACGACATGGTATTTTCCGTTCGGAACATTCGCCCGGAACGTCGCCTTCTCGGGGGTGATGAAATCCTGGATGAGAGCGTCCGGCTGGAGCACGTTCTGATCCCGCCAGAACTTCGCGCCTTCGAGCCACCCATACCCGCGTCCGGTGGAATACATGCTGCCCGTCTCCTGCCGGAAACCTTCCATGACCGGACCATCCGGCGGGCCGAAGTCAAAGGCCGTCAGCTCGGGGAACACATGCTTCGACGTATCCAGCGTCTCGAGCCGAAAATTGTCGAAAACGAGCGCGCCGGGATCCTGCAGCCCGACGACAAACTTCGTGACCTTGTCGCGCACGAGCGCGCGGCCCGGCCTCGATTTTTCTCCGACGTAAAGCCGTGTGGGAAACCTCACGGTGCTCTTCCCTGGAGGCGCTAGGTTGAAGAAGTTAACGCGCGTCCAGTAGTCCCTCGACTCGGCATCCTGGACTTCGATGGTGAGCTTTTTCGGAACATCGGAGGGGTTGAACACATCGAAGAGGACATAGTCATAATCCGACCAGTCCTGCGGCTTTGAGAGCGCGAGATACTCCTTGTCTTTTTCCAGCCGGATCGAGGCGGCCCCCTCGATGGGCTTTTCGGTTTCGATCGTTCCGGAGCTGAAGGGGGCAATCTTCCCCGACTCGAAGTCAGCGAAAACCAAGACAGGCGGGATGCCTTTTTTGTCCGCTCCCGATGGGGAGATCTTCGATCCGCAGGCATAGCACTGGCTGGCGGCTGGCAGGTTGCGGTAGCCGCACGATGGGCAGCGCACGGCAGTCGCAGCATCCAGCGCGGCGGGCGGGGTGATCGGCTTCTCCTCGGCCCCGAGCACAGGAGCCGGCGTCAGGGCGACATCCTTTCCGACAGCCTCCAGGCTCACATCATCCACCCACATCCTTCCGGCGGTGATCAGCCCGAAATAGATCCGCACCCTTTTATCGGGGGTGCCTTCAGGACGGTCAAAGACATACGTGAGCGGCCTCCACCCGAACGTCCCGGAAATCCCCTTCAGCGGGGGAAACTTTTCGGTGAGCCCGTCGCTGAAATCCGCCGTCGCCCCATACGCGCCGGGGATCACGTCCAGCCCGCGGAGGTATGCGGTCAGGCGGTAGCGCCCGGGCGGAACATCCAGCTTCTTGGTAAACATCCGGATCTTCCCGCCGCGCCCGGCAATCAGCTCGCAGGAAGTTGCCCCGGAATGTGCAAGCCCGCTCGCCTCGAATTTTCCCGGCTCAGCGTACACCCAGCCATCCCACTCCGGAAAAATTTTCCCGAACCGGTCCACCGGCTGGGTCTTTTCGAACGACGGGTCAGGCACCAAGTTCTCTCCGGCCTGAAGCGATCCGAAGCTGAGGAGGGCACCTGCCAGCACCAGAAGAATCGCGAGTCCGTCCAGAATAAAGGTGGATTTTTTCATGGAGTCAATCTCATGATACTGAAACCCGCCCAAGGCAAGCGAAAAAGGTTTCTAAGTATAAAACTTAGCAATAAGGATGATCTTGTCATTTTTCCTTTCTTGCCTGAAGGTCAGCCGTTCCCCGACATGAATACTCCACCACCCGAGGCAGCCGCCCCCGTCGAGCGCGATGGGCAGGGCCGGAAAATCTTCCGGGCCGGCACGTTGAAATACACGAGCTTTGGAATTTTCACCCTCTTCCTTTGGCTGGTCTGGGGGGAATTCTTCTGGACGGTCCTCGATCAAAACCTGCCGACGATCATGCCGCTGAAGCTGAAGGAGCTCGGGGCAACGGACACGGTGAATGCGGTGATCAACAAGTCTCTCGCGTACGCCGTCATTTTCGTGTTCGCGCCGATTGTGAGCGTGTGGTCGGACCGCTACCGGAGCCGGTTCGGACGCCGCATCCCGTTCCTGCTTTGGTCCACCCCATTTGTGGGCGGATGCCTGATCCTCATCGGCCTTTACAAGGAGCTCACGCTCCTGGCCACCGGCGGCGCGGAGACGGCGGTCGTCTTCGGCATGACGCTCTCGGCAAATACGGTCTCGATCTGGATCATCGCCGCATTGATGGTTGGCTTCGATTTTGCGAACATCTTCGCAAACACGATTTATTACTACCTCTTCAACGATGTCGTGCCGCAGCGGTTCATGTCGCGGTTCATGTCGATATTCCGGATGGCCGGAATCCTATCGGGGATGGTCTACAGCAAGCTCATCTTCCCGCATAGCATGGAACATTTCGGCACGGTATTTGTGCTGGCGGGGATCGGCTATATCGTCGGCTTCACCACGATGTGCCTTTTCGTGAAAGAAGGGGAATACCCGCCGCCGGAAATTCGCGCCGGGGGCAAGCCCGGTTTCCTCCCCACGGCCAAGGCATTTTTCCGCGAGTGCTTCACCCACCGGTTTTATTGGTATCTATTTCTGATGTACACGTTCCAATACGTGTCCTTCCAGGCCGGGATTTTTGCCATCCTCCGCAACACGCGAAGCCTCGGGCTCACGCTCCAGCAGCTTGGCAACATCGGATTTTACGCAGGATTTCTCACTCTCGCCCTGCTTTTCCCAGCAGGCTGGCTCGCCGATAAATACCATCCCGTCAGGGTCTATCTCGTCACCTCGTTCACGATGTTCTTCTTTGTCGTCGCGCAGTGCGTCTGGGTCTTCAAGGACTTCGGGCCGGAAGGAAATTTCTGGCTGTATGCCGCGCTGACATTCGGGTTCCTGCCGATCATCACGTTGCAGGGCGCGGCCGAAGCCCCCCTTTTGATGAAGCTTCTTCCCAAGGAAAAATACGGGCAGTTCGCATCCGCAAATGCCATGGTGCGAGCTTTCGCGGTCATTATCGCCGGAGCGCTCTCTGGGATCTTTTTCGACATGCTCGACACGGTTTTCCACCTCGGCGACTGGCGCTACCGCTACTACACCGTCTGGTGGGCGACATTCATGATCCCGATGCTCGTCTTCCTCACGCTCCTTTACCGGCAGTGGAAAATCCTCGGCGGCGCAAAAGATTTTCAGCCGCCGGAGACGTGATCGGCGGAAAATAGTCGCAAAGAGTCATTTTTGATCGTTTAATGCATTATTGATCTTGTTTTCTCCCCAAATAGAAGCCATCGTCCCCTCAGGTTTCGTCAACAGAACCACAAATATTATGAAAATTGGAATGATTGGATGCGGACAAATTGCAGAATCCCACCTGCGGGGGTTCCTGGCTTGCGGTGCGGAAGTTATCGCATTTGCGGACGCCGTGCTGGAGCGCGCGGAGGCGATGGCAGGGAAGTCTCCCGGCGGGCATGCCTATCCAGGCTACCAGGAGCTCATCACGGAAGCCGGAGTCGATGCGATCATCATCTGCACGCCTCCGAATCTTCATCGTGAGATCTCTGTGGCCGCGCTCGAGCGCAACCTCCATGTGCTCTGCGAAAAGCCACTGGCAGCCACGCTGGAAGATTCCCTCGCGATCGAGCGCGCGGCGGCCAGCTCCCGGAGCACCTTCATGACGGCGTTCCGCCACCGGTTCCTGCCCGCACATCAGAGCATGAAGAAAATCCTCGCGACGAGTGGGCTCGGGAAGCCGGTCATTTTTCAAAACATCTTCGGCGGTCCGTCCAGGGAATCTGCTGCCAAATGGTTTTGCAACCAGGCGATTGCTGGAGGAGGAGTCTTCCTGGACACCTGTGTTCACGGGGTGGATCTGTTCCGGTTTTACTGCGGGGAGATCCAGGTTTGCTCGGGCCAGTCGGTCCGGGATTTTTCCGGAACCAGCGTCGAGGATTCCGGAGTGATGACGCTCCGTTCGCAGGGGGGCACGTTAGGCACGATCTCAGGCTCTTGGAATATCGGCACATGGCGGATGGCCGTCGAGGTCCTGACGGAAAATGGCCGGGTGCTCTATGACTATGCCGCCCCGACACAGATCCTCGTCGAGGATGGCGATGGAAAAATCGAATTCGTCCCGACGGTTAAGAGCGATGGCTTCCAAGAGCAGGCTGCCTATTTTCTTTCGCGCGCCGCTTCGGGCTCCCCTGCGGAGCCGGGCGCCATTGACGGACGCCGCGCCGTCGAGGTCATCGCTGGCCTCTACAACTACTAGGGCGGATGAAACCGATCCGCGTCCTGGTCGTGGGCTGTGGCCACATGGGCATGTCCCATGCGCTGTCCTATCAAAGGAGCCCGGATTTTGAAGTTGCCGGTGTGGTCAGCCGCGGGGAAAAATCGCGCGCCGCTCTCTCGGCGCAGCTCGGGGGGTGCCCGACGTATGCCGACTATGCGACGGCGATCGCGGCCAGCCAACCGGACGCGGTCTGCGTGGCCACCTACCCGGAGACCCATGCGGAGATCTCCCTCTGCGCGCTCGATCACGGATGCCATGTCTTCGTCGAAAAGCCGCTCGCGACAACCATGGAGGATGCGGAAGCCGTCGTGTCGCTCGCCCGGGCCGGGGGGCTCCAGGTTGTTGTCGGCTACATCCTCCAGCAGCACCCCGCATGGAACCTCTTCGTTGACCGCGCCCGCATGCTGGGCAAGCCGCTCGTCATGCGAATGAACCTGAACCAGCAGAGCCGCGGCTCCGAGTGGGAAACCCACAAGAACATTATGAGCGCGCTTTCGCCGATCGCGGACTGCGGCGTCCATTACGTGGACGTGATGTGCCGGATGACCCAGTCGAAGCCGGTGCGTGTCCACGCCATAGGCGTGAGGCTCACCGAAGAACTGCCTCCCGAACGCATCAATTACGGCCACCTTCATGTGGTTTTCGAAGACGGCTCTGTCGGGTGGTATGAAGCCGGCTGGGGGCCGATGATGAGCGGGGCGGCGGCCTTCGTGAAAGATGCCGTTGGGCCGCTGGGATCTGCCACCATCGTCGGCTGCAGCGAGACAGGCGGTGCCACGGACGACATCGACGCGCATACGAAAACGAACGCCATCCGCGTCCACCATGCGGCCCGACGCGGCGACGGGCAGTTCGCACAGGATGACGAAATCCTTCGCACCGATTCCGAGCCCGGACATCAGGGGCTCTGCGACCTCGAACAAGAATTCTTTCTCCGGGCGATCCGCGGGGAGGCAGATACTTCGGCGCACATCGCCGCAGCGCTCGGGAGCCTGCGCGTCGTCCTGGCCTGCGAAACCTCGATCCGTGAAGGCCGCTCGGTTGATTTAACCCTATGAAAACCATCGCATTTATTGACCATGACATCACCAACTGGCACGCAAATACCTTTGCCCGATTGCTTGCGGAATCCTCGAGCGGGTTTCGCCTCGCCGGAGTCTTTGCCAACCGCAAGGACAACCTCAAGGAATGGGCCGGGAAGCACGGCGTCCCCTGCGTGGATTCGATTGCGGAGCTCCGGGGGCTCGCGGACTTTCTGATGGTTCTGGCCCCCTCGAACCCGGAGACCCACCTTGAGCTTTGCCGGGAGGCATTCCGGCTCGGAAAGCCGACTTATGTGGATAAGACGTTCGCCCCGGATCCTGCGGCCGCGCAGGCGATCTTCGACCTTGCCGACGCCGCAAACATCCCGATTCAATCCACCTCGGTCCTCCGGAACACCGACGTGCAGGAATTCTGCCTGGCTGACCCGGAAAACAGGCCGGACTTCGTCTCGATATGGGGCGGAGGAACCGACTTCCAGGAATACATCATCCACCAGGTGGAGATGGCGGTGAGCCTGCTGGGCCCGGATTACGAGAGCCTCCGCATCGAGCGCCTGGCCCACATCACGCGGATCGACCTCGCATTTCGTGGCGGCCGCGCGGCCTCCCTCCATATGGCAGCCCCCTCGGAAATCCCGTTTTCGGCGACGGTCTCAAGCCCCCAATCCACACGCTCGTTCGTCGTGGACGAGGGACGCCTCTTCGTCTCCGGCCTGAACGGAATCCTTAAGTTTTTCTCGGAAGGAAAGCCAACGATCGACCGGAACGAGACGCTAGCCGTGATGCGGATTCTCGACGAGCTCAAGGGGGCCTAGAGTCCTGTCAGACTGGTGATTTGCAGAACTTGGCGGTCTTTTCGAGAATTCTGTCAGCACTTGCTGACCCTTCCTGTATTGCCTTGGCGGAATGCCGAATTCTTTCCGGAAAGCGCGCGAAAAGTGGAAGGGGTCGTCAAATCCAACCGCTTGGGCGACATCGGACACGCGAAGATTTTGATCCCGCAAGAGATGGCCGGCGCGATGCATGCGGGCTTGGAGAACATACCTCATCGGAGGCATGCCAAAGTGGTGGCGGAACAATTCGGTGAAGTGCTGCCGCGAGAGCCCCGCCTCCCTCGCCATGCCAGCTACAGATTGCACTGAGGCCGGATCGCTGTCGACCCGGAGCCTCGCGTCGCGAAGGGTTTTCGGAGGAAGATTGTGGCAGGGCCGGCCCAAGGCAAGGCGGGCGAGGCGGCGCAGGCCCATGTCGATGATGGCCCTTGCAATCTCGAGCGAGGGAGTTGCCCATTCCGTCATTTCCTCATGTAATTCGTGCAGCATTTGCTCCAAGGGGGATATGTCGCCAACCGCATGCCCCACGCCAGGCTCCAGGCCCGCATGGCGTGCGAGCTCTGACATCGCATCGCCTTCGGCATGGAGCCACGAATGGACAAACGGGCTGTTCCTCCGCCCATAATAATGGGAATCCCCAGGCCTCCATAGAATGAACGAGGGGCCTTCCAATTGGCGCAGGCCTGTTGCATCCCGGAATTCCGCGGGGCCGTGGAACCCCATCAGGAGGTAGTCCCCCGTGCCCGTCGGACGGTTGATGAAACCGGCCGGCATGGGCTCCCTCCATCCGATCCCCCGCACCCGCAGGGCGGGAGTCTCCGCAGATGGGGTGAACCAGATCGTGGAACCAAGCCGCATCTGACAAATATGCAGGTTTTTCAGCGTTTCGTCTATTCCAAACAAACCAGAACTGGAGAAGAATGCGGGCAGGTTGCAGCCCCGGCTACCTCTCGACCGACGGTAGGTTTCTGGCCCTGCAGCGACTTTCAAAAAACCAAGAACCAACCAACAACAATATGATGTTTAACGGACTCCAATGCGACATGGGCACGATGGCCCTGCTGTCCAATTCCAAGACCCGCTCGATCTGCTCGGAGAACAGGACCGGAGCGAAGTCCGGCGGGGCGCGCGACCTTCCGCCAACCGATGACAACGGGATCCCAACCGGATCAGCCCGCGATCTCGGGCAAGGATGGAAGGTGCATCCCTGCGACACCGTGGCTCCCGGAGAAACTTTCACCCTGGCAGATGTCGAGGGCTCCGGATCCATCCAGCAAATCTGGATGACGCCGACAGGCAGCTACCGCCACAGCATCCTGCGCATTTATTACGACGATCAAACGACGCCCAGCGTCGAATGCCCGATCGCAGATTTTTTTGCCTCGGCCTACACGCGCTTTGACGTGCTTGCGCCCATCAGCTCGCTCTGCGTCTGCGTGAACCCGGGAAACGCCTTCAACTGCTACTGGCCGATGCCGTTTCGCAAACGCTTTCGGATGACCTTGGAGAACATCGGATTCGAGGCCATGACCATCTTTTACCAGATCAACTACGCCCTCGGGGATGTTCCGGAGGATGCCGCGTATTTCCACGCCCAGTTCCGCCGCACCAATCCGCTGCCTTACAAGGATGTTTACACCATCGCCGATGGCATTCGGGGGAAGGGGCATTATGTGGGAACCTACATGGCCTGGCAGATGAACAACGACGGGTGGTGGGGCGAGGGAGAAATCAAGTTCTACCTCGACGGCGACACCGGCCCCGCGCTGTCCGATGGAAAGGTCGTGGCGGGCTCAACCGGATTCCCAACCATCTGCGGGACCGGGACAGAAGACTACTTCTGCGGGTCCTACAACTTTGAGAACAAGGCCACCAAGCAGTATCAGGAATACACGACCCCCTATGCAGGAGTCGCGCATGTCCGCCGGCCCGACGGCACTTACAAGGCCAACCTGCGGTTCAGCATGTATCGCTGGCATGTGAGCGACCCGATCCGGTTTGATTCGGATTTGAAGGTGACCATGCAAGCCTTGGGCTGGCGCTCCGGAGGGCGCTACCTGCCCTTGCAGGATGATATCTCGTCGGTGGCCTTCTGGTATCAAACTCTGCCCACGGCAACGTTTCCCATGCTTCCCGACCGCGATAGCCTGGAAATCATCTGACAGCCTCCTATCCCTCAAATCCAGATTGCGCAGCCAAACGCATTTTCCCTTCGCGGGCATGGTTTCCGTCAAACGACCAGATGCTAATAGATTTTTTCCTATTGGGTTTTCTAGGGCTTTATTGAGACCTTGCGGCTTGGTTGACGATGGCAATTCCCAGTCATCTCTATGACTCGGTGGGCGGC
>Ga0194058_10001181_pt1 | contig 13117 bp, 9 predicted proteins | sample SepL4417m_MetaG_FD_155490 | JGI IMG/M metagenome (GOLD analysis project Ga0194058, IMG submission 155490) | Anoxic zone freshwater microbial communities from boreal shield lake in IISD Experimental Lakes Area, Ontario, Canada - Sep2016-L442-17m | ecosystem: Environmental > Aquatic > Freshwater >... | reverse complement strand
CCTTAATGTTCATAATATTAACAACACCTCTGGCAGCATCAGTTCCAAAAACATCAATTGCAAAATTATTTGGCTTAGCGTAAACATAGAAATCATACCTATCCTTACTATTATATTCATTTTCAATATCATCCTTGTATGTTGGTTTTTCTACATGGATAAATTTTTCATCAAAATATTCTTTTAATATATTAAAAACAATATTTTCATATTTCCTACCTCTGATATTGAAAGTGCTAACTAAATCAGAACGCTCCTTGCCATTACTATAATTTGCAACCTCTAGACCTAGTTTTTTACGCAAATTAATTAATCCCCCAAATGCTCTTTGTATTTGCCTTGAAGATGGCAAGAAATCACAATCATCAACATCATAAGCGACCGGATAACGATTGTTTAATTTATAAAATTTTTCAAAACCTTCGGAGATTTTTTCCAAAGTCCATCTTTGTTTACTCATATTTTTTTTATTATAACATTGAAATATATAAGATCACAAGCATGTGAACATAAAGCTTTATTTGAGCCATATTAGGTGGTATGGGTGTACCACTTTTGACTTTGAGAGAGCTTACAGCTCAATTTTGAGCGTCATTTTTTGGCTCAAATAAGCCATTATTTCGGGGTCATTTTGAGACCTTTTGGGGGCTGTTTTACCCTCCAAAATCAATTATAAACAATCATTTGATCAATATAAGTTGAACTGCTTGAGCCCATGGCGCCAATGAGGGCGCGCGAACTGCTCAAAAGAATATTGGCACCAAAGTATGGATCATGGACCACATAATCACTGCCTGAAGCCTTATGATGAACCACCACATAATGACCGCCAGAACCATTGGATCTGCCAATATAAACAATCACAGGATTATCCTTTTTTATTTCACTATCAACGGTTGACCAATTGATATTCTTGTGCGATTTTCCTTCACTGCTGATTTCCAATTTTGGCTTATCCCAAGGGCTTGGCCAATTGATCAAGTCTCCCGAGAAAATTGGTTGCTTGGCGAGGCCACCAGGGGTGATTGAGCCGCCATGATTTTTGAAAACCATCGCCACTGAAGTCACCGCACAACCATAATCACTCATCAAGGTCTTTGTTTTTCCAATAGTCATACTTCCCCAGCGAGAATCTTTTTGAGAAAAATACCAACTCGTGGATGCAAAAAGTGATGAAGATGGCTGATGTTTTTTGAGATATTCCTCGACCGAAAGCCCATCCAGTGAAAAACTAGCTCCTGCTAGTGTTGTAAGATTGAGCAACTGCTCTTTTTGCTCTTGCACATTTTTGAGCAATTCACTGTATTTTTCTTCCTCGCTTTGAGTTTGAGCTAGGAGAATAGTTTGCTGTTTTTTGATGCTTTGAAAATTATCGTGTTTGCTTTGCAGATCCTGATGAGCATCAACCAAGTTCCCTTTCTTGCTGTTTAATTGCTGATTTTGCTCTTCGATCCCAGCTTTCAATTGATTGAGATTCTCAATCATCTCCCTGATTTTGTCACCTGTTTGCGAAACACGATCCTTGTTGACCATAAAAGAAGCTATGTTATCTTCTGCCAAATAAATAGCTACGGGGCTAGTTTGGGTGATTTGATAATAAGCCTGAATAACTTTGCCAAGGATTTTTTCTTCAGAGGCAATTTGATTTTTCTTGTTGGCAATTTGGCTTTCAAGACTGCCAATTTCGGAATTAAGTCCGTCAATCTGATTTTCAGCTTCCTTGATTTGACCTTGCACATCCTTGATGGTTGATGTCATCGAGGAAATTTTGTTGTCCAGGGTTTCGCTTTGCTTTTTCTTAATATTGATAATTTGGCGATAAACGGCAGCTTTATCATTGAGCTCATCTAGCTTATCTTGATTGGCCTCGGAAACAAGATCTTCAGCGCTTGCCCGTGAAAATGCCATCACCAGAAAAGCCAAAACAACCAAGGAGAAAAGTCCCAAGGAGCTGAATTTATGCGGTTGTTTTTTGATTTTTTTTTGCATATTACATCAGTTTATACCAAATCAAATTAATTACTGTTGTCATACTGAACTTGTTTCAGTATCTTCGTTGCAGTAAGTTTGGCGCGCTTAAGTTCGGGATTCCGGACTAAATCCGGAATGACAGGTGAGATAAGTTTTTTGATTCGGTACTATATCGATCTAGCCAATTAAATCCAGGGCTTTCTCGATTCTTTTCAAACTTTCTTCTTTTCCCAATACCCAAGCGCAATCAAAAGGCGAGGGTGATTTTTGTGCGCCTGTTAGGCATGCACGCAGAGGCCAAAGCAGTTGTCCTTTGTTGTCACCAGAAGCGACAACTAATTTTGCTTCAAGCGCTTGGCGAGTCCATGTTTCCTGATTAATTTCACTCAAAACCGAATACAATTTTTGCAAAGAGGTGCGCAGTTGTTCATCGGTCATCTCTTTCCAAAAAAGCAAACTTTTCTCGTAAGTTATTTCCTCAAAAAAGAATTTATTTTCCTCTCCAACTTGCGAAAAATTTGCCAAGCGGTCTTGCTCAATAGTCAAGACTTTTTTCATGTATTCCTTTTTGTCCTCATTGCTCCATGCTGCCTGCCTACCTGCCTGCCGGACAGGCAGGCCGGACAGGCAAGTATGCTTTGCGTTCCACTCTTTATAAAATTCTTTTTGCTCAAAGAAGGGCTGGGCTTTTTCAAATAATTCTTCGATGGACAATTTCTTGAGATACTGCGCATTGAGCCAATCTAGTTTTTTCAAATCAAAAACGGCACCGGCCTTGTGCACTTTTTTCAAATCAAATTTTTCCACCAACTCGTCCAGTGAAAAAATCTCCTGCACACTCCCCTCCCCTGGGTTCCAACCAAGCAGTGCCACAAAATTAAGCAGCGCCTCTTTGAGATAACCTTTTTGCAGATAATCTTCCACCGCGACATCACCTTGGCGCTTGGAAAGTTTGGATTTGTCAGGATTTAGCAAGAGCGGAATGTGCGCGAAGGCAGGAATTTCCCAGTCAAAAGCGCGATAAAGCAAAATGTGTTTTGGCGTGCTTGGAAGCCATTCTTCGCCGCGAATCACAGTGGTGATGCCCATCAAATGATCATCCACCACATTGGCCAAGTGATAAGTTGGGAAACCATCAGACTTCAGCAACACCTGATCATCAATGGTGCTGGTGGCAAAGGAAACTTTGCCGCGCACCAAATCTTCAAATTCCACCACTTCATCCTTGGGCACTTTCAAACGAATCGTCACCGGGCAATTATTTTTGAGTTTTTCATTGATTTCTTCAGGTGTAAGCTCGGTCAAGCAATAGCGGTCATACATCGGTGGCAATTTTTCTGTTTGTTGTTTTTCGCGCATTTTTTCCAAGCGTGCTGGCTCGCAGAAACAATAGTAGGCTTTGCCAGTCGCCACCAACTGCTCAGCATATTTCTTGTAAAGCTCCAAGCGTTCCGATTGCACATAAGGCCCACAATCCCCTATTTCAATAACACCATTGTAAGTTGTTGAATTTTGCGTTTGTTGGTTATTGGTTATTGATTTTTGATCATTGATTTGCACTCCCTCGTCCCAAGTTAAACCCATTTGCGCAAGGGCATTAATCAAATTTTCCACTGCGCCCTCGACAAATCTTTTTTGATCCGTGTCCTCGATGCGAAGCAAAAAATCTCCACCTTTTTGCTTGGCAAAAAGATAGTTGTAAAGCGCCGTGCGCAAACCACCAATGTGCAAATAGCCAGTTGGTGAAGGCGCAAACCGCACACGAATTTTTTTGCTTGAATCAGTCATTAGAATTTTTTGAAAAGATAATTTTAAAAGGAAAAACCAGCACTGCTCTGCAAATTCGTTTCCAGCGATATTTTGGTTCTTGCGCCAAACGCCAAAACCATTCCAAGCCAAGTTGTTGAAAAAGCTTGGGCGCGCGCTTGAGTTTGCCAGTCAAGAAATCGAAGCTACCACCCACTCCCATCGCTAATCTTATTTTAGCATTTTTTTGCCTGGAAAGAAACTTTTCCTGCCAAGGGGCACCGAAGTTGCAGAGTAGTATCTTGTACCTAGTATCTAGTATTTTGTATGAGCTGAAAAATTCTTTATCGATAGTGTCGCCAGAGAAAATAATTTGGGGATATTCTTTGCTTAATATTTTCGATATTTCTTTATAAGAGCTGAGTCCGGTGCTGTTGATGGCCAGGAAAACACTGAGTTTTTGGGTATTGGCAAGTTGCAAAATTTCTTGAGTCAAATCTACACCTGCAAACCTGGTTTTCAAGATTTTACCAAAACGCAAAAAAGCGTAGCCAATTCCAATCCCATCTGCCACATTCAATGAGCAACTGTTCAGAATATTTTTAAATTCGGCATCTTTTTGTGCCTCCAATAGAAATTCCGGATTGATGGTGGCGACTTGATAAAAACAATCCTCCTGCAAAAAAAATTCTATCTTTTCCAAAATTTCTTGCCTGCTCAAATTGTCGATTTGAATATTAAGTAATTTCATGGAACATAGAGTATGGAACGCAGAATTAACTCAATTATTATTATATTCTTTCTCGTGTCATGCTGAACTTGTTTTAGCATCTACTCGCTTTATCTTAGTCAATCTTGTGCGTTAGAGATTCCTGAACTAAATTCAGGACAGGCTCTGAAACAAGTTCAGGATGACATTTAATAATGTTGTATTTCTGATTGCTTCGGTATTGCATGTTTTTTATGATAGTGGGCAGTCTTCTAGTGAAAAATATTCTGCTCCCCCACCTTTGCTTTCCATCACACTGACAAAATCAATCGGCACAACCACGGAAACTTTTTCATTGATGATTGGTTTTTCTGCCAACTCTTCCCATTGCTGACTGCGAATTTTTCCCAAGGTGATGACAGGTCGGAAATGTTTGTATTGCTCGGTTTTCATGCCAAGGGCTTGTTGGATGGCGCAGTGGAGTGCTCCGAGCTCTTTGCTTGGCTGACCAGTGAGCACCACAGTTTGTGGGTCAAGCTCATTGGGACTGAATTTGATGTTGTCCAACTGCAAATCAAAAGCTTCCACACTTTCGGTGGCAGAGCTGACTTTGGCGCAAATTTCTGGCAACATGCTTTCGTCGACATAGCCCACGAAAGAAATTGCCAAGTGGAAATTTTCCTCTTTGCTCCATTTGACTGGCAGCTCAGCCCACTGCTCAATTTTCCTACTCAATCGCTTTTTGACTTGGCCAGGAAGTTGAACTTCAATAAAGATTTTTTTCTTTTGCATATAAACCTAGCTTAACACAAGCCCCTGAAAAATCAATAGTCTTAGCCAAAACAAGCCTCAATCCGAGGATTGGGCTTGTCAAGTGGTTTACTGATAAAATTGAATCCTGTCGGGGCTTATGCGTTTGCGAGAAAATTACTTACAGAGGATTTGTTTAGCGAAAAAAACTTGAAGTAGACCGAGGGCAGTTTACTTAGTGAGGAAATTACGCTCTAGGAATTTCCGAGTAAGCGCATAAGCCCTAAGGTAACAACTAGATTTCCTCGGCAACTTTGCTGGCGAGTTTGTTGTAGGAAAATGTGCCGAGGGTGAAAAAAGCAAGAACGGTTAGAATGAAAAGAAAAGTTTTCCAAGGGTCAGCGAAATGATTGTTGATGAGTCCTTCTTTGGAAAAGTGAATCACAAACGCCATCGGGTTTAGCAACATCAATTTCTGCATTTTTTCAGGCATCATTTGTAGGGAATAAACAATTGGACTGGCGTAAAAAAGAATGGAAAGTAGCACTTCCCAAATCATCGAAAGGTCGCGAAACTTCACATAAAGAGGTGCCATCAACAGTGAAAAGCCCACGATGATGACATAGGTGAACAACAAAAACATCACAAAAAGCGCGACTGCCTCAAAACTTGGCAAAAATTGGTTGAGCGCAAAAAAGAAAACAATCACCAAGATGTTCATCAAAAAAACCAGTGCCGAATTGATCGTGGAAGCCAAAATAATCGTCCAACGAGGCACATAAATTTTGGTGACTAGTTGCGACTTGGAAAGCAAGGAACACATCCCTGCCATGGTGCCCTCAGAAAAAAAGTTAAACAAAATAATCCCCACCAACAGTTGCAAGGAATAATACTCAATGCCATTGCCACGCGCATTAAACAGTGACGAAAAAACAAAATTCAAAATCGAAAACATCAACAGTGGTTTCAAAATTGCCCATGCATAACCCAGCACACTGCCATGATAACGCAGTTTGAAATCCGTTTTTGCCAAAACCCAAATTAGTTCGCGATAATTTTCGTGTTGTTTCATATTAGTATAAATTTTTATTTTCCAAGTACCATTTAATAAACCTCCCCATGCCTTCTTCGATTTTGACTTTTGGATTGTAGCCTAGCATGGCGCGAGATTTGGTCAGGTCAGCATAGGTAATCGGCACATCGCCTGGGAAAGGCGGATACTGCTTGACGGCGGCTTTTTTGCCAAGAATTTTTTCAATTGTGGCAATGAAGGTGTTCAGGTCGATTGTGTCGGAATTGCCCAAATTGAAAATTTCATAACCCAAGCATTTGTCGACTGCTGCCAAAGTTCCATCGACGATATCATCAATAAAGGTGTAATCCCGGCGAGTTGAGCCGTCACCAAAACGCTTAAGTTCAACCCCTTCATCAATCCATTTGGTGAAAAGAAAGGGTGCCATATCAGGCCTGCCACCGGGCCCGTAGACCGTGAAGGGACGCACCACATTAACATTGAGGCCGTATAAATGATGATAAGTGTAGCCCAGAAGCTCTGTGGCCTTCTTGGTGGCTGCATAGGGTGAAATGGGATGATCCACCGAGTCAGTTTCGCAAAATGGCACTTTTTCCGAATTTCCATACACTGAAGATGAGCTGAAAAGCACAAAATTTTCAATCCCAAATTCCTTGGACAAGTGAAGCAAATTCAAGGTTCCTTTGATATTGGTGTCTTCATAAAGAAAAGGATCTTGAATGCTTGGACGCACGCCTGCCCTGGCGGCCGTGTGAATCACTCTTTGGATTTTTTCTTTTTCAAAAATTTGTTTCAAAAATTCATAGTCCGTGATGGTGCCGCGATAAAGGGTGTAATTTGGGTTTTCCAAAAACGGCGCCACATTGCGCTCTTTGATTTTTGGAGAGTAATAGTCATTAAACTCATCCACACAAACCACACTATCCCCTCTTTTGAGAAGTTTGCTGGTAACATTTGAGCCAATAAAGCCCGCCCCACCCGTGACTAAGATTTTCATAAAAAAAATGTTATGCTAATTATCTCTAAATCGTAAACTTTAAGGTTTAAGTTATAAACTTGAACCTGCGGGAAGTAAAACCCTTGCCAAGCTCCAATAAAAACATTTGCAAATTATCAATAATTTTCTGTTCCAATTCGGCTTCTGAGCAGTTGTGAGATTCTGGAATACCAAGAAATTCAAGGACATATGGCTCCTTGATGATGTCTTCTGCTTTTTGAATGCCTTGTCCCTTGTGAGAAAGCTCTAAAATTTCTTCCTTATTTTTGCCAAGTGCAAACCGCTCAAAAAGCATCGACTGTTTCTGTCTTTTAAGTTCCCTGACTGACCAGTTTTCAAGAATACATTGCCTCTCATAAAAGCTACGGGCAAGCTCATTCGATACTCCCAAAATCTCTACATAATGACTCCAAGTCAATTTGCCAGACGCGTCTGGCATTTTTGGAAATGAAACATACAAAAGCCTCATATACTGCAAGTTGCTTCTACTAAATCCTTTCCCATATTTTTTCAACTCTTTGGAAATATTCAGCAACAATTCCTTACCATATTCCGCTTTAATATTTCCTTTTTGCTCAAATTCAACAATGGTTTTGCCCACTTCCCAATATGTTTGCAAAAGTATTGCATTGACATTTGATACAGCCTTTTTTCTCCCATTTTCAAGGATTTTTGCTATATTTTGAGCTAGATTTTGGCAGTTTGTTATTTGAGCCATCTTATTTTTCATATATTTCTTGTATCAAATCCAACATCTTATTATTGCTAAATTGGGTTTTGAATTTAATTTCCACGGCATTCCCAAAAAATTCTTCTGCATGTCTGATTTTTTGTTTTTCTTCATCTCTTAAATTTTCCTCGTCCAAATTCTTTGTTTCCACGATAAAATACAACTTCTTTTCACCATTTTTAAAATTCAAGACATAAGCAAAATCTGGAGAATAACTCTTGCCACCTGCAACTGGAATTTTGATTGAATTTTTTGGAATTTTGGTAAAAACAACCACTTCATCAATATCTTTTTGGATATTTTCTTTTTCAAGTTCGCTGTCGAAAAATAGCTCCTCAAAAAAATAACTTCTCGCCACCTGTTCTTCTGAAAATAAAACTCCCACATCCGAAGCGCTTATTTCTTTTTTCACATTTCCCTTTTCATCCGTTAACTTTGTAGGGTGGACAGTGTTTGTTACTTTTTGATAAGCGATGCCGAATTTCTCAATCGCGCTATACATCAAATAATTATCAAATTTTTGCTTGATAAGTCTGATTGTTGCATTACTGCAATATTGATTTACCCCAATTCGAGCCTCAATGAAAGCTTGATTGAGGGTTTTGATATTTATATTTACAGCTTTTGCCAGTTGCTTCAAGAAATCGGCATATTTCAGGGTGGAAAGTTTGGTAGTTCCTGCGTTATAAATTGAACTTTTCTCTCGCATAACGGCTTGATTGTTTTCAATGGCTAGTTCTTTTATCTTTTCCTGCATGCCACTTAGTGAAAATTCCTTGTTTTTGGTCAACAAAAAATCCACAAAAAGTTTTTTAAATTCTTTTTCGTTTTCTATTTTATATTCCAAAATAACTTTTTGGTTCAATTTTTCCCACAATTCTTTCAGCTCGGAATATTTTTCTGTTCTGACGCTTATTGTTTTCTTTTGATCTGTTGCTTTGCGAATCTTGTTTGAGCCAACTCCCTCAAAAATTCGGGGATAGTTTTGCTTGATATAGTCAAAGCCACCAGCCAAGAATTTGTGCGAAAAATCAATCACTTTTTCTTCCACAATAAGTTTTTGCAACAAAGTGTTTTCCTCGTCAATTGCATATTTCTCCAAAATTTGCCTAATCATTTTCTCATCAAGTTTTTCAGGAATATGTTCCAATGAAATGGCGCCTGATTTTTCGTTGATCTCACTGACCAATTTTTCCACAAAATCATTTTCCGTAAAATCCACGAAATAGTTCAAATAAAATTGTTCGTCTTTGACTCGATTGCCGTATTGATTGACTGGCAAACGTAATCCGCGACCAACTTCTTGCAATTTTGAAATCTCCGAACCACTGCTTCGCAATTTGCAAATTTGAAAAACATTTGGATTGTCCCAGCCTTCACGCAAAGTCCATTTTGAAAAAATAAATCTTCTTGGGTTATCAAGTGAAAGCATTGCCTGCTTGTTGTGTAAAATTTCCTCAATTTCTTTTTCAATCGCCTCGTCTTTTTCACTGTTGTCTTGCGAAAAATATCCGCTATGGGTTTTTGAAATATCCTGCAAGGTTTTCTCCAAATAATTTCGATAGAATTCATCCGTTTCAGTTTCGAGTATTTTTTGCGCTTGAGCTTTGATGTGTTTTTCCACGGTTTTTTTGAGATAACCATCTTTTTTTCGATATTCTTCAATGTTATCAATGAAAAACAAGGTCAACGGCTTGATCTTGACTGCTCTTTTGAGAAAATCTTTTTCCAACTCAAAATGATTTTTGATAGCCTTGGCAAGCATAGTTTCTTGCAAAGTTTCGGCATAAGAATAAGGATTGATTTTGTCACCCTTTTTCAATTCCAATCCATTTGACAAGACAACTGTGCTTTTATTGAGATTTTCAATAATGAGATCGCGCATCGCATGATGCATTTTTTCGAGGCTGTCTTTTTTAACCAGTTTTAATGTTTGTTTTTTCTCGTTTTCTACAAGTTCAAAAGTTGCCTCTACTGAGTCGCAGTCAATAAATTTAACCATTGCATTTTTGCCTTCTTCAAACTGGGCAATATGCCCAACCACGCCTTTGACCAAATTTCGATTAAACGAATCAACCGCCGTGAGGGTATAAATCAAATTGTGATAATCTTTTTCTTTGCATGTTTCCAGTTTTCCTGTGAGAATATTTTTTTGCTTTGTTTCTTTTTCTGGAAAAGTTGCCCCATACCGGAGAATAAATTGCGGTTTCATTTTTTGCAAATTTTCCCAAGTCTTATTGCTATGATCAAATTTGTGTGGTTCATCGACAATCACAAAAGGTTTGGTCGCAGCAATTGCCTCGAAAGGAACGGCATATTTGTCAAACAAATTTTTGTCAAAACTTTTTTGCATTGTTTCCGAGTTGATCATTCCCGCATTGATAATGAGTACCTGAATTTGATTTTTTTCAAAATTCCCAGCACCAACAAAATTGTTTACCGCCGAAGGTAAATAGGCTTTTTTGCTTTTCCCGCCTTTTTGACTTTCCACAATGTGCAACTTGAGAGTCTTGCCATATTGTTCTTTGAAATGCTCGCGCGCGCTTTCGGCTTTGAGGAAATCAATCGTCCCAGCTTTGATGGACAAGGTTGGCACGACAACCACAAATTTGAAAATTCCAAAATTTTTGTTAAGTTCGAAAATAGTTTTGGTGTAGGTATAGGTTTTGCCAGTGCCAGTTTCCATCATAATATCCAGAATATTACTGCTTGCTTTGATGGATCCGCCTTTCACACTATGCTTTTGGCGACTCAGATAGATATTTTTGGCATAATCTCCTGTGGCTTTGTCTATGGTTGGATTGATGCATTGCTTTTCTGTTCCTGTTGGTTGGATAATTTCCAAACCGTCAAAAATCGCAATGGTTGCTTCCACGGCTTGCACTTGATGCTCCAAATTTTTTTCAAAATTAAATCCAGCCATAATTATTTTAATATCTCGTCACAAAATCAATTTCGAGTTTTTTCTTGTTGGCATAGGATGCCACATTTTCGGAAATTTCGCGCAAATTTTTGCTGTCAAAATGATAACCAAAAACAATAATGCTCGCAGGGCTGAATTTGTTGTTTTCATCCAATTCTTCCAGCAGTTTTTTCAGGTGTTTGGTTTGAAAATTTTTGGCTGTCAAATAAAGTTTGCTTCCAAAATAATGACCAACATAGCCACCGAGGTCTATTTTTTCGAGTTCTTGAGTAAGCGCGATGCCGTCATAGGTTTTCCAGGTGGTTAGCAGGGCTTCAAGGTCTTCCTGTGTCAATTTGCTTTCGTCAAAAAGTTGCAGATTTTTTTCAAATTCTTTTGCCTCAAAATCATAGCCTTCCCAGATTGACATGGTTTCAAAAATCTTGAATCCGCTTTTGTCATTTATTTTCTTGCTTGCCCTGACCAGTCTTTCTCTGGTAATTTCAAAAATTGTTGGCTCTGCTACGCCCAATTCATTTTTGACAAAATCAAAAGCGGTTTTGTTTTTCTTTGCGTCGATTTTTTCTGGCAGTTGCACCAAAATATATTTTCGCTTGCCCTCTTTGCCATTTGCCTTGTCTTCGGCATTGAGTTGCATCACTGCATCACCCGTCGTGCCGGAACCTGCGAAAAAATCAAGAATGAGGTCGCTTGAATTTGTTGAATGAAATATTAATCTTTTTATTAAACTTGTAGGTTTAACGGTTTCAAAACCATGTTTATCATTTCCAAGAACGAAAGATAATTCTTTTTTAGCACTTTCCGCTGTTCCTATTTCTTTATTAAGCAATCCCCAAAATGGTTCAGTAAGTTCTATTTTTTCATCTTCAGGTCTCATTTTTATAATAATTTTTCCATCACGAATAAACAAGTTTCCATTGCTTCTATACATGGCAACTTGGTCTTGACCAAGTTGCCATTGCTTTCCTTGTTGTGGCAAAATGCCTTCAATTTCAAAAATCATAGATTCTCTTCCTCTCATACCATCTGCATTCATAACTTCCAAAGGGTATTCTCTATAGTTGCCTTTTTCATCATTAAGAGGATATTGTTTCTCTCCTTTTTGGATAAGATTAAATCTTCTTTGGTCTTTTTTTGTATAAAGTAAGATATGTTCTACTTTTGGTTGTAATTTATTAAATGAATCTTTTGTGTTTTGTGATTTAGTTTTTGATTCCCATGCAATATTTCCCACAAAATTCTCCTCTCCAAAAATCTCGTCCATTAAAAGCCGAAGTTGGGCGACCTCATTGTCATCGATGGACACAAAAATCACCCCATCATCTTTGAGCAATTGTTTGGCAATGTAAAGCCTCGGATACATAAAAGTCAGCCACGCACTGTGCGAATTGCTTTTGGAAGAAACAAAACTCAAAATCTTTTTGGCTTTTTCCTCATCCACCCCCGCCAACTGCTGAAATTCCCTCGGTGTGAACTTGCGGTCGTCTTGATACACAAAACCATCACTGCCCGTGTTGTAGGGTGGATCGATATAAATCATTTTCACTTTTTCATGATAAGCATTGGAAAGATGTTTCAAAACTTCCAAATTGTCACCTTTCAAGAGCAAGTTTTCCGAGTTTTTGTTTTCCGCTTTTTGATTCCACGCTTTGTCCTCCTTGAGCAAGGTTGTGGCGCTGTCACTCGCCAGCAAGCGCGCATAACTTTTCCCCAACCAATCCATCCCATAACTTTCTTTGGAAAAATCAAGCTCCTTGCTTGCCAATTCTTTTTTGAATTTTTCAAAATCAAATTTGCCAGCCTTGTCAAAACAATGCGAAAAATGTTTTTGCAAAATTTCCAATTCCCCATTTTTCGCTGAGATATTTTTGGTTGTATTTTGTTTGTCTGTCATAGCTTTATCCTTATGGGTGGTTATACCAAATTAACTTTATCGATTATGGTTTACTATTTCAAAAGTCAAACCGACATTATCTCAATTATATCAATTAGCATAGCATACGCAATACAAACCCTCAATCTCTTGTTTTCTTCAAAATCTTCCTCAAATATTCATAATATTCTTCACTATGACTGTTTTGCGTGGTGTAATCTTGAAGGGCTTTTTGATGGGCAAGCTCGCCCATTTTTTGGCGGAGTGCGCTGTCCTCAATCAAGCGGGAAAGTTTTTTCAGCCATTGCTCCTCAGTTTCAGCCAAGAAACCATTTTCACCGTCGGTAATCACATCTGAGAAAGTGCTGTTGCGCACTGCCACCAC
>Ga0194058_10001176_pt1 | contig 13160 bp, 15 predicted proteins | sample SepL4417m_MetaG_FD_155490 | JGI IMG/M metagenome (GOLD analysis project Ga0194058, IMG submission 155490) | Anoxic zone freshwater microbial communities from boreal shield lake in IISD Experimental Lakes Area, Ontario, Canada - Sep2016-L442-17m | ecosystem: Environmental > Aquatic > Freshwater... | reverse complement strand
AAAAAATATTGGTCAGCGCTTGTTTGCTAGGAACTCCTTGCCGCTGGGACGGGAGTTCGAAGAAAAACGATAAGCTTCTCGCTATGTTTGATCGTGAGCAGATTGTTTCGGTTTGCCCAGAAGTTCTTGCTGGTTTGCCGACTCCGCGGCCTGCTTGCGAGCTATGCGAGAGTAGCGGCAAACAGCTCGTGCTAGATAAAGATGGGAATCACTTTACCGAATCATTTCTGCTAGGAGCTAAAAAAGCGCTAGAGGCTGCAAAATCTAGCGGCATAAAAATTGCTTATCTGAAATCTGGTAGTCCCTCATGTGGTGCGGGGACAATTTATGATGGCTCTTTCACTGGCAAGAAAATAGCCGGCTCTGGAATGTTTGCAAAAATGTTGGTCGAAAATGATATTGAAGTTGTCGAAGTAGATTAATGATAATCGGTATTCAGATTTGTGCAAAGTATTCGTTTGTGCTATCATATTGACATGTCAAATATCATTACAAACTTAAATTGGTGGACTGTCCAAACTCTCGGGCAGTAATTTTTGTGTAATATCTATAGACCTCTAATAATCACTGCCCGAAACCGAGCATTTTTTTGTATGAAAAAATATCAATTTAGAAACCGAGCAAATCTCCTCTGGCGACCCTAACATGGTCTCAATTTGGTAAATAAAATAATTTTAAGGATTTATATGAAAAAGAATAATAATGAGTATTTTGGAAAATTTGGCGGACAGTTCGTGCCAGATGAATTAAAACCAGCGTTAAAAGAAGTTGAGGAGGCGTTTGAAAGCGCAATTCTCGATAAATCTTTTGTAGAAGAGTATCTAGACTTGATGAAAAACTATGTTGGTCGGCCATCGCCCCTGTACTTTGCCAAGCACTTATCAGAAAAGCTTGGTGGAGCGAAAATCTATCTGAAGCGTGAAGACCTGAATCATACAGGTGCGCACAAGATAAATCATACTATCGGCGAGGCACTACTTGCGAAGCGAATGGGTAAGAAAAAGCTACTCGCAGAGACTGGTGCTGGCCAGCACGGAGTAGCACTTGCAACAGCTGCAGCACTTCTTGGCTTGGAGTGTGAGGTTCATATGGGAGCGATCGATATCGAAAAACAGCATGCAAATGTGGTTCGGATGAAGCTGCTCGGTGCAAAAGTCGTCGCCGTTGAAACTGGCGGAAGGTGTTTGAAAGATGCGGTCGATAGTGCCTTCGGCGCATATATGCAGAGCTATGAGGATACATTTTTCGCGATTGGCTCTGTAGTTGGTCCATATCCTTATCCGAAGATGGTGAAGTATTTTCAAGCGATAGTTGGCCGTGAAGCGCGCAAACAGATATTAGAGCAAGAAAATAGCCTCCCAGACTACGTAATCGCCTGTGTCGGTGGCGGATCAAACGCGATGGGAATATTTCAGGGTTTCCTGAAAAAAGACGTGAGATTAGTCGGTGTCGAGCCCGCTGGCAAAAGCTTCAAGCTTGGCGAGCACGCTGCAACTCTGACTCTTGGGAAGCCAGGGGTACTTCACGGCATGTTCACTTACCTGCTTCAGGATGAAAAGGGTGAGCCGACTGCTGTCCACTCTATCGCTTCAGGGCTGGACTATCCAGGTGTCGGGCCAGAGCATTCGCATTTGAAAGATATCGGCCGAGTGGAGTATGTGACAGCAAATGACGAGGAGGCACTTCACGCCTTTTTGGAGCTGTCAAAAGTTGAAGGTATTATCCCAGCACTTGAGAGCTCGCATGCTCTCGCATATGCAATGAAGCTGGCACCAACATTGTCAAAAGATAAGGTCATCATCGTGAATCTTTCTGGTCGTGGAGATAAGGACGTAGATTATGTAGCAGAGAAAATCTCGCTATAGTAATGAAAAAATAAGGAGCCAGTCATCTGGCTCCTTATTCTATTAGTAATTTATTAGTGGCGTTTAATTTCTTCTTTCATTTCTGCGACGTAACCTTCAACCATAAACAGCAAATCATCTCTTTCTTTTGGTGCTATCTTTTTCAATCTGTCTTTGCGTAAATCGTCATCACCATATTCCTTGAGCTCGCCGCAAAGATATTGAAGAAATTTCTTGAGATAGCCGGGATTCCAAAGATACATAGTGACAAGCTCATTCGCATCTTCTAACGCCCTTGCTACGACTTCCGTCTCGGGATTCCGCGCATAGTCTCCCACATTTCCCCAAGTAGACAGACCGATACTTTTGTCAGCTTTGCGGCCTTGGTAACAAGTGCCAAAAAGAATACCATAGCTTGTTTCTACTTCACCTTTTGCTGCTTTGGTGTGCCAAAGGCTTGGCTCGCCCTTACTTTCTTTGAAAGAAAGATAATCTTGATAGGCATGGCTTGCTTCGTGCAAAAAGCGATATTTATCTAAGTCATTGTTTGTCGTTGGCCAAATCCCCTCTCCAGTGTCTGGTCTAATACCGAGCTGGACAATATATCTCTCATACTGCTCTTGATCCATTGGTGTCTTGCCGCACGAAATTGTGTAGTCCCTGTACTCAAACCACCAATTCTCGTCTTCTTCCTCAACATCACCGATAAATCCGGTTCTGACGAGAAATTGGCCAAGCTCATCTGGCAAATTGACATTTGGATTGTCATAATCTCGTTTGCTTGGCAAAGTTAAATATTCGTGAACAGTCTGTTCTAATTTGCTCTGTTCATAGTCTGCTGGGTTGTGGCTAAGTTCGTTCTGCATAACATATTTTATAGATTATTTATAAAGCGGATTAGCCATTTCTAGTAGATTTTTTTTGTTCAATATTTTCGAAAACATTTGCAAGGCGGCCCCACGTTTTTATAGGCGTAAGCCCGAGCATGAAGATGACATCTTGGCGGTTTTCGGTCTTACTAAGCGCTGCCAGTACTCTTTCTGCATCATTTATCCAGCTTCTAACAATCTCAGTGGATTTGCGATAAGCATTTTCGGTGAAATCTACAACTTCTTTGTCATACGAATTGGCGGAGTTGGGATCTCTTGGTGCCCATTTCTTTATAAGCACCAACGTCTCGAAGTATGCGATTCCCCTTTCGGCCTGTTTCTCGCTATAATTCATAATTTGATACTCGACTATATCTTCCGCGAGGTCTTCTTTGCTAGAGTTGTTGCGCAAGTAAGCTAAAATTTCATTTTTTGAATTTTCTACATATAAATCAGAAAAAATTTCCGAAATCAGTCCCTCTACCTTCTCAGGAGATGGAGTCTCGTCCTCTTTGATTTCTTTCTGCAAGTCTTTCACATTGTATTCTAGCTTGCGCTCTGAGTGTTCGAGCACAAATCTGTTGTATACATGCTGCTCTTCATGCGAAATGCGCTCTTCCGTCGCGTCCTCATTTCCTTCTGCAAAAATGACAACGTGGGGTGTTTCGCTGCTCATATTTGTATATCCGCCTCCTTCGCTCGGGATATCTCCTCCGTTTTGAAGCTTGATATAGTCGCGGACATCGGAGGTCAGGAACATGAGATAAAAATCTGAGTGTAGCACCTGAATATCATTTTCTAGATTGTCGACACCAAGGATATTCCTAGCCAGAATGTTTTCCCACTTTTCGCCAGTTTTCTCGGACTCTGCTACTGCTGATGACTTCGCCTCACTAATATTCGCTCTGGCTTCATTAATTTCATTTATCATTCCTTGAAACTTAGCCATTGTTGCACTCGACTCGACTCTGATACCGTGATCTCCAATAATTTTCTTAATCTCTGGATTTTTGTTATATCGAGCAATCTCAGCCCCTGGGTTTGCTTCGAGATAATCGACAACAGCTTGGCAAACTTTTGCTTCAGTAATAAGTTTCCGTCCGAAAGCCTCGACGGCGCCTTCTTTTTCTTCCGTTTTTGGCGTTTCGTCAATTGCTTCTTCGTCAATTGGGTCAAAACTTCTAAATTCGTTCATATTTATGCACTCGCTAATAATTATTATCGCTATTCGATCTCACCAATATTCACCACGTAGTTTTTGCCGTAGATTTTGGCGCATTTTGGACAGTTTGTATACCACATAAGATATTTTTTAATCTTGATCTTCTTTGTTTCGGCAAATTTCTGAAAATCGGTCATCCACTTGCCTGTATCCTTGAACTCGCCCTCGTAGACTTTGCTTAGGTACTTTCCTGAAAGAGACACATTCTCTGCTCCCTCAATCTCTTTGTCTACAGCAACATACATATTCATATTCCACATAGATGTGTGGTCGGAGAGCATCATCGCGTCAGGATTTTTCGCCTTGGCATCATCAACCTTCTTCATGAGCTTCGTTACAGTGCCGCCGAAGTTTATCGGCATGAAGAAAAAGGTAAAGACCTTGCCTTTGATAAATTTCTTACCTTTCCACTCGAACTCTTTCTCGTCCCAAGGGGCTGGATCAAATTTCGGGCAGCACATTTCTTTTTCCATTTTTCTCCTTCCATAAAATTTATTTTGTTAGAATTCGACTGGTGTGACAGGTTCCGCCGCTGTTTCCATAGGCTGCTCTTCGACGATATATTCGCCAGATTTTGTTCGGACAACGCCGTTCTCATATTTCGTGTCACTTGCACTCTCTGTAGCCGTGTCTTTTGGCATTAGTGCCTGCCCAGCAAGTTTTTGGAGGCTGAAAGGATCTGAGATCATGAGGACATAGAAACCAATTACGAGGATGACGAAGTATATCCACCAAATAATTTTTGTAATAATGTGTTTTGCGATGAATGAGTAGAAATAGAAGAGAATTGCAAGGACGCCATATCCTAGCTGGTAGAAATATGCAGGGAAAAACATTGCGTCGTCACGAAAAAACTCAGGACTATACTCGCAGAGTAGCCCCGCCAAGAAAGAGAGAATGCCGACAATTAGCAAGACGATAGAAGTAATTTTGTAGAAGTTGTTTGATTTATTTGTGATAATTTTGGACTCTTTTAGTTGTTTTCGAATAAATTTCTGGACGCCGCCTGCTGCTAGATATTTCTCTAATTGTTCTTTTGGGACAGTCGTTACATTTCCTAGCGTTCCACGGCAGTTTACTGACCCACACTTGCATTTCATCGTCCAGCTTGTGATGTTTGTGCCGACTGTCGCTGAGTAATCGTAGGTGATCTCTTCGCCTTTCTCTATATCTCTTATCGCGATGAGCTTGTTATCCCCCTTGACGGCCGAGTTTGGATCGCAGCTATGATTCATATAATACGCAGAATTATTTAGGACGAGAAAAATCTCATCGTCGACCTGAAGTGGATCGTCGATATTTTCTGTTTTATTCGCAATGCGTTGGTTTATTTCGGATATAGAGACGCGTTGCCCTTCGAATTCTATAACTAGCTCTCCTTTTGATATCTTCTCTGTCGCATAAGCGCCTTTGCCCTTTGCGTCAGTTTCTTTGATTTCAAATTTTTTTCGATCCCAAGGAGCAGCGTTAGCTTTCGGATAGCTTATTTCCTTTTCTATTTTCTCTCCATTCGATAGCTACTATTTTCGTAACTAAATACATTATACAGCTATTTCTGTGAATGACAAAAAAAGACTGTGCATTTCTGCACAGCCCTTGTGGCTGGGTGTCTCTAATCGGTTTCAGGATTAGAGTAGAGTTGAAAACTTTCTTCAAATAGCCAGGCAACGTACTGAGAATACTCGTATTCAGTCATCGATTCATCATATCTATCACCTATGATGACGTGAAGTGCTAGCGCGGAAATGTTTCGCAAACGAATTTCGCACATTGATTCGTTTTGGATGATGTTTTGTCGCAATTCTGCAACAGGTACAGTCAGAAGCACTTTGGCCCGTTTGTCTTTCGCTCTTTTCAGGCTCGCCTTCATCCAATAAATAAGGATTTTGGTATCTCTGAAATTTGGATAACGGCCTTCATACTTTTTTCGAAATAGCGCAACCTGTTCGAGAAAAGTCATGTCTAGAATGATTTCTTCTGCCTCAGAGAGACAGAAATCGTGAGCAAATAATGCGACGATACACTGAGAGAAATCGCGAATATTTTTCTCTCTGCCATAGGCGTTGATCAGAATCTCATAGGCGACTTTGGCCGCACTCTTTTGCAGAGCTAAACCTTCATCCTCATGGTAAGGCGAGATGTCCGCTACAATTTGATTTAGGCTTATTTCTTGCAGTGTTTTGGCTTCCTTGCCTCGGCAGGTTTCCAGTTTCTCTTTCATCCAGAGTGCAAATATTTCCTCATCGCTTTTTTGCTCTGACGAAATACTCCACCTACCTCGAAACTTCGAGAGGGCTCTTGGTAAAGTGTCGCTAACAATGATTGTTTCGGGTGCTTTTTTATGCTCTTCTGGCACTTTTGGTTCAGCAGATTCCCGGGGTTTGACTGTATAGTAATTCATAATTCCCCCCAAACTTTTGATTTGACATAAAGTCACGCTTACATTAACACTATTCATATATTTTGACAATGATCTGTGATAAAAGTTGTGAGCATTTATAGTGAAATAAAATAGGCGTTTGGACATAGCCGTATGACGTTTTGGGCATCATTTATATAGAGTATACGCGGCCTGTCTATTGCAGCTGTGGTAGTAATCTGATAATCTGCGGAGACACTGGCGGTAAAAACATTCGGAAGCAATTTGATCAAAATATTATTTTGATTTGTACTGCCACCGAAGTCGATGAGCTTGCAGGTGAGCATACGGTAGGTATGAAAATGAGAATTAGTTTAGTTGTCTTCGCGGCGATACTGATCGCAGCATTTGTCTGTGGTTGCCCATCGAAGAAACCCAATGTTCCCACGACAGTCTCGCAGACAAAGAAAAGTAGCGCTGAAGCCAAGTCCGACCTTCGTTTGAAAGCAGGAGAATTTTTCTTAGATTACAAAATGATGGTTGGGAGCCCTGTTCCTTCCTCTTTCGAAGTTGCTGCTACTGCTACTCTAAGTAATTCTGGTAGCGCTCCAGTACAAATCGACAAGATAGTAGAGTGCTTTTACCTTGGCAAGATTCTTGCGGCAAAAACTGTGCTTTCTGCAAATGATAACGGTGATCTTGTCTCTGACTTTTCTGGATCTGGTGCTGCAAATTATACCGGAAAAGCCGGAAGAACAATTGTGCTTGAGCCATCTTCGTCAATCGGAATTACTATCGCTAGTGATAACAGCAATTTTGGATTGAATACTGGTGACGGTAAACACAAGGTCACGATCACAGCCGAGTACCAGGGAGTTGTGATTAAGACATTCACTGTACCAGTGAAAAAGATTACGAAAAAAATCAACTAGGTTTTTTCACTAAATAGAATGATTTGTATATGGGTAGCTGCAAAAGTTACCCATTTTTTATTTCTAGTCAGCACAAATAAAATAGGGCATTATGACGTCGTGTCATAATGCCCTGTGCCTATTTCGTTGTAATTACGGTCGCCTTCATGCTTCCGTCCCAAGCAAATCCGAGATTATGTATTTTCTCGGCATCCACATCTTTCATCACTGCTTTCGCAGCTTCTATGTCAGATGTTGACGCTGCTTTTGTTTTCGCTAAGTACTCGAGAGTACTTTTAGTGAAGTCAGACTTCACTTGTAGGTTGGCAAATGTTTCCCAATCGTCTCTTGCCTTGATGATCATAAGTGATTTTTCATCAAGTCCTAAAGTGAGATTGGCAACCAGAGTTACCTTCGCGGTTTGTCCATCGGCGGTTTTGCCATACACGTCGATTTCGGCTTCCTGATCCTTGTCCACCACCCTGAACTTTGGTGTGAATGTGTTGAAGAACTCGACTCGAGCTGTTCCAACTATTCGGTTGTCAGTGATAATGATCTTATCTGCGAGGCGTTCGAAATATATTGTGTTCGAAGTAGCCAGCGCGAGAATAAGAACCAGTGGTGCCCAGGGGCTGTTTTTGCCCATAAACGGGTTTGTGCTCACTACAAAGTAGAAAAAGCCACCCATCACAGACAACGCTTGACCAAGATAGTTTCCAGTCATATCAGCGATAGCCCAGCTGATAAGGGAGAATGTCATTGGCAGGAGAAAGAACCAGCAAAAGGAAACTATTTTGCCTAGTATCCCTACCAAAGTATTTGCACACTTGCGCAAATCAGTAACGAGACTTGTGAGATTTAATTTAAACTTAAACATCAGAAGACTCCTTTGAACCAAACTCCGAAGTAATTTCGGTGGCCATAATCTTTTTACGCTATTTCGAAGTAATTGTCAATGACTTATGACAGAATATCTAACCGGAGTTCAATTTTCTAGGCTTACTTTTGTCATCCTGAATGAGAGTGAAGGATCTATCAATCTGAATATGTGACATAATATAATTCGCTTGCCAATCATAATCCTATTATGATAGATCCTTCGCAAGCTCTCTTCGAGCCTGAGCGAAAGGCCGCTAGGCCTCAGAGTCGATGGCAGGATGACGTGGTGGTGGGGCTTTTTAAATTCGATTATTATTTGAATTTGAATTTAGACGTTGAAACTGAGATAATCATGAGTGAGATTGTTTTGGGGGTGCTAGATGAATAATATTAGATCTATCTCAGAAGATGACCTGACTATAAGTCAGGCACTTTGGGAGGCCGCTCAGATTGGGTTTTGGTCAGCTGTTCTATTAGTTGTTGAGCTTCTTGCTCTTATTGCCGAGTTTGTCCACCGCGACAAACAACAAGCAGATTAGTCAAAATGACTAATAAACTACAAAAGTACTGACCTATCGGCCAGTACTTTTTATATTCAGCTATTGTGCAGGAATTATTTCTTGCTTGTAAGAGGTCCGAGGCCTTTAACCTTTTTGTTTTGCTTCGGTTTCTTGGTCTCTTTTTTCGCGCCTTTATCTTTTGCCATTGTTTATCCTTTTTCTGCTAATTTTATTGTTACTTATAATACTATAACACAATATTTTGATTATTGGAATTAGCTGTCAAAAAGTTTGGTGCTCAGGTATTTCTCGCCTCTGTCCGGGAAAATAGTCACGATTCTCCCCTTTTTGTACTTCCTCGCGATTTCTAGCGCTGCGTAGAGGGCCGCTCCCGAGGACATGCCGACAAATATACCCTCATTCAGAGCGATCTGCCTTGCCATTTCATAAGCAGCTTCAGTTTCGACCATAACAGTTTCGTCAATCTTGGTCGGATCATAAATGGCAGGGACTATTGCTTCTTTCATATTCTTCAGCCCTTGGATATAGTGACCGAGTACTGGATGAGCGCTGACGATCTTGATCTTCGGATTTTTCTCCTTCAGGTACTTCCCTACCCCCATGAGTGTGCCGGAGGTGCCAAGTGCAGAGACGAAAAAGTCAATTTTGCCGTCACTTTGTTCCCATATTTCTCTCGCAGTCGATTCGTAGTGAGCGAGCTTGTTGGCTTCATTTGAAAATTGATCTGGCATGAAGTATTTTTCATGGTTTTCTTCTACTAATTTGTGAGCTTTCACTATCGCGCCATCGGTTCCGAGCTTTGGATCTGTCAGGGTGATTTTGGCACCAAAGGCCGCGATCATCTTACGCCGTTCGATCGAGACCGCTTCGCTCATGACAATCTCGACTTTGTATCCACGGATCGCACCGATCATCGCCAGAGCGATGCCAGTGTTGCCAGAGGTTGGCTCGATGATAGTTTTATCTTTTGTCAGAATTCCCTGCTCTTCGGCTTTTGTGAGCATTTTTAGCGCAATTCTGTCCTTAATGCTGCCTCCTGGATTCGCGCCTTCGATCTTTGCAAAGATTTCTACTTCAGGGTAGACATTTAACCGATTTATTCTTACGAGCGGTGTATTCCCTATCGTTTCTAATATATTTTCATAATGTTTTTTCATTGTTTTCCTTCATTTATAAAAAATAGCCCGCCTGGCGGACTAAGTCAACTTATTTAATTAGTTTTGTATATTAAAAGCCGCCAGGCAAAGTACATTGCTGGCAACACATATTTGAATTATTTTTGAAATTGAGCTTGCTCATTGCAAAAATATTAACACAAAACGTCTGCATCTGCAAACATCTTCACGCCAAGTAGTCTATTCTAGGGCTCGAATGTCTTCGATGATTTCTGGAAATTCTGCGAGCTTGAAGTGACCATAGCTCTCAAATACTCGAAGCTTAGCTTCTGGTAGCAGCTTCATATATTTATGACAGTCTTCAAAAGGGACGATTTCATCGTTTTTACTCTGATAGACAAAAATATGTTTGGTTTGTTTTCCAATGTTGGAAAGATCTTCGCTAGTCACAAAGTCGCAAAGATCGCCAGTCTCATCGGTGTTATAGGGCGCAGCAATGAGAAAAACAGCTTTAAGCTTTTTGGTAAAAGTGTTTTCGGCCAAGTATTTGGCCAAGAAAATTCCGCCTAGAGAGCTTCCGATCAGAATTACGTCGTTTTCTAAGAGATCGGCAATCTTGTCGAACCAGATTTTCCACTCTTTGTAGCGAGCGTTAAACCTGTTTGGCATTTGTGGAATGATGACTTGGTAGCTATCGCCCAAGGCCGCGCCTAGCCCTGTTTTCCAATCCTTTTTATTAAAAAAAGATAGGCTGAGCGTTGTGTCTTCCAAATCCTTTATGTAATCTTCATATTTGCGAAAAGCGTTTCCGCCAGGGATGAGCACAATTTGTTGTTTCATTTTATACCTCATTATTTAGTTGATTCTAATATATCAAAATACCAGACTATGTGCAGCACTAAGTACTATCTCTTGAACATTATACATCTGAAAGCTATTCTTTATATATAATATTTAGCATCTATGGGAGATAAATGGAAAGATACCAGCCAAACGAACATTTTGAGATAACGGATGAAGGTAGCGAAGCAGCACTCTCGGAGCTCTGGCAAACAGTAGAAAAAGAGCCTGATCTCGCTTTTGTTAGTGAAATCCTCGTACACTTCCCTGGGAGCAGAGTCGCTCTTGTCGGTGGAATTGTCCGTGATGGATTGCTTGGACTCCCATGCAAAGACTACGATTTGGTTGTCGAAGGAATTCCTAGCGAGGAAAATAAGACACCGATAACAGTACTTTCTGATTTCTTGTTATCTTCTGGTCTTGGTCGGGCAAATCAGGTAGAATCTCGCGCCTATGGGGTGATCAAGTTCACGCCAAATGGTTCCAAGGAGCAGATAGATATTGCCCTACCTCGAACTGAGAAGTACGAGCCTGGGATGATGGCGAAGCATGCAGAAGTCGAGACCGACGGAGTAACGCTAGAAGAAGATTTCTCTCGTCGCGATTATACGATAAATGCACTTGGCATGGATATGAAAACCGGTGAACTAATCGATCCATACGGCGGTGTCGAAGATCTGAAAAACGGAATAGTCCGAGCTGTTGGTGATCCGAAAGAAAGATTTGACGAAGATCCGTCCCGAATTTTACGAGGTCTTAGGTTCGCGGCTAAGTTTGGTTTTGACATCGATCCAGCGACTGAGCAAGCGATGAAAGAGCAGGGTGGTCAAATTCTGGAAACATTCGAAGTAAACGGTGAGACGAAAACCAGAGTCGCCTCTGAAACTATTGGCAAGGAGTTTGCGAACTCGATGAAGCAGGATCCTGCGACTACTATTGAGCTCTATGATCGTGTCGGACTTCTGGAAAAAATACTTCCCGAAGTAGCAAGGCTGAAGGGTTGCGAACAATCGCCATCTTATCATTCTGAAGGTGATGCTTTTGTTCATACTATGTTGGTGATGAAGAATCTTGAAAAATTATCTCTTGAGTCAGAATTTGAAGAAATAGTGCCGACAGTTCCCCTCTCGGTGAAGCTAGCTGCTTGTTTTCACGACTTAGGTAAGCCAGATACCGTTTTTCGTGATGAGCGCGGACTGCACTTTTATGATCATGAGAATCTTTCGACTACCATCACTCAGCAAATATGTTCGCGTTTGAAGCTTCATATGGAAAAAGATCTCTCTGAGACTGTTAGCTGGCTCGTGCAAAATCACATGCGTGTAATAAATTTCGACGAGATGGGGTTAGGAAAGCAGAAGCAGCTTGCACGTGATCAGAGATTCCCCTTACTTCTTTTGCTCTCGTATGCAGACGCGTCTTCTAGCTTGCGGCCAGATGGCAGTGTAGAAGTAGGCTATGTGAAAAACGCACTCGCGAAAATCCACGAGGTTGAAGAAGAAACTGTTGCAGGCAAGCCCCCAGTCATCATTACCGGAAATGAAATTATCAATATCATCAACAATACTCTGCCAAACTTTGATTATAAAAGACAAGGAACTCTGATCGGTAAAATCAAGAACGAAATAAATGACCTATACGATTCTGGGACGATTTCGACGAAAGAAGAAGCGCTAGCCCTTGCCGCGAAAATGATTGAAAAAGAGCTCTAAGAATTTAGACATTTGAGATCTTGCTTTTGCGAATTATCTTTTTTTTGTACGCCGTAGTACAAGCTTTAGCTTGATTACTACACGCTGAAGCGTGGGCTACTAGTTTCGTAGTCCAGACTTTAGTTTGTCATCACACGCTAAAGCGTGATCTACGTCTTTCTAGCGTAGTTCAGACTTTAGTCTGTTTTTTCAAGCTAAAGAGTGGACTACAAACGAAACGTAGCCCAAGCTCTAGCTTGTTTGCTGTGCATAAGCTGGACTATTGGCTGAAAGTCTAATAATGGCATTAAAAAAATGGCAGTAAATAACTTCACTGCGACAGATGAGTATTTTTGTAGTTCGTTTATTAGATCATTTGCTGTCATAGGTAGACTTGTTATGAAAGATTATTTATTCCGCATCTCCCAGTCTTTTGGAGTGTAGTAGCGGATACCCTTTTGTATTGACTTATCTCTAGGAAAAAATAGATCAGTTGGCAAGTCATGCTCTTCCCAAGCTTTTTGCAAAGCAGTAAATTCTGTATCGGTAAGGTTTAGTGCCCAGCAGGAAGTGGTGTCGTGATGATCAAACTTGTCACATTCATCCGGTTTGCTGCGACGAGGATCCCCATATAGAAACATAGCGAAAAGGTTTGGGACATCTGAGCTTTCTTTCATCCATCTATAGAGATCTTCGATAAGATCTTCTCTTTCGGTTTTGTCTTTCGGTAAGTCTCCACTGCGCGATCTGATTTTTATCCCCTTCTTCGGTGCGACTAATTCTGCAAGATAGTACTTGCACCAAGCAGAAACAGCGTTTGCTGTCACCAAAAATGCCTTATCAAAAGGAAAATCTGGTCTGTTTTGGAGATAATATAGCTCTGGGTGATAAATCATAGGCCTGTCTCTT
>Ga0194058_10001172_pt1 | contig 13169 bp, 10 predicted proteins | sample SepL4417m_MetaG_FD_155490 | JGI IMG/M metagenome (GOLD analysis project Ga0194058, IMG submission 155490) | Anoxic zone freshwater microbial communities from boreal shield lake in IISD Experimental Lakes Area, Ontario, Canada - Sep2016-L442-17m | ecosystem: Environmental > Aquatic > Freshwater... | reverse complement strand
ATGGCACATTTCGGCCGTCTTTTTCCAAGACAGGAGCCTGGCCCAACGAGCCAGGAAAATCTTGTAGGCGACCGCATACGGGCTTTTTCCAAGATTCCACGGCATGGCCTCCACGGTCGGCTGCCCGGTCACAGGGCAGATCACACGGCGCGGTGCATACCAGAGGTAGACGGCTATGTTCCAGATCGGCACGTAATGCCAGCGGCGTTGAGGCAGCTTGTCATGCACGCGTCCGGGACTGCCGCAGCAGGAACAGCACCGCCTGTAATTGGCATGAGCATCGAGAACCACCTCGATGCGCGGCTCCTTCTCGTCGAGGAAATGGTTGACGGACTTCACGACAAAACCCGCAAGGTCTTGCACGTGGCGGAAAAGTGTTTTAACAGTGAGTTGAATGGCGGGTGCGGTGTTGTTTGTTGTTTCGCAACCCCATCCAACGACCGTATCCGCCATTCGCAAGCTTATTTCCCTGAGCAAACCCACCGGGTTTTGCCACGCAAAACCCATACAGACCCCCGAGTAGGGGCCAAGGCGGCGTCAAGATCCAAACGGAATAAGTGCCGTAGGCCGAGCGAAGCGAGTTATGCCGGATTGGATCTTGATGCCGCCGCCGTGCCCCGGCTACTCAACAAGAGCCTCCAACTTCCCCAAATTCTCACAAATTCTGCGGAAGAACCAAGAAAATCATCGATCTTCTCAACAACCGGTTTCCCCAGGCCAAAATCATCTTTCACCCCGTCCTGCCGCGGGACAAGGGATTTTCTGGGAAGACATTGGTCTTTGCGACGAATGCGATGGCTTCAAGGTTGGTCAACGAATGCCGGAACGTCACCATCCTTGACTTGACCGACCAGTTTCTTGGACCGGACAGGCAGATAAAAAAGGAACTTTATGCGGATGGCTTGCATTTGAGCGTGAATGGTTACAAGATTTGGGCGGAAAACCTCCTTCCAACACTTCACAAATTGTCAAAGTAACCATGGGATCAAAATCCATCTTCCTGCTGCAAATGCCAATCCTTCTCGCCACCGCTGCAGTCTGCTTCGGTGAACCGGCCGACCCCGCCCCGCTTTCCGACCAAAAAGATGTCAAACTACTTGTTTTGGGGGCCAGTTGGGCGCACGGAGTGATCGAAGACCTTCCAAAGATCAGTGCGGCGTCCGGCAGAAATGTCGAGGTGCGATGCATGCGGAATACCGGATTTAAGAACTACTTGAAGTCCATCAAGCTCGCCGAAACCTCTCCCGACGATCCAGAATCCTGGGTCCACCTGGAAACGGACTACAAGGCCAATGTGCGCGTAAAGGAAGAGTTGCGCTCCAAGCCCTGGGACATGGTCGTCATCCAGAGGAATAGTCTAGTGGACAATGATATAGATGAAGCCGTGGGGACGGCCGGAAAATTGATCGATTTTATCAAAAAGCAGGCACCGCAGGCAAAAATCGGGATTTATCAAACCCATGCCTATCGGGGAGACAGTGAGCTTCTGCCGCAAGTCGCGCCGAAAGGGTGGCCTCCCGGAACTCCCTTCACCGAGGAGGACTCGTGGGACACAACCCGCACGATTTGCAAACTCATCGCGCGAAAATATCATGTCCTGCTCATCCCCGTGGGCGATGCTTTTGAAAAGGTTCGACTGGACAAACAGTGGGGATGGACCGCTCCCGATCCAGGCTTTGATTACACGAATCCCGAGCGGGATGGCTGCCCCGAAGGCGAAAAGAATTCTCTTGTCATTGGTTTTGAGTGGTTGCCGAAGGATGAGGCGGATAAGGCGGATAAGAGCGAGCGGATTTACAAAGTGGATGATCATCCAAACAACCTTGGGCGCTACCTCTACGGTGCTGTTTTCTATGAATCCTTGTTCGGTGATTCGGTGGTTGGAAATTCCTATGTCCCAGAGGTTTCTCCAGAAATCAGCGATGCAAGCGGCACTGATCTCGACAAAAAAGGGAACAAGCCGGCAACTCCAGAGCGCATCCAGTTCCTGCAACAAGTGACTCACGAAGCCGTGAGCGAAGCAACGGCGAATTCATGCGAAAAGCCACAATGATCAGACTCGAAAGCAGGCAGAATCAATATGAAATCCCAATCCATCCCACCACTGCAAATATTCATTTTGCTCGCCACTGCCGCATTTTGCTTTGGGGCACCGGCCAACCCCGCGCCGCTCTCCGACAAAAAGGATGTGAAATTGCTTGTTTTCGGCGCCAGTTGGTCGCACGGGATTATTGAAGATTTTCCAGAAATCAGTGCGGCCGCTGGAAAAAAAGTTGAGGTGCGCTGCATGAGGATCGCAGGACTCAAGAACTATTTGAAGGCCATTGAACTCGCCGAAACGTCTCCCGACGACCCGAAATCCTGGGTCCATTTGGAAACGGATTACAAGGCCGATGTGCGTGTCAAGGACGAGCTGCTTTCCAAACCCTGGGACATGGTCGTCATCCAGCGGAACAGTCTTGCGGACAAGGATGCAGATGAGGCGGTGGCGACAGCGGGCAAGTTGATTGCTTTTATCAAAAAGCAGGCCCCGAAGGCTAAAATCGGGATCTATCAAACCCATGCCTATCGGGGAGATAGTGAACTTCTTCCCCAAGTCATCCCGAAAGGTTGGCCGTCAGGGAAGCCGTTCACCGAGCACGATTCCTGGGAAGCAACCCGAGCGCTATGCCAAAAAATCGCGAAAGATAATCATATCCTGCTGATCCCCGTGGGAGATGCCTTTGAGAATGTTTGCAAGGACAAGCAGTGGGGATGGACTGCTCCCGATCCGAAATTTGACTACAAAAACCCTTCGAGGACCGGTAGCCCCGAAACAGAGAAGAATTCGCTTGTCATTGGTTTTCGGTGGTTGCCCGAGGAAAAGACGGATAAAGACGGGCGGATTCACAAGGTGGATGACCACCCCAATAACTTGGGACGCTACCTCTACGGAGCTGTCTTCTACGAATCTTTGTTCGGTGACACGGTGGTTGGAAATTCCTATATCCCAAAGGCCTCGCCAGGAAAAAATGCGGCAAAAGGCAGCGATTTCGACACCGCTCTCGACAAACCTGCAACTCCAGAGCGCATAAGATCTTTGCAAAATGTCGCCCATGAGGCCGTAAGCGAATCGTCTAAGGAGAATGAGTATGAGCATATTCAATAAGCGGCAGCAGGCGGCAGTTGCTCTGTTGATGGCAGCATGTGCCTTGGCATGGGCGGACGACCCGGTTACGACTATAACGATCACCGATAAAGTCCTGGAAAAAGACTGCAAAAAATTTGGCATCAATATCGGGGATGACCCCTACTATGGCGGGCCGATGCGCAAGAAGCGGGTCCAGGAGAACTTCGAGGGCTCTTATTACCGGCAGTGCCTGACGGGCTTTTCGTATGACGAGGAGGGATTTAACTCCAACATCCGGACCCCTGTCGGTTCCCCTTGGTATGACTGCCTGAAGGGGGCGGACTTTGTGATTCTTTCCGGTCCGGGGAAGGGGATCCGGGGAAAGATCAAGGATTTTGAGGACATCGAGGTTCCGATGTATGATGGAAAGCAGATCGCCAAGGGATCACGGATTGTTTTCGACAAAAAAATCAACCTGCCTGACGGAAAGCCCTTCACCAGTCCGAATGACCGGACGCCTCTTGGCGGGATTCTTGTGGAAAACCTCGGTCGCACCGGAGAGGGTTTTTTGGGGACGACCTTTTCATTCCGGGCGACGGGAAATTGCCGGTTGGAGCATGACGATTTGAGACCCGAAGGATTTGGAAAAAGCTGCGTTTTGCTGGATCCGAATCCTTACCAACCCGTCGGGTCACCCGCAGAAGAGGCGGCTCGCAGTGCGGCCATTAGGGCCGGCAAGACAGCGGTTTGCTTCAACACGCATTACCAGCGGTGGGGGGACACAAACGGCACTTGGACGTTTTCATTTTTTGCAAAAGCGAAAGATGCAGGGGCCAAGCTCACGGTTTCCACGGAAAAGCATGGGGAAACCAAGATCGTCGACCTTTCGCAAAAGTGGGAAAAATACACGGTGGATTTGATGGTCGACAAGGTTCCCGAGCCCTCCGACGACAAGCAGAATCCCCATCTGAACTTTGTCGTAAGCCCTGTATCCGGAGCGGTTCTTTTAGATGATGTGGAGGCATGGAAGCACGGGGACAGCAACCCCACCATCCTGAGCGATGAGTGCATCGCCGCCCTCAAGGAAATGAATGTCGGAGTCATCCGCCGGGTCAATATGGGCGGGGACACGATCGAGAATTACATCCGTCCGGGCCTCCGGAAATACCGTTACCAAAACAACGTGTTCGTCCCCCCGGGGCCCTATTCCGCACGGAATCCCGATGTGTTCGGCCTTCATAATATCCTGGAAGTTTGCGAATACCTCGGTGCAGAATCCTGGTGGTGCACCCCGGGAACCTTGCATCCGGAGGAAATGGATTTTCTCATGGAGTATCTGGGCGGTCCCGAAACGACGCCAGGGGGAAAACTGCGCGCGGAGCTGGGCCATCCCCGACCCTGGACGGAGACAGTCAAAGCGATCCATCTTGAAATCGGCAACGAGGCCTGGAATACCGCCTCGGGGTTTTTGGCCGGAGGATTCAACGGGCCTGATTATTGGAAGGATTTGTTTCAGAGCGTCAAGAAGTCGCCCTACTACAAGCCTAATATTCTGTGTCACGGCGCGGGCCAGAATTTCGCATCAGATCAAAGCGAACGGATCATTTCCGATCTTGTTGGAGAGAATGGCAAGCCTTTTTGCGACCGTTATGCGGTGGGTCTCTACCAGATACACAAACTGAACAAATCCGACCTCGATCAACTGGGGAGCGACGAGGACAAAATCTTCAAGTGGATGATGGCGAGCCCGCTGGATGATGCCGTCGGGCCCTTTAAAAGGCAGATGGAAGTCAGCCAAAAGCACGGCGTCGAGTTTTCCATGTATGAGATCAATCACCATATCACGGGCGGCGACGCCCCGCTCGAGGCCCGCAATAAAATGGTTTCGTCCATGGCGGGAGGAGTGGAAATCCTCAATGCGATGCTGAATTTTCTGAAAGTGGGTGGCATGCGCACCCAGTGCCTTTTCACCTATCAACAGCAGTTCTATCAGGCCACCAATGTGGGCAATGTGTGCCTTTGGGGTGCCAATCTCAGTTCCCGGGCCGGACAGGTTCGATACCGGCCCACCGGCCTGGCTTTCATCATGGCCAACCGTGTCATTGGCGGCAACTTGCTGGAAACAAAACAAGAGGGGGCCGACCCCAAGTTTTCGGCCTTGATTCCATCCGCCAAGGGCTCCAAGGAGGTTTCCTTTCCGGTGTTGCACAGCTATGCCTTCAGCGAAGGGACCCGCCGGGGGTTGATTGTCTGCAACGTGGACACTCAAAACGAGCAGGAGGTTGAGATCAAATTCCCGGGGGTCGCCCGCGATGTTCAGATCCAGCGCCTTGTGGGCGACAAGATCAGCGCCAGCAACGAGTATGATGCCGGGGTTCCGCAAGTGAAGATCCTCGAAATATCCGAGCCCTCCATTCCCTCCGGGTATAAAATAAAGATCGGCCCCTGCTCGATGGTCGCGCTCAATTGGCAGACCAAGTGACTCGACACGGTCCTGGTTGCGGGATGTTGAAGGCGGGGGCCGTGAGCCGTAATGTGAAGAACACGCCTTGTTGGATGAAATCTTCCGCGTAAATAATGAAAACTATTAGTGATTTCGGATACTTTGACAAGGGGGACGGCGCGTTCGTCCTGCTGACTGAACCGCCGCGCAAATGGTTCAACGTCCATTTTAACGAGCCGGGCGATGAGGAACTGTTTGCCGAGGTGACCAATTTGGGCGACGGCCCGGTGCGTGTTCGGGACCGGGCCGGTAACACGGTGCATTTGGTGGGATACGACGATTCCTATATTTACATTCGCGACGACGAGACCAGTGTCGTTTTCAATCCCTGGGGCGAACCGGTGGTTGCGGACGTGACTGAGCGTTCTTGCCGTTTCGCTCCCGCGAAAACGGTCATCTCCGGAGTGTGCGCAGACCTGCGGACCACGCAAAGGGTGTTTGCGCCCCGCAGGGAATGCGCGCTGGTGACCACGGTTTTCCTGGAGAATCTATCGGACCGACCACGGACGGTGTCCGTCTTCGCGTATGCCCGTTTCCAGCTTGGGGGCACCGACCACGAGGGGCGCGGCGTCGGCTCGGAGCCGCTTGCCTATGTCAAACCGGAAATGGGCGGCGTCTTTGCCGAAAACCTGCATCGCAAGCGGCCCCCCACCGACCGATACAAGGGATACCTAATCACCATTAACGCATTAAGAAATGCGAACGCGCACCGGAGCCATTTCACGCGGTCTGATTATTCCCTGAGCACTCCCCGCATCCTGTGGGGCTGGAATTGCGACGGGAGGGACGGATCCTATGGGAACGACAATGCCGGCATTCTTCAGGTGACTCTGGCACTTGCGCCGCGCGGGTCCGAACGGGTGGATTTCGTTCTGGGGCAGACCTCCTGCTGCGAAGAGGTGAAATCCCTTCGCGCCCGCCTGACACCGGAACACATCGATGCCGCCTGTCAGGAGCAGGAGGAGATCGAGAAAACCCGTGCGGCCTCATTCACCGTCAGGACCGGGTTCGAAAATTATGACGGCCTGATGAATCATTTCGTCAAGAAGCAGATGGTCTCCTACCTCATCGACAAGAGCGGGTTCCGCGACAATGTCCAGATGGATGCGGCGCTGGCCCTTGTCGATTATTCCATGGCCGAAAGCAATTTTTTGCGTGCCCTGTCCTCGCAGTATCCGGATGGAAGCGTCCCCCACAGCTTCCGTCCGATGAACCGCCTGCAATATGCGGACATGCCCTGCTGGATTTCCATGACGCTGCCCCTGCTGATCAAGGAGAGCGGAGATCTGGGGCTTCTGGATCGCATCGTCCCTTATTTTGAAAGCCAAGAAAAGGGGACCGTGTGGGATCACCTGTTGCGTTCCCTTCGCTATCTGTGCGGTGACACCGGCCTGAACGGCCTCTGCGACCAGCATTTTGCGGACTGGAATGATGGGCTTGAACCGTCCGGGAAAACCGGAAAACGCGAAAGCGTGATGGTCACGCAGCAACTTTGTTATGGGCTGTTGGCAGCCGAGGAGCTGGCCCTGCGTCTCGGTTGGCAGGATGTGGCGCGGGAAATGCGGGCGCACTTTGAGACCTTCAAAAAACGGCTCAACGAAATGGCCTGGGATGGAGAGTGGTATATCCGCACGACCTGCGAAACCGGTGCCCCTCTTGGGACGCATTTGGATGATCAGGCCAAGATCTTCCTCAACACGCAATCGTGGGCGGTGCTTTCCCAAACGGCCGGGGAGGAGCGGGCCCGTCAGTGCATGGAGAACGTGGACCGTTATCTCGAGACCGACATTGGCTATCTCATCGCCTTTCCTCCCTGCACCCGGTTCGATGAGCGCATCGGCAAGTTCTCCGCGATCATCCCGGGACATGGCACGAACGGGGGCGCCTATTGCCATGCGGCGGGGTTCAAGGCGGTTGCGGACTGCATGTTGGGGCGAGCCGAGGAGGCTTGGAGAACCTTCCGAAAAGTGGCGCCTGACAGCCCTTGGAATCCCCTCTCGCGTTCCAAGACCGAACCGTTCTCGTTCACGAACTGCTACGAAGCCATTCCCTCGCAGTATGGCGAGGCGGTCTATGCCTGGCGCACAGGCACAGCCGGCTGGTTCACGATGGCGTTGATCGAATGGATCTTTGGGGTGCGGCGCACCTACGATGGCCTGATGATCCAGCCCTGCATGAGTGCCGAGCTAAAAAATGTGTCGCTCACACGCCATTTCCGAGGGGCTTCCTACTGCATCGCCATTGACAATTCCGCCGGGCGCTGCCGGGGAGCCCGCGAAATCTGGTTTGACGGAAAGAAGCTCGACGGAAATGTCCTCCCGGTTTGCGCAGAGGGCAGCCACGAGGTCCGGGTTGTTGTTTGACGCGACCCAAAAACCCGCATGAATCACAGGCAAAACATCTTGATCATCCTCACGGACCAGCAGCGGTTCGACACCCTTGCCGCCGCCGGTTATCCCCACATGGAAACGCCAAACCTAGATCGCCTGGTCCGAGAGGGATGTCTCTTTCGCAATGCCTTTTCGCCAAACCCCATTTGCGTGCCTGCCCGGCATTGCCTGCTGACCGGCCTGACCGGGCGCTTCCATGGCTACTTTTCCAATGAGCACCAGCCCATGGCGGACACCGGGCTGCTGACCCTGCCCCGGGTCTGCGCCAACGCGGGCTATCACACGGCAGCTTTGGGAAAATCCCACTTCATACCCGCCACGGAGCACCATGGCTACTCCGAGCTACATCTCATGGAGGAATTGCCTGGGGACGTGGAGGACGATGCCTATGCGCGATATTTGCGGGAAAAGGGATACGGGGAGTTGAGAAACATTCACGGCGTTCGTGCGCCGATCTACCATGAGCCTCAGGATTGCCTTGTGCCGGAGGAAGACCATGGAACGCGCTGGCTTGGCCGCGAGGCCGCGGGCTTCATCCGCAAGAACGCACACCGGCCGTTTTTGCTCACCGTCGGCTTCATCCATCCCCATCCGCCGTGGAATATTCCCGAGGAGCAGCGCGGCCGCTACAGGGACAAAATCCTGCCAGAGCCTCTCCCGCCGGTGCGCTGCGCGCCGTTTCCAAAAAACTCATGGACTTATCACGACGAGGAATCCCCGGAGGCCAAACGCGAAATCCGCGAAGCCTACTACACCAGCGTGAGCATGGTGGACGATTCGATCGGGAAGATTCTGGAGGCTCTGGAAGCCACCGGCACGTTGGAAAACACGTTTATTCTTTTTACCTCAGACCACGGCGAGATGCTCCAGGATCGCGGAATGTATCAAAAGGGGGTGCCTTACGAATCTTCCATCCGGATACCCTTTGTGATCAGGTATCCGGTATTATATCAGCCCGGCAGTGAAAACGAGCGGTTTGTGGATTTGATGGATATTTTCCCAACGGTTGCGGATTTACTGAACATCCCCCTGCCCGAGGGCAAGGCGCCCTTGCGCGGAGGCTCATTGCTGCCGAACACCCGGCGGGCCGGGACGCGTGACAGGAAAATGCAACTGGCGGAATGCCACGGTGGACGCTACCGCTGGGTCATGTCACGGGACGAACGCTATAAGTTTATCCACTATTACCGGGGCGGAGCGGACTATCTCTACGACTTGGATGCGGATCCCGGAGAATCCCATAACCTCATCACTAACACACCTCCCGGCGTTGTGGAAAAATTAAAAGCCGCGTGCCTGGAATACGAAGACCAATGGGGGGAGCCGGGAAGGGTGTGCGATGGGGATTTTGTGCCGATGGTCGTCCATGAACCCGGGGAGGACCAGGACTGCTACCCGGCGTTTGATTGGAACAACTCGGACAAATTTCCGCGCTGGTGCTTCGGGGCTTTCCATCGATTCGGACCTTTGCCGGGCGACCAAGAAGCCGCCCGGATATTATTTGAAACGGAAGCCTCTCTGGAGTATCGCGGAGGGCGTTCCGTCTTGCACCAGCTTCCCATCGCGCCGGAGGCGCTTGCTGAGATGCAAAAGGCTTTTGTCAAGTTGGGAGGTAGCCCGGAAAGCTTTGCTGCGCTCTGGAAGAAGCCATGCGAGCGGACCTCAAAACCCGGACACGGACATTGAAATTGGCATGCAACGGAGTTCGAATCCCTCACATCGGTTTTACCAGCAAAACGCTTGTTTTATGAACATCCTGAAATCGCATCGGTCAGCTCACCGGACGCCCGCAGCCTCTGTTGATAAAAGTCCCCCTTCGATGCTCCGCATGGCTGCAGCATCGTTGATTCTCGCGCTTTTTTGCGGCGGCACCTGTCCCGCCGGGGAACCCACGCCTGTGACCGTGTCCAAGGGGACGGAAATCGAGACCTATAAAACCGTCGGGAACACGGAACTGAAAATCTACATCCTCCCCGCCAGGACCGACGTTATGCCCCGGAAAACAGGCGTCGTCTTTTTCTTTGGAGGCGGATGGAACGTCGGACGACCGAACGCCGATTTCTGGATCAACAAGCTCGTCAAGTCCGGCTACCGGGTCTTCTGCCCGGATTACCGGATCAAGACCCGCGACAACTCCACGCCGGTGGATTCGATGGCCGACGGGATAGACGCCTTCCAGTGGGTTGTGGACAACGCGGCCCGCTTCGGTCTCGATCCGGACAAAATTGCGGCTGCGGGGTTCTCGGCGGGCGGACATCTCGCGGCGGCCACGGCCCTGTTTGGAAAAGGGCGGAAGCCCTGCGCCCTCATCCTGCGCAGCCCGGTGCTGGACACGACGCCCACCGGCTATCTGGGGAACTTCAAAGAGCTTCTCTCGGGCAAGACGGGCCTCGAGATTTCGCCTCTCCACCACTTGGAAAAGGGATTCCCCCCCACGCTTATCATGCACGGCGACGCGGACACCTGCGTCCCGTTCTCCGGCTCGCAGCAGTTCGCGGACAAGCTGAAAACCCTCGGCTCCCCCTGCCTGCTCATCCCCATCCCAAACGGCAACCACATGACGCTTTCACTCAAGGATTACGATGACCATTCCGGGGAAATCGAGGGCTTTCTGTCAAAATATGCCCCCTGAGCGGGGATTTGCGGGCATCTTCGTCCGTGCTCACCCTTCCTCACCGGCAAGCGCCTGCCGGATGACCCCGGCAAACACCCTGTAGCCCGCTTCATTCAAGTGAAGCCGGTCGTCGCGATACAAATCCGTGCGGACGCTTTGATCGGGGTGTAGCATCACCGTGGTGACATTCACAAAACGCAGCCGCTGGTCCCCGTGTGCATACTCGCCAAGCCTCCGGTTCGTCTCCTGGATTTTTTTCCAGAACGGCTCGCGTAGCTCGGTGCGCTTCAGCGACATGATAAAGATGCGGACGTCGGGAACCGCCTCCAGTAATTTGGAAACAAACCAATCCGTATCCCCAACCACCTCCTCGGGGGTTGCTCCCTTGCCAAGGTCATTGTCTCCGGCATTGAGGATCACCCGTGAGGGGCGATGAGGCAAAATCAAACGGTCGGCATAGTAGGCAACCTGTCGGGTCGTTGCCCCGCCAAAGCCGCAGTTCCATGCATTCCATGGCAGCAGATCCTCTTCCAGTGTGCTCCAATACGTAATGTCAGAATCCCCCGTCACAAGAATCAGATCCGCCGGCTTGATCTGCTTGGCATGTTGAACTTCCAGCTCCGCAATCCGACAGGAAAATGCCTTGGTCGAATAATCAAAACGATCAGATTTCATCGCGCTTCGCATCCTACCCGCCTGCTCCTTCATGTCAATCTGACGATGCTCCAGAGAATTGACCTGGCTTCCCTGAGTTTTAAGTCACTGCATATCTCGGCCTGCTGGATCAGCGCCCGCCTTGCCAGTTGCGCACGTTGGGAGAAACCGATAATGTTAATCGTATGATACCTTGCACCCTTCCTCAATCCTCAGGTTCTTTGCCGTGGTTAAAAGGGCAGCTCCATCTCCACACCACGCGCTCCGATGGCGAGCAGATTCCCGCCGAAGTCGTGCGTGATTACGAACGTCTGGGTTATGACTTTATCGTTTTCACCGACCACAATGAAATCCCCGCCTCTGAGGACTTGAAGACACCGACAACAATGGTGCTCATCTCGGGTTGTGAATACCGCGGGGCTGGCAATGTCCCTGAAATCGGCATCAGCGGGATTACGACAAAGTTGCCCCAAGAAAAAGGGCTCCCAGACAATGTCGATTTGGCCGCTGCACACGGGCAATTTCTCGTGTTTAACCACCCGAACTGGCATATTCACCATTGGCCGATAGAGTGGCTTTTTCGTATTGCTGGAAAGGGGCATGCGGTTGAGATTTACAACGCCGCTATCGAAGAACTTCAAGGCCCCGCCGAGAGCACCGACGTATGGGACCGATTACTCAGCTCTGGATTCCGCTTGGGGGCTGTTGCGGGCGACGACGCACACACATATGAGCACCGCAACAAGGCGTGGGTTATGGTAAACGCCGAGCGCAGCGAAGCCGCGATTTTGGACGCTCTGCGCAAAGGGCATTTTTACGCCTCAACGGGCGTGCATGTCTCACCGATAGAGGTGACAAATGGCGAACTGATCTTTTCCTCGCCCAACGCTCAGGAAATCCGCGTTTATGCCGAGCGCAACCAGATGCGGGCGCGAGTCGTAGGGAATCGTCTTGCCTACGCGCCCCGCATAGACGATGTGTTTGTGCGTGCGGAGATTTACGGCTTTGATAAAGGACTTATCCGCGCTTGGACGAGTCCCGTCTATGTCGAAACGCCCGAAAGCATGAAGCGGGCTGATGGCTTTCGCAAATGGTATCTCAATCAGGTAAACAACCCCAAGGACAAACTCGGTGAAACCTATTTTTCTCTTTGATTTTGACGGCGTTATTGCCGATACGCAAACACTCTTTCATGAGTCATTCCGCAAGGCGTGCGCGGCTCACGGCTTTTGCCAATTCGATTCAACGGAAGCCTTTCTCACGCTTTTTGACATGAATATGTATGAGGGCATGGCGATGGCTGGCATTCCTGTTTCAGTTATCCCAGCTATTCTCAAAACCCTCGCCGAAGAGCTTGGCCTTTCTCTTCAAAAAGCGAGTCCTTTTAACAGCATTCCCGCAGTGCTTGCGGACCTTGTGGCAAGAGCACCCGTTTATATCATTACCTCAAACATCTCGCCTGTCGTGGAAGCATTTTTAAAACGTCACAATATAAGGAGCATCGCGGATGTTCTCGGCTCGGACAAGGGCTTGAGCAAAGTGGAAAAAATCAAAGCGACGATTGCCCTCTATCCCGCCAAGAAGCAGAAGTTTTACTATATCGGCGACACTGCAGGCGACATGTTAGAGGGACGCAAGGGCGGAGCGATACCTGTCGCGGCGGCTTGGGGGTGGCACTCTGAGGAGCGACTGCGCTCAGTGAACCCATCTCACGTTTTATTCGCGCCGAAGGGCTTGCTTAGTCTGAATGTATAACTAAGACTTGCCAGCTATGTTTCAGTCCTTCCCCCAATGTTTTAGGCGCTTCGACGTTTTGAATGGATGAAACGAACAGGTTTGATGGGGGCTGTGCGCCCCCAAACCCCGCACCGCTCGCCGCGGCAGGCGTTCGGGGGGAGC
>Ga0194058_10001169_pt1 | contig 13188 bp, 8 predicted proteins | sample SepL4417m_MetaG_FD_155490 | JGI IMG/M metagenome (GOLD analysis project Ga0194058, IMG submission 155490) | Anoxic zone freshwater microbial communities from boreal shield lake in IISD Experimental Lakes Area, Ontario, Canada - Sep2016-L442-17m | ecosystem: Environmental > Aquatic > Freshwater >... | reverse complement strand
GAAATTGGGATTGACTTTCAGATAATTCCCATCGCCGTTTCTGCTGACCGGCAGATCCAGCATTTTTTCCTGAAGAACCGACAGCAGAGCATTGTTGGCCTCTGGCCTGGATCGGGTAAACTCGTCATAGATTAAGGTCAGACCATGTCTGCAGGCAACAGTCAAGCGGTTATCGACCCACTCCTTGCGCATACTCTCTTCTGTTTTCAGAACCGTGTGAATAAAATTATCCCGTACCCGGCGAATATTGTAACCCTGTTCACTTCCCACCAAATCCGATGTCGAAAATTCTTCGTCCCCATGAATCAGGATCATCGGTCGGCCGATTTTGCTGGCGACATGCATGGCGATAGTCGTTTTTCCGGTACCGGACATGCCTCGTAAATGCAGGGGAAAGCCAGCATCCAGATATCCCACCGCCCGTACTGTTACATCTTTGATATAGGCCGTTTCGACAAAATCCGGCATTGATGTGGGTTCCAGAATGGTCGTTGTTTCAGACATGACAATCTCCTTTTAAACCGATTACTGTAAAGCTGAAAGCTTTTAAGCCGTTGAGCTTTCAACTTTGAGCTTTTTTTATCAAGCGGACACCCGCCCTTTTCCCCCGCATGTCCTGCAGGGCAGATATTCACCTGCGCACATGCCTTTTCCTTTGCACTTGGGACAGAGTTCAAATGGCCCCTGAATCAATACAAAACCAGATCCACTGCACACAGTGCATACCAACCTCCGATGCGGCTGTACGCCCGACCCCTGGCAATATGCGCAGGAAAGCGCATGTTCCGGAATATGATTTCGCCCCCGTCCGCCACATACTTGACACACCGACTCATCATAAAACAGTTGAAAGGGATCAATACCTTTTCCCCTGCAAAATACGCAGTCAGTCCATTTCATCCTGATATCCTTCGATTTAGCAAATACAGCGAACCCTCTTTTTCCAGAACCTGTTCATCAAGAAGTTCTCGCATGACGGGAATCAGAGATCGCCAATTTTCAACGTTCAACTGTTCAGCAATCTGAGTCATTCTCATGCCGTCTGCATGCCCTTGAAGAACCCAGATGATTTTTTCACGAATATTTTCCATATCCAGACGGATGTCTTCAACAGAAACAATGTCTTCAAGCTCAATCGTTTTATCTGAAGAGGATTCTTTCACTTCGTTAAAACTGGTTTTTTTTTCATGAGGCGGAAAAGGAGCCGCGTTTTCTGCTGGAGCCGTGTCTTCCGATTTGGTAAGAACAGGCGCCTGTGGTGTGGTTTCTGCTGGAGCTGTGTCTTCCGGTTTGGTAAGAACAGGTGCCTGTGGTGTGGTTTCTGCTGGAGCTGTGTCTTCCGGTTTGGTAAGAACAGGCGCCTGTGGTGTGGTTTCTGCTGGAGCTGTGTCTTCCGATTTGTTGGCGACGGGCGCATTAGGTGTGGCTCTGGCTGCCTGAATATTTTGTATTAACTCTTTCCAGGCCGACGCCGTTTCGCGTATATCAGCCTGAACTTCGTCCAGATACACATGAGCGGCGGCTTTTCGATCTAATTCGGCAGTTGACAGTCCGGACGCGAACTGATCAAGATCAGTTTTTAACTGCTTGGCCATTTCCTGGTGCGCCTCGGCCATTTTCTGAAGTTCATCAACGATATCTTTTCTTAAATCATCAACTACCGCTATTCTCTGGCTGATCTCGCTCTGTCGCTGACCGGCATCTTTCATGGCATTTGACAGACGAATAGACTCGGCTGCATTTAATCCGGACATAAACTGATTGAGATCGGACTGTAACTGCCCGCCCATCTCCTTGTGCGCATCGGTCATTTCCCTAAGTTTATCAATAACGTCTTTTCTTAAATCATCAACAACTGCTATTATCTGGCTGATATCGTCTCGTCGCTGACCGGCATCTTCTCTGGCAATTGACAGCCGGCTGGAATCTGCTGCATTCAGAATGGACATAAACTGACCAAGATCGGTCCGTAGCTGCCTGCCCATCTCTTTATGCGAATCGGCTATTCTCCGCAGTTCATCAACGACGTCTTTTCTAAAATCATCAACTACCGCTATTCTCTGGCTGATCTCATTCTGACGCTGACTGGCATTTTCCCTGGCATTGGACAGACGAACGGACTCGGCTTCATTTAATCTGGACATAAACTGGTCAAGATCGGTCCGTAACTGCTTGCGCATCTCCTGATGCTGGTTAGTAAACGTTTTGAGTAAATTTACTGCATCTTTTTGGCATTCCTTGACTTCTGATTTAATCTGATCAATGCTACTCAGAATCGAGGCCTTTAGAACCACTCTATCCTCATGGGCATCAATCACCTCCTTAGCCAACTTCCGTAAAGCCTCTGCATTCGACATGGTGCATCTCCTTCTTGTGAATTATGAATTACGCCTGAATACTCGTAGCAGAATCAGTAATCGTTCATTTGTAGTTTTTAATTCGATCATGAATATTCAAAAAGATGTAATTACCATGATCAGCATAACAATGATTTTTCTTACCGGTTGCAGGCCACAACTTCCCGCCACTGGTTTTGAACCCTGTTCCGAACGGCATCGAAACTGTCCAGAATTGCAATGATTTCCGGCTCACGAAAATACTGGTGCGCCTTGATGGTCCTCAGCATCTGTTTCAGATCTTTGATTCGAACACCGTCGCCTTTCAGCAATAGAATCTTTACACCAGAGCGAAACTCTTCCTGAGCAATCTGAAACTGTTTCAGGCCGTTGACAATGCGTCTTTCGCGCTCTTTCTGGCGGGTGTGAACATCTTCCCTAAGGGTTTCCATATCCTCTGTGACAACAAGGCTTTCACCAGATACAAGACGGCGAAATCGGCCTATCATTTCAGACTCTTCCATCTGAAACTGAATGAACCGATCTTGCTCTTCCTGTTCAATTTCCCGCATTCGATCAACCATCGTTCGCATCATGATATCAAAGTCCTTTTTACGAAGGCTTTCTGATTTTGCCAGATTATCCCGCAGTTGGGTAATCATGTCTTCCATCTCTATCTGAAAGCTTTTCAGCAGATTATTGGCCTGGGTCATCAGCGTGGTTACGGTTGATACCCGCATTTCATAGGAATCGATAATGCTGACAGCCAATTCTTTCACATCAGATTCAGCGCTCATAAAAAGACCTCTTGATCTCTCATAAAAAAAACCGTAAACAGATCGGGCAGTACAAATCAAACCCTTTGCGAATGGAGCATTGCCAGATGTGTTTACGGTTTTTGGATAATCACTGTTTGGAGATTCCAGATATGCTCAAGATCGCTTGAATTTGTGTAGATAAGGGGGTGTTTGCACGCCGTTATCCTCTCAAGGACACCTGTCAATCTCCCTTAAACGGGATTAATTGTTACGCTGCGGCTGTGGCGGTAAGGCCTACGGCTTCGGCATATTTCAAATAGGTTTCAACACCAGCCAGGACCACTCTGGCTTCAATAGCCAGAAGCTCGATACCTACCAGAGAAACTCTTGCCCATGCGTCAACTACGATGCCTTTGTCAAGAATCCGGTCCACAACCTCTACCAAACTTGATGATGCATTTGTTTTTTCGACTGCCATAATTTATTTCACCTCCCTTCAATGTTCGATTTAAATAAAAAGGGTGCATGGTACAGGGTGCAGGATTTCCTTTACCTGATCCATGATCCCTTCTTTTTCTCTCAAAGCCTGTTTGCACATCACAACCAGATGGTTGATATCAAACGGCTTTTCCATAAAAGCGCAGGCTCCGCCATCATAACATTTACTGCGAATTTCGTCTGTTCCATGGCCCGTGATAACAATGACTTCGAAACAGGCGCCTTTCGGTTTGATATGATCAAGAACCAACAAACCGCTCATATCCGGAAGCTGGTAATCCAAAATAACCACCCGGATTTCAGTATGACACTGCAAGTACTCAATGGCATCTTTTCCGTTCGTGACAGCATCTACGGACAAACCTGCCTTTTCCAGAACATTGGCCAAGACCCAGATCATTTCCTCGGAATCATCGACAATCAGTATATTTGGTTCTTTCTTCATTTGGGTATCCGTCCGATAAAACGTTCTCCGCTCCATCAGGCCACATAGCAAATGAGCGATAACTGACTGATGACTTTGCTGGAACCCTAATGCATAATTGAGGCCAAGACTCAGAATAAAAATAACAATTTAATATCATTAATATTTTGGAAGTTTCACATTTTGGGATAATAAAAAGATATCTGGATTGGGTATGGCATGGATGCCCCAACTGGTACATTGATGCCATAATCTGGCTTTTTTGATGATGAACTTCGGTGTGAGTCCAGAAGCTCCATACTGCACTGGGTCTGCTGCTTATAATGAGGAGAAAATCGCGTCCGTTTTCCTTTTCCATTGCGCTTAAAAAGAAATATTTGCTAAAAAGCAAGGATTCAAGTAAAAAACCAGTGAGAATCACTTAAGGAAAAAATTTTTCTTTCTTAAATTCGATCACGCCATATATGAAAATGATACTTCCCCCTTTGAAAAAGGGGGATCGATGCGGATTTTTCAGGTGGATAGCCTCCTAAATCCCCCTGGCCCCCCTTTTTCAAAGGGGGGAATCCTTTCGATTTTAGTATTTTAGATTAGCGGGCACAAGAGCGTTCGATGAAATTTAAGAATGATACATCAAGCAGCACAATGGCTATATCAATGTTTACAGCGAGCCGGGAATCGGAACGACATTCAGAATACAGTGCGACGGGTGCTTGACAGGGCTGAATGTTAATTGAAGGCAAAACAAGCGGATGCACCTATCGTAGCACAGTGCATCATTAGCGGTATTCCATGAAGATTATCGGGTAAAAGAATGAATGAAATCAATGACCAAATAAAACGGATAACCGAAATTATCATAAGTGACTATAAACCTGATAAAGTAATTCTTTTTGGATCACGAGCGCGTGGGGATGTCAGGCCGGACAGCGATGTAGATATTTTAGTCGTATCTGATAAAGAAAAAAATCTGCCAAGATATAAAAGAGGTTTGCAGGTGAGAGTTAAGTTGTCCAGCATACTTATACCGAAAGACATCTTGTTCTATACACATGAAGATTTTTCCAGGTGGCGAAATGTCAAACAATCATTTGTTTCAACAGTAATCAGAGAAGGATTGGTTTTATATGAGCGATGAATTATCAGTATATGTTCAGGAATGGTTTAAAAAAGCAAATAATGATTTAAGAAACGCCGAAATCTTGCTGAATTGCGGCGATAACGAAATTCCTTATGACACTCTCTGTTTTCATTGCCAACAGGCTTCGGAAAAATATATTAAAGGCTACTTAATTTGCAAAGGAATGGATTTTCCTAAAACGCACAATCTTGCGGATCTGATTGGTATATGCAATCAAAGCGATATTTCTTTTTCAAAATATATTACAGAAATGGAAAAACTGACACCCTATGCGGTTGAAATTCGCTATCTGGACGATTTTTATATGCCATCAGAAGAAGAAGCGCGAGAAGCTTATAAAATTGCTTCAGCGATTAAAATTTTTATAAAGCAAAAAATTGCCGATAAAATTCAGATAGCAGATATAACTTGCCAACGCAAAGCGTAATATTGTGCCAACTTCCAAACACGTTTTCTTTTGGAGTCAGCTATCCTTCCATCGATATTCCGGAGGGAGGAATTCTTATGGATCAAATTTGACATTATACTTGAGAGTAAAAATACCCTGCTTATGTGGGTAGCCAAGGAAAAATCGCAATGAAGAAGAATGCACGGCTGTTTGATAGGCAGCCGTTTTTTGTTGTTATATCGGCTTGCCTGATCATTTTGTTTTCAACGGGGGGTTATTGGCTCTACAGCCGGGAGGTGCGGGTAATCCGGGAGGCCAGATACAGTGAGCTGAAGGCCATTGCCGAATTAAAGGCCAACCAGATTATCAGTTGGCGCAATGAAAGGCAGTCGGATGCCTTCAAACATGCATCGGGCCTGATCAGCTTCGCCTTTACCCAGTGGATCAAAACACCGGAAGATGCGCTACTGAAAAATATCATTCTGGAGCGCATGGAAACACTCAAAAACATAGAAGGCTATGACGATCTGATACTTGCCGACACCAACGGCGATGTTCTGATATCCGTCAATCCATTCGCGTCTGCTCTTGACGTACATGCCAAACAATGGATATCTCAGACGGTTTCAAACAGCGGCGTTGTTTTCGGTGATTTATTTCGCTGCAAGATCTGCGGCCGGGTGCATATAGATGTCATGGCGACAGTTTACGGCCAGGACGGCCGACCCGCAGCCATCCTTATCTTGCGGTCCGATCCGGAAGCATATCTATTCCCCCTTATCCAGTCGTGGCCCACGCCAAGCCGGAGCTCAGAGACCCTGATCGTCCGCAAGGAAGGCGACAATGTCCTGTTCCTGAACACGCTGCGTCACCACACGGAATCTGCTGTTTTGAACCTGCACTATCCGCTGTCCCAAACCGCCATGCCAGAGGTTCAGGCAGCCCTTGGACGTGAGGGATATTTTGAAGGCATGGATTATCGTGGAGTTGAAGTCATAGCGGATTTACACGCCATTCCCGGCTCATCCTGGATGATGGTGGCCAAAGTGGATTCGTCCGAGATTCTGGCGGAAGTGAGTACTCACCGTAATGTCATATCTCTTTTCGTTTGCCTTTTCATCGTTCTGACCGTGACAATGACAGCGTTTTTCTACAATTACCGCGAGCGAACTCTGTATCACAAGTTGTTCCGCGCGGAACGTGGACTGCGTGAAATCCAAGAGGAATTGGGCGCAACCCTGTACAGCATCGCTGATGGTGTCATCTCCACAAACACATCGGGTAGCGTCAACCGGATGAACCCCGTGGCCGAACAGTTGACGGGCTGGCGCGAAGTGGAAGCGCTCGGCAAGCCTCTGGAGCAGGTGTTTCAAATTATCAGCGAACTTACCCGCGCCGAGGTCAAAAACCCCGCTGAAAGGGTGGTTCGCGAAAATAGCGTGATCGGTCTTGCAAACCAAATCCTGCTAATCTCTCGTGACGGAACAGAGCGCCCCATTGCTTACAGCGGCGCGCCCATCCGTAATGGAAAAGGAAAAATCACAGGCGTGGTGCTGATCTTCCGGGACCGAACGGAACGAAAACAGGCAGAGGAAGCATTAGCCGCCAAGCAGTTGCAGCTTGAAGAATTTAACCTCACGCTTGAAAAACGTATTCAGGAAACCGTGGCTGAACTGCGTCAAAAGGACCAGATAATGATCAACCAGAGCCGACTGGCGGCTATGGGAGAGATGATCGGCAACATCGCGCACCAGTGGCGGCAGCCGCTTAATGCGCTCGGCCTGTTGATTTACAACATCAAGGATGCATTCCAGTTCAATACGCTAAATGCTGAATATCTGGATCAGGCTGTTGCGGACGGCAACCGTATGGTCCAGAATATGTCCACGACTATCAGCGATTTTTCCAATTTCTTCCGTCCGGATAAAGAGTTCGTCGCTTTCTCCGCAACCCAACAGATCCGCGCGGCGATTTTGCTGGTGGAATCAAGCTACAATAACAACAACATCGCCATTCATCTTGATGCACCGAACGATCTTGAGCTGATGGGTTTTCCCAATGAGTATTCCCAGGTGCTGCTCAACCTGCTTTCCAACGCCAAAGAGGCGGTACTGGGGCGCAATCAACTGCATCAACAGCTTTCCCGCGGGGTGGGAATCCGACTTACAGAACGCGACGGATATGGGTGCGTTACTGTGGCTGATAACGGTGGCGGTATTTCCGCACTTATTCTGGACATGATTTTCGACCCTTATTTTTCAACAAAGGATCGGGGGAGCGGCATCGGCCTGTATATGTCGAAAATGATCATTGAGCGCAACATGTACGGCAGCATCACGGCCCGGAATATTGAAGAAGGCGCGGAATTCACAGTCTGTACGCCGCTTGCAAAGGAACAGGGAGGGAGATGCTTATGAAAACAGCAGCAATGCACAAGTTGCTTCCGCCGGTCCGCAGTGCGCCGTATTCGGGTATGGCGCGGGCAGTCTCCATCTTTTGGCAGTCGCAGGTCGTACTCGGACTTGGCATTCTTCTCTTGTTTCTGTTGATGGGAATACTTTCGAGTACAGCTAACGCTGAAGACCAGCCTGTTGAGCCTTACCCGCTCCATGAGATCGTCATGGAGAAGGATACCATGCTTGCCAGAAAGCATCTTACAACTATTATCGTGGACAATTACTATCCATACACATTCATGAACTCGCATAGCATTGCGGACGGCTTCAGCGTGGACCTGATCCGCGCGGTGACCCAGGTGATGGGGCTGGAAATCGATATTAAGGCAGGTACCTGGGATCAGGCTCGAACCGCCCTTGAAGCCGGTGAGATCGACATGCTTCCCATGATGGCGCATTCCGAGGAAAGGGACAAAGTCTTTGATTTTTCGCAGCCCCACACGATCTCGTTCGATGCCGTGTTTGTCGTAAAAGGCAAGGATAGTTTTCAATCCATGGCAGACTTGATGGGCAGAACTGTCATCGTAATGAAAAATGATGCAGCTCACGACTACTTGATTTCCAAGGGCATCACCCCTCCGGAGAAAATTGTGCTGACGGACAGCCTGCCAGATGCGCTTAGACTTCTTGCTCTTGGAAAAGGAGACGCAGCCCTCATGCCTAAGCTGGTTGGGCTGCTCCACCTGAAGAGGCTGGGCATCGTTAATCTGGAGCCGTCGCCTGTCGTGGTGGATGACTATCAGCGGCGCTTCAGTTTTGCAGTAAAAAAAGGAGACAGTCTGCTTCTGCACAGTTTGTCCGATGGACTCAGCATAGTAAAGGCTGCCGGAACGCTTGATCAAATTCATCAGAAATGGTTTGGTCTGGTGGAACCGTCGCCCATCACCCTTCAATCGGTCATGAAATATATTCTGTTCGGGTTTGCAGCCCTGATGCTGATTGTGCTAATCTTTATCGTTTGGTCTCTCTCCCTGAGAAAACAGGTATCTCTGAGAACAAGGAAACTCGAACAGGAAATTGTCGAACATAAGCAGGCAAAAGACAAATTGCTTGAAACCAAGCAACGCCTGGAGCTTGCCACGGCATCTGGAAAGATGGGCGTTTGGGAATGGAACATCCAGAACAACATTCTGCAATGGGACGATCCAATGTTTGAACTCTATGGCATTACACGAAATACCTTTCCAGGATGTGTGGAAGCCTGGCTAAATGGCCTGCATCCCGATGACCGCGAAATGGCGCTGAAAGATTCCCGAGCTGCTGTTAAAGGCGAAAAAGACTACGACACCGAATTTCGCATTGTGCATCCGGGTGGGACAGTAAAGTTCATTAAAGCGCACGCCATGACCATCCGGGACAATGCAGGCAAGGCCATAAAAATGATCGGCATTAATCGCGACATCACCGAGCGCAAGCGCGCCGAGGAAGAACTCCTTCATATCAACGAAACCCTGGAACAGCGGGTGGCGCAGGAGGTGAAGAAAAACACCCAACACGAGTTCTTGTTGATCCAGCAGAGCCGACTGGCGGCCATGGGCGAGATGATCGGCAACATAGCGCATCAGTGGCGCCAGCCACTGAACGCGCTCGGCCTTCTGATTTTCAACATCAAGGATGCATACCAGTTCAACTCGCTGGACGCAGCTTATCTGGATAAGGCTGTTGCGGACGGCAACCGTATGGTTCAGAAAATGTCCACGACCATCAGCGATTTTTCCAACTTCTTCCGTCCGGACAAAGAGATCATTGTTTTCTCCGCGCTAAAGCAAATTAAAGAAGCGATCTCTCTTGTAGAATCAAGCTTTCAAAACAGCAATATCACCATCCATATTGATGCTTCCCACGATCTTAATCTGCTGGGTTTTCCTAATGAATATTCCCAGATGCTGCTCAATCTGTTTTCCAATGCCAAAGATGCGATACTGGCGCGCAATAAAACACATCGACATCCTTTAGGCAGGGTTGATATTGTTTTAACAGAGCAAGACGGCCAGGGATGCGTCACTGTGCGCGATAACGGAGGCGGTATTCCGGCGGAGATATTAGAAAGAATCTTCGATCCCTATTTTTCCACAAAGGAATCGGGGACCGGCATTGGCCTGTACATGTCGAAAATGATCATAGAACGCAACATGAAGGGCGGCATCACGGCCCGGAACATCGAAGGCGGCGCGGAGTTCATTATCGCCTCTCCGCTTGCAGCGAAAAACAGAAGTTAGTAATTTTGACGGCCATGATAAAAGAGGAACCGCGAATAAACGCCAATCAAAAACTATCCGGATTAAGGCTCTCAGAGAAACGATCAATCGAGTTTTGATAAATATGACTGAAGGAGTTTGAACTGACGTATAAAAACCGAAGAAACAAGAAAGAGGCTTTAAAATGAGTGATCAACAGATAACCCGATTTCACGATACGAAAAAACCGCACCTGACGGCTGCGCTGCTTCTGGTCATTTTCGTTGCAGTAGTAGCTGTGATGGGCATGTATCAGCAGGCCAGCGCGACGAGCCACTTGCCGGCCTCATCAGATCAGTCAACAGACCAATCCTCGCCCATCTTGCCTGTACAAGCACCGGAGTCCATTCGCATCGGAGTGCTGGCGCATAAGGGAACGGATATCTGCATGAAGATGTGGCAGCCCACAATGGACTACCTGAACCAGACGCTGCCCGGCCATCAGTTCGATCTGGTTCCGCTGAATTTTGAGGAGATCGAACCGGCAGTCAGATCCGCAGAAAATAGCAAGTCGATCGATTTTCTGATCTGCAATTCTGCTATCTATGTAGATATGGAAGTGAGGTACGGAGTTACGCGAACTATGACCCTGCGCAATCTGGTGGGGTCACAAACCGTGTCGGAATTTGGCGGCGTTATCTTCAGCCGTGCAGATCGCAGCGACATTCAGAGCTTGCGGGATGCTCGCGGCCAGCGCCTTGCAGCCACCGGACAGACTTCTTTTGGTGGTTGGTACATGGCCCTACGCGAATTCAGGTCAGCAGGTATTGATCCCGAGCGGGACTGTTCAAGGTTGATCTTTCTGGACAATCACCCCGCAGTCGTCCGTGCGGTTCTCTCCGGCGATGCGGATATTGGCACCGTGCGCACCGATACAATTGAACGCATGGCTGCAAGCGGTGATATCCGGATAGATGAAATTCGGGTTATTCCCGCCGATGCCGCGCCAGAGTTGCGATCCACCTTTCCTTACTTGCACAGCACTCGCCTCTATCCCGAATGGCCGTTTGCAAAGCTCTTTGACACAAACGAAATTCTCTCGCGGGAGGTGACCGTGGCGTTGCTGACCATGCCCTCCGATTCTCCCGCCGCCTTAGCTGCACAAAGCGGGGGATGGACCGTCTGCTTAGACTATAGCAGCGTCCATGACTGCTTGCGCGAGCTGCGATTGCCGCCATATCAACACTACGGTCAAATGAGCTGGCCGGATATATGGCGGCAATACTGGCCATGGATAGTAGCAATACTGGCCTTGATAATAGCGTTGATAGGCGCTTTGGTGTATATTCGCAGCAGACAGATTGTAATGATGATGGTCAGCGGCCAAAATCGGCTACTGCTCGCCTCTGCTGGGGAAGGGATTTGTGGTATAGACATGAATGGGATCACGACATTCGTCAATCCAGCGGCCGATAAAATGCTGGGATATACGACAGGGGAACTGCTCGGCAAAAACCTGCATGCCCTCACGCACTACACAAAGCCGGATGGCCAGCCCTATCCTAATAATGAATGTCCAATCTTCATGGCATGCAAAGACGGTACAGTTCATCAAGGAAACGATGAGTTTTTTTATCGCAAGGGCGGGAGCGCCATTCCGGTATCGTATTCCAGTCGGCCCATCGTTGATAAAGGAAGAATTGTCGGTGCGGTCATTTGCTTTGCGGACATTACCGAGTACAAGAAAGCCGAGGAAATTATCCGCAAGATTTCCGTTGCGGTGGAACAGAGCCCAGTCGCCACCGTTATTACCGACATAAGTGGCGCCATTGAATATGTCAACCCTAAGTTCACTGAGGTGACTGGCTATACCCTTGCCGAAGCGATGGGCCAGAATCCACGCATTCTCAAGTCCGGAGAGTTCCCTTCTGATGGATATAGGAATCTCTGGGAAACAATCCTTGCAGGCAATGTGTGGCGGGGAGAGTTTCACAACAAGAAGAAGAATGGCGAGCTCTTCTGGGAGCATGCATCCATCTCACCGATCAGGAATGACCGGGGGGTCATCACCAGCATCGTTGCTGTCAAAGAGGACATCACAGAGCGCAAACATAACGAAAAAATGCTGCGTGAGAGTCAAGAACGATTAAGGTTGGCAAAGGAAGAAGCCGAGAGTCTGAACAATCATTTGCAACAACAGACCACATTCGCCAAAGAGATGGCGATTCAGGCCCAGATAGCCAGCGCCGCCAAGAGCGAGTTCCTGGCCAACATGAGCCATGAGATCAGAACTCCGATGAACGGTGTCATCGGCATGACCGGACTACTGCTTGATACGGAGTTAAACGATGAGCAGCGGCGCTACGCTGAAATCGTGCGCAGCAGCGGCGAATCACTGCTCTGCCTGATCAACGACATCCTCGACTTCTCCAAGATTGAGGCGAATAAGCTCGATCTGGAGATGCTGGATTTTAATCTATCAAGTCTGCTGGACGATTTTGCTTCCACGTTGGCTATGCGTGCTCACGAGAAAGGGCTGGAGCTGCTATGCTCCGCCGATTTGGACGTACCGACGATGCTGCGCGGCGATCCGGGACGCCTTCGCCAAATCCTCAACAATCTGACGGGCAACGCCGTCAAGTTCACTCCTGCCGGCGAGGTGGCTGTCCGCGTCTCCCTGGAAGAGGGTGCAATAGGTGGGGAGCAGGGGGGCAGGGGGCAGGAAACCGTTTTGCTGCGCTTTTCGGTACGCGATAGCGGGATTGGTATCCCTAAGAACAAGATTTGTTTGCTCTTCGACAAGTTCAGCCAGGTGGATGCCTCGACTACGCGGCAATACGGCGGTACCGGCCTGGGACTGGCCATCTCCAAACAACTGGCGGAGCTGATGGGAGGTGAGGCAGGTGTGAGCAGTGAAGAGGGAAAAGGCTCGGAATTCTGGTTCAAGGCGCGTCTCGGCAAACAGGCTGATGATGTGTATATGGAGAGTACATCGCCTGCCGACTTACAC
>Ga0194058_10001162_pt1 | contig 13201 bp, 6 predicted proteins | sample SepL4417m_MetaG_FD_155490 | JGI IMG/M metagenome (GOLD analysis project Ga0194058, IMG submission 155490) | Anoxic zone freshwater microbial communities from boreal shield lake in IISD Experimental Lakes Area, Ontario, Canada - Sep2016-L442-17m | ecosystem: Environmental > Aquatic > Freshwater >... | reverse complement strand
GGTCAGCTCGATGACGCGCCCGCCCCCGATGCCGGACGGGTTCGGAGATGTCGGCTGAGCCGAGCGCCTGGAAAATCGGTTTCCAGCAGGCGAGCCCACCGGAAAAATTGTCGCATGGACTGGCGGAAAGCTCTCAAAATCGCAGAGGATGTCACTGCGGCAACCCTCGCCGAGCTCCCCGAGCCGGTGGATAAAAAAATCCGCGACGTCCCGATCCTCCTGGAAGATCTTCCTTCGGTGGAGGATGTCGCGACCGGCATCGAGCCGGACACGCTCGGATTTTTCGACGAGGACGACTCCGGGCTCGTCCGCATCCGGCTCTGGCTTGGAAATATCCTCGACTATGCCGGCGGGGATCCTGCCATTTTTCGCGAGGAGATCCGCACGACCCTCCTCCATGAAATCGGCCATGTCCTCGGCTGGGACGAGGACGATCTCGAAGCCCGCGGCCTGGACTAGTGTCCTGCCAGACTAATGATTTACAAAGTTAGCGGTCTTTTCGAGAATTCTGTCAGCGCTTGCTGACCAGACAAAGGGCTTTGGTTCGAGGTTGTGAGCGTCGAGGTAATCTCGGATCACCGAGAAGGATCCGGATTTTTCTTTAACTGGGCCGGAGGGAGCGGGGCAGGCAAGCTGGCGGCCTGCAATTTTTTAAACTCCTCGTCCCCGCGCCATGGGGCGAAAAGCTGGGAGGTAAAGATCGCCTCCTTCACCGTCAGCCCACCCTTCTCGATCGCGGTGCGCGCTGCGGAGTAAAAGTTGGTTTTGTTGTTGTTCCTGAACCATGCCCGCGCGAGGAGCATCTGAGCCTCGCCGGCATTCGTCCCGACCTCCGCCAAAAGTTTTGCCGCCGCCAGCTCGCGATCTGGGAGGCCGTTCATCTCGCTGAGCTGAACCGCTTTGAGCAGGAACCCGGGGTCATCATGAAAGAATTCGACGGACGATTTGAGCAGGTCCGATGATCTGTTTGTATCTCCTACGCTGGAGTATAGCTCCAGGAGCTTTTCCGTATTTTCCCGATCGTTTGGGTTCTTGTCGAGCGCGGTGCGGACCTCACGGATTTCTCCGTCGAGCTCCTTGCGCTTCTCGGCGATCGCCCGCAGCCTCCAAAGCGGAAAGTTGTTCATGTCCTCCGCGTTGGCGGGCTCGAGGAGCTTGATGACCCCGTCGAAATCTCCGCGGTCCCACAGCATCTGGCTCAGCGAGTTCAGAGATTCTGGATTTCCGGGGCTGAGGGCCAGCGACTGCCGGTAGGCGATCTCCGCCTCCTTCAGCATTTTCCTGTGGCGGTAGAGGTTCCCTGTCGTTGTCCGCAGCTTCGAGAACGATCGCTTCGCATCGTAATCCTTTGCAAATTCGGGATCTCCCAGCAGCCGCTGGAGATAGGTGCCCCAGAACGCCATGTCCTCGGCGACGGCCTCAGCCGGAATTTCTTTCAGCGGCTCCTTGCAGATCCTGTAGGAAAGCCCGTTCGGCAGCGCGTGGTCATACGACCACGCGAGCGGGAAGCTCTCCTCGACAAAAAACTCGTGGCTCCCCCGGTTCTTCTCCCAGATCAGCCTCGTGACGATGCTGTGAGCAAACGAAGGATCAGGTGGGGTGCCCGCCTTCTGATGCTCTTCGATGTCTTTGCGGATCTCCTCGTCAATCTCCTCTTCGGTCGGAAAAACAAGCGGAGCCTTCGGGTAGGCGTCGGCGCGTCCGAGCCACCGCTCAAACCCGTTCTTCGGCGCGGGCCGATCCGGGCCGTAATGATCGGCTAGGTATTTCCGGTAAAGCGGCTCCCCCACGCCGTTTTGGGTGATGATATAGAGATCCCTCCGGTCGAACCCCGGATCCCGCTTCACTGCGGCAGGCTGCGAGCTTTCTCCAAGAATCATGTAGGTCGGCACAAACCGCCCGGGGTCGGTCCCTCCAAAGACCACGCTTCCCTCCGGCAGATCTTTCAGCATGTCATGGCCGAACTCCCATCCGAACCACCGCCCGCGCTGGCTGCACCCAGCCTCGTTCAAGGCCAGCGGCATCACCGGAAGCGCCAATAGCAGAAACCGGCTCCACGCGAGCCTCGGATACCTGGAAAAAAGCGCCGCGCACCCGAACGCGATCCCCAGCGCCGCCAGGACGGCAAACATGAGGTTCGTATAGGTATGGTAGGGCATCTGCACCCACCACCCGCCCAGATCGATCCCGGCGCCATCGGCGACCGGCTGGAGGATCGCCGCGAGGACAAATCCAAATTCCAGCAGGTAAACCCATGTCCTGGCAGCCACATCCTGCAGGCGCAGGATCACAAGCAGCGCTCCGAAGTAGCCCAGAATTCCGATCGGAGTGAAGCTGCGCCCGAGCTGCAGCCAGAAAAACCCCGCCCATTCCTGCACCCGGGAATAAAGGGATTGGGGAGGCTCACCGGGCGCGGGCACCTCCGGCGGCTTCCCCCCGACCATGCCCATCAGCCGCCCGAGGCTCCGCAGGCTTTGCTGCGAGAGGCTCCCGCCGTATTGCGAGCGGTTGAAAGAAAAGTAAAACCCTTCGGGGGTCCGGGTATATGCCCAGTTCATCGGCGGGTTCGTCGAGGACGCGAAAGGCATGTAGGCATAGGGCAGAAGCCCCAAGGCCACGACAAACGGGAGGTAGGCGACCAGCCGCCACTCGATCCGAAACCTCCGCACAGCAGCCAGCACGAGCAGCCCCAGCATCACGCAATAAAAAAACCGGATCGCCGTTTTGAGCACGGGCGGCTCGGCGGAGAGGATCGCAAACCCGAGGTAGGCGAGAAGCACGGTCAGAAGCGAGGCGACCACAAGGTCCCAAAAGATCTCCCGGCGGACCAGCAGCACCGCCAGGAACGGCAGGGGGCACATCACGACGCTCAGGTGGTGGTTGCTGAAGGAAAGCGTGAGGAGCAAGAACGCCAGCAGCAGCAGGCCAATGGACTCGGGACGGCGCAGCCAAAGGTAGAGCGCCGCCAGGTAAAGCCCGATCACCAGCGCGTGCAGCGTGTAAACCTCCGTGATCGTCGCCTGCGACCACATCGAAAAGCTGAAGGCAAAGAGAAGCCCGCAGACGACCGGGATGATCGTCCCGAGCCCGGGCCACCGCCCAAGCTGCCCGGGCATCAGCCACCGCAGCGTGCTCCGCGCGAGCGCGGTCGCCAGGCCGACCGCCAGCCCGCCGCACACGCTGCTGAACAGGTTGATCTCCCACGCCGCATTCCCGAGAGGAAGCAGCTGAAACAGCCACGCGAGCAGGGTCCAGAGCGGATAGCCGGTCGGATGCGGAACCCCAAAATGCTCGGCCGCCACCAAAAACTCGCCCGAGTCGAGCAAGGTCACGCTCGGCGCAACCGTCCACGCATACACCGCAAAGGAAAACAGCCCGGTAAAAACCCCGGCCATCACGTCGCCCCGGCTCCAGATTTTTTCTTTCATCCGCTCACTGCCAGCTCCGGATATGCTGGAGAATCTTTTTTTTCTCAACCATCGGCCCATGCTACTCAAAATGATGCCGGAAGCCACCGGGAAAAGATCTGGCGCATGGCGGATTTTGGGTCATCGGCCAGGCGGAGCCGGTTTCGGGGCGGCCAGCCGCTGAAACTCCATTTCGTTCCGGATCGGCGCGAAGTAAGAATCCGACAGAAACATCTCCCGGGCAGGCGCCCCTCCCGCATCAATTGCGGCACGCATGGCCTTGTAAAACTCCGGCATGTTGGTGTGGGAGTACCACGAGTGCGCCAAAATAAACTGGTTCGCCGGATTTGCTGGCTCCACCTGCGCAAGCCGGAGCGCTGGGCCGAGCGAGTTCAGCGGCTGGCCGTTGAGCTCGAAGTGCGCGGCGGCAAAACGCAGGAAGTCCGGGTCGTTGGAGAACGATTGAAAGCCGGCGAGAAGATAGTCATTTGCCTGCCGCAGGTTGGAGGTGCCCGCCGTGAGCATGATGAGGGATTTGAGCGAATTTTTGTCGCGGGGATTCCGTTCGACTCGCTTCGTCAGCTTCTCGATTTTTTCCTGGATGGCGCTGCGCTGCACGGCAAGCTGCTGGACAATGTGGAGGCCGGGATTAGCGGGGTCCTCGCGGAGCGCTTTCTCGCAAAAAGCCAGGCTCTCTTGAAACTCTCCGCGATCCCACTGGGTCAACATGAGCGCCTGGACAACGGCCCCATCGCCCGGAAAGAGCTCCAAGGCTTCCTTGTAGGCAAGCTCGGCCTCGCGATCCATTTTCCGGTAGCGGTAGATGTTGCCGATGGTAGAGCGCAGACGGCAGAACGAACGCCTCGCATCGAGGTCGTCCAGAAAGTGGGGATCGTTCAGGAGCCTGTTTTTGTAGTCGTGCCAGAAGGCGAAATCCTGATGAACCGCCTCCTCTGGAATCGCTTCTAGCTTCGTGCGGCTGAGCTTGTAGATCAGCCCGCAGGGGATTGCGTAATCGTAGGTCCAGGTAATCGGGAAGCTCTCTTCGATAAAAAATTCGTGCCGGTCGCGGTTCTTTTCCCAGATCCAATGGAGCACCGCGCTGAAGGGCAGTATTCCCAAATTCCCCTCGAGCGGCCGGCCCGTCTGCGGATCCAGCTGCATGGCAGCTTGGATGGCCGCTTTGATCTCCTCCTCAGTAGGCAGGATGAGCGAGCCCTTGGGATAAATCGTCTCTCGCCCCAGCCACCGCTCGAAGGCGTTCCGCACAGGCTGGCGCGCCTCAGTATATTGGTCGCGGAGATACTTCATGTAATGCGGCTCGCCCAAGGCATTTTGCGTCAGGATATAAAGATCCCTCCGATCAAAATCCGGATCGCGCTTGAATCGTGGCTCCTGCGAGCTTTCTCCAAAAATCATGTATGTCGGCACGAAGCGCCCGGGATCGCTCCCGCCGACCATCACGCTGCCATTGGGAAGATCCTTCAGCATGTCATGTCCGTATTGCCATCCAAACCAATGTCCCCGCTGGCTGCACTCCGCGTAGTTGGCACGAAACGAAACCAGCGGGAGCAAAAGAAGAGCGTAGAAACTGAATTTCAAGCGGGGAGCCCCCTGGCAGATCCAGCTGAAGATGCGAAAAAAGCCCAGCGCGCAGAGAAGCGAAAAGACGAGGTTCGTGTAAGTATGGTAAGGCATCTGCTGCCACCACGCGCTCAGATCGGTGCGCGCCCTGCCGAGAGCCGGCTCGAGGAGGGCGGCCAGCAGAAACGCAGCCTGCAAAAAAAAGATCCATCCCCATCGGCGCCGATCCCACCGGCCCCAGCACGCAAAAATCGACACGAGGTAGGCAACGGCACAAACAGGCGTGAAACTTCGCAGGATCTGCCGGGAAAAGAACACGGCCCAGCCACCAAGGAGCTCCCTCGCCGACGCCTCCTTCGGGGCAAAACGATCTTTGATGGCAGGAGGCTTGAGGTCGCTTTTTGTCGGAACTCCGACCAGCTTCCCGACTGCGCGCAAAGTTTGTTCGGTCAGAGGCCCGCTATACTGGGAGCGGTTGAAGGAGTTGAAAAGACCCGTGAGCTCGCGCGCATACGACCAGTTCATCGGAGGGTTCGTCGAAGAAGCCAGCGGCAGGTAAGCGTAAGGGAGGAGCCCTAGCGCGACCACCAGCGGCAGCGCCAGCAAAAAAAGGATTCCTGCCCTTTTTCTCAAAAACAAATAGCAGATCAAAACTCCCAGAATCACAAAGCCGAGGCGGATCGCGGCCTTGATGACCAAAGGATCCTTCGAAACAACTGCCAACAGCAGATAGAACAGGGACGCCGCCACGCAGGCGGCCACGAGCACATCCCAAAAAATCCGGGGCTTTACGATGAGCACCGCCAAAAATGGCAGCGGCGCGAATGCCAAGGTCAGCTGGTGGTCACAGAAGGCGAGCGTCAGAATAAAAAAGGAAAGCAACAGGAAGCCATCGCGCAGGGGCCGGCGGATCCACGCATACATGCTCGCGAGGAATCCCCCCACCAGCAATGCGTGCAAGGTATAGACCTCGGCGATCACCGCTTGCGACCACATCGAAAAGCTGAAGGTCAATAGCAGCGCCGCAGCGATCGCCGACACGCTCGCCAGCCCGCGGACGGCCGCGCAGGGACATGGAAACATCCATCGCAGGAAGCTTCGTGAAAGCGTGGCGCTCAGCCCCACAGCCATCGCCCCGAGCAGGCTGCTCAGGAGGTTGATTTCCCATGCCGCATTGCCAAAAGGCAACCGGGAAATCAGCCAGGCGAGCATGGTCCAGATCGGATACCCGGTCGGATGCGGCACCCCAAAAAGCTGCCCGGCGACGAGAAACTCCCCCGAGTCCAAAAGCGTGACGCTCGGTGCCACCGTCCAAGCATAGACAGCAAAGCTGGCGAGAAAGCACGCCAGCCCAACCAGCAGGTCGCCCCTATCCGCCAGCGCGGATTCATCCGGGGCATCACCCCTCACGTCCGCGCAGCCGCTCAAGGAAGGGTCGCCTCGAACTGCAGATAGACATTCGAGCTCGTCACCGGGCTCACTTGGTACGTCGGGCAGTTGTAGCCGGCTCCGCCCGGCGCGTTCGTCGTGAAGCTCATGCCGTCGGATTGCCAGTTGGTCATATCGGAAGACCAGAGAGCGCTGGAGACCAGCTCGTTGGGCGTGGTGGATTTCCGGAAGCTGTAGCTCAGCGAGCCAAAATTGGCGGCGAGGGTTCCTGCGTTGGTATTCGCCGTGTAGGCTGCGGTTTGGGCCCCGTCCGCATCAGGCACCATCGGATCCCTTGCTTGAAAGTATTCCTGCAGGTTCGAGGCCCCATCTTTATCATGGTCGCTTTCCGGAAAATCCTCCGGCGACGTCGTATAGTACTGGGAAATCCATGTCGTGTAGTTGTTCGTGCCCCCGGTCAGGGCACCCTGCGAGGGGGTGAATGCGAAGGCCGGGCTGTAGGTGAATGGTATCTGGAATGATGGCGTCGCCAGGTTTGTCGAGATAACAAAATTGCCGCTCGACCCCGATTGGAAGGCAGTTGGAACCGGGTAAGAATTCCCATGAATCGCAACATTCGTCACCGAAGCCGTGGTGGCGCTGTTTGTATTGATGACAAATGTCAGCCAGTCAAAAAAGACAGGGCTCGAGTTCGTATCATAAACGGCAATGGGCAGCTGGTTGGTGCCCGGATTGGCCATGAAGTCGACACTAGTCGCTCCCGATGTGCCATTGCCATTGCATCCGGGATATGTCGTTCCGTTAAAGTAAACCGAATCAACCCGCTGAAACGGATCGCTCAGAGGCGAAATGGAAAGCCGGACGGCGATCGTTCCGTTGTTGGTAGCCGTGGTCGGCGTGCCGAGCGTGCTCGTGCTCACCGGGCGATAGGAGCTGGAGACCAGGTTGCTATTGGCTGCGTTCGTCGCCTGGGCCTGAACGATAAACGTGTAGGGCTGGCCCGCGGTGAGGCTCGGAACCGTGTAGCTGGTGGCGGAAGGAATCGTCACCGGAGCGACGTTCAGCGGACGGACGGTGCTGATCATATACTGAGAGGCACCCGAGACGGCCGGCCAGTTGAGCGTGATCGAGCTGGTCGTAATGTTCGAGGTGGTGACCTGTGGCGCCGCGAGCCGGGAGTCGGGAAGGAGGGTGATCCGCAATGTTTGCCCCTTGCAGGGAGCGATCAGGACGCTCGGAGTGAACCGCTCGGCATACGTGTATCCGTAGCCATCCGTGTTGGCATAAAGTATGGACGCAAAAAGATTGTAATTGCCGTCGTTGGTCGCGCGGGCCAGCGCAAACGGCCCCGGCGCAGGAGGCACAAATGGCTTCGTGATATACCAGTTTTCCGAATTGGTCGAAGTCCCCCCCCAATATCCAGCGGTGATTGCCGTTTGCACATCGCCCAGCATCCACGACTCCACAGCATTAGGCGAAGGGTTCAGGACGCCGTTTTTGTAAAAGTTGGATGGCGCGCTAGGGGCCTCAAAGATCGTGAAGGTCGCGCCTGCATAGGGAATCTTCCATTCGAGGGTGTCGGTATATTGGGATTTCCCGATTCCAAAAAGGCTGGAGTTCAGGTTGGCCGGGACCGATCCGCCATACTCCATCTTGATCTTCCAGCCTGCGGAGCTTGTGTCCGAGTAGGTGGACATCGTCACGTTATAGCCGGCATACCAGTAGGTCCCCTGCGGCGCGGCCCCGTTAAGCTGGAAGGGCGTGTTCGTCAGCGAATTCAAATAGTAGGAAAGACTTGGGTACGGGTAGGTCCCGGCTGCGGCGGTGGCATACAGACTGTACGGGTTGATGACTCGCGCAAAATTGGTGTAGGACTGGCCGGTCGGGAGGTCGGCTCCTGTCCATCGGGGATAGAGGCTGGTAGGAAAGACGACCTGGTTGGTCCCCGTGCTGGTCTGGGTGCTGTTGTTGCCGTTGAACCCGTAGACGGCTGCGCTCAGCTTGAGGGCCTGAAAAGCCGCGACCAAGTCTTTCGTCGGGAGGAGGACGGAGCTGGAGTTGATGAGCGCCCGGGAATTTGTGTTTGTGGAATCATACCAGTCGAGCTGCACCGGCATCCCAAACTTGTTCACGTACGTCATGTCCGCCGCCGAGGGCGTCGTGCTGTCTGTGGAATTTGTCGGCATGAACGACATCTCGACATATTCAAAGCGGTTCGGAGAATATCCCAGATAGCCGGTCGTCGGGTTGGCGCTTGGCGTGTTATTCGCGTTGTTGTAGTTGTTGTAAGGCGTGCCGCCGAATTGGAAATAGATCTGCCCGGACTGCACATAGCTGACATACATCGGATAGACGGTGTTCGCATTTCCAGATGTCGGCGATACGACCGTATAGGTGGAGCCGGCCGGGTTGTCTGATGCCAGCGTGGTGAGCGGAACGTTAGTTCCCGAGCCATATACTTGATCCGTCGATGTAAATGCATTCGTCGGCAGAACGGCCGCATTAGTAATACTGGCTGGCTTTTCTGTCGTCTTCCCGGTAAATTGAAATAGGATCTGGCTGTCGGGAATCCCGGTATCGTTCACGACCTCCAGCAGGATCCCGTTTGTCTGCTGGGCGTGAAGCTGAAGGGCCACCGCCGCAAGCAAGCCGGCCGTAAAGGCAAGGATGCCGCCATGGTTTCTCAGAGCTCTGGTTTTCATAGGAAATGATACTTTCTCAGCCTCGGGATTTTAGTTTTTTTGCTGCAGCCAACCGGTTCAGCCGCCGGAGGCGGCTGCCAAAAAGACCGGCCGCTGCCAAACTCATAGCCATCAGCGCCCATGTCGTAGGCTCGGGGATGACAGAAAGTGTGCCGTTGGTCAGGAATTGCGAAACATCCCAGGTTAGGCCTCCTGAAAGCCAAACTGAGGGATCCGGAAGAACGTAAGTTGCCGTCGGGTCAAATCCCCCGTTGGCAAGAAAGTGAAAGGTGTCACCGTAGTTTCCAGCGTATGCTCCATTGATCACAATGCTGATCGTCGCATTCGCCGTGAGTCCCAGAGCTGTCGTCCCTCCGAATTTCCCGTAGTCAGATGTCCCTGAACCAATTCCAAATGTAATCTGCGAGTCGGGGTTGAAATGGACTGCAGCTCCATTGATGTCCACCTGATATTGCTGCAGGTCGACGAGCCCGCCGAAGTTGATGTATCCGTTCCACGCGCTATTTGCGCCCACGGTGATCGGCACGTTAATAGTAGGAATCCCGCCTCCGGCCGTAGCATTGCCGCCAGGCACGACGTTGGTGATATTCCCGTTCACTTGCAGCGAACCAACCAAAGGATCAATCGTGAAGCCGTTAGTCGTTAGGTTAAAACTGAGAGCTCCGACTTCCGTTATTACAACACCATCAACGAGGGTCTGATTCCCAGCAGGGGTGCCGGCAAAGCTTGCAGTCTGGTTCCCATCAGGAGCAGCACCACCAACCCAATTGCCTGGATCGCTCCAGAAACCGTTTTCAATAGAGTTGTTCCAAACCACCTGGCTGAATCCGGTCGCAAGGAAAAAGAAGAAGCAAAAGCCAATGGCAATTTTAGATTTCATGGTGTTGACAGGTGGAGGAGTGAGCGCAAACAGAGAGGGCTTTTCAAAGCGCATAAGGCAGATTCGGAATGTGCGGGTATGGTATCGGCGCGTTGCTCCGCTTCAGCAATAAAACGGGTGCACCTGCGGGAATCATGACGCTATTCTGGCTCGGACCAGTGCTCGATTGCACCCAATTGGCACCGTAAAGGTAATAGCTAACCCACCGCCCCGTCCCGGCATTGAACAGAGAAAGAACATCTGCAGTTCCGATCGTGGGAGTTGGCGTCCACGGAGAAATCGTATTCAGCTGCCCGAGGGTGAGATTCACAGGCAAGCGTGTGCCGGTGTAGAATCCGACGTTGGCGAGCACTTTCGTAAGAGGCTGGGTTGTTGGCACGCATCCGGTCACTCCGCCCAACGACTCGACACGACCGGCCTGTCGTTGGATGCATACCACAGCCTCCGGATACAGCACCACTCCGTTCGAGGAAATCAGCGTGCTTCCGCCTACCCTCTGCCATCGGTTGACTCCCCCCGTCGTGTTGAAAAAATACTGATCAAATTTGGCCGTCGATCGGTTGTAGATCGAGACCGTATCCGCCGCCGTGCTGGTGGCCCCGCCGGCGACGATCGAGAGCCCTGCGGGCGTGCTTCCGAAGAAGCTCGCAAGGGTGTCGCCCGGAAACACCTGCACCTGGTCGGCTGCGGCCACCGAAAACGACGCGGTGTTCAGGGGGGTCGATTTGATCGTGTTGTCGGTGATATCGACCGTGAGAGAATTGGCCGTATTGCCTTTGATCAGCATCGAACGCCCCGCCTGCTGCCCGCTCAGGATCAATGCAAAATAAGGCGAACCAGCCTGGGCCAGATTGAGCGAGGTGAAGGGAGCTCCCTCAAATGTGAGCGTGTTGGTCGTGGCGTTGCTCGTCGAGGACGCTAAGGGGCCGCTGTAAATCGGCTCGGAAGTGAGGGGGATCGAGATGTACTGTGTCGCGCTAGAGGCGGTCGCAGGGAATCGATACGTGACCAGCCCCAACGGGTTCGATGTCGCCACCTGGCCAGCGGCAGCGGCAGCGGTTGCCAGCAAAATTGCAATAAACAGTTTCATAAGCAAGCCCTCAACTTTGATATATGTCAAATATTCCTGAAATCCTATGACTATTATTTTATTTTAAACAAGCATTCGAGAGATGGCAAGAAAAAAGGCAGAAAAGCAAACTGAACCGTAGACGCCGCACGGGTCGGGCCTGGGCATTTTTAGCCCCCCTCCCGCCGGTCGCCGAACCATGCGGCGCGCCAGGAGGAAGGAAGCAGGCGCATCAGCCCGAAGAGGGCGAGCCCCGCGCCCCAGCTCGCCAGGCAGGCCGTCATAAAGAACCCGTAATACCATGGCGGAGAAAACCGGAAGGTGACATCTCCCGGACGCTGCACCTGGACGGAGATCAGCGCGCCGACCGCAGGCAAAACCGGAAGCTCCGCGTTTCCCTGAAAGGCCTTCCAGTCCGGGTGGTAGGCCTCCGTCGCCACCAGAAGCCCCGGGCAGTCGCCGGCTTCCAACCAGGCCACCGTAAAGGAATGGTAGCTGGTATTTCGCGGGGATTTGAGGGACAGCTTCTTGACATCGACGACTTTCTCGAGCTCGGCGCGCCCGGGGATGTCCGGCTCCCCCTGCACGTCCACCCGCCCGCTGACGGGGTCTTGCGCGCCCTCAACCGCGATCAGCCCGCGCCGTCCGAGCAAGAGGACCGCCCCTGGGTTCTTGAAGATATCCGGCCCGGCGCCGATCACGTCCTTGGCTGCATAGGCAGGGTAAAGGCTCGAGGCATTCTCCAAAACCGTAAAGCCCTCGTTCTCGAAAACCGTAGGGAACAGGTCCTTGAATTTGTCCTGATACTCTTTCGGCGTATCCGGGTCGAGGCGGTCGATCAGCACATAAGAAATTCCATAGAGGTCAAAATACGCTTTCGCCGTTTCGGACGAGAGCATCGAGCCCGCCTCCATGTAGCGGATCCCCCGGAGCTGAAAATGCCGGAGGAGGGCCTCGCTGGCCAGCGCGCGGCCGGAATCACGAGGCGTCGAGAGGTAAAAATACCGCCCGGAAAGCGCCTGAACCCTGCCCGCCAGAGGGGATTTTGAAAGGAATCCCTGCGCCTCCTCATAGTCTTGAAATGTCTTCGCCGGAAGGCCCGGCCGGAAGAATGCGCGGTGGAGGAACGAGACGTCCAGGGCCAGGAGGCCGAGTACTACGGCCGCAGCGGCCGCCCGCTGCCACCCCGCCAGCGGGATCCGGGCAAGAAGCGACCACCCGGCTCCCGCTGCAAGAGCGGCGCTGAGCGAACCGAACGCCGTCCATACCGCGCTCGGCGCACGGATGTCCCGATACCCGGGGAACCATTCCAAAATCCGGAATCCGGGCACAAAATAGAAGACGGCCATCGTGAAAATCGCGAGGGCCAGCCGGACCTTCCCTTGCCCCCAAATCAGATAAATCAGCAGCCCTTGGGCCACGAATACCACCCAGACAAGCGAGATCGAAAAATCCGGGCATCCCCCGGATCCGGCCAGATAGAGAAAATGGCTTTCGACAATCGACCTCGGCCCCGAAGCCAGCCACGTCGCCAATACCAGAAGGGCCGCAAACGCCCGCAGCGCCTTCCAGGCGGGCAGCCGAGACCACCCGGCGCGGGACCACCCGAGATAGAGCGGCAGAAAAATCCCCGCCAGCACGACCGCCCCCAAGTAAAACTCAATGGAAACGTGGCGGGGTGCCGCCAGGGAAGGAATTGCCGTCCCCCGGGTAAGCAGGTTCCCCCAGTCCACCCATGCGATCGCCGAGAAAAACGAGTAGTTTTGCTGCCAGCCAGCAAATGGCTCCAGCTCGAAGATCGCCAGGAAGCGGGATTCCCGGAGGACAGGGATCAGAGGAAACACGGCGAGCGGGATGGTCAGCGCCGCCCCGCGCACGCACCCCCACCACAGGTTTCTTCTAGCATCCGGCCCGGCCGAAAAAAACCTCCAGACAAAAAATGCCCCTCCCGCCGGAAGGAAAAGCAGGAAGATCTTGAAGTAGCACATCACCATTGCCGCCACGCTCAAAGCCAGCAGCATCGAGCTTCTCCAGGCAAGCCGATCCTCACAACGAACCATCCCGAGAAGGATGAGCGGCGCGAAAACCATGCAGGCGGCGGTCGTCAGGTGCTCCAGCATCGCGATGCGCAGCACAAACTGGGCGCAGGTCACGTAAAGCACCGCTGTGA
>Ga0194058_10001160_pt1 | contig 13205 bp, 15 predicted proteins | sample SepL4417m_MetaG_FD_155490 | JGI IMG/M metagenome (GOLD analysis project Ga0194058, IMG submission 155490) | Anoxic zone freshwater microbial communities from boreal shield lake in IISD Experimental Lakes Area, Ontario, Canada - Sep2016-L442-17m | ecosystem: Environmental > Aquatic > Freshwater... | reverse complement strand
CGCCTGCAGCGCGCCGAGCCGCTTACCCAGCCGCGGCCCGAGCACCTTGAGGTTGGGCTTGACCGTGTAGGCCACCATCTCGCTCTCGTCGGCGACACAGCGCAATGCTTTGACGTTGAGCTCGTCGAGCACCACGTCGCGCAGCGCCTCGACGGCGCGCCGCTCCGCCCCGGGCAGCGCCACGACCACCTCGGCCAGCGGCTGCCGCGTCTTGACCGCGGCGGCGTTGCGCGCCGCGCGGCCCAGCTCGACGACGCGGCGCGCGGCCGCCATGTCGAATGCCGCGCCGGCGTCGATGGCCTGCTCGTCGGCCACCGGCCAGGCGCACAGGTGCACGCTCTCGGGGGCTTCCGCGTCGACCTCGCGGACGAGGTTCTGGTACAGCTCCTCGGCGATGAACGGCGTGAACGGCGCCAGCAGCCTGGTCACCGTGACCAGCGCTTCGTGGAGCGTGTGATACGCGGCCAGCTTGTCGCCGTCGCTCGCGCTCTTCCAGAAGCGGCGCCGGCTGCGGCGTACGTACCAGTTGCTGAGGTCGTCGACGAACTGCTGAATCGCCCGGCAGGCGCCGGTGGCGTCGTACTGCTCGAGGCCCTCGGTGACCGTCTGCACGAGCGCGTTGAGCTCGCTCACGAGCCAGCGGTCGAGCAGCGGCCGCTCCTCGAGCGGCACGTCGTCGACCATCGGGTCGAAGCTGTCGATGTTGGCGTACACGGTGAAGAAGCTGTAGGTGTTCCACAGCGTGAGCAGGAACTTGCGCACCACCTCGTCGACCATGTCGGCGCTGAAGCGCCGCGGGCTCCACGGGTTCTGGCCGGCGAACATGAACCAGCGAAAGGCGTCGGCGCCCTGCTTGTCCAGGATGTCGTCGGGCTGCACCACATTGCCTTTGCTCTTGCTCATCTTCTGGCCGTCGCCGTCGAGGATGTGACCCAGGCAGAGCACGCGCTTGAAGGAGCTGCGGCCCTCGACGAGGGTGGCGACCGCGAGCAGGCTGTAGAACCAGCCACGGGTCTGGTCGATGGCCTCGCAGATGTAGTCGGCGGGGAAGCGCTCGCGAAAGGTGTCGGCGTTCTCGAACGGGTAGTGCCACTGGCCGAAGGGCATGGAGCCCGAGTCGAACCAGGCGTCGATGACCTCGTTGACGCGGTGCATCTCGCGGCCGCAGTCGGGGCAGGTGAGCAGCACGTCGTCGACGTAGGGCCGGTGAAGCTCCAGATCCTCTGGAACAGGCCCGGCCGCCAGCTCGCGCAACTCGGCGATGGAGCCCACGCAGTGCGTGTGCCCCTCCTCGCAGGTCCATACGGGCAGCGGCGTGCCCCAGTAGCGGTCGCGGCCCAGCGCCCAGTCGACGTTGCCCGCCAGCCATTCGCCGAAGCGCCCCGTCTTGATGTGCTCGGGGTGCCAGATAACGTCGTCGTTGGCCTTGATGAGCTGGTCCTTGATGGCCGTGGTGCGGATGTACCAGGTCTCCTTGGCGTAGTAGAGCAGGGCCGTGTCGCAGCGCCAGCAGAAGGGGTAGCTGTGCTCGTAGGGCTCCACGCCGAGCAGAAGGCCGCGGGCCTTGAGGTCGGCGATGATGGCCGGGTCGGCGTCTTTGACGAAGACGCCGGCCCACGGCGTGACCGCGGCGACGAACTTGCCTTCGAGGTCGACGGCGTTCACCACCGGCAGATCGTTCTCGAGGCCCACGCGCATGTCCTCCTCGCCGAAGGCGGGGGCCATGTGGACGATACCGGTGCCGTCGCTGGTGGTCACAAAGTCGCCGTCGACCACGAAATGCGCGCGCTTGTCGGGCTCCATGAAGGTGAACGGCGGCTCGTACTCGAGGCCGAGCAGCTCGCGGCCCGGCAGCTCGCGCTCGACCACGGCTTCGCCGCCGAGCACCTTCTCGACGAGCTCGCGAGCCAGCACGAAGCGCTCCCCGCGGCTCTGGACGAGCGCGTAGGTGACGTCGGCGTGGACCGCGGCGGCGACGTTGCTGATCAGCGTCCACGGCGTGGTGGTCCACACGGCCAGGGAGACGGGCGCGCCGTCCGGCGCGCCCAGCGTGGCCGCAGCCGCGGGTTTGAGCGGAAAGCGCACGTAGATCGAATCCTCGGTGACGTCTTTATAGCCCTGCGCGACCTCGTGGCTGCTGATCGCGGTGCCGCAGCGCGGGCAGTACGGCACCACCTTGTGCCCCTGATACAGCAGGCCTTTGTCCCAGATCTGCCGCAGCAGCCACCACACCGTCTCGATGTACTCGTTGTCGAAGGTGTAATAGGCGTCGCCGAGATCGACCCAGAAGCCGATGCGCTCGGTGAAGCGCTCCCACTCCTCCAGGTACGCGGTGACGCTCTCGCGGCAGAGCTTGTTGAACTCGGCGACCCCGTAGTCCTCGATCTGCTGCTTGCCGTCGATGCCCAGGCGGCGCTCGACCTCGAGCTCGACGGGCAGGCCGTGCGTGTCCCAGCCCGCTTTGCGCGGCACGCGGTAGCCGCGCATCGTCTTGTAGCGCGGAAAGAGATCCTTGAAGATGCGCGAGATGATGTGGTGCGCGCCGGGCAGCCCGTTGGCCGTGGGCGGACCCTCGTAGAACACGTACACGGGGGCGTCGTCGCGCCCTTCGAGGCTCTTCTCGAAGATGCGCCGCTCCTTCCAGAAGGCGAGGATACGGGCATCGAGCGCCGGGAAGTCGACGCGCGAGGGCGCCTCGCGGAACCGGGGTCGCTGGTCGCTCACGTGACTCGCTTTCGTCGGGCGGCGGGCCGCAAGGCCCGAGGGGCGGCGGGCCGGAAGGCCGGAAGGCCGATTCTACCAGACACGGCCGGGCTCGCTGCGCCGCCGGCCGGGCTCGCTGCGCCGCCGGCCTCCGGCACTCTCCCCACGAGGCCACGCGAGCGCTCGCCTTCGGTCCCCTCGCTGGTCGGCCTGCTCAGGCACGGTGGCGTGTACGAGCGCCCCGCGCCTTCCTCGCCGGGCGACCCGCCCACGTCCCGCCGCCAGGCCGTGCCGCGCGTGGCCGCCATCGCGAAGCGCTGCATCTCGGGCGCGCCTCAGGGCTCCGTGACCCCAGCCCACCGCCCGGCGGGCGCGCCAGCGGTCCCGGCGGCCCCGGCGGCCCCGCGGGGTGTGGTGCGCAAGGGGAAGACAAGGATCCGCGGGAATTCCTTATCTTCCCTCGCGGCGCCACCCCTCCCGGCGCTCGATCGGGGCTTCCGCGCGGGAGGCTCAGGCTCGCACGGCGCCCGCGCGCGGGGTAGTACTGAAGGGGAAGATAAGGATCGCCCGGGATTCCTTATCTTCCCTCGCAGTGCTACCCCCGCTCCGGCGGCTCCGCAGACTCGCGGGCGGGCGGCGCGGGCGTCCCCGGCGGCTGCGGCGCGCCATGTCCGCCTTCTCGCGGCCGCCGATCCGGAGGCTGAACGCGCAACCGGACGGAAGGGGATGGTCATGTGGAAGTAGAGTCGGGCGTGAAATCGGTCGAAAGGTATCAGCGCTCATGAAGACGGACGCGGCAGCAGTGCCTGGGGAACTGAAGGCCAGGCTGGTCGCATTGTTTGGCCCCGACGTGGAGCTCAGGGTGTTTGGCTCGGTCGCACGCGGTGACGATAGCGAGCACTCCGACATCGACGTCCTCGTACTGCTTGCCGGACCGGTGGATCACGCGATCGAAGAACGAGTTTTCGACACATCTTACGACCTGGAGCTCGAACACGGCGTCGTCTTCGGCGTCGTCGTCTACGAAAAGGCGTTCTGGGATTCCGATCTCGCTGAGACAGGGCCAGAGAAACCCTGGCCGACGCCCGCATGCTGATACGCGCCGGCAGCCTGGCTTCCGCGAAGCACTCTGGGGTCCGCGCGCTGTTACTCGACGAGACCATCGACGGGATCCTGGGAGACCGCGGCCGAGAATCTCGCCGGCAAACTCGACGCCGAGCGCCTACGCCTCGTAGCTCCAGGTAGCTCCGAGGTCGCGCAGCGGGAGCACCCGCACGTTCTCCGCCAGCCGATACGACGTGTGGCCGGGATAGACGACCCACAGGGCGGCCAGCTCCAGGTCTTCCAGGGCCGCCTTCATGGAGCGCGTCAGGCGGGGAGCGTCCTGGTACTTGCACTCCACGCCCCAGTTGCGCCCGCCCCATTGCCAGAAGAGGTCGAGCTCGGCGCCGGCGTGGGTGCGCCAGAAGTACAGCTCCTGCTCCTCGCGGTCCACGACCCGGCAGATGCATTCCAGGGCGAAGCCCTCCCACGAAGCGCCGAGCTTCGGGGAGGTCTGCATCTGGTCCATCGATTCCAGCGACTGCAGGGCATGCAGCACGCCGCTGTCCCGCAGGTACAGCTTGGGCCGGCGCACGACCCGCTTGCCGACGTTCGCCGCCCAAGGCGCCAGGAGACGGATCATGAAGGCGCCCTCGAGGATCTCGCAGTACCTGCGCGCGGTCATGTCGGAGACGCCGAACGAGCGCCCCAGCTCGGAGTAGTTGAGGATCTGCCCGTGGTAGTGGCTGAGCATCGTCCAGAAGCGCCGCAAGGTGCGCGCCGGGATGGTGATGCCGAGCTGCGGGATGTCCCGCTCCAGAAACGTGGAAATGTACTGCCGGCGCCAGACAAGGCTTGCTTCCTCCGTCTCCGCCAGGAACGAACGCGGCAACCCGCCCCGCAGCCACAGCGTGGTCGCGTTCTGCGCGCCGATGTCGCTCAAGCGGAAACCGCCCAGCTGATGGAAGGCGAGGCGACCGGCGAGCGTTTCGGAGCCTTGTTGGATGAGGTCCCGGGAGGCGCTTCCCAGGATCAGGTACTTCTGATCGACCCCGCGGTCCACAAGGTAGCGCAGCAGGGGGAACAGGTCCGGCTGACGCTGGACCTCGGCGATGACGATGAGGCCCCTCAGGTCTTCGAGGGCCAGCTGCGGCTGCTCCAGCCGGGCCACGTCCCGCGGGTTCTCCAGATCGAACGAATGGTCCGCGTTGAAGGTCCGCGCCAGGGTGGTCTTGCCACACTGGCGTGGCCCGAGGATGGCCGTGACGGGAAAAGCCGCCATGAGCTTGGCGACGGCCTCGAGATCCTGCGCTCGTGCGACGATCTCCATGAGGAAAGTCCAGCCGATAATCATTGAAAAATCAAAGTTCGTCCAGGAAATTTCAATGATGTCTTCCGACAGCCGGTGGCCGGGCGGGCGGCCGTTTGCGGCGGAATCGCCGGCCGCCGAGAACGGGCGCCAGGCGCCTCGCGCCGGCGCCTGCGGCGGCGCCCATGGAATCCCGGGCAGCGGCGCGAGCCGGTGGCAACGTGGTAGGCCGGTCTGGGCGGCGAGCTCGAGTGCGCTCCACCCGCCCCTACCGGCCTTGGATGGGCCAAGCGGCGTCCCCAAGCAGGCGATGTGCCCGTTCAGCGAGAGAAGAGCCGTTCGACGACGGCTTCCCGCGACAGACTTACGTGCTGCCCAACGTCGGTGACGATAGCCGCGACCGTGCGCACGCAGACTGCAGCGTGTCGCGGGATCGTGATGTGACGCGCGCCCGCTCCTGCGTCGTCAGCGGCATGTGACTGCCGCTCTGTCGGGTCACCGAGTACCCGAACGCAGACAGGGCGCCTGCGAGGTCCTCTCCAGAGAGGTCCCGCGGAAGCCTCATACGGCGATCAGTCGATCCCGCACGAGATGGAGCCGGATCACCCGGGGGCGGTCGGCTTCGTCCTCAAAATGGCAGATCACCGCGTCGCGCACTTCCGTCTGCAGAGCCTCGAGGTCGTCTGCTTCTGTAAAGATGGCTGCGCCCAGCGCGCGGGCAGAATACCCGCCTTCTGGGGCTTCTTCGACCACGAAGATGATCTCGTCCACGTGATGACCTCGGCGCCGGGAGGGCCGGAAGACCGATTCTACCAGACACGGCCAGCCCGCTTCGTCGGCGTCGAATGTCCACCTCTTGCGGTCCCCAACGTCACCATCGTCCGGGCCGCAGGCTATGGCCGCCGCGCGCCGCACCTGTCAGCATGCAGGCATGGGAATCCCCGCCGACAGCACGAGCCACGCGCAGGCCACCGTTGATGCCGTGCGGAATGGTGGCACACGACCGTCCCCTTCGCTCAGGCGCGGGCGCGCCGGCGGGCGGGCGCGCGGCCGCGGCGACCCCGGCGGCCCCGGCGCGGGGTAGTGCACAAAGGGAAGATAAGGATGGCGGGTCGCGCACGGCCGTTCGCAGGCTCGCTCGCCGGGGGGAAGATAAGGGATTCGCCGGAATTCCTTATCTTCCCTTGCAGTACTACCCCGCCGCGGCGGCTCCGGCGGCTGCGGCGCGCCATGCCCGCCTTCTCGCGGCCGTCGATCCGGAGGCTGAACGCGGAGCCGGACGGAAGGGGATGGTCATGTGGTGGCATACTGCACGGCATGGACGAGACCAAGCTCACGATCCGCATCGAACGCGCGACGCTCGAAGGCGCCAAGCGCTACGCCCGGGCGCACGGCACCTCGCTGACGCGGCTCGTCACCAGCCACCTCGAACGACTGGGCGCCGCTGACGAGGCGGCCGGCCACGCCCCGGTGACCCGCAGGCTCACCGGGGTGCTCCCGCCCGACGCCTCGCTGCAGGACTACCGGGAGCACCTCGAGCGCAAGCATGCCTGACGCCTTTCGCGTGCTGCTCGACCTCAACGTGATCCTCGACGTCTTCCAGCGGCGGCAGCCGTTCTACGACGACTCGGCAGCGGTGCTCGCCGCCGCCGAGACGGGCCGGCTCAACGGCCTCGTCGCTGCGCACAGCGTCACGACGCTGTTCTACCTCCTGGCCAGGTACGGCTCGCCCGCGACGGCGCGGGTGCACACCCTCGAGCTGCTGTCCGTGCTCGAGGTGGCCGCGGTGGACCGTCGCGTGCTCGAGCAGGCGCTGGCTCTGCCCTACAGCGACCTCGAAGACGCCGTGCAGATGGCAGCCGCCAGGCAGGCAGGCGCGGACTACCTGGTGACGCGGGGCCGGGCCGGCTACGCCGCCGGCCCCCTCCCCGCGCTCGCCCCGGCAGAGCTGCTGGCGCTGCTCCCCGCGGCGAAGAAGGCCCGGGCGCCGGAGCCTGAGCCGAACCGCACGAGCGTGAACGTCCACGTAGGCGGCTTCGACTTCTGCCACGCAGCCATCCACGCGGCACGTGCGGCGCGAGCAGGCGCGAGCGCGCCCACGTCCGGGCAGCAACCCCGTCTTCCGACACGTCTCGCACTATACTCCCGGCAAGATGGCGAGCACGCCGACACCCGAGCAGATCGAGGTCTACGCTGCGACCCTGCGCGCACGCACCGCCGAGACGGCCCGTCGACGGCACGAGCGCCGCGAGCAGGCGTGGACGATGGCGCGCCAGGCGGCGCGGATCCTGCGGGCGCAGTTCGGCGTCGCCGGTGTGTGGGTCTTCGGCTCGCTGATCGAGGGCGACCACTTCACCGAGCGCTCGGACATCGACATGGCGGCCACCGGCCTCACGCCGGCGCTGCACATGGAGGCGTTGGGCCGCCTCCTGAGGCTCTCTCCGGACTTCGAATTCGACCTCGTCGACCTCGACCACTGCCCGCCGGGGCTGCGCCGGGCGGTCGAAGACTCCGGAGTGCATCTGTGACAGGCGGCGACTACAGATCCGCCGCCGGCCGCATCCGTCAGGAGCTGCCCGAGCTCGACCGGGTCGCGCGCCGCGCCTGCCGCGCCTGGGCCTCGGCCTCACGCGACCCCGACGACCTCTACGTCGATGCGGCGGCGCTGAACGTGCACGGATTCTACGCCGGGCTGGAGCGCGTCTTCACCCTGGTCGCCGAGCGCGTCGACGGCTCCCTGCCCGGCGGCCCGAACTGGGGCCAGGATCTGCTCCGTCAAATGACCGCCGAGATGCCCGGGGTGCGCACCGCGGTCCTCTCGCCGGACCTCTTCCCCACGCTGGACCGATATCGCGGGTTCCGCCATGTGGTACGCAACGTGTACGCCTACGTGCTGGACCCGCACTTGGTGGCCGTGCTCATCGAGGATCTGCCAAAGGCCAGTGAGCTCACACGCGCGCAGCTCGCGGCGTTCGCGGACGTGCTTGAGGCGATCGCCGCGGCCTCAGACGACTGAGGTCCGCCGCGGACGGCGCGGCCTCGGCGATTCGTGATGTGATGTTCACGCGGGTGCGCCCGGCGGCCCCAGCGGCTCCCGCGACAGACCTACGTGATCGCCGGCGTCAGCAGGAATCACCGTGACCGTGCCCGCGCGGAGCAAAGCGCGTCGCCGGATCGTGATGTGATGTTCACGCGCGAGATCCGCCCCGGAGGCGCACCCAGTTGTCGCTACGCGACAGGCTCGACCTCGGCCGCGGCCGATGATCTCCGCCAGCACTTCTCGAATGTCAGAGTACGCGCAGTTCAGCCCCGCTGGTCAGCGTCCACGCTTCTTGTAGACATGATCATGAGGACCCATCTGCACGAACTTCACCGTTTCGTCGGCGCAGCTCGAACAATCGTGGCAACGGACGATCTCGTCGTCTCCTCTTCGTCGGCAGGCCAGACAGTAGAGGTAGATGATGAGGAAGCTCTTCTTCAGCGGGGCGCTGTAGTAGCCGCGGAGGTCGCCCTTCAGGGGCTCCCCTGCTCCGACGGGACTCTCGAGGATCATGTCCACCTTCTTCTGGACCGCGCTCTTGAGAGCGGCGTGCTTCTGCAGCGCAGCGACGAAGTCGTCACTGAACAGGGCGATCATCAGAAAACCTCGTCGTAGGGCGACCACCTCGTTTCACCGGACTGGATCTTCGTCATGGTCTGCAAAAGGCTATCTCTGAACCCGGGATCCTCAAGGATGACCTGCATGGGATCGACGTCATGGACCCGCTTCAGATGCAGGACGAACTGCGTGAAGACCTCCGAGACCGTGGTGCGCTGCAGTGACGCGTAGGTCTTGGCGTAGTCGATGAGGTCCTGATCCATCGTGATGTTGATCTTGCTCTTGTGCATCGTGGTCGATACCTCCCCATAGCATGCGCCTAGTATGCGCCCTCTGTGCGCCCTTATCAAGGGTAATCGAGGCGATCGCCGCGGCCTCAAACGACTGAGGTCCGCCGCGGGCGACGCCGGCCTCGGCGATCCGTGATGTGGTGTTCGCGCGGGCGATCCCGGCGCGCGCGGGCGACCCCGGCGATCCCGGCGCGCGGGCGATCCCGGCGACCCCGGCGTCTCCGGCGGCTCCGGCGGCGCCGGCGGCTCCGGCAGGGGGTAGTGCGAAAAGGGAAGACAAGGATCGGCCGGAATTCCTTATCTTCCCCCATCGCGCAGGGCCTCCGCAGGCTCGCTTGCTGAGGGGGAAGATAAGGATCCGCCAACTCTTCTTATCTTCCCTCACAGTACTACCCCGCCGCGGCGGCTCCCACAGCCGCGGCGGCCGCGGCGCGCAAAGTCCACGGGCGCGACGTGGATCCGGGCGGCTCCACGGGCTGAGAAGGTACGCTCATCTTTCGCGGCCGCCGGCCGCGGAACTTCTCCGGTCGCCGCGGCCACACGCGGGTGCTCGCCTGCGGCGCACTCGCCGAGGGCGCGCACTTCAGCGAGCGCTCAGACATCGACCTCGCCGTCCTCTTTCCAGTCTGCCGTGCAGGCTGCGCGAAGCGTCGCCCAGTCATCCGCGTTCACCCGGGCAAAGATGATGATCCTGGATCTCGAATCGAAGCGAAAGAACAAGCGGAAACGCCGACCTATCCTGGCGCGACGCCAATGGCGGAGCTCCGCTCCCATCGTGTCGCCTTGGCGGTACTCCTCGCGGTCGGGACCGCTCGGCGCCGTTTCCAGCAGCAGTCGTGCGAGCGCATTGAACAGTTTGACGTTGGCGTTCGACTCAAACCCTCGAGGGTCTTGCGTCTTGGCCCGTTGAACAGCAACCTCCAGCTTCCGCAGTTGCTCGATCAGGCATTCGTGGAAGAGCAGATGCCACCCATGCCGCTGCATCACAGCGCGACATCACCCTCGATCTCGGAATCGAGGTCCAGCGGTTGTTTGAGGGCGGCCAGCATGGAGCGAGCCAGGTCTTCCGGCAGGCCGGTGACGTGCAGCCCGCTCTGGATGTCCTTCTCCAGGAGGCCGAGGAAGCTCGCGATGGCGGGGTCTTCGTGAGGGACATCCTCCGCGCGGCTGACGATGACCTGGGAGCCACGAAGATCGAACGCGACCTTGCCCCCAACACCGACGCCGAGCGCCTGGCGGATGGGCTTGGGCAATGTGATCTGCCCCTTACTCGTGACGGTGGCGACCGCGTGAACAGGTGGCATGGCAGGCTCCCTGGTGGATGAATCAATGGTAAGGAGGATTCCTTACCATGTCAAGTGCCCTGGCTGGAGGGCGGCGCGCCCCATCTTGCGGATCTGCCCCCGCGTGAACGCCGAAACGGCGACGACTCGATCGACGCCTCGATCGCGCGGACAACAGCCTGGAGCGATTCGAGATCACGCGCCGTCATCTCCACGGCATGCGGGAGGTCTTCGCGTGCCGGCGCGGCGTTTCGGGTGAGGACGCGGGGCGGGTGCAGCGCGGTGTTCTACATCGTCACGTCAAGCGATCCAGCCAGTAGCCAGGCGCCCGCCGTCTCCTTCTCCTCTTCCATGTAGATCGATGAAAAGGGGAAGCCGTTCACTCTTACCTGCCGAGTCCCTGCCTCAAACGGTGACCCTGACTCTGGATGCATCCTGATCCGCGTGAAACCGACGCCCCAATCCCCGTTTGGCAACCTCGTAGTACTTCACTTCGTGCAGCAGCTCCGCCCTCGCTGCTGAATCGAGTCGAAGAACCTTCACGGTGCGAGATGCCTGGCCTCCCTGAGAACGTCGTCGGCATCAAGAAGGGTTGCGTCACCCCGCTTGTGTGCATCTACCCGGCGACGAATCTCCGATCTCCATGCTTCTTCGGTGTCGTCGTCTTGAAAGGTGTGAAGAGAGTCGAGCAGCAAGTCGACAAGTCGCGACCTGTCCTCTGGACTGAGGCTTCGCCCCCTCTCCGCCAGCTCGGCGACCAGGTCGCTCATGGCGCTCACTGATCCTTTGATCAGTGCAGTCCGCACAAGGCGGACCGCTCGGGGTGGATGGCTTTCGCCGCGTATGGTTGAGCGATCGGTCAGGCCGATCGGGATGAGTGCGTCTGTTCGAGTGCGATTCGGGCCAGGACCCGAAGCGCCTGATTGACTGAGGCTGAGTCATGGAAGAACTCGGCAACATCGGGGTCGAGCAGAACCACGTTGGTGGCAGCCTGGTAGGACGCGTGGTGCTTGCCGCGCGTACCCGCCGAGAAATCGTACTCGGGCTGGAGTTCGTCGTTGGTGTCGTTACCCTGTTGATTCATATTGACGCCTTTCGCGTGGCGTTGCGAGACGTGCGCTGATGATGCGGATGCGGTTTTCGCGTTCGGTGTATGAAACGAGAAGAACGTGCATGGCCAGTGACTTGCCAACGCTGAGGAATCTGGATTCTTCATGTGAGTGAACTGGGTCGGCGATGGTGAGCTCGAGCGGATCTGCGAAGATGGTGGTGGCCTCAGCAAATTCAACCCCATGCTTATCGAGGTTAAGTGCGGCCTTTTCTGGATCCCACTCAAATTCCATGGTCGAAGTATAGCTCCGTGGGAGGAAGGGTGGCTGCGAAACGTGGAGCGGCTCGCAACCGCTATCCAGTCTGAACAACTCCACAAACGCAGCGATCCCTGTCTCGATACTCACGGTGGCAGTCCACAGAGCAAACCCAGCCATTGTCACTCTGACGCCAGCCCCCAACCCCTTGGCGGCTCCGCCATCCCGACAATAGGCAAACCGCATCTATCGCAGGTCTACGCGTCGAGTGACGGTGGCGACCGCGTGAACAGATGACATGGCAGGCTCCCCGGTGGATGGATCGATGGGATGTCCACAATCTGGCGGCCCAGCCGCCGCCGGCCCTACCTATGCGTCTCGACCAGGCGTCCGTTGATGTACCTGTGCAGGATGCTGGAGATGAGCGTCTGGTAGCGCAACCCCTCCTGCGCGGCGGTCTTCTGCAGGCGCACGAGATCGCGCTCACTCATCCTGATGTTCACGCGCTTGTCCTTGCGCAGGGTGGCGCGGGCCGTCTCGCGGTAGCGCGCCGACTCCTGCGGGAAGTCTGGGATGCGCCGCCACTCCCCGCGCTCGACGGAACCGAGCAGGCTCTCCTCTTCAGGCGTGAGCTTCATTCCGCGTCACCTCCCAGGTACTGCTTCGTCATCTTGCGGCTGGGCACGATCGTCTTGAGAAAGATGACCTCATCGTCTTCGACGAAAGGCACGAGGCAGACATACTCCTCCACCTTGACGTTGAAGATCCGTTGGCCTGCATAGCGGCGCTGATTCGGGTGCTCGATGGTATCGAGCAATCCGCCGTGCGCCACGTGGAAGACGATACTCGTGAGGTGTGCGCTTTGGCAACGGCGGCCCGGCGCTCACGTCCGCGCCTCACCACCCGCCCCTGGAATGGAGCGCGACGTACAGGCGATCGACCCTGGCGGGGCAGCCCGCGCAGCGCCTCGTGTACACTCGCGCCATGCTCGCCTTTCTCGACTACGACGGCACCCTGACGACCCACGAGTGCAACGAGATCGTCTTGCAGCGCTTCGTGGGTGACGCCTGGCGGCCCCTCGAGGACGAGGCCAAGGCCGACCGCATGAGCCACGCCGAGGTCTTCGACCGGCAGATCGGGCTGATTCGGGCGCCGCGGGCGGAGCTGCTCGGCGCCCTCGTCGACGAGGCCGAACCGACGCCCGGCCTGGCGGCGTTTCTCGCCGAGCTCGAGGGGCGCGGAGGACGGCCCGTCATCGTGAGCGCCGGCCTGCGCGAGGCGATCGAGGCAGTCTGGAGCCGCGAGATGCTGCCGCCCGTCGAGCTGCACGCCAGTGAGCTCGTGGGCGGCGGCCCCCAGGGCGGGCCGCCCTACCACCTAGTCTTCAGCAGCGTGCTCGGCGACTGCCCGCGCTGCGGGCCGCGCGCCTGCAAGGGGGCGGCCCTGCGTGCCCTGCGCCGCCCCGGCGAGCTCGTGCTCGCCTTCGGCGACGGCGCCAGCGACCTCTGCCCCGCGCGCGAAGCCGACCTCACGTTCGCGCGCAGCCACCTCGCCGAGCGCTGCGCCGCCGAGGGCCTCGAGTGGCGGCCGCTGGCCGACTTCACGACCGTGTGGTCCGAGGTCGACGCCTGGACGGCGCGGCGCTGAGGGGCGACGCGCCGTCCAGGCGTCGAC
>Ga0194058_10001159_pt1 | contig 13206 bp, 6 predicted proteins | sample SepL4417m_MetaG_FD_155490 | JGI IMG/M metagenome (GOLD analysis project Ga0194058, IMG submission 155490) | Anoxic zone freshwater microbial communities from boreal shield lake in IISD Experimental Lakes Area, Ontario, Canada - Sep2016-L442-17m | ecosystem: Environmental > Aquatic > Freshwater >... | reverse complement strand
TGTCCACGGCGATCGTGGTGGGCCCAGCGGTGGTGCAGTGGATCGATGGCCGGCTGCGCGGCGACCCCGCCGCCGATGACTGCCCGCTGCCCTCGCCCGTGGCCCCGATCAACGGCTGACCGGGGGGCTGGGTGGGGGTCGGTGCACCAACGTGCACAGACCCCCACCGCACATGGGCTTACTCCAACGGCTGGTTGATGCGCGCGTTCGACGGATTGATGATGAGCACCACGATAAGCGCGATAAGCGGCACGAAGACTGCGAACAGTCCAAACCCGAGAGCGCTCCGGCCCTTGGCACGGGCAATGTTCATCGTGACCATGATCAGGACGATGTAGACGATGACGCCGATGATCCAAAGCAGGACGCCCATAGGGACCCCTTCGTCGATTAATTGACGTGCGGCAGCCTACGGGGGACCCCGGACTCCCCCGCAATGCGCTGCTACGGTGGCGTGACCGATCGCCCGCCGTGGGAGAGCCAGCCCAGAGCTGGCGCCGAAGGAGCAACCGCCCCGGAATCTCTCAGGCACCAGGACCGTGGTGGGCGCGGTAACGCTGGAGAGAGGGTGCTCGACACCCCGCCGATGGGGAAAGCCCGCACTGCGGGTGCATCTCTCAGGCACACGGACAGCGGGGGCGCCGATTCGCACACTGCGCGAGGGAGTCGCCACGCATGCCAGAGCACCAGAGCCTTACCGAACTCGAGGGCACCGACGAGTTCATCGCCCGCCACATCGGCCCCATGCCGACCGAGCAGGACGTGATGCTGGAGGCCATCGGGGCCGCGTCGCTCGACGCCCTCATCAGGGAGACCGTGCCGGCATCTATCCTGCTTGACGCCCCGCTCGATCTGCCGGGCGCGGTCACCGAGCGTGCGGCGCTCGCACGCCTGCGCGAAGTGGCAGCAGAGAACGTGGTGATGACGTCGCTCATCGGGCAGGGCTACAGCGACACCATCACCCCGGCGGTCATCCAGCGCAACGTGCTCGAGAACCCCGCCTGGTACACGTCGTACACGCCGTACCAGCCGGAGATCTCGCAGGGGCGCCTGGAGGCACTGCTCAACTACCAGACACTGGTGGCCGACCTCACCGGGCTGCCGCTGGCAAACGCGTCGCTGCTCGACGAGGCCACCGCGGCGGCCGAGGCCATGACCATGGCCCGCCGCGCCACCAAGTCGGATTCCTCCGTCTTCTTCGTCGATAACGACTGCCACCCGCAGACCATCGCGGTGGTGCAGGCCCGCGCCGTGGCCATCGGCATCGACGTGGTGGTGGGTACGCCCGATTCCGACCTGCCCGCAACGCTGTTCGGCGCCCTGCTCGCCGTGCCCGGCTCATCGGGTGTGCTGCGCGACGTGACCGATGTGGTTGACCGCGTGCACAGCGCCGGCGGCCTCGCAGTGGTGGTTGCCGACCCGCTCGCCATGGTGGTGGTGAAGAGCCCCGCCGCCATGGGTGCCGACATCGCAGTGGGCTCGATGCAGCGCTACGGCGTGCCCATGATGTTCGGTGGTCCGCATGCCGGGTTCATGGCCACCAAGGACGAGTTCGCCCGGTCACTGCCCGGCCGCCTGGTGGGTGTGTCGCTCGATGCCGCCGGACGCCCCGCGCTTCGCCTGGCGCTGCAGACCCGCGAGCAGCACATCCGCCGCGAGAAGGCCACGAGCAACGTGTGCACCGCGCAGGCCCTCTTGGCCATCATCGCGGCCATGTACGCGTCGTGGCACGGCGCCGAGGGCCTCCGCCGCATTGCGCTCCGCACCAACCGCCTCACCTCCATCCTCGTGGCCGGGCTTCGCGCGGGGGGCATCGACGTGCCCGCCGACACGTGGTTCGACACCGTGGTGGTCACCGTTCCCGGACGGGCGGAGGCCATTCACGAGGCGACGCGCGCCGAGGGCATAAACCTGCGTCAGGTCGACGCCGATCACGTGGGCATCTCGCTCGACGAGACCACCACGCGCGACGTGGTGGAGGCCGTGTGGCGCGCCTTCGGCGTGACGGCCTCGGTGGAGGCGCTGGACGGGTCGGCACCCGAGGGCATTCCCGCCGCGCTCCGCCGCGAGGACGCCATCCTCAACCACCCCGTCTTCCAGCAGTACCGCGAAGAGCACGACATGATGCGATACCTGCGCCGTCTGGCCGACAAGGACCTGGCACTCGACCGCACGATGATCCCGCTGGGTTCGTGCACCATGAAGTTGAACGCCGCCACCGAGATGGTGCCGGTCACATGGCCGGAGTTCGCAGGGATCCACCCATTCGCCCCCGCCGACCAGACCCGTGGCTACACCCGCATGGTCGGCGACCTCGAGCGCGCACTGTGCGAGATCACCGGCTACGACGCCATCTCGCTTCAGCCCAACGCCGGGTCGCAGGGTGAGCTCGCCGGGCTGCTGGCCATCCGCGCGTACCACCTGGCTAACGGCGACACCGGACGCACCGTGTGTCTCATCCCGTCATCAGCGCATGGCACCAACGCCGCCAGCGCGGTGATGGCCGGCATGTCGGTGGTGGTCGTGGCCTGCGACGCCGACGGCAATGTCGACCTCGACGACCTGCGCGCCAAGGCCGATGCCGCGGGCGACGCACTCGCCGCAACCATGATCACCTACCCCTCCACGCACGGCGTGTTTGAGGAGGGCGTCGGCGAGCTGTGCGAGATCGTGCACGCACACGGTGGCCAGGTGTACGTGGACGGCGCCAACCTCAATGCGCTTGTGGGGCTTGCCAAGCCGGGCAAGTTCGGTGCCGATGTGTCGCACCTCAACCTGCACAAGACCTTCTGCATCCCGCATGGCGGCGGGGGCCCGGGCGTGGGCCCGGTGGCGGTGGGTGCGCACCTGGCGCCATATCTGCCCAACCACCCCATGCGTGCCGACGCCGGACCCGCAACGGGCGTGGGCGCCATCTCCGCCGCGCCGTGGGGATCCGCGGGCATCCTGCCTATCCCGTGGCTGTACATCACCATGATGGGTGGCGAGGGCCTGCGCCGGGCAACCGAGGTGGCGATCCTCAGCGCCAACTACGTGGCCACCCGCCTCTCTCCCCACTACCCCGTGCTGCACACCGGCGCAAACGGACGCGTGGCGCATGAGTGCATTCTCGATCTGCGCCCCATCAAGGATGCCTCGGGCGTGACCGTGGACGATGTGGCGAAGCGACTGATGGACCACGGCTTTCACGCCCCCACCATGTCGTTTCCGGTGGCGGGCACGCTGATGGTGGAGCCCACCGAGAGCGAGTCGCTGGCTGAACTCGACCGATTCATCGACGCCATGATCAGCATCCGTGAGGAGATCGCCCGGGTCGAAGCCGGCGAATGGGATGTCGATGACAACCCCCTGCGCCACTCCCCGCACACGGCCGAGGATGTCGCCACCGACGAGTGGCACCGCCCGTACCCACGACAGTTGGGGGGCTTCCCCGCCGCGGGTATCGCCGGGGCCAAGTACTGGCCGCCGGTGGGCCGTATCGACTCAGTACATGGCGACCGCAACCTCGTGTGCACGTGCCTTCCTGTCGAGGCCTACGCCAGTTGATAACGCCGGGGGGCGCCACCGTGGCGCAGCCCGATAGTTTCCGCCGCATCCCCACTCTCCCGGAGGCCCGCATGCGCGCCCGTTTTCTCGCAGTACCCGTCATCGCAGTCGCCGCCCTCGCGGGAGGCGCCATGGTCGCGTCCGCCGCGCCGGCCGGTGTGCCCTCAACGGTGCTGGTGCTCACCATGGAGCCCAACGCCCCGTTCGCCCTCCGTCAGGGAGGCAAGCTCACGGGCCTCGACGTGCAGATGGCCAATGCCATCGCCGACGCCGTGGGTATCAAGAATCTGGAGTGGCGCCCCACGCTGTTCGACCAGATCATCGGGAAGGTCGCCAGTGGCGCAGCCCCCATGGCCGCGTCATCCATCACCATCACACCCGCCCGTGCAAAGCAGTTGATATTCAGCAAGCCCTACCTGCAGGCAAACCTCGCAGTGGTCACGCAGGAGGGCAGCGGCGTGGCGCAGGGGGGGAAGCTCACCAACCTCAGGGTGGGCGCGCTCAAGGGCAGCACGTCCACCACGTACCTCGCGGCGCTGCCGGACGTGACCGACATCGCGTTTCCCACCCAGCAGGCCTCGTACAAGGCGCTCCTTCGTGGCCAGATCGATGCGGTGGTTGGCGACTACGCGCAGTCGTCCTGGTACGTGCAGCACAATGCCAGCGCATTCAGCCTGGCGGCCACCCTGCCGGGCACGGGCCAACTCGCCTACGCCTTCACCAAAACGCAGACGGCGCTGCGCGATGCGTTCAACTCGGGGCTGGCCATCATCAAGCGCAACGGCACCTACACGCGCCTCGTCAAGAAGTGGCTCCCCTAGGCATCAGCTGACCCGGCGGGTCAGCGCCCAGTGAGTGCTGCGAGGGTCGTGCCCACGACCCTCGCATAGGCCGGGGCGCCCGCAGGCAGCAGCGCCCCAGCCGCAGTGGCCAGGTCCGGATGCCCGGATGCCACCCCACCCCAATCGGCAATGGCCGTGTGTGCGCGTGCGGCCACAACGGGCATGGCCGCCGCAAGAACGCGTGCCCGCGCAGCAGCCGGGACAGGCAGCACGAACACCAGACGCGCACCGGCCGGAACAGCGCGCGCCAGCCGGGCCAGCCCCGCGGCAGTGGTCACCTGATCGGTGCCGATCGACACGACGACCTGCGGCACCGCCGTGCTCGCCGCGATGACCCACGCAGCAGCCGCCATTCCCAGACCATCTGCTGACTCTTCGGTCCAGCCCGGCCCGAGCAGGCCGGCTACACGTGTCGCTGCCGGGGCCACCGATGAGTCACCCACCAGCAGCCCGGGGGCACTGGTGACCGGGGATGCCACTGCAGGGGTCGGCCCGGGCGCGAGCGCAACGGTGGCCACGAGGGCAAGGGCGGCGGCAGACCCGGTGATCGCGACGATGGAACGTGCTCCACGGCCAGCAGGCAGGAACACCCGAAAGCCCCGGCGGCGGATGGGCATCTCGATATAGCGATACGACAGGGCGGCGACCGCGACGATCACACCCACCTGCAGCGCGGCCAACCACCAGCCGGACACCCCGAACCCATGATCCGGTGACAGCAGCACAATGACGGGCAGGTGCCACAGGTAGATGCCGTAACTGCGCGCACCGATCCACACGAGGGGCGCGAGCGCGAACAGCCGACCAGTGGCGGTGGACGGGTTCGCCGTTGCCATAAGCAGCGCACCTGAGATGAGGGCCACGATGAGGAACCCTCCCCGGTACAGCGCGCCGCCACTCTGCGACAGGCCCATGCCCACACCCACGACCGCCACGAGCGCAGCAGATCCGGCCACCTCCAGAGCAAGCCACTTGACCCGGCGAGGGCGCCACGCCACCACGCGAGCGGGGGGCAGCGCCACCGCGAGGGCAATACCCACAAGCAGGGCCACCGCCCGGGTATCGGTGCCGTAGTAGATGCGGGTCACATCCCCACCTGAGTTGAACAGCGCCCAGGCCAGTACGCACGACCCGGCTGCGCCCAGCACCACCCCGCCCAGGAGGGCCCCGCGACGAATGCCCACCAGCACGATGGCCCCGGCCAGTACCAATGGCCACACCAGATAGAACTGCTCCTCGAGCGCCAGCGACCACATGTGCTCAAGCACGCCCGATCGCCCGAGCGGATCGGCGGGGTCGAAGTGCACGGCCGCCTCGTACCAGTTGGCCGCGTACCCGAGGCTCGCCGCAAACATGCTGCGTGTACGACGCACCAGCGACCAATCCACCAGGGCCATCCATACAACGATGCCTGCCAGCATCACCACCAGCGCAGGCACCAACCGGCGGATGCGGCGCATCCAGAATGCACCGAGACGGATGCGACCGGTGCCGTCGGCTTCGGCCACAAGTAGCGCGGTGATCAGGTAGCCGCTGATCACCAGGAAGAGGTCAACGCCCAGATAGCCACCATCAAGCCCCACGGCGGGCAGGTGGAACATCACCACCCCGGCAACTGCCAGCGCGCGCAGGCCATCGATTCCCGGCATACGGGGGATCCCCGCCGTGCGTGTGGTGGGGGGGCCGGACATGCCCATGAGGGTAGCCACACCGGACCCAAAGGCGGGGCTACCGCAGGGGTGGCCGGTAAACTGACGGCGTCTCGTTTTCTTCCCCGGAGATCCCCGTGTCCCGCCTTCGCCGCCTCCTCGTGGCCATCCTTGCGCTTACCGCGCTCACAGCGCTTCCTGCAGTAGGGGCGGCGGTTATCAGCGACTCCGTCGGAGTTTCTCCGCCAAGCGTCCTCAGCGATCTATTGAGCAGCTCTACCGGGATCAATGGCCTCAATAACGCCAACATGTTCGCCGGGCAGGTAACCGTGCTCACCACACCCCCGAACATCAATCCGTCCTTTACGTCGGCCACGGTGACCAACCGAATGTCCATCCTGTACGCCACCGACCCGTCGGTGCGCGACATCCTCGGCGACTCGTCACAGATGCCGGGCCTGCCCTGGCTGTTCCGCCAGGAGCCCTCCAACTCCGGACCCGGTGCCCAGTTGGGTGTTGACAATTCCCAGCGCATGACGAAGTTGAATGGGGCGACTCTGGCCAAGATGCCGGCCACCAGGATGATCTTCGCCCTCGCGAAGGGAGTGGACAGAACCTGCGTCACGCCCGCCGGAATCAACACGTGCCCTGCCCATCTCCTGGCCGTTGACGAAATCGGTGCTGCGTTCGGTCGAGACGACGCGAACTCAGGGAGGCCACCTGGTGCGGATCTCGCAGTTGCCATGGACATTCTGGCCAAAACCCCATCGCCCTGGGGCGGGAGCTATGCCAGCCGCATCCACTTCTATCTGGCTCCCGGTGTCTCCACCGCCATCGCGTCCGGACGGGGCCCGGCGCATAACCGCGGTGCCGACGGTGGTGTGCTCTGGCCCGACTATTCGTCCGTGATCGGTGCACTTTCCCGGGCGGGGGGCGTCTGGCTTGAGATGTACCACTACCCTCAGCGCGGCTCGGCACGAACGCCCTTCACGAGCACCGAATGGAGGACTGTGCCCACGGCCGTCGCCGCATTCATGGCCGAACGGCTGACGGCGCAGCGTATGCGCGGCACCGACCCGCTGCAGTCGCTGCACTTCGTGATGACAGAGACCGCCGGCAGTGATCTTGTGAGCAGTGGCCAGTGCCTTGCGGAGCGCATAGCTAGTGGTTCGAAGGAGCACGCAAATCGGGTCGGCGCATCAGCGACATCATTGACTTTTCCGGCGTGTGGACCACCCGTGAATGTCTGCATATCGTCACGTGCATCCAACGAGCGCCATTCAGAGATGTTGATAATTGGAGGACTCGGGAGCTTCCCGACGATGACACCCGCCATGAATGCGATCATCAATAACGCTGACAATCAGATCTTTCCTGTGGACTCCGGCGTTCAGGAGTTCCCTGTTCAGCAGGCCAGTCCATCGGGAATGGCCTGCCAGTGGCAGCGCGCGCAGACCGGTGACGTCAACCTGCGCATCCTGATGAATGGCCCCGCCGCATTCCGCGCCACCGGTACCGAGGCCATTGTCTTCGGACAGTTGTTCCGCCAGTTCTTCATCGTCGCCTAGCGGCGCCACACGAAATACCCCCCGCCCCGCGCTGACGGCGGGGGGTGTCCCTGCAGCACCGCTGGCCTGCGTTGCCCGTGGGAGTTCCGGTACCTTCAGATACGTGAAGTCAACCCGGCAATTCGTCGCGGGTATTGCGTTGGCGGCGCTGGCGCTTGCCCCCACGGGGCTCGCAACCACGGCACAGGTACAGGACTGGGGCCTCGCCACAGATCCATTTGCCACCAATGGACGGTTGGTGAATGTGCTCACCGCGCCCGGGCAGGCCCCGTCGCTGGTGCGCATACCGGTGAACCGTCGGATCGCAATCCTCTACGACACCGACGAAGGCGTGGCGGCCACGCTCGGCCCGTCGGTCACCATGAGGTTTCTCCCCTGGATCTTTCGTCAGGAGCCGTCGTCGTCGGAGGGCCGTGCGGCACTCGCCGACAACTCAACGCAGCGCATCACCAAGGTGAACGCCGACGACCTGGCGCGTGAGCCGAGCGCCACGGCCATGGCCGACACCCTGCGGGCCGCGGTTGACCAGAAGTGCACCACGCCCGCCGGCTTCAACACCTGCGGAGCACACATGGCGAGCCTGGATGAGCTCACACAGACCTACGCACAGCCGCCGTGGAGCACGCGGCCCGACCCAGCCAATCCCGGCGTGCGGCTGGCCGCGGCCATGCGCATGCTGCAGGGCATTCCATCGCCCTGGGGTGGGTCGTATGCCAGCCGCATCCACATCTACGTCGCACCCGGAATGTCCACATCCATCGCCGCTGGCCGTGGGCCATTCCGTACCCAGGGACGCGATGGCAAGAACCACTTCCGAAACTACAGCTGGGCCATGCAGGCCCTCAGTCGCGGCGCTGATACCTGGCTTGAGATGTATCACTTCAGAAATACCGCCACGAAGACCGCATTCACCCCACGGGAGTGGCGGGATGTGCCGACTGCGATGGCCACCTTCATGCGCGAGCGCAGCCCCAAGACCAACCCCCTCAACAAGTTGCACTTCATGGTGGCGGGGGTGGGCCCCACCGAAGGCTGCGCGGTGCTGCTACCGGGGGTGGATACCAACATCACGCGCACGGCCCGCGCGGCGATCACGGTCATCCCCACGCCGGAACCGGTCGTGGTGATCCCCGATTCGGGCTCACCGATGTCATGCCTGTGGAAGCGCATGCAGGCGGGTCCGGTGAACCAGCGCATCACCGCCAACGGAGTGGGCACCCACCGCGTGAGCGGAGACGTCGCCACCGAGTTCGGCGACCTGTGGCGTCAGTTCTACGTAATGCCCTGAGGGCACCGACGCCCGTCAGGGACCAACGAACATGTTGGCGAGGCCCGGGTCATCGATGACGAATGCATCATTCGCCCAACTCGCCTTACGGCTCCCCGACCCACTGCGCGCGAAACTGGAACGGAGCGAGCCCAGCGAATCCAGCTGTACTTCCTCAAACCCCGAGAAATCAAGGTTGGCAAGCCGCTCGTCGTGAACGGCCTTCGTGATGACATTCTTGTCCAGGCCCAGTTGGTTCAGGTTGTCGACGTTATGCACCACGAACTGGTCGATGTCGTCAGCCTTGTTCACGATATTGAGGCCGGCGCCACTGATGAGGTCGTCAGTGGCCGAGAGGCCGGACAGGGCCTCGTCCATCGCATCGTCCACCATCTTCGAGAGCCCCCCTGCCGGACGGGTTGCATGCGCCGCGAGTGCGCCGGCGCCCACTTCGGCGCCCGCGCCCGCCGCAGCCGCAATTCCCACATCTCCCCAACTCCACTCGTTGTGCTCCTCGATCTCCCCGTCAATCAATGCGTCCACACCGATGGCCGATCCCTGCGCCGCCGCCTCACCTGTGGCCCCGGCAAACGCCCCCGCGACAATGTTCTGGAAGATGACCTTCGCGCAGACCGCGCCCGTGCCAGCCGTCTTGGCCATGATGACGCCGGCCACGACCGTTGCCACCGCCACCTTGATGACGATGGAGGCCCACTCCGGCAGCGCGCCGCTGGAGTCAGTCGCATTGATCGGGTCGGGGACGTATGCGTAGGGCGTTGCCGCACCGCCCGGCACCGGGTCTGGCTGCAGGAACGACGCAAGTGCGGGGACGTATGTGCGGGTTCCCATCTGCACGGCGGCGACTGACAGCGGGGCTGTCACGAGCCCACCTGCCCCGGCCCAGCCGAGGTCGGGTCGTGCGGGGTCGAGCGAAGGCTGGCTGGCCGTGCCCAGGCGATTGCCGTCAGGATCGAAGATGGCCGTCGTTGCGGGCGCAGCGCTGTCCTGGGCCTGCCAGGCGATATTCCCCCTGCCATCGGCATACCTCCATGTGCTCGGGCCAGTGATCGGCCGCTGCACCGTGACACCCCCCGGGAGCGGAACAATGCGCGAGTCGACCGATCCGTCACCACGGAGCAACAGCCCCTGAGCGGAGTAGTGAACCGTGCCACCTGCCCCGCCGGGTCCGGAGATGGTCTGGCCGATGACTCCCGATGCATCGAGAATGTTGCTGACCGTCACCCCGGAGGTGGTGTCCGATGTGGAGAGCACCTGACTGCCGTTGCCGTAGGTGAACTGCAGCGGGCCCACAACTGTCGCCCGCCCCCGGGCGTCGTATTCGAAGTCCCCCGGGAAACGCGGATCAGTGGTTGACGTCATGCGGCCCGTCACATCGTCATAGGCGAATATGGCATCCCGGCCCGGCGACGTCACACGGGTCCGCCGTGACTGCTCGTCGAAGCTGTACGCGAATACCCCGGCCGTGACGCCGTCCGGCATCAGCGAACCCGACAATGTGGCACCGGTCAGACGGCTGTCGCGGTCGTATCGGTACTGCCATGACGCCTGGGCTCCGGGGGCGGAGAGCACGCGATCGAGCGCGCGACCCGACGGGGCGGTACGGAAGGTCTCGCGCATTGTCGTCGCACCCACCGTGAACAGCCGCTCAGTCGCATCAAGATTGGTGCCAATCGACTTCCTGAAGTGGGCGCCATTCGCATAGGCGGCACCGACGAGATCGCCGGTTGATGCGGCGTACTCCACGGTCGCCAGCAACGTGCCGTCCACCGTGACCGTCTTGATCTGCGAGTCGTCAGTGAACGTGACACGGGTGTCGGTTGCCTCGCCCCGCGATGTGATGGACCGCTTGTACACCGCGCGGTCAAGCGCATCGTACGAGGTCACCGTGGTGGTCCCCCAGGCATCGGTCACCGACACCAGCCGACCAAGCAGATCAATGATTGCCGTGCTGGATCGGGTGACGTCGCCCGTCGTATTCGTGGTGGTGGTCACGAGCGGGTTGCCGCTCACGTTCAGGGCATATGTCTGCACCACGTCATCACTGGTGGTCGCCCCGGGCACAATGCTGCGTGCCACATTTCCGGCGGCGTCATACTCGTTGCAGACGGTGGTAGTGCTGATGCCTCCCACTGACTGCTCCTGCGACACGAGGCGGCCGCTGCCATCGCCAACCACCGTTGTGGAAAATCCGCCGGTGACTGTCGTCGTGCGACCGTTCCCGCCCTGAATCATCTCGCGGTCACCGATCCCGCGGTCGCGACAGGCATCGGGGGCGGCGGCCGTCTCCGTGCCGCCGTAGTAGGCCACCGCACGACTGCGGCCGGGCGCCAGCTGTGCAGCGGTCGCACGGCCGAATGAGCCGGAGCCAGGGTCGAACGGCTCATACGACCGGGTCTGCACATTGCCCGAGGGGCTGACGCTCTCGACGACCTGCTCCGGATTGGCACCATCAAATACGTAAAGGCTCTCGAGCTCGCCGAGGCCAGAGCCGAGATCATCCAGTACGCCGACCCGCGTGGGGGTGGGGTACCCCGGGCGGAGCATCGACGTGGGAACCGGCCCGGTGCCCCCCGGTCCGCGCCACGTAATATCGATGCCAGCGGTACCGGACTCCGGAGCCGTCACGTCCACGCGAATCGGTACCGGATGCGCTGCGGTGAGATTGAGAGTGCACGTCGGGCGGCATGACGCGTCGCCCACCACGAGATGCGCACCGTTCCCGGTACGGAAGGTGTATGCGCCAGTTGCCGGTGGGGAGAGAAAGCCCTGAAGTCGACCGGTCCACCCAGAGGTTCCGGTTGGAGAAGACGGCCAGAGGAAGTGCAGGGTCTGGGGTACGGCCGCTCCGGCAAGAGGGCCGGTGGAGTGCGCAGTGGGCGTCCCGGAGAAACCCCGGTTGCTCCAGTACGTGGCTTGAAGGCCCTTCATCGGCTCGGTGATCGGGCCCGTGACCGACGTGGAGCGGGATCCACCGCGTGAGTGCGACGTCATTGGAGCCGGTGCGCGCGTCTGCTTCGAGATAGCACGGCGCCCCTTCCGCGTGCAGCGCGCGTCAATCGTCGTGGCCGCCTCACGCGCAACGCTTGACTGGACGCTCCCCGGACACACCGGTTGTGTGTCGTACGCATATGTCACCCGCGGCGCCTGCGGGCTGTCGGGCGTCGTCGTAGGTCCCACCACGGACCGCACGTTGCCCAGTGCGTCGTATGCGAAGCGCTTGACCCGGCCGTGAGGGCCGCCAGGCAGCCGCGCCTCGGTCACCAGTTGACGCGCGGCATCCCACGACTGGGTGGTCACCCGACCCGCCGAATCAATGGACTTCGTCTCGAGCATCGTTAATGCACTCGCGACGTGTGTCCATGCCGGCCGCTCCCGACCCGGTATGAGAACCCGCACGGACCCCTCCGCCGGGTAGTCGAAGCGGCGCTCACCCCGTTCGGGAGGCCCTGTGGTTGAACCCGCGATGATCGCTGAGGGCCGCTGGATGCGCGTCACTCGGCCACGGGCGTCATAGGTGAAACTCGTGAGGAGGTGGGGGTCCGATGCGTTACCGGCACCGAAGCCGTTCAGCACCCCGGCCGCGATCGCGCGATTCACCTGCGGCCCGCGAATGGTCGCGAGTCGGCCGACGGAGTCGTACCCCAGATCCGTCTGCCCCAGCAGTTGCGGTGACGCCTGCGCCTGGACAGTCACGCGGGCGATGCGCGGGTGCGCCGCCGATCCCGAATAGGCAACCTCGGCACGCTGGCCATCCCATGCAGCCACCGCGCACAGCATTCCGCTTGGAGGAGCGATGAATCCGCCGCTGTTCGGCACCGCCGGGCACTCGCCGGAACCCGAGTAGGTCAGGACGACAGAGCGATTGGATACAGGGTCGGTGATGGTGGTGAGGCGGCCCGATGGTTCATAGGTGCGGGTGAATCCGGCCTGCGCCGCCGACCACGACGACGTGGCGCGCGCAGTCGGCGTCGCAGCAGTGGGCGCCGGGAAGGTCGTGACGGTGCCCGCCCGATCGGTGACCGACAGTTCTTTCCCGCCATTGCCCTCGGCCAGAGTCACCCAGGTGCCAGCAGGGAATGTGCGCCCGGGTCCAAACCGCGGCACCCACACCCCACTCCCCGCGCTGGTGAACGTCACCGTCCGGCCCTTGGGATCGGAGAGCTCCACCCGGCCGGCCGTAAAGCGATGCAGGCGATTCCAGCCGGCCCCGGTCTCCATGCGCCAGCCGGCGGGAACGCCAGGAGTCGGATCGACCGAAAGGCCGTTGGAGGGCTGGTACGTCAGCGTGACGCCAGCGGTCCCCGGAAGTGCGC
>Ga0194058_10001157_pt1 | contig 13212 bp, 15 predicted proteins | sample SepL4417m_MetaG_FD_155490 | JGI IMG/M metagenome (GOLD analysis project Ga0194058, IMG submission 155490) | Anoxic zone freshwater microbial communities from boreal shield lake in IISD Experimental Lakes Area, Ontario, Canada - Sep2016-L442-17m | ecosystem: Environmental > Aquatic > Freshwater... | reverse complement strand
CCTTCGTCGAAGAAGTAGAGGACGCGCACTCCGCCACGCGTCTTCAGTTCAAAGATGCCATGCCCAAGTGGGCGTGAGAAACGCACGTTGCGCAGTGGGCCGGACGTCGACAGCCGGGCGAACACGCGCTGTAGGCGCGCATGCTCGCGGGGATCGTCACGCTCGAGCTGGTCTGCGAGCTCGAGCACGTCGCAGCGCTCCTCGTCGGGATAGACGGCCAGGACAGTCCAGAGGCCGCGGCTGATCAGATGGAGCTTCATGTTAACTCATCACTTAAGTCCTGACAAGGGCGAGGGGTCATTGCCTTCGACGGTAGCAGCCGTCGGCCCAACACGGAAGGGTGACGAGGGTGGACGTTGCCACGGTCTGTGGCGGCGCGGACAGCCCCTCGACGGAGGTCGCCTTCGTGCGTTCCTTCTACCGTCGCACCTTCGTGGCGAGCGTGGTGCTCTCTGCCGGCCGTCGCCGATCGTCTACCTTGCACCATCGCGTGACCTGAGTAGCATCCGCGAGCTCGAAGCCATGCGCGAACGCCTGGCCTTGCTCGAGGACATCGCTCGCGCCGAAGCGCAGCTGGCCGCAGGCGAGGGCATCCCGCACGAGGAGGCCAGGGCCCGCATCCTCAAGCGCATCGACGCAGGCAGGTAATCTGGACCGACCCTGCCCTGGAGCGCGTCGATGAGACTGCGGTCTCCATCGCCCGGCGGAACGATCCCGCCGCCGCCGACCGCTGGACCCTTGAGCTCTTCGCTGCGGTGGAGCGCCTGGTCGACTTCCCCGAGAGCGGACGAATGGTCCCGGAACTGGCGACGCGAGACGTCCGCGAGCTCATCTTCGGAACGTACCCGCGTGTTCTATCGTGTCGGTGCGGCCGTCGAGGTGCTTTCTGTTCGGCACAGGAGTCGGCTGATTCGCGCGCATGAGGTCTGCGAGGACTGACTGTCGTGCCGCAGGCGGTGGGCCCCGGCGGGTTTCGTGGTAGGCAGCCAAGGAGTTGCGCGCCATGGCCACACAAGGCCATCCGCGGGGTGCTCGTCACCGTTGGCGCCGCCGGTCGCCCTCTGAGCGACCTCGCACGGACGGCAGGATCCTCACCAGGGGAGCGGGGCTTCGGCGTCAACTTGACCGGTGTCACGTGACGCGCTACGGGCGCGCATGATCAGGACGTTCGCGGACAAGCAGACCGAGCAGTTCCACGTGACCGGCAAGTCGCCTCGGCCAGTACTCGGGCTCCGTCAACGACCAGTGGCGGATCTGTTTCCGCCTCGAGGACGGCGACGCCTACGACGTCGAGATCTGCGACTACCAAGAGAGACGAGGCGATCAGCTATGGGCATTCCCAACGACAGGCGGTTTCAGCGCCGCCCCATCCACCCCGGCGAGATCCTGCGTGAGGACTTCATGCCCGACTACGATTTGAGTGTGAGCGGGCTCGCTGGCTCGCCTCCGCACTTGGCGTCTTGCGTCAATCCGTGAACGTGAACGAGCTTCTTCGCGAGCGTCGCGCCGTGAGCTCCGAGATGGCGCTCCGGCTCGCCAGGCTGTTCGGCAACTCGCCGGACTTCTGGCTGAGCCTGCAGCGCTCGGTCGACCTGTGGGACGCGCAGGTTGCGATCGACGATGACATGCGGCGCATCACGCCGCTCCGCGTCGCCTGACAAGCAGATCGACACAGACAGCACGCCGTGTGAAGCGATTTCGCTGTGGCGCGGCCGCGAGACGATGCCCATCGTCTTCGTGCTATCGATGACCGGCGCCATGGCGAGCCTCACCGAGCGGCGCATGACGCTCGCCGTGCACTGCCGCGTGGGAGGGACTTGCTTCCTCTATCCCAAATTGCGGATACTTCTCTCATGACGACGGGTACTCCCAAAGGCGTCATCTGGGTCTCATCGTCGCTTGACGACCTGCAGCGGTTTCCACGGTCCGCTTCGCTGACGTCGTCTACGTGTTGCACGCATTCCAGAAGAAGTCGAAGAAGGGGATCGCGACCCCGAAGCACGAGATGGACGTGGTGCGATCCCGGCTCCGACTCGCTCAGGAGTCACACCGGAAGGAAGGCAAGTGAGCATGAGCGCCGACACACCTCAGTACACCAAGAGTAGCGGCAACGTGTTCGCCGATCTCGGACTCCCCGAGGCCGATGAGTTGTTGGCCAAGGCCGCTCTCGCGAACCAGATCGCCGGCATCGTCGGCCACCGCCATCTGACTCAGACCGAAGCGGCCGGGATTCTCGGCACCGGCCAGCCCAAGGTCTCTGAGCTGCTGGCCGGGAAGCTCGACGGGTTCTCCATGGAGCGCCTGATCCGCTACCTGAACGCGCTTGATCGGGACGTTCAGATAGTCGTGAGCCCCAAGCCCCGCAACCGCGCCACCGCGACTCTCAGCGTAGTCGGCAAGGCGAGGTCGCCGCGCGCCGAAGATGTGGCTTGCACAGGATAGAAAGGGCTTCAAGACGCCAGCCACTTCCATAATGGAATCATCTGGATCATTCCCTGCGGAATCTCAAGAGTCTCTTCACGACTTTCAGTGATGATCGTTCCCTCTTCGATCTTCAGATCTTGCATTGCTTCGGCAAGGGCATCCAGCTCCCGCCGCAGCGCAGGCTCCTCTTCCTCACCGATCATCGATACCTGGATCAGATCTGTGACCTGCATCCCCTTGCGCACCAGAAAGTCCACTTCACCGCGGTTCTTGTAATAGAAGATGTCTCCTTCCTGGCCTGCGAGGCGCCAGTACACAGCATTCTCCGCCAGCCGACCCAGATCTTCAGAAAACCGGTAGGACACGGCATTCCTCAGGCCGTTATCCATGACATAGACCTTCCTGGGATTGCGCAACTGTTCAGTCATCTTGAAAGAATGTTTAGGTACTTCGCTGATCATGTAGGTTTCGGCCATGTAGCCCGTGTAATGCCTTACCACATCCAGCGGGACGGAGAGGACATGCTTCAACCTGGTGTATGACAGAAGGCTTGACACATTGGTCATACAGTAGAGGGCGATGTTTTTGAGCGTGCGCACATCCCGCAACCGGTAGCGCGATACGATATCCCGGTAGAGCAGGTCTTCGAAATACTGCTTCAGGAGCTGTTCTTTTCCGGCGGCGGTATCTCGCAGAACCACCTCCGGGAATCCTCCGAACTGGAGGTATTCCCGCAGCAGATTCCGGATCAGCGGCTCATTCCTCGCCAGGAAGAGCGGATCGAACGGCCCCTCGCATCCTTTGAATGAGAGGAACTCCGCGAAGCTCAGAGGATAGACGGTGAAGGAGAGGTTTCTGCCGGTAAGGAGGGTTGAGTATTCAGCACCGATAAGATCAGCCGCTGAGCCCGTGACAAAGAGCTTCGCCTCCCTGAGATCGGTCTTGACCCTTGCCCAGCGTTCCCATTCGGGCACATGTTGGATCTCATCCAGAAAGACGTAGGGGAAGCGCCGCGGATTGATCCTTTCCCGATAGATCCGGAACAGCCTGTCCAGGATTGCCACACCCTGCTGACCGATGAACAGGGGTTCCTCGAAGTTGATGTAGAGCATGTCCTCAGCCGCGACGCCCCGGCCGCGAAGGACGTTCATCAGTTGCAGCATGAGCGTCGATTTGCCCGATCGCCGCACCCCTTTGATGACGATGATCTCCGGTGCTGCGATATGGGGCAGGATCTGTGAATGGAGCGTTCTCGGATAACCGGCCTCGATGGACGGCTTGTCCCAGAAGTTCCATTTCGCCAATATGTCGAACAGCTTGTTGTCGTCCTGGCTCACGTGACCATCCTGATGGTTGTATGACGCTATATATGACCAGCGTGCTGGTCATGTCAAGCGATCAGTGGGGGACAACCCCATCTCTGGCCGCAGCCATCTCGAGGCAAGCGCGTGGAACCTGCGGCAGTCCCCGTGGACGCCTGAGGGCCGCACGGGGTCAGGCTTTGCGGCCGCCTGGATCAAGCGCCCTGCTCGCCTTCAAGGCACCGAGCAGATGGAGCTCCTCGGTATCGAGGTGCTTGAGCGCCCGCAGGTGCGCGCGGAATCATGCAGCGGCAGGTGGCCGCCGCGAACCCCACGGCGCGCGCGCTCGCCCTACTCGCGCGCGCGCTCGATGCGAAGCTCACCCTGACCGTTAGGCAGGCCTGAGGGTCGACCTCCGCTTCGAGCCGCAAGCCGAGGCAGCGGACTCCAAGAGAGCGCTGAGCGCGTCAGGGATGCGGCCTTGGGAAAGAGGGGTGGGTCTCGCCTACTGGCCGTGTTGACAAGGAGGCACAAATGGGCATGAATGCACTGACTCATCCTGAGTTGCGGCTCAGGGCGCGAAGCCGCCGCAAGGCGGCTTCTGCTTTTGTGCCGGCGGAAGCTCGGTAGATTCCTCGTGCCGGGCTGCCTTGCCTCACAACGACATCAACCTGGTGCGCTATTTCACGGCCAAGGTTGGCGCCACTCAGTCCGATCCGGGTCAACCGCAGAGGCAGGAGGCCTATCTTCAGGCTCTGCGCAGTCTGGGGCCGAGCATCACCCTTGACGAGCACTTTGGCCAGTTCGTCACGCACGAAAAGTATCTTCGCTTCGTCAAGCCTCCCAGCGCCGGCAGCAAGAGGGCCAGAGTGTACGTGAACGAGGAGAAGGGATCGGACGTCAATCTGGCCTCCTACCTGCTGCGGGATGCATTCCAGGACGCCTGCGATGTGGCCGTTGTCATCTCGAACGATTCCGATCTCCTGGTGCCCGTTGGGATGGTGAAGAGGGATCTGCACAAGGTCGTCGGCGTGCTGAGGGTCGACAAGGATCCGCGGCCGTGTGTCTTTGCCGGGATCGCGGACTTCATCAGGCCCTTGCGGGAGGGTCACTTCGCGAACAACCAGTTTCCCGACCCCGTTGTCGACTCCCGCGGAAGGCAGATCAGGAAGCCGCCGGAGTGGGACAGGTAGCCGAAGCGCTCTTGAACGAGCGGAGCTCGAGCAGCGCGATGCCTTGCAGAGCGGCGCCATCGTCACGATCGATGAGATCGCGGCGCGCGTTCGTATCCTGCCTACCTCTCCTCCATCCCCACGTGTGCACCGAGGGTCGAGGTGACTTGACAGCGGCCGTGCAAAACTGCATTCTGAAAGCAGTTCTGCTCACCCGGCGAGAGTGAGGCTCGTCACGAGTCCCGGTAAGTACATCTCGCGCAGCATCGAGCCCGTCCTTGAGGCCGCCGCCTCGCAGTTCCCGGCGGTGGTTCTCAGCGGCCCGCGGCAGTCGGGCAAGACCACGGTGCTCAAGCGCCTCTTCGGTGCGCGCTACGAGTACGTCTCGCTCGAGGCTCTCGACACGCGCGCGCTGGCGGCAGAGGATCCGCGCGCCTTTCTGCGCCTGCACAAGCCGCCGGTGATCTTCGACGAGGTGCAGCAGGCGCCCCACCTGCTGCCCTACATCCAGGAGCTGATCGAAGAGCGGCGCGATCTGAACGGACGGTACATCCTCGGCGGCTCGCAGAACCCGCTGCTCCTGCAGCACGTGAGCGAGTCGCTGGCCGGCCGCGCGGCGATCCTCAAGCTGCTGCCACTTTCTCTGCGCGAGTGGCGCCGCGAGCCGCGGAGGCCGCTGCCGTGGCAAGCCGCGCCCCGTAGCCAGGCCGCCACTCTGGCCGCACAGGCCGCGCCGACCTGCGCTGAGCTCCTCGCGCGCCCCGACGACCTCTGGCGGCTGCTCTTCCGCGGTCTGTACCCGGGCCTCAGCGCCTCGCCGGCCCCCGACTGGCTGCGCTGGCAGCAGAGCTACGTCGAGACCTATCTTGAGCGCGACGTGCGCAGCGTGCGCCAGGTCGGCGACCTCATGGCCTTCCAGTCGTTCCTGCGGCTGCTGGCCGCGCGCAGCGGGCAGATCCTCAACATGACCGGCATCGCCACCGAGCTGGGACTCGCGCTCAACACCGTCAAGGCCTGGATATCGGTGCTGCTGACGTCGTACCAGATCGTCGTCCTGCAGCCCTACCACGCCAACCTGGGCAAGCGCCTCGTCAAGCGCCCCAAGGTGTACTTCACCGACACGGGCACGCTGTGCTACCTGGTCGGTCTGCGCGACCCGCTGCACGCCATGCAGGGTCCCATGGCCGGAGCCATCATGGAGACGGCGGTCGTGGCCGAGCTCACCAAAGCCTATCTTCACTGCGGCGACGAGCCGCGCCTCGCCTTCTGGCGCACGGCGCGCGGCTCCGAGGTCGACATCGTCGTGGAGGACCAGCTGCGCCTGTACCCGATCGAGGTCAAAGCGAGCGCCACGCCGCGCCCCGAGATGGCGCGCGGCATCGCCGAGCTCGCGCGCACGCTCGCCGCCACCAAGGCGGAGGGCCTGCGTCCGTCGCTGCAGCCCGGCTACGTCGTGTATGCCGGCGACCGCGTGGCGCCGCTCGGCGGGGGTGTCACCGGGCTGCCGCTGGGGTCGCTGTAGGCATCGCGCCCGGCGGCCACGCGCGGCGCATGCCCCACCGTCTCGCTCGGTATACTACGCATCCACGGGCGATTAGCTCAGGGGTAGAGCACCTGCCTTACAAGCAGGGAGTCGCTGGTTCAAATCCAGCATCGCCCACCACCGATCCATCCCGAGCCACTCGCGACGTTCGCCATCACGATCGACGAGATCGCGGCGCGTGTGCGTGTCTTGCCCATCTGCGAGCAGCCCGGTAGCCGTCTTGTCGCCCACTGTCGCCCGCCGGGTCTTCGTGGGCGCTCTTCGTTGTCCGCACGGTCGATCGCTTCAGGCTCGGCAACACAAAACGGGACTACTCTCGCGCGGAGACGGCTACAATGGAGTCACGATGGATCGGCAGCCTGAGCCCCCGCAGGTGGTCGCGCCACTCGACGCCGACAGCGCCTCGCTGCGCGAGGAGAACGAGCGGCTCCAGTGGATGCTTTGGCGAGCGGCGCGCTATGCGGCATGGGCGTGGCGCGAGCAGATGCGCATGATTGGAGAGGTCGAGAAGCTCCCGCTGGGGGGCGCGGAGAGGGACGACCCCGAGCTCTGGATCCGCGAATGGGAGGGTGAGTGGGAGCGCCCGTTCGCGGAAGCCGAACACCACGATTCCGGCGCTTGAACGGAGTCGTCCTCGCCGCCCTGCTCCGGATCGGCTGAACGGTGGTGCGGCAGACCGGGCCCATCATGTGCCGAGCCGACCGCGCTGGGGCGATCTGGTCTTCGCCCTCCACGACCGCGACAAGCGCGGCCCGCGGATGCTCACGCGCCGGCGAAGGTGCGCAATACTGAGCCGGACGAGGGCGACGTCTGCTCGCCCGCCAGGTCCCTGCGCCACCTGAACCGCAGGGCGCGACCGGGCGTCACCCGGAGCAGTATCGACAAGCTCGAAAGGGGATCATCATGAGACCGCGCCTGACCGTTGCGTGCGTGACGCTGGCCGCCATAGCGGTGGCCGTGCTTGCCGTCGCCGGATGTGGGAGCTCCGGCAGCGAGCCGGCCACCCTCGTCGGCACCGCCTGGCGCCTCACTGGGTGGACGCTGAGCTCGCTCGACCCCAACGATTTCACGATCACGGCGGAGTTCGCGGAAGGCAAGATCTCCGGCAAGTCCGCGGTCAACAACTACTTCGGCCCGTACACCGAGGGGCCCGGCGACGCATTCTCGGTGGGCGAGCTCGCCGGCGCCATGATGGCCGGCCCGGAGCCCGACATGCGCGCCGAGACGGCGTATCGCACGCTGCTCTCGGAGGCGAAGTCGTACATGCTCAAGGGCGGCGGTCTCACGCTCTTCGACGCGAACGGCAACGAGTCGCTGATCTTCGAGAGCGCGGCGCCCTGATCTGTCGCGGCGCCGGGGGCGGCGCGCCGGGGGCGGCGCGCCCCGACGCCGCGCATCGGGCGCTCCCCGGGCGGGTCCGGCTGCGATAAGCTACGCCTATGACCGAGTCAGACCCCGGCGAGCGCGAGGCCGCGCGCGAGCGGCAGTCCTACGTGAGGCACGAGCTGCGCGCGCCGCTCAGCGTCATGTACCCGGCGCTGTCCCTGCTTCTGGACGGCAGCGCTGGGGATCTCACGCCCAAGCAGCGCGACTACCTCGAGATCATCGAGCGCAACGCGGAACGCCTGGAGCGCCGGCTCGCCGGCGCCACCGAGAGCGGGTGGCTGGACTGCGCCGGCGCGGCCGCGGAGCCCGCCGCGGTGCCGCTCGGCGAGGCGCTCGAAGAGGTCCTCGCCGAGCGGCGGCTCGGCGGGCGGCAGGAGCCGCTCATCCGGGTCGAGCGCGCTCCCGGTCCGCGCGCGGTCGCCTGGGCCGACCGCGAGCAGGTGCGCCAGATTGCCGCCAACCTGCTCGGTAACGCGGCCCAGTACTCCGTCGGCTCGGGCGCTATCCGCATCGTTGTGAGCGCCTCGGAGGACTCACCGACCGTGTGCTTCGCCGTGCATGACGAGGGCCCCGGGATTCCCGCCGACGAGCTCGCCCACGTCTTCGACTTCGGTTTTCGCGGCGCGGCGGCCCGGGAGGCTGCGCCGCCGGGCCTCGGCATCGGCCTCTGGGTGTGCCGCGAGCTGGTGGGTCGCTGCGGCGGGAGCATCGCCATCCGCAGCGAGGTCGGCGCCGGCGCCACGGTCACGGTGACGCTCCCGGCCGCCGGCGCGGGCGGCGCGGGCTGAGCTCGCGCACACGGCCGGCGGGCGGCGCGGCCGGCGCGCGCTGACCGCGCGCGCGCGCCGCGTCCGCCCGCCGGGCTTCGCCGCCGGCGACGCCGGAAGGCGTGGTAAAGTAGGGCATCGTCGGCAGCAGGAGGGCGACCTGGCAAGGAGCACGTCAGCCGAGCGGGCGCCGCGCACGCTCTTCGTCACCAACGACTTCCCCCCACGTATCGGCGGGGCGCAGTCGTACTACTGGGGCGCTATCCGCACCCTCGACCCCTCCGAGGTCACCATCCTCGCGCCGGCGCACGTCGATGCGGCGGCCTTCGACGCCACGCACCCGTACACCGTGGTGCGCGCCTCCACCTCCGTGCTGTGGCCCACGGCCGCCATGTTTCGCACCGTGGCGGGGCTCGCCGCCAAGGTGGGCGCCGAGCTCGTCCAACTCGGCCACCCGCTCCCGGCGGGCTTGCTGGGCCCGCGGATCAAAGACCGCTGCGGGCTTCCCTACATCGTCTTTCTGGGGGGCGCCGAGGTCACGTTGCCCGGCGCCATCCCCGGCGTCAACAACCTCCTGAGGCACGTGCTCGGCAAGGCGGCGATGCTGCTCACCGTCAGCGAGTACACCGCCCGCGCCGCCTCCCAGCAGGTGCATGGATCGGTGCCGGCCGAAGTGCTGCGGCCGCCGCTCGACGTCGACGGGTTCACGCCGGCCACGGCCGACGAGGCGCAGCAGCTGCGCAGGCGCCTCGGCATCGACGGCGAGCTCGTCGTGTGCCTCGGGCGGCTGGTGCCGCGCAAGGGCCAGGACAAGCTCATCGACGCTCTGGCCATGCTTCGCCAGGAGCTCCCGCGCCTGCATCTGGCGCTCATCGGCGAAGGGCGCCTTGCCACGCGCCTCTACGATCGCGCCCAGCGGCGCGGGGTCGGCGAGCGCGTACATCTCACGGGCGCTCTCGTCGATTCAGCCGTCACCGATTGGCTGCGCGCCGCCGACCTCTTCGCCTCGCCCTGCCGCACGCGCTGGGGCGGCTTTGAAGTGGAGGGCTTCGGCATCGTCTTCGCGGAGGCTGCGCTCACCGGCCTGCCGGTGATCGCCGGCCGCTCCGGCGGCGCCCCCGAAGCCGTGGTCGAGGGCGAGACCGGCATGGTGGTGGACGGCGACTCCGCCCAGCAGGTGGCCGCGGCGCTCGCCGCGCTGCTGCGTATGTCACCCGAGCGCCGTCGCGAGATGGGCGCCCGCGGGCGCGCGCTGGCGCTGGCCCGGCACACGCCCGCCGTGGTCGGCGAGCGCTACCACGAGCTCCTGAGGCGGGCGGCCGGCGGATGAGCGAGAGCCTCGAGGCGGCCGCGGAGCTCACGTCGCGGCCCACGGACGACATGGACGCTATCGAAGTGGCGGAGACGTGCCCGATCGACACCATCCCGCCGATCCCCGGCGTCGCTCCGCGGGGTGTCAGCGCCCCGGGCCGGCTCCTCGTGCCCAGTCTCTGGCGGATGCTCCTGAGCATGGCCGCCGCGCTCGGCATCGGCGTCGCCGTCATCCTCATTGTCAACCCGCACATCGTCACCGACGTACACAACGCGCAGCGCGCCTCCGTGCAGCCCGTCTACCTGCTGCTGGCCTCGCTGTGCGTCGCCATCGTCATCGTCACCGACGCCTGGTCGCTGCTCATCCTGGCGCGCGTCTTCAAACCGCGTATCGAGCGCCGCCCCGTGGTATCCACGGCGCTCGAATCGCACCTCATCGGCGGCGCCACCTCCTTCGGCGGCTTCGAGATCCCCTACCAGATCGTGATGCTGCGTCGCGGCGGTCTCAGCGGCTCGCAGGCCATGTCGGTGGTCATCTTCAAGGGCCTTGTGCACACGCTGCTGCTGGCCGCCGTCGCGCTCGTCTCGCTGCTGCCCTGGACCAACTCGCCGATCACCTCGCTGCAGCGCTGGCTGTTGCTGGGCGCCACGGGCGCGCTGCTCCTCGTGTGGGTCGTCGTGTGGCTCTGGGTGCAGCGGCCGCTGGGGCGCGCCTTCGTGCCCAAGAAGCTGCACGGCAAGCTCGACGAGCTCGTCGAGGCGGCGAGGTCGTTCGGCGGCGCCAGCCGCCGCACCATCGCCGAGCTGGTCGCCCTGCAGCTTGCCTACTGGATCGCCATGTTCTCGATCCTCATCTGCGTGCTGTACGCCTTGGGCTGGCGCGGCTCCATCGTGCCGATCATCACGGGCCAGGCGGTGATGCAGGTGCTCATGCCGCTCTCGCCGCTGCCCGGCGGCGCCGGCGTCGCCGAGCTCAGCTACCTGGCGCTCATCGGGCCCTCGACGCCCGACAGCATCCACGTCTCCAGCCTCGTACTGTGGCGTTTTTTCACGTGGGTCGTCCCGGTGGCCGTCGGGGCGGTCTCGCTGGGCATGAGGGGGGCGCGTCGTGCCCCGTGAGCGTCGCCGCTGGGGCGCCGGCCGCAAGCTGCTGTGGATGGGCGGCGCCTTCGCCGCCGGCTGCATCCCCAGCGGCCGGTTGCTCACCCGGGCGCTCACGGGAAAGACGCTCGATGACATCGGCGACGGCAAGCCCGGCTCCTCCAACGTCGCGCGCAGCGTGGGCTGGAAGTCCGGCGCCGCGGTGCTGGCCCTGGACGCCGGCAAGGCGTACGCGCCGGCCACGGCGGCGCGCCTGGCCGGCGCCGGCCACGGCGCCGTGGCCGCCATCGGCATCAGCGCCATGCTCGGCCACATCGCCGTGGTCAAGGGGCGCGGCGCCGCCTGCGCCCTGGGCGCCATGTACGCCATGGATCCGGGGACCATGGCGATCGGCAGCGCCGAGCTCCTGGGCGGCTTCAAGCTTCACCGCAATCCGCAGGCCGTGGCTGTCACGGCCGTTTCGCTGCCGCTCATCAGCCTCGCGCTCCATCGCCGGCCGGGGCGCGCGCTCGGGCCGCTTGTGCTTATCACGGTCCTGCTGGCCGCGCGCCTCAAGGGGTCGCCGGGCGCGGGATGGCCGTCCTCCCCGGGCGTGCTCTGGCGGCGCTTCTGGCTGGACCGGGACGACTGAAAGGCGGCGGCTGCATGCGCGTCGGGCTCGTGACGCCCTATTCGTGGACCGTGCCGGGCGGCGTCAACCATCACGTCGAGAATCTGGCCGCCGAGCTTGAGGCGCGCGGTCACGAGCCGTGGATCATCGCCCCCGTGGGCGTCCTCTCGCCGACGCGCCGCGCCATGGACAGCCAGCGGCAGAAGGCCGCCGAGCGCTTCATCCCCATGGGCGTCGCCATCCCTCTGCCGTCCAATGGCTCGCGCTCCTACATCAGCTTCAATCCCCGCGTCGTGCTGCGCATGGACCGCGCCTTGCGGTATGGGCGCTTCGACGTGCTCCACATCCATGAACCGGGCACGCCGTGGGTGGGCCTGGCGGCCGTCTTTCTCGCCGCGTGCCCCGTCGTGGCCACGTTTCACGCTGCGCTGGAGTCCTCCTTCGGCTACGAGCACGTCCAGTGGCTGGGGCGCCTGGGCATGGACCGTCTCGACGTGCGCATCGCCGTGTCGGAGGCCGCTCGCGAGTTCCCGGCGCGCTTCTACCCCGGCGACTACCGCATCATCCCCAACGGAGTGACGGTGGAGCGGTACGCGCCCGCCGTGGGCGCGGCCAAGGTCGCGGGCCGCGTGTTCTTCGTCGGGCGCGCCGAGAAGCGCAAAGGGCTCGGCGTGCTCCTGCACGCCTTCGCGCGGCTGCGGCGGCGGCTCCCGCACGCGACGCTGGTCATCGCCGGCGCGACGCGTCGCCAGGCGCTGGAGGCGTCGCGGCTCGCCTACGGGCCGCCGCTCGATCTGCAGGGCGTCGAGGCCCTCGGCTGGGTGATCGACGACGAGAAGGTGGCTCAGATGGCGCGCGCCGAGGTGCTGTGCGCGCCGTCGCTGGCCGCCGAGAGCTTCGGCATCGTGCTGGCCGAGGCTATGGCCGCCGGCGTGCCGGTGGTGGCCTCGGACCTGCCCGGTTATCGCTCCGTGCTGCGGGACGGCGAGGCCGGCCGGCTCGTGCCTCCCGGCGAGCCGGCGCTGCTCGCCGAGGCGCTGTACGAGCTGCTCTGCGACGAGGACGAGCGGCGGCGGCTCACGGCGGCGGGTCTGGCCGTCGCCGAGACGCTCTCGTGGACGCGCGTCACCGACGAGGTCATCGTCGCCTACGAGGATGCCCGGGCCGTGGGTGACCGGCCCGGCGTTCACGGCCTGCCCGGCAGGCCGTGGTTCGGCCGGGCCCTGCTCGACTACGCCTTCACAGGGGGCCGCGCCGGCCGCGGGTAGCCGCTTTGCCGCGCCCAGCGGCGTGTGCTAGACTGCCGATTCGCCGCACCGTGGCCGACGCGATCTGCCGTCGGCCACCCAGCGCGGCCGGCCCGAGCGTTCGCCGGCCGTTCACCGCGGCCGGCCCGAGCGTTCGCCGGCCGTTGACCGCGGCCGGCCCGAGCGTTCGCCGGCCGTTGACCGCGGCCGGCCCGAGCGTTCGCCGGCCGTCATCGTCCTTTCGCGGGGGCGTAGCTCAGTTGGTTTAGAGCGCCGGCCTGTCACGCCGGAGGTCGCGGGTTCGAGCCCCGTCGCTCCCGCCACCATTCCTCACTGCGCCCCTTTTGGAC
>Ga0194058_10001156_pt1 | contig 13217 bp, 16 predicted proteins | sample SepL4417m_MetaG_FD_155490 | JGI IMG/M metagenome (GOLD analysis project Ga0194058, IMG submission 155490) | Anoxic zone freshwater microbial communities from boreal shield lake in IISD Experimental Lakes Area, Ontario, Canada - Sep2016-L442-17m | ecosystem: Environmental > Aquatic > Freshwater... | reverse complement strand
GTATTATCTCAATCCCCTTCACCAAACTCGCTTCTTCTACGTTTGCCTCTGGCAAGTAAATTCTTTTGTAGCCCTTTTCGACTGCAAACATTGTAATCGGCAGAGCACCATTTACACCACGAAGTTTACCATCAAGGGATAGCTCACCAACGAATATCGATTCGTCAAATTCTATACTTTTATCAAACTGATCTCCAGAGAGTAGCGTCCCGACAGCCATCGGCAGATCAAAAGATGGCCCTTCTTTCTTCACATCAGCAGGAGCCAAATTTATCGTGAGACGATGCTGAGGGAAAAATACGCCAGAGTTCTTTATCGCAGCGCGAATTCGCTCCTTACTCTCGTCGATCGCCTTATCAGGCAAACCAACGATCGTAAATGAAGGCAGTCCCGCACCAAGATCAACTTCAACTTCCACCAGGAAGCAATCTAGTCCAAAAGTACCCGCCGACAATATTTTGGCAACTTTTTGTGTCATAGACCAAGTATGAGCCAAGAATCAGGCAATTACAACGCTTGAGCACGAAGTTTATAGTACTTCGGTGACACCGTGCCAGCTGACAAAAAATTTCTTAATCTTGAGATCTGGAAATTCTTTTTGGACAATTTCACAGGCTTCTTCGAGCTTTTTCATATGGAAATCCATCTCTTTCTCTAGATCGTCGTGAAAACGCTCGCTACCGCCATATGCGCCACAATCTATATGATCGATCATCCAAACTTCTTTGACACCGTGTAGACGAACTGAGAGCTCTACAACACGAAAAAACGCCTCTCTGTCTTCCTCATTCGCAATGATCGCTTTGCTCGAGCCGATGCCAGTTCTGAAGTCAAAAACACCACCAGTTTTTTCTGTCAGCCAGTCAACAGTAAGCTTGATAAAGCGGCCGTCTATACATGCTCTAGCTAGGACGTCCCAATGTTCGATTCTTTCGATGTTCATAATTTATTGTTGCTTAATTATTATTAAGTTAATTCTAACAGCTGCAAAGCTATCGTTCAACTTGATGTTTTGCTATTTGGCGATGATAAATAAATGTATTAGAATTGTATTACGCAATATAAATTTCATTCGCTATCACAATTATGATTTTACGTCAACGGTTTACAGTATTGACGGGTGAAGAATAAGCAGAGTAATCTATTATTAAGTTAATAAAGACATTCGATATGGATAAAATCCTGATTTATTCCTTGAGCCTGATTGGACAAATCGGCTTAGTTACAGCCCTTCCGCTGGTCTTTTTTGCTTTTTTGGGGCGTTTCTTGGACAATAAGTTGGGAACAGGACCATATTTATTTCTTGGAGGTCTGCTGGTAGCGACTGTCTTAGTTTACTTCGCGGTAAAACAAACAGTGACAAAAGCCTTGGTAATGTTTGACGAGATAAACAGCAAGAAATAGACTTCTCCGCCTATCCTATTAACATCGGATGGAGTCGAAGAATAAAATTTGATTGTCATTCCCGTGAAGACGGGAATCTTGAACGATATTTATTGTTCGACCTTAGGGAGAACCATTCAGTTTGTAATCTTAAATTAGTAAATTTTAAATTCTTACAATTATGGAAATCAGCCTAGCTGCAGAAAAAATTGGACATATTGGTTCTCTTCCGATCACAAACTCGATGTTTACGAGCTGGATTGCCACAATCGTATTAGTCGTTTTTGCTATTTTTGCAACTAGAAAAATGACGATGATTCCAAAAGGCTCTCAAAAGACACTTGAATATATTGTCGATTCGCTTATGCATCTCGTCAACAGTGTTTTCGACAACATGACACAGACGAAGAAATATTTTCCATTTCTGGCCACACTGTTCCTTTTTATCATTACCAACAACTGGCTAGGCCTGCTACCAGGTGTCGGCTCAATCGGTTTCCACGAAATTCACAACGGCAAAGAACTATTTATTCCTCTGCTTCGCGGTGGCAATGCTGACTTAAACACGACTTTAGCACTTGCTCTCATGACGATGGTGCTCGTCCAGATTTTTGGCATGGTTGCGATTGGCTTTTTCAAATATGTTGGCCGATTTGTCAATTTCAAAAGCCCGATAGACTTCTTCGTCGGAATCCTCGAGATCATCGGCGAATTTTCACGTGTCATCTCATTTTCTTTTCGTCTTTTCGGCAATATCTTCGCTGGCGAAGTTTTGCTGGCGGTTATCACCTGGCTGCTGCCCTATGTCGGCCCAGTTCCTTTCTACTTTCTTGAGATATTCGTTGGCTTCATCCAAGCACTTGTGTTTACGATGCTAGCCATGGTATTTATCAAGATGGCGATCACTGATCATAGTGAGCATGAAGAAAAAGCAGCACATTAAACATTGTTAAATTGATATATTGCTATATTTCTGAGTACAAGGACAATATAACAATGCAACAATATAACAATTAAATTATGGAGTTACTATGGACGCAGAAGCAATGAAAACATTGGCAGCCGCTATCGCTATCGGTGTCGGCGCAATCGGGCCAGCTATCGGTATCGGTATGATCGGCTCAAAGGCTGTAGAAGCAATCGGACGCAATCCAGAAGCTTCAGGCAAAATTCAGGGTCCTATGATTTTGACTGCTGCCTTCGCTGAAGCTGTTGCAATTTATGCCTTGGTCATCGCCCTTATCGTCAAATTTGTATAGCCTGAATTTACTTACGCAACAAGCGGAGACACCGCTGTTGCTAAGTGCATTCAGAAGTATCAAGTTTCAAATATCAATGGTCAAATAAGTAAAAAGTATTAAATTTAGTACTTAATTATTATTTAAGACTTGAGACTTGATTATAACTTGATCATTGAGACTTGATTATTGACCCTTAATTTATAAAGGAATCACGTGGAATCATTGGGAATAGACTTAAAACTTGTTATCGCACAGCTCATTAATTTTGGTATTCTTTTTTGGCTACTTTCGAAGTTCGCTTACAAGCCTATTATGAATTTGCTTGAAGAGCGCCAGAAAAAGATTGAGCAAGGCTTAGCTGATGCAGCTGCCTCCGCAAAGAAATTAGCAGATGTCGAGAGCAAAACCGCTAAAATGCTTGAAAGTACCGAAAAAGAAGCTGGCAAGATCTTGGCAGATGCAAAAGTCACGGCAAAGGCCGAAGCTGACGAGATGATCGGAAAAGCTACTGATCAAGCAGAGCGAACGCTGAAAAATGCAGAGAAAGATGCTGAAGCCACAAAAAACAGCATCGTGTCTGAAGCAAAGAAAGAACTTTCTGGTGTTGTAGTCATGGCGCTAGATAAGATCGTCGGCAGCCAACTAGATGACGAGCACAAGAAAAAATTATCAGACAAAGCAATCGCCGATTTATAAATGTCTTTTAAACTGAACGCCAAATTGTCATCCTGAACTTGTTTCAGGATCCCGTCGCTATTTAAACAGTTATAAGATCCTGAAACAAGTTCAGGATGACAACATAACATTATGAAAATTAAGCCAGAACAATACGCAAAAAGACTTGCAGAATCTGCAAAGTCTAGTAACAAAGAAGAGACCGCCAAGAAATTCTGGCTGCTTTTGCAAAAAAACAAACAATATAAGGATCTACCAAAAATACTTGAGCTTCTAGACATCGAATCAGCCAAAGCCGAGGACAAGGTTTTGGTGAGGATTTACTCAAGCCAAAGTTTATCAAAAGAAGATCTAAAAACTCTGTCGGACAAGATTGAAAAAATGATAGACAAGAAGCCGCTAATCCAATTCTCATGCAAACCAAATATTACAGGTATCGTCGCTAAGTATGATGGCAAGATCATAGACTTGAGCGTAGAAGAAAAGGTATCGAAGTTGAGAAGGTTATTACGAGAGAATAAATAGTGAAGAAGCGGAGCAACAAAACTGCTGGAATACTTATGATCGTCTTCGGTCTGATGATGGTCGTGTATTCTTCGCTTTTCTTCGGTAGCTGCGGAGCCGACGCTCATCGCTCAGTACTTATGGGGGAAAAACTACTTCGCGCTTCTGCCTACCTCCTCTGCCTGATAGCAGTTGGTGAAATTTATTTTGGAATCAGAGCAATTATTTCAGACAAAGCCAAAGCCCTTATTTATATGAATTATGCAATCTGGCTTGCTTTTATCGCTTTCATGAGTTTTTTCGATAATTACCAAGTACGAGTCTCCCTTATTTATGGCTCGATACTTCCAGCAATAATTACCTTCCAATTATATACAAACAAGTCTAACAAAAAGGAAAACATATGAGCACAAACATTATCGATGAATTGAAAAAAGAAATTATGAAGTTTGATTCTACGGCAAAGGGTGAGGAACTTGGCGAAATTGCCGAAATCGGTGATGGAATCGCCAAGATTTATGGCCTGAAGGATGCCAAATCTGGCGAGCTCTTGCTTGTCGAGACCAAGATCGGCCCGATAAATGCCATGGTGCTAAATCTCGAAGAATCATCCATTGGTGCTGTAATCCTCGGTGATTACAAAGTCATTGAGGCTGGCAACAGAGTCAAATGTACGGGAAATGTGGCAAAGATCGATGTTGGTAAGGCTATCATCGGTCGCGTTGTCGATCCTCTTGGCCAGCCAATCGACGGCAAAGGTGAGATCAAGACAGATAAATCTATGCCGATCGAAAAAGTTGCTCCGGGTGTGATCACTCGGCAAGGCGTGACTGTCCCGCTTCAGACTGGTATCAAAGCTATTGATGCTCTTATTCCGATCGGACGAGGTCAGCGCGAGCTCATCATCGGCGACCGTGGTACAGGCAAGACTGCCATCGCTATCGACACGATCATAAATCAACAAAATCTTCCGAAAGATCAACGTCCAATCTGTATATATGTCGCTATCGGTCAGAAAAAGTCCAAAATTGCTCGTATCCAAGCTCGTCTCGAAGAAGCAGGAGCTATGGAATACACGACTATCGTCCTCGCTGGTGCATCTGATCCTGCGGCACTCTCATTCATCGCCCCTTACTCAGGCTGTGCTATCGGTGAATACTTCATGGAGCAAGGTCTGGATGTCTTGATCATATTTGATGATCTGACAAAGCAAGCTTGGGCTTATCGCCAAGTTTCCCTACTTCTTCGCCGCCCACCAGGACGTGAAGCTTATCCTGGCGACGTTTTTTATCTCCACTCTCGCCTACTCGAGCGTGCAGCACGTCTGAACAAAGAATTTGGTGGCGGCAGTATGACTGCTCTACCAATCATCGAAACTCAGGCTGGCGACGTCTCAGCATATATTCCAACAAATGTAATCTCGATCACAGACGGTCAGATCTTCCTCGAGTCCGATCTCTTCTATCAAGGTATTCGTCCAGCGCTAAATATTGGCATCTCGGTATCTCGTGTTGGTGGCGCCGCCCAGACCAAAGCAATGAAAAAAGTTGCTGGTCGCCTCAAGCTTGAGATGGCGCAGTACCGCGAGCTAGCAGCCTTTGCGCAGTTTGCTTCTGATCTTGATCCAGAGACAAAGAAGACAATCGAGCGTGGTAAACGTGTTACTGAGTTGCTAAAACAGCCTCAGTACTCGCCAATGCCAGTCGAAGAGCAAGTCGTCTCGCTCTACGCAGCGATTAATGGTTATCTTGATGGCTATGCGATCGAAGAGATCAAGGATATTGAAATTGGAATCTTGTCCAAGGCGAAAACTGCGATCAAGGATGTTTTGGCCAATATAGTGAAAACTGGAATTTTGGATGACAAGGACGAAGCAAAGCTAAAAGATTTCTTAGCAAAAAACACCAAGAAGGTTTCTGAAGCCATCAAAGAAAGCAACAAATAATTGTTAAATGGTTGCATTGTTCAAGGACAATTTATCAATTCAGCAATAAAGCAATAAAGCAATTGAGAATATATGGCTTCAACACAAGAATTTAGACGCCGAATCAAATCGGTAAATAATACGAAACAAATCACCAAAGCGATGGAGATGATTTCTAGTATCAAAATGCAGAAATCTGTCAGAGCAGCACAAACAGCTAGAGTATATATTCAGAGTGCTTGGAACATGCTCGCTCGCCTCGCCCACACTTCTCTGCCAGAGGATCATCCGCTGATCAAGCAACGACCGGTGAAGAAGATGGCGATCATCCTCGTCACCTCCGATCGCGGACTTTGCGGCTCGTACAATTCTGAGGTTCTGAAAAAATTTCTTCAATTTGAAAAGGATCTTTGCGCCTGCAACGATGAAACTTGCAAGACTTATCAGGGCGGTTGCGACATCATCGCACTTGGGAAAAAGGGTGCTGACTTCAGCAAACGGTACAACGTTGGCCGTCTTATCGCCGAATTCCCTGCTTTTGAGAGTAATATTGATATAGAAAATGTAATCCCGATCTCGAAGCTAACAGTTGGTGAATATTTAGCAGGAAATTACGACCGAGTCGTGATTATTTACTCTCATTTCGCTTCATCACTAAAACAAATTCCTGTTGCCAAGCAACTACTTCCAATCATCAGAGAGCACGTCGACAAGCCAGAGATTTGGGAAAATCAAGCAGAAAATAACGATGACTTTATCATCGAACCATCCGCAGAAGAAGTCATGGACGGAATCTTGAAACAAGTTCTTCGTACGCAGATATACGGCTCGATCTTGGAGGCCAACGCTTCTGAGCATTCAGCTAGGATGATCGCAATGAAAAATGCTACGGACAACGCTGAGGACTTAGTAGATGAGCTCAAGCTTCTCTACAATTCTGTCCGACAAGACGGTATCACCCGCGAAATCGCTGAGATCAGTGGCGCTGCAGATGCAATGAGATAAACAATATAATATGTAGCTCAAGCTTTAGCTTGCTCCTGAAAACACGCTGAAGCGTGGGCTACGGAAAAGTAGACCAAACTTCAGTTTGTTAATCAGGCTAAAGCCTGGACTACGATTAATAATTAAACAATTATTGGAGAATTATGAACAAAGGCAAAATCACACAGATCATCGGCGCCGTTATCGACGCACAGTTTACCGAAAAGATTCCAGAGATTTATGAGGCACTCGAGTGCAAACTAGACGGCAATAGACTCGTTTTCGAGGTCCAGCAACACTTGGACGGCTCAACTGTCCGTGCCGTTGCGATGGCTTCAACTGACGGTCTCCAGCGTGGCATCGAGATCATAGCCACTGGCAAGCCAATCACCGTACCTGTTGGCGAATCTTCGCTCGGCAGAATGTACAACGTAATCGGCGAACCAATCGACGGCAAACCAGCAGCCAAAAATGAGGATTTTTATCCAATTCACCGTGCGGCACCCGCCTTTGATGAGCAAAATACCAAAGTTGAAATTTTCGAGACTGGTATCAAGGTCATCGACCTGATCGCTCCGATCACAAAAGGTGGCAAGGTTGGCCTCTTCGGCGGTGCAGGTGTCGGCAAAACTGTGCTTATCACTGAGCTTATTCGCAATATTGCTTCTGAGCATGCCGGCCTCTCAGTTTTCGCTGGTGTTGGCGAGCGTACTCGTGAGGGTAATGATCTTTACAACGAAATGAAAGAATCAGGAGTTCTAGAAAAAACTGCTCTCGTTTTCGGCCAGATGAACGAGCCACCTGGAGCTCGTATGAGAATCGCCCTTACAGGGCTTGCTCAAGCTGAGTATTTCCGAGACAACGGCAAAGATGTTCTCTTGTTTATTGATAATATTTTCCGTTTCACTCAAGCTGGCTCAGAAGTCTCCACTCTACTTGGACGTATGCCTTCAGCTGTGGGCTATCAGCCAACTTTGGCTGAGGAAATGGGCAATCTCCAAGAGCGCATCACTTCGACGAAAAAAGGCTCTATTACCTCTGTTCAAGCTGTTTATGTTCCTGCCGACGACCTTACTGACCCAGCCCCAGCTACTACCTTTGCTCATTTGGACTCGACAATCGTGCTCGAGCGTTCACTTGCCGAGCTCGGTATTTACCCTGCTGTTGATCCCCTTTCTTCGAATTCAAACATTCTTGACCCGAATATCGTTGGGGAGGAGCACTACTTCGTTGCCCGTGAAATTCAGAGAATTTTACAACGCTACAAGGATCTTCAAGATATTATCGCTGTCTTGGGCATGGAAGAGCTTTCTGACGATGACAAGATGACTGTGACTCGTGCTCGAAAAATCCAACGCTTCCTATCACAACCATTCCACGTTGCCGAAGTTTTCTCCGGAATTCCTGGTACTTATGTCTCACTTGCTGACACAATCAAGGGATTCAAGGAGATTCTTGAGGGCAAACATGATGACAAGAGCGAACAAGATTTCTATATGAAGGGCAACATCGAGAGCGTCGGCAAAAAATAGACAATTGCTTTGATTGCTAAATAGTTAAATTGACCTATCGCTATGGAAGAAATAAAATATCTACAACTTAACGATATCGATTCATACAAAACATCTCTTGCCTTATCAAATTATGTATGGAATATTATTATTAATTGGGACCATTTTGCTCGAAACACAGTTGGAAGTCAGTTTGTAAGATCGGTAGACTCTATCTCAGCAAATATTGCGGAAGGGTTTGGTAGATATGGGAAGAAAGACAAAATTTGTTTTTATCGATATAGCTTCGGCTCTACAAAAGAATCTCTTGACTGGAACGAAAAAGCGAAATCAAGAAATCTCATAAACGCGAAAGAGTATGCTCATATCTTTGAAGAACTACAGAAATTACCAAAGTCCATAAATCATTTAATAAAATTTACGAATGATAAACTAACAATCTAACAATATGACAATGAAACAATTTGTGGTTAAGCTCATAGCCCCTGATGGTATCAAATACGAAGAGAACGCCTCCTCTGTCTCTTTGCCGACTAGAGATGGGCAAATTACCGTTTTGCCAGGTCACGTGGCTCTCATAACACTTCTGAAGCCCGGAGAGATAGTAATTCACAACGGCGAGAAGACACATGAGGTCGCCACCGAGGGCGGAGTCGCAGAGATCACTGGCACAGAGATCAAGATTCTTGCTGACACTGCGGAAGACGCTCAGTCTCTCGATGAACTAAAGATTCTCGAGGCAAAGAAAGCTGCGGAGAAACGCCTTGCTGCTGCCAAGGACGATGTTGAGTTTACAGATGCAAAAGCCGCACTTGAAAAGCAGATTGCCAAGCTAAACTTTCTCACAAAACGTAAGAAAAAGTACCACCGATAAAACCTTAGAAGAAGATAGAAAAATCGCTAGATTTCTAGCGATTTTTTTTGTAATATCAACAATCAGAGATTGATTAAATTCTATTTTTAGACTATGGTAAGGATGCCCAGCGAAAATTTCCACATATAAGGAGGTAATCAAACGGCACAGCGGGGAGATAAGGCAATCGGTCGTTCCCGATTCCATTTTCCACACATTACTACTCCTTTGTAGTATACGGAGATACTTCCGAAACCAGAGCGAGTTTTAACTCAAAAACTTCTCCCTAACCGAAGACGATGATGGCAATTTTTCATTCGAACAATTCACCATCATCGTCTTTTTCATATCTGATTTGAAGTAATCACCTGTGGATAACTTGTGGATAGATATCACAAAATAAGAAATTCACGATTGCAGATATATTAAAAAATATAAGAAGTCTGCATCTTAGAACTTCCCCTCAGAGGAGCTATCGATATATTATAATACGAAAAATTTAGAAATATAAGACCCCTGCTACTTATCGCTATAAGAGAAAACGTCAGACATTTTACCTGAATAATAGAACTCATAGCCAAGACCGCCAAAAGTATATTTCGTCCCAAGAATGTCGAGATCCGAGCCGCCAACCTGCGGGTCAGCTTTTGGCTTAGATCTGTCAAAACCAAGATTATATAGCGTAAGCAGTATCTCCGGTCGCTTGTCTATCGGCGTTCCGGCCTTTTCCCACTGAGCTTCTAGCTCCTTCAAATACAGAGAGCCGTACAAATAGGAATAAGAGTGATCTTTTTCATTTACTAAGCGGTCAAATCTCTCTTGCGTAGGATTGTCAGTAGCAAAATCAAGTAGGTTTTCCGATTCCAGACCTAGATAAAAAGGTGAGTTTTTGTCCTTCAAGCTATCTTCCACCTTCATTGCAGTTTTTTCTTTTATCGACATCACGCCCCATGCCATTTTGTTCGCAGTCCCAAGGATTTTCAGAGGCTTGAAAACCTTTTCGTACAGCTCGCGCTGAGTGTGATAAAGACGAATCTGCTCGACAACCAGAGCCGCAGCGAGCAAACGTGGCTCTATCCCCGCCGCAATCGCTGTTTTGTTTATCAGATCCCTATCCTTTCGTACAGCTGCTTCGATAGTCTCCCACTCCTCGCCGTTTGACCACAAAAAGGCATTGCCTGAAATCAGCGAGCTCTGCGTCATCGCTCCCGCAACCTTCCCGTCTTGTCCAGATTCACAATACTGAGAATTGTCAGTGAAGCCAGGAACTTCTTTTAGCCTCAGGGTAACGGCCAAAATCATATTTGTAGTCACGGGCAAAGAATCATTTTCCTCTACAACAGACTCTATCGCCTTAGCATTTATTGGCGAATAGTTTGAAATTATGGATATTTTACAGGCATTTTCCTGCTCGAGCGCAAAGCGTTCATCAATAATATTATTTTGAATAGTAGGCTGAGCAACTTCACGATCCTCTGGCTCCGCGATTTTCTCCAGCTTCGTACTGGTCACAGCATAGAGCTGATCATTTTCATCTACTTTCCCTGCAACATTTGTCCACCCGTACTTCACGGCAAAAAATCCGCATGCCAAAACAACAAGACCAAAAATGATCACTGTTAGAAAGAAATTGCCAACAAATTTGATAAATGACTTCACAAGTCGATTATAAGTTATTAGTCGAGACTTGTATATGATCATAAAAAAAGAGGCTTCATCATGAAGTCTCCTCTGTGTCTTCGCTCATTAGTAACTGGATTCTAACGTTCATCGCCGAATTTAGGGCGAAGGCAACCGCTGGCGGATACGTCTCTTCTGCGATAAGGTCCGTAAGCCTTTCGAGAACTATTTCGCATGAAGCATAGACAAGCGCCCAAGCAGCAGTAGCTCGAACATACTTGTCCTCATCTGCGGTCAGATCAAGCAATATTTCGATTGCTTTGTCACTCTTGATGGCGCCCAGCACGAAGGCAGCAGTCATTCTAATGTCTGCATCATCTTCGGTGCAGGCATGGATCATGGCATAAATCAGCTCGTTCCGAACTTTTTTAGTCATAAGCCATTCATCGATCACCTCTCGATAGCTCGGATGACGTGAAAGAAGAGGGATTCCATCTATAAAAAAATTAAATGGAAATCCAGTTTTGTATCTTATCGGTAACATTGCGTCTACCTCCAACAAAAAATTGTGCTAGGCAAACCATAGCACAATTTTATATTTTCGTCAAGATAAGTCAGTTTTTTTCGGGGGATAATTTATTTTTTATGTCTTCCTTTGCGCGTTCTAGCTCTCTGCTCTTGCGCAAAAGCATCGCTTTGTAGTTAAGCAACTCGGATTTCCTATCATTTATAGGTTCAAGATCTTTATTTTTCTGTGTTTCTAAGTCCGCTCGTTTATCTTCAAAATTCTGAATAATCTTGACTGCTTCTTGAGTGAGCGAAAGTAGCTCTTTGTCTAGCTCGGCAATCAAGGGATCTTCTGCTTCAGAGACGTTTTGCACTTCGTTCCGAGCTTCGGTTCCCTCCCGTTCGCCTAAGTAATCAGACAGATTGGCCAAAGGAAGATCCTCCTCATGAAATTCACGAGGGTCAAGAGGTGCTATATATGGCTCCGTCTTTGATGCTACTGACGGCAAATTTGCTGCTTGTGCGCTTAGAACATCAGGATTTTGCTCTTCCAATAATTGGTCAATTAGATCTATACGGTCAACAATAGCGTCCCTTGCGTCACGTGCGGATTGAAGATTTTCTACCTGGCTATCAGTGCCGCTCATGTCGGCTTGATTAAGACGACCTTCAATACCTCGAAGCTCATCCTGCAATTCTTTACGTTGCGCGATTAGTAGCTCCGATTCCAGATCATTTGTTTTCTCTTTAGAACTTGTTAATCCTACCTCAGCCATTTATCCCTCCGAAACATTATATTTATTATATTTTATAACATTATAGAAATAATACAAGTTGGTTAACCAAATGTTGACAAAATTACCTTTTCTGTTATTGTAAATCAGCAATCGGCCACGGAATGTGGTATTGCTGAGAGCTGTTGCGAATTGATCGAGGATTTCTAACCGAGAAATCAGAATCTTTTCTACAGACGGCTAAAAAGGAGCAAGATATGATATTTTTCTCATATCTGAAAGCGATCGTATGGTCGAAATCGATGCTATGGCTTACCATATGCATCGCTTGTGCCTGTATGATCTATACGCAGGGGTTGTTGTCAAAGGTCTACCCGACACTGCCCGACCTATGGTTTGTTCTCGCCTGGGTGTTACTTATCTTGGCTTTCTGCCAGTTCGTAGCAAGCTATGAGAGAATGGAGGAAAAGGTACAAATGCTAAACAAGGTTTTGCCGATCAAGCGCTGGCTCGTGGCGAAATGTCCTGCATTGGCTCGCATTTCTATGGAAACCCTCGTCCGTGCTGACGACATGTCCATCTTCTGGCTTGAGCCAAAAGAAAAGGCCACGTCCTTAGCCAGAATTTGGGAAAATTACATCCAACGAAGAAAAGAGCTATCAGACTTTGTAGGCTGGGTGACCGACTACTCTTCGGACAGAAAAACCGAAAAGCCAAACGATTTTATCGTACGAATTGCTTCGGGGAAGAAGCTTTATCTTGGTTTCGATCAGACCAAACACCGGCGTTATTGCCACCAATGGCGGCTACGAGCAAAAGCATTTGATCTTGAATCAAGACTATTCACCACCACTCTCATCAACGAGACAGAAATAAAAAAGATCGGTAGCGAGACTGGTCCATACGTCGGTGAAATCCCGAACAGTCTTTGGGAGGCTTTGTTCATTGCATCAAATTTCAGATCGATCCATCATTACGATGAAACTAAGAAATGGATTGCACTGACCAGATTTCTGGCTGACACAAAGAATGGCAAGATCGGCTCCTCGCCTATACTTGGCTGTCTACGAGAGACTATTTTTGAGAGCATGGTCAGCAACGACTATACTGACGATGAATTTCTAATTGCTCTGAGCAGAATTGATCTCGGAAAGCAGAAACAAAAGAGACCACAAACCCTAGCGGATAAACTCGCCTAAGTCCGTGGGCAGCAGAGATGCTGTCCACATTTTTTTATTTAGTGCGTATCTGTCATTGCGAGCCATTGAGCGAAGCGAAAGG
>Ga0194058_10001151_pt1 | contig 13235 bp, 10 predicted proteins | sample SepL4417m_MetaG_FD_155490 | JGI IMG/M metagenome (GOLD analysis project Ga0194058, IMG submission 155490) | Anoxic zone freshwater microbial communities from boreal shield lake in IISD Experimental Lakes Area, Ontario, Canada - Sep2016-L442-17m | ecosystem: Environmental > Aquatic > Freshwater... | reverse complement strand
GGCTAGATAAATTATTACATAATACAGAATCCGGCTTATAGATTTGCTTTGATAAATGATTGATTGATAAAAATAAACTATGAAAAAATCCGAATTATTTTTTAGTGCGATTCAAGTTCCGGTTGATTTTGCTATGATAGTTTTGGCGGCTTTGACCGCTTTTTCTGTGCGTAATGTTCCTAGTATTATTCAGCTCAAACCGTTACTATATTCTTTTGACTTTGATGCTTATTTGAAAATAGTTTTTATGGTTGCTCCGTTGTTTATTTTAATTTATGCTTTTGAAAATCTTTATTCAATTCGCTCAACCAGAAAATTTTGGAAAGAAGCCTTAAAAATTTTTGGAGCAACTTCTATTGGACTTGTTATTATTATTGTTGCTATATTTTTAAAACGAGAATGGTTCTCTTCTCGCTTTATTATTTTGGCCGCTTGGCTTTTGGCTACGACTTATGTTGTCTTGGCAAGATATCTTTTGCAATTAGTGCAAAAATGGTTGTTGCGAAATCGAGAAATTGGCGTGCATCGTGTTCTTTTAATTGGCAAAAATTCCAAGATGAATATAATTTCACGAACGATCAAAGAAAATAAAAATCTTGGTTATAAAGTAATTGATCAAATTGATACTGCTCATCTCAAAGTGATTAAATCGATCAAAGAACAGCGAGGCATTGATGAAATTATCCTTTGTGAATCTTCTATTACTGATGACGATCAGGAAAAATTGATTGACTATTGCACGATTCATAATGTGGTGTATAAATATATTCCAACTGGATTGCAAACTTTCAAATTTGAAATTGGAATGTTGAATGGCGAACCACTAATCGAAGTGAAAAATACTCCCTTGGACGGTTGGGGTCAAATTACAAAGCGAATTTTCGATATTATTGCATCGCTCGTGGGAATTATTATAACTTCGCCTATAATGCTTCTAACCGCCTTGGCAATTAAAATTGACAGTCGAGGCCCAATAATCTACAAAAACGAAAGAATCGGCAGTAACGGAGAGAAATTTTTTGTCTATAAATTTCGTTATTTCAAAAATGAATTTTGTATTTCTAAAAATAATCCCAAATTGCAAGATGCCCTTGTGTATGAAAAAAAATTGATTGAAACGCAAAGTGTCAGACGCGGTCCGCTCTATAAAATTAAAGCTGATCCAAGAAAAACTCGAGTGGGAAATTTTATTGAAAGATATTCGCTGGATGAATTGCCCCAATTTTTTAATGTTTTATTTGGCTCGATGAGTTTGGTTGGTCCGCGTCCGCATCAAGAAAGAGAAATTGAAAAATACATGGAATATCATCGTCGCTTATTAACAATTAAGCCGGGTGTTTCTGGTATGGCTCAAATATCAGGTCGATCGGATTTGGATTTTGAAGATGAATATAAATTAGATTTATATTATATCGAAAATTGGTCAATGCTTCTGGATATTATTATTTGCTTGAAAACTATTGGCGTGCTATTTTCTAAACGAAGAAATCTTTAAAGAAAAAAAATGCGGATTGCTCTGGCTCATGATTATTTGGTTCAATGTGGAGGCGCAGAAAAAGTGTTGGAATGTTTTTGCGAGCTTTTTCCTTATGCGCCAATCTATACAATTGTTTATGATAAAGCTTTAATGCATGGCACTTTTGAAGATAAAAAAATTATAACTTCTTCTTTGCAAAAAATTCCTTTTGCACCAACACGACATCGCATCTTTCCGCCGCTTATGCCAATGGCGATTGAACAGTTTGATTTTTCGCAATATGATATTGTGCTTTCAGATTCTTCCGCTTATGCCAAAGGAATTATTACTGGACCAGAGACATTGCATATTTGTTATATGCACACTCCAATGCGTTATGCTTGGGATGATTGTCATAAATACACAACCGATTTTTATTTTCCGATGTTTATCAAAAAAATGGTGCCGTTTTTCATGAATTATATTCGCGTTTGGGACAGACTTAGCGCCGATCGTCCGGATAAAATTATTGCTAATTCTAATTTTATTGCCAAAAGAATAAAAAAGTATTATAAAAGAGACGCCTTGGTTATTAATCCACCGATTACGCTAGCTAATTTTCACATCAGTCAAAAAGTGGGCGATTATTTTTTAATGGTCGGGAGATTCATGGCCTATAAACGCTTCGATATTGCTATCCAAGCTTTCAACAAATTAAAATTACCCTTAAAAATATTAGGTCGTGGACCAGAATTAAAAAGATTGAAAAAAATAGCCGGACCAAATATCGAATTTCTTGGCAGAGTTTCAGACGAGGAATTGTTTGAGCATTTTTCGCATTGTCGGGCTTTTATATTTCCCCAAGAAGATGATTTTGGTATTGTGGCGATTGAAGCAATGGCTTCTGGTCGTCCCGTGATTGCTTATCGTGGTGGAGATATTCCGGAACATATTGAGGAGGGAAAAACTGGCATATTTTTTGAAAATCAAACAGCGGAAGATATTGTGGAAGCGGTTAAAAAATTTAAAGACGAAGATTATGATTCAAGCTATATCAGAGCAAAAGCCATAAAGTTTGATAAGCAAATTTTTAAAGAAAAAATCAAAAACTACATTGATGAAGAGCTAGCAAAACATTTAACTAAAATTTTTAAAATCTAAAATAATATGGAACTAAAAGAATATTTTTTAATAATCAAAAAACAATTTAAGCTTTTTTTGTCAGTGATTATTGCGGTCGTTGCTAGTATTTTTATTTATTTTATTTTTCGTCCGGTTTTTTTTGATACCTCACTTTTTTTGAATATTACTCGTGCCGGTAATCAAATTTCTGAAGGATATAAATACGATAATTTTTATCGCTTGCAAGCAGATGAAAAATTTGCTGAGACAATCACGCAATGGTTGAAAAGTCCACGCGTTGTTTTTGATATAAATAAAGAAGCCGAAATAACTAATATAGAAAATTTAAATTTAAAACAACTAACAAAAGTTTTTCAAGCGGACAAATTGTCAGCACAAATTGTTTCCGTAAAATTTTCTGCACCAGATAAAAAAACAGCCGAAAAATTAGCCTTGGCTATTCCCGTGGTTTTGAAAAAAAATATTAATCAATTAAATGAAGATCAAAAAGAAAACACTTGGTTTGAAATTAAAACAGATGATCCAGTGATTATGAAAAATAATCCAGATATGGGAATTATCTTTCTTGTTTCACTGACACTGGGTTTATTTTTGGGATTTTGGGTAGTATTATTTCGGCATTATTGGCAATAAGAAAATACAATGGCAAAAATCTGTGTGGATGTGCGATGTCTTTCAGAAGGAAGAAGAACTGGCGTGGAAGAATATACTCTGGGACTTTTATTAAATCTGTTTGCGTTCGACAAAAAAAATGAATATATTTTGTTTTTCAGTGCTTGGCGTGAGTCGAGTTTTAATTTTGCGTTATTTGCCAAATATCCTAATGTTAAATTAAAAAAAATTCGCATACCAAATAAACTTTTAAATTTTTCTTTTTGGTATTTTGGTTGGCCTAAAATTGACAAATTAGTCGGAGGAGCAGAGATTGTTTTTTTTCCGAATATTATTTTTGGTGCAGTGAGTAGCGATGTCAAAGTAATCACAACAATACATGATTTATCATTTGAAAGATATCCGGAATATTTTTCCTGGAAAAGACGGTTTTGGCATATTTTCGTTAATGCTAAAAAAATTTGCCAAAGAGCTGATCACATTGTGGCCGTTTCACAATCTACAGCAAATGATGTCGCTAGCTTGTATAAAATAAATACGGAGAAAATAACAGTTATTCCAAGTGCAATTTCTGAAAATTTTCAAGTACTTGATCGTAACGATAGAAAATTGATCGAAGTAAAAGAAAAATATCATTTGCCGTTTAAGTTTATTCTTTTTCTCGGCACAATTGAACCAAGAAAAAATATCTTAGGCATAATTAAAGCCTATAATGCATTACAAGAAACAGCGCTTGCTCAAAAAAATGAAGAACTTTTAAAATATAAACTAGTCATTGCGGGATCTTCTGGTTGGCTAAGTCTGGATATCTTAACGGCAATAAAAAATTCAAAATTCAAGGAAAAAATAATTTTACCGGGTTTTATTGCTGATGAAGATAAAGTTTATGTCTATAATCTTTCAGCCCTTTTTGTATACCCATCATTTTTTGAAGGTTTTGGTTTTCCACCACTTGAAGCTATGCGTTGTGGCGTGCCAGTAATTGCATCAAATAATTCTTCTCTACCGGAAATTTGCGCCGATTGCGCCATACTTATTGATCCGCATCGACCAGGGGAAATTCTGGAAGCTATGCAACAAATACTGGCAGATAAATTATTGCGAGAAAAATTAATTAAATTTGGTCTAGAAAGAGCCATGGATTTTTCGTGGGAAAAAACAGCAGAAAAAACACTTAGCGAAATGTTTTAATAACAAAAATAAATTATGCTTAATCAGCTCAAAAAAATTTGGCAAACCTACTTTTTCACAGAACATATTTTTTCTCCTCAGAATGGTCTTATTAAAGTGAGAAAATTTTTTGGGGCTTACGAAGTTATTGCTGGTGGTTGTTTTCAATCTGGTTGGTATGTAACAGCATTGTGGCGAAAAATGCTCAAGCGAATTCATCCAGAGCATAAAATAAAAACAGTTTTAATGCTTGGTTTGGGTGGTGGTGGAGGCATTGCTGAAGTGCGAAAAAAATTTCCTCTCGCACATATCATTGCGATTGAACATGATCCGATTATGGCAAATATTGCAAAGCGAATTATGGCGGATAAATTGAAATATTTTCCTGAACTGATTATGACTGATGCTAAAATTGCCCTAGAAGCGCTTGTTTCTCAAAAAAGAAAATTCGATGTGATTATCTCTGATATTTTCAATGGAACCAAACCTTCGCCGTTGATGTACTCAGCCGATTTTATTTCATTGCTGTCAGAAATTTTGGAAATTAACGGTTATCTTTTGGTTAATTTCTATAAAAATGAAAAAACGATTGCACCAATTCTTGGGAAATATTTTTCTTGTTGGGAGCGGGTTAAATATCAATTTAATCGAATGCGAGTTTATCGCCATTTTGGCAGAGGAAAAATTGGAGATTCACTGCCAAAAGATTTTAACAATAAAGAGCAATCAAAAATATATCTTCAAGCTAAACCCATTGGGAAGGCTGGTTGTCTTGGTCAGCGTTATTCTTTTAGTTTTTTTGCGATCGAGTGGTATATTTGCGATCAAGAACCAACTATTATTCCCTGGAAAGGTTTGCGATTAATTATTTGGCGTCCAATTACAAAAGTCAAAAACAGAAAAGGTTGGTGGCGAAATTTTTTATGCAAAGAAGAACAAGAATTGCAGTTGGGATTTGCAGAAAATTCTCAAAATTATTGGCATACTTGGTCAACGCATGCCAAAAGACATCGAGAAAAATGGAAAAATAATCAGCAATATGTTTTGCGTAAAGCGACAATCACTGAATTTGAAAAAGCCTATCTCGCTTCGGGAAAATTAGATTTTTTATTAAGAACCGGTTTTATGCGGGTGCTATATTTTCATCATAAAAAACATGCCGAAAATCTTGATTTATATCTCGTAAAAAATAAACAAACAGAAAAGGACATTGCCGGCTTAGCGACAGTTAATTATCCTGATGTTTTTCAATCTCGCCATACAATCTCATTTATTTATGAAGAAGCTCAAAAAACTTCTGTTGGTTATGGACTGATTGACAATTGGTTTTTGCAAACACAAAAGCTGGGAATCAAATGGTTGGATTTTGGAGTGGTTTGGAAAAAAGGTAATCCAAATTCTTGGAAAAGTTATTCAAAATTTAAACAACAATTCGGATTAAGGCTGATAAAATATCCACGGAGTTATTTTAAGATTACTGTTGACTTTTTATGAAGGCTTGACTAAATTTCCATAGTTGCTATATTGAACATATGAATAAATTAGTTTTCAAATCAACCAAGCATGTCTGTAATAATATTTTGTCCGGGATTGCCTCTGGTCAGTTTTGGTTTTTGAAAAATGATGCATAATGCGAGAAAATCATTTTTAAAAAACCAAAACCGGTCTCACGAGAATCCGGTTTTTTTTATTTCTTTGATAACTGAAAAAAAAGGAGAAGAGCATGAATAATTATGATAAATTTTCAGGAGAAGTATTGGCAAAGGTTTTGAGTTCCCCCGTACCAAGAGATGTGGAACCAAATGTTTGGCGTTATAATCCAGAGACGCGCGAGGTTGTACCAGCGCCTGGACAGCAGGAGCTGGCATCATATGCACTTCGAGAAATTGGAGTGTTATTCAAAAAGTAAAAAAAGGAGGTGCGACATGATGAAGACATGTAGTAATTGCAGGTCAAGTGTTTTTGTAAAAGTATTATGCAAAAACATTTGTAGTCGGAATGATGGAGCTGTCATTCAAAGTCCGCTAAAATTAGCGGAGAATTGCCAGCTGTATTGTGAGTCGGCAGAGGAAGAGGAAAGAGTTTTTGGTTGCAAATATTTTGGGCTAGTTGAGAGGTAATTTATGCAACAAAAAAAACTTTTTCCCGGGGCGATAATTCTGAACCAAGAATTTTCGCCCTTTTTTATTTTTGACAGTTAACGCAATAAAAAATACTTCTTTGTGCTAGTTTTTTGCGTAAAATAATTTTTTGGCAATTTGGACAAGCTGTTTTATCTCGACGATAAACTTGGAGCATTTTTTGAAAATTGCCAGACGCACCGGAAGTGTCGCGATAATCGCTATCAGATGTTCCGCGAAGTTTAATCGCTAATTGCAGAATTTTTCTTGTGGCTTGAAAGATTTTTTTTTGTTCAACTTTTGTGAGGCTTAGCACTTTTCTTTCGGGAAGCACACCAGCAGAAAAAAGAATTTCACTGCGATAGATATTACCGATGCCAGAAATAATACTTTGATCGAGAAGTAAAATACCAATAAGCATCTGCGGTTTTTCAATAAGTAGTTTGGTAAATTTCGCAAGCGTAAATTCGGCACTCATCGCATCAACCCCAATCTTTTTTTCCGCAAGATATTTTTTAAGTGTAATGGTTTCCAGCAGATGTATTGTGGCAAATTTTCGTAAATCAGAAAATTCAAGCGTTTTATTTTCACTAAGATACCAAATATGATGAATATATTGATTAACTTTGTCTTGAAAATTTTTATTATTTTTTTTGCTCAAGTTATTTTTAAAAAGCAAATGTCCAGTCATACGCAGATGAATATGCAATGTTTTTCCACCAGAAAGATGCAGAAAAATATTTTTGCCAACTCGCTGAGCAAGAAGAATTTTTTTATTTTTTATCGCCTGTTTAAATTTCGCCAGCGTTACACCTTTAATGGCCGACGAAAAATCAGACCAAAAATTTGTGATCGTGGCATTTTTAATTTTTTTATTCAAATCAGAAACAATTGTTTCAACTTCTGGTAGTTCAGGCATAATTTTTTTAGTTATTTTTTAGTTTAGCATAGGAATTATAATTAATGAAGTCGTTGCACTGGGACTGGCAAAAAGAACTTGGTTTGTCTAGTAGGAGTAGTTAATAATAAAAACTCTTTTTGGCGTTGTTTGACTTGAATTGTCAAATTATGGTATAAATAAAATATAATTATTTTTATAAATTTTTTATGGAAGAATCAACATCAATGCGTCAATACGGAAGTCATAATTATATGGTTGTAAAAATTGTAGGCATTCTTGCATTTGCAACTATACTTGGATTGGCAGTTGTGAAAGATTCAATTTGGAATCAATCTTATGATTCAGTGCAAGTAATCGGACGAGGACATATACCAGTCGTTCCGGATGCGGCTATTATAAATCTTGGAGTTCTTACTATTCGAGAAAGCACATCGGATCTGGCAATACAAAAAACAAGTGAAGCGCTTAAGCACATTGATGTGGCACTTGAGCAAGCGGGAATTCCCAGGGAGAATCGTCAGATTACCGGGTATGTTTTAAATCCTCGTTATAAGGAAATGCCAAATACTCCAGAAGGAGAAGTTAGAACACCGGAAATTGATGGATATACTTCTTCGCAACAAATCACAGTACTCGTTTCTGGTGTTAAAGACAATTCTAATCGTGTGAGCGAGATTGTTTCTATTGCAACTAAGGCTGGAGCCAATCAAGTTGGTGAAGTTAAAATGGTAGCAACAAATGCGGAAGAACTTAAACAAAAAGCAAGACTGGAAGCGGTTGCTGATGCAACTAAAAAGGCTAAGGATATGGCAAGTGTTTCTGGTTTAAAATTAAAGAATATTTCAAGCTGGTACGAATCAATATTAGCGGCTCCAGGATCACAAAATGAACAATCTATTAATAATGCATTGCCGCCAAATCAATATCCAGCTCCATCCAGCATTATTGTTCTTCAGCCGGGACAACTTGAAATAGTTGTTGAGCTTAATGTTAGTTTTAGAGTTAAAAATTAGTAAATCAATTGTAAGAACTTTCTTATAAATAGATTTAATTTTTAGTATTTTTCTGTGGTTTGCCAAATATCACCCATGCAAATAATCTTCGGTAGCGTTGTTATAAAAAAATAAAAAAACAAAATTATGAAAGTTTCGTATAGCGCTAAAAATTATGCTGGCGAAAAAAAGACGGGTGAGTTGGAAGTGAAAAATGAAAGAGACTTGGCAACTCAACTGCGTGCAGAGGGATATATTTTAACGGCGTTTAAAGAACTTGAAGCAGAAAAAAAAGGTGAGATGGAAATTAAATTTCTTGATCGCTTTTTTAGTATTTCCTTGAAAGATAAATTGATGTTCACACGCAATTTAAGTGTGATGATTTCTTCGGGCTTGCCAATTTCCAAGGCGATTAAAAATATTTCTTTGCAGACGAAAAATAAAAAGTTTCAAGAAGTTTTAATTAGTATTTTTGATGACATTCAGGCGGGAACAACTTTTGCTGATGGGTTGGCACGCTATCCCGGAATTTTTGGTGATCTTTTTGTTAATATGATTCGAGTGGGCGAGACGAGTGGTAATTTGGAAGAAATTTTGGAAATTCTGTCTATTCAATTGGAAAAAGAACATAATCTGACCAGCAAAATAAAAGGGGCAATGACCTATCCGGCTGTGATTATTGTGGCGATGATTGGTATTGCAATTTTAATGTTGACTTATATTTTGCCAAAGTTGACGAGCGTTTTTGCCGATATGGATGTGCAGTTGCCAGCTTCAACACGCTTTATCGTTGGCTTGAGTAATTTATTGCGAGCACATGCCGTGGCGGTGGCGGTGGGATTTGTGATTTTTGGTATAATATTAAAATTTTTATTACAAACAGAAAGCGGAAAAAAAATAGTCGGCTTTGTTTTGATTAATATTCCGGTGATTAAAAATATGGTGATCAAAGTTAATTGTGCCAGATTTGCCAGAATTTATAGTTCTCTTTTGCGAAGTGGCGTCCCAGTTGTGCAAGCTCTCACGATTATTTCTAATACGCTGACAAATTATTATTATAAAAATGCTACAAAAAAAGGCATTGAAGATGTGCAAAAAGGTATTAGTCTTAGTCAAGTGATTGAAAAAAATCCCAAAGTCTTTCCTATGTTGATGGCACAGATGGCCCAAGTTGGAGAAGAAACAGGCAAGACCGAAACAGTGCTTTTGAAACTGGCGGAGTTTTATGAAGATGAAGTTGATCAAATTTCCAAAAATATGTCTTCGATTATCGAACCAGTCTTGATGATTTTTATTGGAGGTGCTGTCGGTTTTTTTGCCGTTTCAATGCTTCAGCCGATGTATAGTTTGATGGATAATATTAAATAGTTTTTTGTTTTATAGTTTTTTGTTGACAGATATTTTGAATATGATAATATAATGTTATAGTATCAGTATTTAAAAAAAAGTTATGACCAATCAAGAGTTTGTTCAAAAATTAGGTTTCTTGCCAAAAGACAAGGCCAGCGAAATTTTTTATAAAAAGTTCGCTAGTTCTGATTATGTTGTTGAAGTTGACTTCGAAGCCAAGAAATTTAATTTTGGAACAAAAATAAAAGCAGAAAGTGGAACAACTTTGAATTTTTCACAAGAAGAAAATTGGGTTGTTTTTGAATGTGTTTGTCGTCTGCTGGAAAAAGGCTATAAGCCAGAAGACATAATTTTGGAAAAAACTTTTCCTTCGGGTCATGGACATTCTGGTAGATTGGATATTTTTATAAAAAAAGAAGGACAAGCCTTTTTAATGATTGAATGTAAAACATTTGGCAAGGAGTTTGAAAAAGAACTTAAAAATATTGCCAAAGACGGCGGACAACTTTTCACTTATTTTCAGAACAATACAAATACACAATATTTAATGCTCTATACTTCACAACTGAAAGAAGGTGAGCTGGAATTCAAAACGGAAATAATAAAAATAGAAGACAACTATCGAACAGCGGGCAATGTGGCAGATTTCTATGGACGATGGAATAAGCTAACTATTCAAAATGGTATTTTTGAAGATTGGGTGAAGCCGTATCATTTTGAAAATAAATTATTAACAAAAAAAGAATTGTTGCCTTTGAATGAAGCGGACAGTGGATTTATTTTTCATGAATTTTTGTCAATCTTGAGAAAACATTCTGTTTCTGATAAACCGAATGCGTTTAATAAAATTTTCAATTTATTTTTGGCAAAGATTTATGACGAAAAAAAACGCGAGGGCGATGAGTTGGATTTTCAGTGGAAAGAAAAACGGGATAATCCGGTTGATTTTCAAATCAGATTGATCAATCTATATAAAGACGGTATGTTGGAGTTTTTGCGAAAAGAAATAGAAGGCATTGACGATAAAGATTTTAGTTATAAAACCACAGAAGAGTTGCAGGAAAAAAAGAAAAAGTGGTTGAAATTTAATAATGTTTTCACAATCAAGGAAGTTGTGGATGATGAATCTTTTGATGATAATCAACGAGTCTTGAAAGAAGTTGTGGGACTTTTGCAAAGATATCAAATTCGTTATCCCAGAAGACAACAACATTTGAGTGATTTTTTTGAGCGACTTTTAACAACAGGATTAAAACAAGAGTCCGGTCAATTTTTCACACCGCCGCCAATCACCAGATTTATTATAAAATCTTTGCCCGTGAAACAGATGATTGAAAAGGAATTAAATCAACCCGTGTCAAAATTGCCAGCCGTAATTGATTATGCCGCAGGCAGTGGTCATTTTATTACTGAAATAATGGAGCAATATCAAGATATTATTAACAAAATTGATCCAGCCACATATTATCCCGAAGCAATCAAAACAGTTGAAGCTTGGAAAGTTAATCCTTATGCTTGGGCGGCAAGATATGTTTTTGGCGTGGAAAAAGATTATCGCCTAGTAAAAGTTGCTAAAGTCGGTTGCTATTTTTATGGTGATGGTCTGGCACAAATTATGCATGGCGATGGTTTGGATAATTTCAAGTCGTCAAAAAGTTTTGTGGGATTACTCAAGGAAAATGTTGACGATCCGCAAAAAGCTAAATTTTCTTTTGTTATTTCCAATCCACCTTATTCCGTCAGTGCATTTAAAGCCGACATAAAAAATAATAATGCGGCGGAAGATTTTGCTTTATTCAAAAACTTAACTGACAATAGTTCTGAAATAGAATGTTTATTCATCGAAAGAGCTAAGCAACTTTTGAAAGTGGGCGGAATTGCCGCTCTTGTTTTGCCCAGCTCGATGCTAAGCAATACTGGCATCTATACAAAAACAAGAGAAATTATTTTTGAAAATTTTGAAATTATTGCCATCGTGGAATTGGGTAGCAATACTTTTATGGCAACCGGAACAAACACTGTAACTTTATTTTTGAGAAGAAAAGACAATGCTAATAATGCCAATCTTAAAATAGATGTGGCGGAATTTTTCACTAACTTGCGAGAAGTAACTCTAGCGGGAATCGAAAAACCGGTGAGCAAATTTATAAAGCATGTTTGGGAAGGCATTTCTTTCGCAGATTATTTAACTCTGGCACAAAAAAAGCCAAATGAAACAATCTTGAAGCATGAAATTTTTGTGGAGTATAAAAAGAAAATAAAAGCAAAAGACGAAAGAGAATTTTGGGAAATTGTGCGGGAAAAAGAAATAGAAAAAATATTTTATTTTATAATGACATATAAGCAAAAAGTGGTGTTGGTCAAAAGTGGAGAAAAAGAAGCCGAAAAAAGATTTTTGGGCTATGAATTTTCCAATCGTCGAGGTAGCGAGGGAATTCATCCAATTCAAAGAGGCAAGACCATCGATCAATGCACGCAACTTTTTGATGTGGAAGTTTTTGATAATCCCAAAAAAGCCAGCACCTATATTCTCAAAGCACTGGAAGGAGATTTTGATTTACCCATTGATGAAAGCTTGCAAGAAAATATCTCGCGTCATGATTTAATCGATATGCTGTCGTTCGATCGCATCGATTTTGAAAAAACCATCTCCTTGAATGTAAAAAAAAAGATAAAAATTGAAAGTAATTGGGAAATAGTAAGACTTGGTGATGTTGCTAGTATAAAAAATGGATTTGCTTTTAAAAGTCAGGAGTATGTTGATAATGGATTGAGTGTGATAAGAATAAAAAATGTTCAAAAAGGATTTATAAATAATAGTTCGCCAGTATTCATAGCCGAAGACAGAAGTGATGAGTTTAATAATTTTATTTTAAAAAGTGGTGATATTTTAATTTCGATGACAGGAAATCCAGGTAGAGTTGGAATCGCCAAAAATGAACATTTGCCAGCACTGCTTAATCAGAGAGTTGGAAAAGTTGAAATAGTTAGTAGTGAAGTGTTAAAAGATTTTCTGTTTGTAATTTTAAATACTGAATATTTTGAAAATAAAGCTGTGTTTTTAGCAAAAGGATTGGCACAACAAAATATTAGCACCGAACAGCTCGAAAGTATTGAAATCCCACTCCCACCAAAAGATGTTCAGGAAAAAATTGTGGCGGAGATTGAGAAGATAGAGAAAAATGAAAAAAAGAATAAGCGGGAGATTGAGAAGCATAAAAAAGAGATTGAAGAAAAATTAAAAGAGATCTTTTCTAGAAATTATCCGTTAAATAAAATTTCTAATTTAGCCTTAATCAATCCGTCAAAAGTAGAAATTAAAAATATAGCAGATGATACGATAGTTTCTTTTGTGGAAATGGCTTCAGTAAGTGAAAAAGGTTTTATTGATAAAAAAATTAATACGCCCCTAAAAGAATTGCGAAAAGGAAGTTATACATACTTTAAAGAAAATGATATTTTAATAGCTAAAATTACTCCCTGCATGGAAA
>Ga0194058_10001148_pt1 | contig 13252 bp, 10 predicted proteins | sample SepL4417m_MetaG_FD_155490 | JGI IMG/M metagenome (GOLD analysis project Ga0194058, IMG submission 155490) | Anoxic zone freshwater microbial communities from boreal shield lake in IISD Experimental Lakes Area, Ontario, Canada - Sep2016-L442-17m | ecosystem: Environmental > Aquatic > Freshwater... | reverse complement strand
CTGCGGAACGTTTTTTCAGGACGCCCGCGGCTGCCGGCTGGAAATCCGCTCCGGTTCCGTGAAGGTAAAAACTATCGAGCTCCCAGCCTCCGGCACCGCGACGTTCACGGGATCAGGAGAAATTCTCGATGCAGAAGCCAATGGCTCGACCACGACGATTCGCATGAAATCCGCCATCGCTTTCGAGGCCGGCTGCCTCGTTGCCATCTCAGGAACCAGCCATCATGAGCCCTGACAAACCAGCCTGCCGCTAACAAATCCAACCCGACAACCACGATGAAACTCCTCACGATCGGCAACAGCTTCGCGGATAATGCCACCGAGTTCCTCAGCGACATGTTTGCCGCCGACGGCTCGGAGGCGCTCACTTTGGGCAAGGCCAACCTCGGTGGCACCTTCGTCCAAAAGCACTGGAACCTCCACCTGCAATCCGAGAGGTTTCCCCACTTGAAGCCTTACCAGTTTCTTCTCACCGGCTGCGAGCCGCGCGATTCCAGCCTAAGCAAGGCCATCTCTGCCGAGCCCTGGGACTATGTGACCCTCCAGCAAAGCAGCGACCTCAGCATTGATCCTGCCACGTTTTTCCCCTGGATCGGGCTTCTGCACGGTCTTGTGCGCGAGCTGGCTCCTCAGGCCGAAATTCTGATCCACCAGACATGGTCATACCGCGAGGACTCGGGGATCTATCGCGAAAACGGTCTCAGCTCGGCCAGGATGTTCGAGCTTCTCGCGGGCAACTACCGCGAGGCGGGGGCCCGGCTTGGGTGCCGGGTCATCCCGTGTGGCCTGGCCTTCCAAAAAGCCAGGGAGCGCAGCCCCTACGAGCTCGATCCGAGCTACGATTTCTCCGCGCCCGAGCCGCTCACCCTCCCCATCCAGACCAACACCCTGCAGCAAGGCTACTGCTGGGACACCGGCAATACCGCGAGCGGCAATCCGGAATTCCGTCTCGACTGCCGGCATTGCAACGTCCGGGGGATCTACCTTGCCAACGCCGTGTGGTTCGAGTTCCTCACCGGCCGCACGCTCGCCGGGAACACATTCCTCCCGCCGGAGCTCGACCCCGCCGACCGCGACCTCCTCCGACAATGCGCCAGCGACGCCGTCGCCGAGGGCGGATCCTGATAAAAAAGCAGCCGGCGAATGAAACAATCCGCTCTTCCTGCACGCTCATTCATGTCACTCCCTACCACCTGCTGTTTCAGCACCCTCTCTTTGGAAAAGTCTGATCTGGAGACCTCGTTTTGGGCACCGCTTGAGGCTGGCAGTCTTGTCGTTCAGAATGCGCCGGCGGGATCCCGCGTCCGGCTGTTCGATGGGGTCGGGGGCATTTACTCGGATCTCCGGGCCCGTAGCGGCGAGGGCTTCTGCGTGCGGGGTGCGCCGGGCGCACATGCGGCGAGGCTTGCGGCGGCGGACGGCCAGACGTTGGCGGAGGTCCGGTTCTCAGTCAGGGCGAGGACGCGGATCAGCTGCGAAGGCGCACCTTATGGCAAGCTGGCGGAGCGGCTTGAAAACCTTCTTCGCGCCGCGCAGGGGAACCAGAGATGGGTCCTTCGCGGAAAGCCGCGGCTGATGTTTGTGGATTGGGGGCGCGACCATGTCCACACGCTCAAGGCGATGAAGTATTTTGAGGCGGACGTCACCTCGGGGATCGATTACTGGCTCGAGACCCAGGAGGCGAACGGGATGGTTTGGGATTGCATCGCTGAAAACCCCACCGGGACCGCGCCGAGCTGGTTCGGCGAGGCTCTCGGCGAGGGGTTCTTCCGCTACGAGGAGGACGGACGCTACGTGGTGAGGCGGATCCCGGTCGAGGCGGACTGTGAGTTTCTTTACGCCGAGGGCGTCTGGCAGGCGTGGAAGGCGACCGGCGACGACGCGTGGATGCGCCTGCAGCTCCCGCGCCTGGAGAAAGCGCTCCGCTACAATACCTCGCACCCCGACCGGTGGAGCCGCAGGCATCGGCTTGTCCGGCGCTCGTTCTGCATGGACAGCTGGGATTTCGCCAACCCGCACTATTGCTCGGGCGACCACCGCCGGATCAACCCCGGGGATCCGCAATTTCTTTTCCATGGAGATAACTCTGGGCTCTATGCGTTCCACTGGATGCTGGCCGAAATGCAGGAGCACGCGGGCGACCGCCAGCGGGCCGAGGAGATCCTCACCGCAGCCGCCAGCCTCCGCGAGAGGGCGAACAAGAAGCTCTTTTTCGGCACGGCCTACGGGCACATGATCCCGGAGAAGCTCGATCCCGAAAAGGTTTACTCCCTGGTCGGCGACGAGCGCCGCCGGCTGAGCTTCTCGCTTGGCTACACGATGAACCGCGGGCTTCCCACCCATGAGATGGCCGTGAAAATCCTCAACGAATTCCGCCGGCGCGGAAAAAAGAAAGCGTCCACCAGCTTCGCCGAGTGGTTTGCGATCGACCCGCCCTACACGGAAGCCCAGTGGCCGGGCACCGCAGGGGAGAGCTGTGCGCCGGGCGAGTACATGAACGGCGGGATCTCGCCCGTTGTTGCGGGCGAGCTCGCCCGCGCGGCCTTCGAGCACGGCATGGAGGACTACGGTGCGGATATCCTGCGACGGGTGTGGGAGCTCACCGAACGTGACGGCAGGCACCTGCACGACACCTACCGCCAGGTGCCGAAAAAACCGGCTCTGCCACGTGCGGAGTTCCGATTCCTCGACCTTCGCCCGGCTGCCAACCGCGGGCTTTGCCACGGGGCGTTCCCCGGAGTGCCTGCGTGGACGGACGAAGGGGATAACGACATGAGAAACCTCCCGGTCGGCCGCCGCCGGTTTGGCGCAATCCGCTTTGATGTCATGGATCCGGCCCGCAATGCCGGGCGTGCGGTCGTCCACCTGGCGCCTTGCGCCGCCGCCGACATTTCCGCCGGCGACATCACCGCCACCAGCCTCTATTTCCTCCACGCCTTCAGCGGAAGAACCCGCCCGGGCGATACCGTCGCCGTCTATGAGATCGAATATGCCGACGGATCCCGTGCGGGGATCCCGATCTGCCTGCAAAAAGAAATCGCAAGCTGGTGGAACCCGACCGATCAAAAGGCTCTCGAGGCTGCCGGCGCCCGCATCGCATGGCGCGGCCCGAACCCGCAATGGAAAGATGTCGGGGTCAGCATGTTCGGTTGGAACAACGCGCACCCGGAAAAGCCGATCCGCAGCGTCCGCGCGCGCTCCGTGCGGGGCGAGCTGATGCTGCTCGCGATCAGCGCCTCCGACCAGCCCGTGGCATTCGAGCCTCGCATCCGCTCGGGCGGGCTTCCCGCGTGCTGGGGCCAGGCGGCAGTTTACCATGCGGTCGCCGAGGGCCTCGCGGGAATCACCGATGCGGGCCGAGGGTTCGACCATGTCTCGATCACCCCTCGCTGGGCGGCGGCGGGAGTAAGCAAAGCGGACGTCTGCCTGCATTATCCGGCCTCCGGAGCCTGCTGCGCCTACAGCTACCGGCATGGCAGGGGCAGGATCGCTCTCGACTTTGCGGGCGGCTTCCAGTCAGCCTCCATCCGCTGCCTTCTGCCGACCGGAAGGCGGGCGGCAGGAGTCGCCTCAGGCCGCACGGAGATCCCATTCACACAGGAGCATGTCGGCAAATCCTGCTACGCGCGCTTTGCCATCTCCGGGATCATATCGTCCCCAATCGTCATTCGCCTCGCCGATAAATCCTAGGCTCGCCGCTTCCATGACAGACCAATTCCATCCCGGGCAAGTCTGGCTCGACACCGGAGGCCAACCGATCAACGCCCACGGCGGAGGCATGCTCTACCATGAAGGGGTTTACTACTGGCATGGCGAATGCCGGCCGCAAGGCCCGTCCACGCTCAACGCGCAGATCGGCGTCTCCTGCTACAGCTCGGCCGACCTCCACCATTGGAAAAACGAAGGAGTTGTCCTCCCTGTGATCCATGGCGACGGAAGCCATCCCATGGCCGCAGGCTGCAAGATCGAGCGGCCGAAGGTCATCCGCAACGCCGCCACCGGCAAGTTCGTCATGTGGTGGCACCACGACCTGAAGGGCATGGGTCATCTCAACGCGCTCGCCGGCGTTGCCGCATCCGATTCCCCCTGCGGCCCGTTCGAGTTCATCGAGGTGCTCAAACCTCACTGGCGCATGTTTCGCGACGGCACCGCCTACGTCGATGAGGATGGCGAGGGATACCTGCTCTACGCCACCGACGACAACGCCTCGCTTGCCATCAGCCGCTTGAGCGGCGACTACCTGAAGCCGGCGGCCCCGTGGCTCAAGGTCTTCCCAGACCGGTTCATGGAAGCCCCGGCGATCTTCAAACGCGCCGGCCAATACTATTTTATCGGCTCCGGCTGCACCGGCTGGGCGCCGAACGAAGCCCGCTCGGCGATCGGGCACTCGGTCTTCGGCGGCTGGCACGAGCTCGGAAATCCCTGCCAGGGAAAAGGATCCGAAATCACCTTCGGCGGGCAAAGCACATTTGTCTTCCCGGTCGCCGGAAGGAAGGACGCATACATCTTCATGGCCGATATCTGGAACCCGGACAACCTCGCCGATTCACGCTATGTCTGGCTGCCCATCACCTTCCAAGAAATTACAAATCATCCCGGGCCGCGCCCGTTCATCTCCTGGCACGAGCGATGGGGATTGGACATTTTTGCAGCATAGCGGCCGGAAAACGTCTCGGATTGTCTGAACTTATCCCTCTTCAGTCAGGCAATCCTTCGTGAAAGAAACGGCGGGAAGGTTCACGGAATCCTCTTGCCTTGGCGCAGGAAATTGTATGAGCTGCGCGAATGCCTCATCTCCCCCGGCTGCTTCTGCTTTTCCTCCTGGCGCAAAGTGCGGGCGCAGCGACTTGGAGCTACAGCTGGCCCCCATCGAAAAGTGAAAGCGAAGTTCGGGCGAGCGTGTGCCCGTTGAAATACGATAAGAAATGGGCTTACGCCATCGAGCTGGACGATGGCACCGTCCCCACCGGAACGTTCGCTCCGGATTTTTTTGCAGAGTTTCAATATACGGACGCCGCCCCCGGGGTTGGCAAAGGCCAGCGGAAGCCGGTTGTCGGAAGCCTGGCGCTTTTTCCCTACCGCGTTGGCGCGAATATCACCTATGTGAATTTCGACCAGGTCCGGGAGATTTGCGGCAAGGGCTGGGCTGTGGCGAACCATAGCTATTCCCACAAGGGCAAGACGTATGGCGATGTCCCGGAAATCCTCACGCCCGAGCAGATCAAGGACGAGCTTTTTTGGAGCCAGGCCGTGTTCGCCCATGAGCTTGGGCATGCGCCGACGCATTTTGTTTATCCAAACGGCTACACCGCTTATGCGGATTCGCTGGGAGCGGTGGGCATCGCCTCCGCATCGAGCGTTGGCGGCAAGGGCGGGATCAGCCTCGTGAAGATGGGCGACAGCTTCCTTTCCATCCCCCGCTGCTACCTGGATGAGGGGGCCTGGACGAACTCATTTCGCAAGGGCAACCCGATGGACGGAATCCCGGCAGCCGGCCCTGCGGCAGGGGATCTGATTATCGACTTCACACATAACCTTTCGCCAGACCCCGGCTCGGCAAATCAAAAACGCTGGAGGGAACGCCTGGGCACGCTGGCTGCAAAATTCGGGGCGGATGGGACGGATGAGTTCTGGAGCGCCCCGACTCAGGATATTATCGCGTATTGGCGTGCAGCGAAAGTGGCCGAGGCGCAGCTGGCACCCGGCAAGCTTTCGGTCAGCCTGCCGGATTCCCTGCCGGGGACGCCGCTGACCATTCGGCTGGATGGGGTTCCCGCAGAGACGAACATCCCCTCGCCGCCAGGAGGCTCGATCTGCCGCAAGGACAGCACGGTCTGGATCACGACCCCCGTGATCGGTGCTCCCGGTGCCGCCGCATTGACCCCACCGGTAAAGCAGATCTACAAAGGCCCCCCAGCGCCCACGATCCCCTTGGACTCCCCCAGGCGCATCGCTGCCGTCCGCGTGCGACAGCATGGGAATCCCACGCCCGACCGCCAGCTCAACGTGAACATCACGCTGCCAGATGGATCCATACAAAAGTTTTCCGAGCAGACCCAGCCGGACGGATTCATTTCGGGAACGCACGTCTTCTCCTCCGTCCCGAACCGCGAGGCCCCGCTGGCAAAAAGCGTCGAGATCACGACCGACCCCTCGATCAAAGAAGTGGAAATCTGGGCAGCTGACGACGCAAGGCGCTAGCCCGGAGAAATCACAGAGGGGTGGTTCAGGTTGCGCAATATCTTTACCTTTACTACCAACGGCTTTAACCCAAGTTTCTTAAGGCGTGTGATTATTGGGCCAAAAAGAGGCGAAAGCTGCCTCTTTTTGACCTTGGAAGCGACGCAAGTAATTTATAATCATTGCTGTATCACCTTTTCATGTCGGCTGACTCCTTTTTCGCCGCGATCCTCGTCGTGATGCTGACCCATTCATGCTCCCACCTGCGATCCGGCACGTTGGGGCCAACGGCCCATCAGCGCCTTCTGCGTTTCGACCAGCAGCAGGGCAGCGAAACCTGCCGCGAAGATCCGCAGCCATTCGTCCCAGCCGAGCGGGGCGGTCTGGAAAACGCCATTAAAGAACGGCAGATAGGTGATGCAAGCCTGGAGCACCAACACGCCCACAATGCCCATCCACAGCCAGCCGTTTCGGAAAAGTCCGATCGCGAGGATGGAATGGCGCAGCGAGCGGCAATTGACGAGGTAGAGCGCCTGGATGACCGCGACGGTGTTGAGGGCAACCGTGCGGGCGGCATCCAAGCCAGCGCCGCGAGCCAGCTCCCATTGAAACAGACCAAACGCCGCGACGAGGATCAGCACGCCGACCAGGACGACCTGGGCCAGCACCGTCCCTGACAGGATCGGCGCACTGGGGGTGCGGGGCGAGCGCTGCATGATGTCGTGCTCCCGGGGTTCGAGCGCGAGAAAGAGGCCGAGCACGCCGCCGGTGGTCATGTTAATCCAGAGCACTTGCAGCGGCAGGATTGGGAGGGTCACGCCAGCCAGCGCCGCCACAAGGATCACGAGGCCCTGGCCAAGGTTGCTCGGCAACGCCCAGGCGAGAATCTTGGTGAGGTTGTCGAAGACGTTGCGCCCTTCCTCCACGGCGGCGCGGATCGACGCGAAGTTGTCGTCGGTGAGCACCATGTCCGCCGCTTCCTTGGCCACCTCGGTGCCGGTGATGCCCATCGCGATGCCGATGTCGGCCTGTTTCAAAGCGGGGCCGTCGTTCACGCCGTCACCGGTCATCGCCACGACGTTGTCCCGTGCCTGCAACGCCTCGACGAGCCGGAGCTTCTGCTCGGGCGTCACCCGCGCAAAGACGGCTACATTCACGGCCGCCTCGATGAGTTGCTCGTCGGAGAGGGTGGCGAGATCGCGCCCGGTGAGCGCGGCGGGGAAAGCGTTCCCGCCGGTCGATTCCTGCACCAGACCGAGCTGGCGGCCAATGGCCACTGCGGTGCCGGCGTGGTCGCCGGTAATCATCTTCACGCGAATCCCGGCGCGATGGCAGGCGCGCACCGCCTCGACGGCTTCGGGGCGCGGCGGGTCGATCATTCCCTGCAAACCGAGGAAAATGAAGTTGCCGGGCAGGGTGGCCGCGACGATGTGCCGGGTATCGGACGGCAGATCGGCGCGTGCAAGGGCAAGCACGCGGAGGCCCCCGGCGGCCAGTTGCTCGACCTGTTCGTGGATGCGTTCCTTCGAGAGCGCGATCGGCAGGCCGCTGGCGTCCGACGCCGCGTGGCAGCGCTGGAGCACCACTTCCACCGCGCCTTTCAAATAGACAACCCGGCGGCCCGCGCCAGGGTCGTCGTGCAGCGTGGCCATGAATTGGTGCTGGGACTCGAAAGGGATCGCATCCACTCGCGGGAGCCGGGCCAGCACGGACTCGGGGGTCAGCCCGGCCTTGTGCGCGGCCACGACGAGAGCGACTTCGGTCGGGTCGCCCTGCGCGTCCCATCGCCCTTCCTTTTGGACCAGCGCGCTGTCGTTGCAGGCCATGCCCGCGAGCAGACATTCGGTGACACCTCCGCTTTCGCCCGGCGACAATGCCAGCCCGTGCAGCGAGATCTCGCCCGCCGGCTCGTAGCCGTTGCCCGCGACATCGAAAACCGATTCGCCCACGACGACCTGGCGCACGGTCATCTGGTTTTGCGTGAGCGTGCCGGTCTTGTCGGAACAGATCACCGTTGTGCTGCCCAGCGTTTCCACCGCCGGGAGTTTGCGGATGATCGCGCGGCGGCGCGCCATGCGGGCCACGCCGATGGCGAGCGTCACCGTGACCGCAGCGGGCAGGCCCTCCGGGATGGCGCCCACGGCGAGCGCGATGGCTGCCGACACGATCTCGTCGAGGCTCTCCCGGCGCAGCAGGCCAACCACGACCACGATGGCCGCGAGACCCAGGATCAGGATCAGCAACTTGCTGCTGAACGCCGCCATCTTGCGCGTCAATGGTGTCTCAAGGCTCGGCACTGCGGAGATCATCTCGGAGATGAGTCCGATCTCGGTCTGGTCGCCGGTGCTGGTGACAATGCCCCTGGCCTGGCCGTAGGTCACCAGGGTCGAGGCGTAAGCCATGTTCGCGCGATCGGCGAGCACGGTGTCGGGAGAGAGTTGCACCTCGGCGGATTTTCCGACTGCCGTGGATTCGCCGGTGAGCGCGGCTTCGGCGACTTGCAGGTCGCGCGTGAACACCAGCCGCAGATCGGCCGGCACCTTGTCGCCAGAAGTGAGCGTCACGAGATCGCCGGGCACAAGCTCCGACGAAGGCAGGCGCAGCGTTTTTCCGGCACGGACCACGGTGGTTTCGGTGATGAGGCTTCTGGCCAGCGCCTCGATCGCGCGCTCGGCCTTGCTTTCCTGGAGGTAACCGATCCACGCATTCACCAACACCACCGCGAGGATGACGACGGAATCCACCACGCCCCCCATGCCGAGCTTGATGAGACCGGCGGCGAGCAGGATGTAGATGAGCGGATTGTGGAACTGAAGGAGGAAGCGCATCCACGGGCTGCGGCCTTTGCGGGGGGTGAGCCGGTTCGGGCCGAAATGCTCCCGGCGATGCTTCACCGCAAAGAGGTCGAGCCCCTTGTCCGTGTCGGTCTCCAAGAGAACGCCGACTTCGGAAGCGGACAGGTGATGCCAGTGATGACTGAGAAGAGTTTGCATAAGGATTAAATTTTGTGGTGCCGAGGCGGGGCCCACCTTCTGTCGGTGGCGCTATGACTCCGGGTCGGTCGGTTTCCTGTCGGGGTCACATTTATGGAGCAGCCAGTAGCCGACGCAAGCCGCTAGGATCACCGCCGCGGTCGCCCACACGAATCCCGGCTCGGTTTGCTTGAAGTCCATGATGATCACCTTCCGCGCGATGGCCATGATCGCCGTCGCCATCACGATCCGCACGTGAATGATGTCATCGCGCAGATACATCGTGATGTTGACGAAAATCTCGATGGCGATGAGCACGGCCATGAACGCGCCGAAGGTGGCCAGGATGTCGCTGACGTCCAGGACAAACATCGGCTCCGCTTGGATCAGCTTGTTGAAGAGCGTCCAGCCGACATCGACCGTCCCGACGAGAATCAGCAGCGTCATCAGCACGGCCAACCCACGCACCGCCAGATGGATCGCCTTGCGCAGCATTTTGATCAACGGATCGGTGGAGTTATCAAGACCGGGCATGGGATGTTTTGCTAAATCGTCTCATCGCGGACGAAAACGTAAAATAGTGCCGGGCGGCCTTTGCTGAGTCATCCCCCTGACAGCTGCGACCTTCCACGGGCTGGCGGGCCAGCCATAGCGCATGTGGCGTCACCAAATGCGCCTTCCAGTGGAAGACGCCGAGGGCGAGCATGATGAGGACGAAGGCGATGAAGCCGATCCAGAGCAAGAGGGTATCAATCACAGCCCGACAGTGGCAGCTTCCGCCAAATTCGACAAGAGAAACGGGCGCATGACAAAAAAGGGTTGGGGGGAATTCTCTCTTTTTTCACGGGTGTCCGGCTAACATCATAATCAGTTTTTGTTAAAATCTATTTTTGAGCGAGTTGCGCATGAAAAGTGAAGTCACGCATTGGAATTCTGGAGCCCCCTCAGACAGGCTGGCGCATGAATTCCGGCCGCTACATCCTTTCTCAAGTCCTCGATCTTGTGGATCGCAAAACTCGATGCCGCTTGGTCGAGCGCTACGATGCCGAGTCGCGTGTCCGGCATTTTAGTTGCCGGCAGCAACTCATCTGCATGGCTTTTGCCCAACTGACTTGGCGGGAGGGCCTGCGCGATATTGCCGAGTGTTTGAATGCACGGCCAACTACTCTTTACCATCTGGGTTTTTCCGACCCGGCGGCCAAATCGACGCCGGGCGATGCCAACGAACAGCGCGACTGGCGGCTTTGGGAAGATCTGGCCCAGACGCTCATGCGCAAAGCCCGACCGCTCTATGCCAGGGAAGATCTCTGGCTGGACATGCGGACGGGACTTCGTATTTCTTACCAACAACCTGAGCGTCCCCGCGTTGTCTGTGGCCATACTCTACCGCCTGCGATGGCGCATCGAGTTGTTCTTCCGCTGGATCAAAGGCCATCTGCGCATCAAGCATTACTATGGGACGAGCCCCAATGCGGTGAAGCCACAGATCTGGATCGCGGTGTGCGTTTACCTGATGGCGGCCATCATTCACAAGGAATTGAACCTGCCGGGAACCTTGCGCAGAACTTTGCAGCTTTTGAGCGTCCATCCGCTTGAGAAAACCACTATGCATGAGCCACTTACAGATCCTGACTCCCGAGATTTGGAACCGTTATACTCTAACAACCTGCTGTTGTGTAACTTATAACAGGACACTTGTGTCTTTTTTTGATGAAAAAGTTGTAGTTTCTCATACTACATTTTCAACCATCCACCACAGCCCACCTCCACACACGTGACCGCCAACTCCTTTCCCAAATCGATCAAATCCGCCGCGGTTCCATCACCGAACAGTCTGTCGAGAGCGGCCGCAAAGACGGCACAAAAGTCGGGCGCGGCCCTTACACTCTCTACTCTTTCAAGGACAAGGTTTCCGGGATGGAATCCGGGATGAGGTCCACGCCCTTGAGGAGGCAGGCCAGGGAGACGCCCGCCTCGGCGAGATACGCCGGGAGCGGGTCTGCGCAGTGCGCCACTCGGAGGCCAGAATCCGCATCAGGATTTCCGCACCCTCATGAAGATCGTGGTGCTGCCGGGCCTGTTCGGTCGCCAGCTTCGTGAAAATCTGGGCGCTGAATCCCGGCAACTCACGCAGGCGGGCTGCCGTCATGTGGGCGCGTTCGGTTTCGATGTCTTCGTCCAGCGAAATTGCTTCGCCCGGGGATCCGTGGATTCTCACAATGTTGGTTCGATGGATAAGTGGCAGTGGTTTCATTCCTCGCTGTTCCTTCCGGTGAGGAGTGGCAGGACGTGCCACAGGAAATAGGCAAGGGATGTGATGAAAGCGGCCACATAGGTCAGGGCCGCAGCGTTCAGGACCTTGCTCACGCCGTCCTCTTCGGTCGCGGTCGAGACAACTCCGCTGTTTCTCAGGGCCAACTTCGCGCGGTTCGAGGCGTCGAACTCAACGGGCAATGTCACGAGGTTAAAGAGCATGATGATACCCCATCCCGCCGCCATGAGGATCATTGCGGTGCTTCCGCTCACGAACCCCGTGAAGAGCCCGATGAGCGGAAGCCACATCACGACCTGGCTGGCGATCGTGGTGGCCCCGACGGCTGCCATCCTCAGGTGGAGAGGGGCGTAGGCCCGCGAGTGCTGAATGGCATGCCCGGCCTCGTGGGCAGAGACCGCAAGCGCCGAAATCGAGCTGCCGCGGTAGTTTTCTTCGCTCAAGACAAGCCGACGATGGGTCGGGTCGTAGTGATCGGTAAGCTGGCCTGTCTGTGAGACGATGTCCACGCCCGTCACGCCCTCTTCGTCCATAATCCGCCGCGCCGCCTCGGCCCCGGATATCCCGGAGATCGAGGGCTCGTCCGCATAGCGGCGGAAGACCCGCTTGACCCGGAAGGAAGCCCAGAGCGAAAGGGCCATTGTGCCTGCAAATAAGATGAGTGCTGTTGTCATTAGCAAGAATCTGCCAGTAAATTTATAGTTTGTATATAACGATGATAAAAACATATCATTCGAGTTATACGAATGAACACCCAGCTCAACTACCACCATCTTCGCTACCTCCTTGCCGTGGCGGCGGAGGGCGGAATCAAGGCCGCATCCGATGCGATCCACGTGTCGCCGCCGACGCTGAGCGCGCAGGTGCGCGAGCTGGAGGAGTTTTTGGGAACTCCGCTTTTCCTGCGCGAGGGCAAGTCGCTCGTGCTTACGCATGCCGGATGCATGGTGAAGGGGTATGCCGAGAGGATTTACGGTTTCGGGGACGAGATGGTCGAGGTGATCCGCCGGGGCGGGGCGGGCGGGGCGGAGACGGTGTTTGTGGGAATTGTTGATGCGTTGCCCAAGCTGCTCGCCTCGCGCCTCCTCGTGAGGGCCTTCGAGCAGCTGCCCTTATTGCATGTGGTGGTGCGCGAGGGGATGCCGGGAGAGCTGTTTCCCGCGCTTTCCGCCCACCAGCTCGACATCGTGATCGCAAATGAGGCAGCCCCACTGAAGACCGTTCTTTTCAGCACGAAGGTCGGACGCCACGGGGTCCGGTTCGTTGCGTCCCCCGCATTGAAGAAAACCTATCGGCCCGGTTCCGGGCTGTCCGGATTTCCCGTTCTGCTTCCGACGCGCGAATCCGCACTCCGCAGAGAGATCGACCGCTGGTTCGCGGAAAAACGGGCGACGCCAATGATCCGCGCCGAGTTCGATGATGCGGCGGCCATGTGGGAAATGGCGGCCGCGGGAGCAGGGGCAACCCCGGCGATTGATCCCGTGCTCCCAGATGTTGCGGCCCGCTATGGGCTCATCGAGTTGCCGCTGAAGACCGGCATCTACGAGGAGCTCTTCATCGTCACAGCCGAACGGCAGTTTTCCCATGAGGGCCAGCGAGCAATTGCGAGGCTGGCAAGGGATGTCGGGGGAAAATAGATATGCGCGGAGCGAAGGTGGGTGCAAATCACCCGAGCATGCCGCCCTTCAACCATTCCAGCCTGGCCTCTTTGATCATTTGGTGGACGGCTAAAGTTCAGAGATCCTGATCTCACCCATTGAAGTCCCAGAAGCCACGTAGGGGAGGCGGGAAAATCATTTGGCACATTTTGGCCTGACAGAATGGGCGG
>Ga0194058_10001144_pt1 | contig 13269 bp, 10 predicted proteins | sample SepL4417m_MetaG_FD_155490 | JGI IMG/M metagenome (GOLD analysis project Ga0194058, IMG submission 155490) | Anoxic zone freshwater microbial communities from boreal shield lake in IISD Experimental Lakes Area, Ontario, Canada - Sep2016-L442-17m | ecosystem: Environmental > Aquatic > Freshwater... | reverse complement strand
AGTATAATTCCCCATATTTTGCCCGCAGATGTGTCAGCAGCGGCGCGGACGATAATTCACGTCCGGTAACCCGTTTTACGAGTTCTGCGGCCGAATAGCGTTGGCCGTGGCGGTGAATTTTCTCACGGAGCCAATCACGTAACGGTTGAAACTCGCCGCGTGCGAACTGGGCGTGTAGTCCGCCTAATTCCTGATCGGCCGTGGCGAAAAACTGCGCAGCATAGAGATTGCCCAAGGTGTAGGTTGGAAAATAGCCAATCAGCCCGGCACTCCAGTGAACGTCCTGCAACACGCCTTCCGCGTCGCAATCCGGGGCGATGCCAAGATATTGTCGATACTTGTCGTTCCAGGCAGCCGGGGCGTCGGCTGCGGGCAAGTCGCCATTGAGTAGGGCCTGTTCCAACTCGAAGCGAATGAGAATGTGCAGGTTGTAAGTTGCCTCGTCGGCCTCCACACGGATGAGCGAAGGCCGCACGTCGTTGATGGCAAAGTAGAATGCGTCGAGGCTGGTGCTGCCCAGTGCTGCGGGAAACCGTTTTTGAGCTGTAGGATAGAAATGCTGCCAGAATGCACGGCTGCGGCCGACGAGGTTCTCCCACATCCGCGACTGCGATTCGTGAATGCCGAGCGAAATGGCCTCGCCCAGCGGCAGGCCAAAACGGTCCGGCGGCAGGCCTTGTTCGTAAATCCCGTGGCCCGCCTCGTGTAGGATGCCAAAAAAGGCCGCATTGAAGAAGTGCTCGTCGTACCGCGTGGTGATGCGGCAGTCGTGCGGTCCGAGCGTTGTGCAAAACGGATGAACCGTCACGTCGAGCCGCCCGCGGGTGAAGTCAAATCCACTCGCCGCGGCCGCTTCCTTGCCAAAGGACTCTTGGACGTCGATTGGGTAATTGCGGCTCAAAAGCGACCTATCCGGCTGGCGGCTGCCGGCACGAATGGCCGCGACCAACCCAACGAGTTGCTCCCGGAGATCGGCCAATACCCGACCGACGTTCGCCGTCAATTCCTCCGGCTCATAGTCATCCAGCAAGGCGTCGTAGGGCGATTGCTTGTAGCCGAGGGCCTCGGCCTGCTGCCGCTTGAGCTCGAATGTCTTGGCCAGCCACGGCCGGAAGTGGGCAAAATTATTCTCCCGTCGGGCCTGTTCCCAGGCACTCTGGCCCAAGACGGCGGTCCGGGTAAGCTCCTCAACGAGGCTGCGAGGCAACTTGGTCTTTTTGTCGACCAACCGCTTGAGCCGGCGGAGGGTGACGGCGGTTTCGCTATCCACCCCCTCTGCCAGCGGTCCGGCTGCCAATTCGGAAACTTTCGTGACAAACGCTTCATCAGTCCACCGCTGGTGGATCATGCCGGAGAGCAGCGTCGTCTGGTCGGCGCGGTGCTCGGCCTCGGCGGCGGGCATCTTAGTACGCTCATCCCATTCCAGGACAGCACTGATCGAGGCCAGGAGCGAAGATTGACGGACGTACTGACAGACTTCGTCGAACAGTGCGGGGAGGGACTGGGGCATCGGAAATTTCCCTGGGATTTTGGACAACTCGTGGTGCCGTCGCCTCGCCTGCGCAGCCGGGACGGCCGCACCACAAAAAAGCGAAGACGTAGGTTGGGTGAAGCATCGAACAGTGCGTTGCGCGAACTGATCTGGAACAGCGGTAAGTGCTGTCAGCATCTCGACTTCGTGCGCAACCCACCATTTGCCTGGCAGTTCGCTCCACGCACCCTACATAAAGCCTAACGATATCCCAGATTGTTTTCAATATCCCGCGATTCTTTTGAAAGCCCCGCACCCGGCCGATCCGTGGAATTCGCGCGCAGTTGCCTGGCCTGTGTGGAAAGCGAGTCGTTTTCGACCCTCTTTTGGGGTACGGGGTCCGCGACGCAACCGGCCAAAAAGCCCAAACAGACGATTACAACAACGGCACGACAAGGGTTCCAGGGTATGCGCATGTTGAGCCTAGCCTCATTAGAAGGGAAGTTTGAAAGGGAAATGTCGCAAAATCACGCATTGCCGTCCAGGCCAATTTTTTCGGCTCTTCCGGTTCCAGGTGCGGAACGCGAATAATTGTAGGGTGGGAAGAGCGCAGCGAGCCCCACCAATTCTGTTGCGGTCCGCTTTTGGTGGGGCTCGTTTCACTCTCCCCACCCTACTTCTGCACCTAGAACCGGAAGAGCCAATTTTTCCTTGAAGGATCGATTCCGCAGTCGTTGAAACAGGCATGGCCCGCCTATCCTCCACCGGGCCACGAATATTTTTCCTCCGGTCCTCGCTTGCGCAGCCACGGTGGTCGTTTTTTATGCTAGATATTCTTGTTAACCAAATTGATCCCGCAAAACTCATAATTACTACAACCGGAAGAACCTTCATGCTTGTTATTGCCGGATGCGTCGTTGTCATTGCAAGTGTGCTGGCGGGCTTTATCGGCTCCGGCGGCAAGGTCGGCGCATTGATTCACCCTTATGAAGTCCTCACGATCGGCGGAGCAGCACTTGGTGCCCTGTTGGTCATGTCGCCAAAGAAGGTTCTCCTTGATCTTGTCAAAGGCGTCCTACAATGCTTCAAGGGCACGTCCTTCAATCGAGGTGCCTACGAAGAGCTTTTCAAGCTGCTCTACGATCTCTTTCGGTTGGCCCGCCGAGAAGGCCTGATCGCCTTGGAACAGCACGTCTCCAGTAGCAAGGAAAGCGATATTTTCAAGAAGTATCCCCGTATCACTTCAAACCATCACGTTACGGAATTCATCTGCGGTGCCCTGTCGCCGATTATCGAAGGAACCGTGAAGCCGGAGCAATTGCCCTTGCTGCTGGAGACGGAATTGAAGGTCATCGAAGAAGAGCATCACGCCAGCGTGTCGGCCCTCACGAAGACGGCTGACGCCCTACCCGGTTTCGGCATCGTGGCGGCCGTGCTGGGGATCGTGATCACCATGGGGGCAATCGACGGGCCGGTGGATGAAATCGGCGAAAAAGTGGGCGCAGCACTCGTGGGAACGTTACTGGGAATTCTCGCCTCCTATGGGTTCGCGGGTCCGTTGGCTTCCCGCATGGAGTTTCTCGGCGCAGCGGAGATGAAATTCTTCCGCACGATTTCCGCGGTCATGCAGGGATTTATCAACGACCTGCCTCCCAAGGTCGCTTTGGATCACGCGCGGCGCGGCGTGTCCACCGAGTATCGCATGCCACGCGAGGAATTGGATAAGCTCTTTGCCGAAGTCGATGCTTCCTAGTGCAAAAAATCGTATGACGGTATGCGTGAACTCAATCAAAAATCAAGATAGAAAATAGGGTAAGCAACTATGTCGGCTGGTGGTGGCGGAGCTTGGAAGGTAGCCTACGCGGACTTTGTGACCGCGATGATGGCTTTTTTCATGGTTATGTGGATCACGGCCCAGAATAAGCAGATGAAGATGGCCGTGGCTCACTACTTTAATGACCCATTCAACTCTAAGTCCAAGACCAAAGGCCCCTCGCCCGCCGGCTCGACGACGACTGGCCCCTTGGACCCCGGTTCAAAGACTCTCATGCCATCGCGCACGCCAGGCGATCCGGCCGGGATAAAACGCCCCAAGAACGCTCCGAAGCTAACTGGACGCAAGATTGAGGAAGTCGGACCAAAGCCTTGGGCCGGCGAGGGAAATCGTTCCGGCGGTGTGGGCAAACCGATCTTGTTCGTCTTGAATAATGGCAAAGAGCAAGGAACTGGAACGGTCTTGTTATTTGACGAAGATTCAAAGGATATCAACGATGAGGCCAAGGAACAATTGAGCCGGATTCTTCCCTTTTTGATGGGGAAGCGGCAAAAGATCGAGCTTCGCGGCCACGCCCGACAATGCGCCGCCGCAGCCGGAGGTGCGCAAGATGCCTGGCAACTGTCGTACGCCCGCTGCATGGTGACGATGAAATATCTGGTGGAAGCAGGCGTTGAGGCCGATCGGATGCGCTTGAGCCAGGCCGGTTCAAACGAGCCACACACGATCCAAGAGGGTGCGGAAAACCGGACGCAGAATTCGTGCGTGGACATCATTGTCTTGCCCGAGTTGGCCGAGGACTATTTTGGCTCGCGTGAAGAGCGGGCTGCTCTCATCCGCGGTCCTTAGGTAGCGCGTGGCCGGCCTTGATCATAACCTTGCCAACTGCCAGCAGTGACGGCAACCCGTAGGGTGCGTGAAGCGAACCGACACCCGGGAAATGGTGCGTTGCGCACGGACCCAATACTTCGAGAACGTCTACCCTGAAATAGACCGGTTCGCGTAACGCACCATTTCGCGGGCATCCGTGCTCCACGCACCCTACAGCGAGCCAGCAATGACAGCAGTTGGCAAGGTTATGATCAAGGCCCGCGTGGCCTACCGCGCTGCCTGATAGCGAACATCCCTCCGCCAGGGCGTGTACCCGGCGTGGCGGATCTGCAACTCGATGAAATCGCTGTTCATGCGAAAGGTGGTTCCGGCGGCAGAAACGACGTTCTCCTCAAACATCACGGACCCAAAATCGTCGGCACCGAAACTCAAGGCAATTTGCCCAACCGAGGGGCCTTGCGTGACCCAGGAGCTTTGCAAATGGGGAATGTTGTCAAGGAACAATCGGGCGAGGGCCTGAACGCGAAGGTACTCGGCAGCCGACGTGTTGCCTGAGGCAAGCTTCAATTCACCCTGCTGATACGGCCAGGCAATAAATGCCGTGAAGCCACCGGTCTCGTCCTGGAGTTGGCGAAGCATTTCTAGGTGCAAGAGACGGTCGTGCCAGGTCTCCTCCACGCCGAACATCATCGTGCAGGTTGAAGGGATACCCAGCCGATGCGCCATGCGGTGAACGGCGAGCCATTTGTCGGCGCCGGACTTGAGCCGCGCGATCCTCTTGCGGACGTGATCGACTAGGATCTCCGCTCCCGCGCCCGGCAATGAGCCCATGCCGGCCGCGATGAGCCGCGAGAGCGATTCCTCGATCGAGAGGCTGGAAACCTCGCAGATGTGCAAGATTTCGTCGGCTGAAAGGGCGTGTAGGTTAACGGTTGGGTAGTGCTGTTTTAACCAGCGAAAGAGGTCTTCGTAGTAGTCGATGCCCAGTTCCGGGTTGAGTCCGCCTTGGAGCAGGATCTGGATGCCGCCGGCGGCCACGGTCTCGTCCATCTTGGCGGCGAGTTCTTCTTTGCCGAGCGTATAGCCATCGGTCCGGCCGGGGGCGCGGTAGAAGGCGCAGAAGCGGCAGTAGGCGTTGCAGACGTTCGTGTAGTTGATGTTCCGTTCGACGATGTACGACACCCGCCGGCCGGGATGTAACTGGTTGCGACGCACATCGGCCGCCAGCCCTAAAGCGGCCAACGAGGCATCGGCCGCTAGGTGCAATGCCTCCTCCACGGAGAGCCGTCCGCCGTCTGCTGCTTTGCTCAAGAGGTGGTCGAGGGTGGTTGCCTGACCGGTGATGATCATTGTTGTGGTCTCCAAAAGGCGGACGGCACACGGAGTGTGCCTGCTACTTTACCGGTTCGTACACGGTTGTCCGCTCGGCCGGTTCGCGACCCATGGCGCGAATCATCCGACGAAGCTCGTCAAGGGTCAACTCGTGCGGGGTCTCCGCCCCGGCCATGTGGTAGACCTTCTCTTCGATCACCGTGCCGTCCATGTCGTTCGCCCCGAACCTCTGCGCGACTTGCGCCATCTTCAGACCGAGCATGACCCAATAGGCTTTGATGTGCGGAATGTTGTCTAAAAGCAAGCGGCTGACGGCGATCATTCGCAGATCGTCGTCGGCCGTCGGATTGCCGAGTATTTGCAGCCGGTTGCCCTCTGCGTGATAAGCCAGCGGCACAAATGCCTGAAAACCGCCCGTTTCGTCCTGCAATTCCCGCAGCCGCAAGAGGTGGTCGATCCGCTCCTCGCGGGTTTCAATCGTGCCGTAGAGCATCGTGCAGTTGGACTTCAGCCCCAACTGGTGGGCCGTGCGATGAACGTCAATCCAGCCGTCGGCATCGACCTTGTCGCGGCAGATTTGCTTTCGCACGCGATTTGCGAAGATTTCCGCCCCGCCGCCCGGCAGCGATCCGAGGCCGGCGTCGATCAGGTGCTCCAGCGTCTGGCGATAGGACAATCCAAACTTTTGGGCAAAGTAATGGATCTCGACCGCCGAAAATGCCTTGAGATGCAACGCCGGAAAACGCGAGCCGATCACCCGCAGCAGATCCGTGTAGTAGCTGAACGGCAAATGCGGATTCAGACCGTTGACGATATGCACTTCCGTCATGCCCGGCCGATAACGCTTCTCAATCCACTCCAATGCCTGTTCCGTGCTCATTGTGTAGGCACTGGGCATGTCTTCCTTCAATCGCGCGAACGAGCAGAACGCGCAGCTCGCCTCGCAGATGTTCGTCGTATTGAGATGTAGATTGCGGTTGTAGTAGGTGAGGTTACCGTGCCGCCGCTCACGGGCCACGTTGGCAATCTGGCCAACCGTGAGAATGTCAGAGTGCGTGGAGAGCAACATGCCGTCGTCGGAACCGAGCCGCACGCCAGCTTCCACCTTGTCGGCAATTTCGCGAAGCTTTGGATCAATGTTCATGGGCTGTCAAGAAAAACGGCTATTTTCCGCATCCTTCTCACTTTGCGGCCGCTGGTATATACTGTGGATTGTACACGATGGCAAAAGAAGGGAAAGAGTAGTATCATGTCCAGTATTCAGGCCCAGACATCCCAGGGGGGCAGCGGCGACGGCCGACACGCGTCGGAAGAGTCCGCCGCTGGATCGACCGATGGGGCGAACGGCAAGCCGGCCGAGGCGGTCGAGCGTGTCTATGTCGAAGTTGCCGAGGGTGTCCGCGTGCCCATGCGAAAAATCAACCTGACCGCCGGCGAGCCGGTCTATGTTTACGACACGGCCGGCCCGCAGGATCATGACATTCGCGACGGGCTTCCACCTTTGCGGGGAGAGTGGATTCGCCTGCGCGGCGATTGTGACGAGGTTGCACCGCTGAAGAGCGCGGCGACCGAGCCGCTGATTCCGGAAAAGTTGCGTCGATCCAAAGTTCTCCGCGGCCGCGGCCCGGTCACCCAGATGCACTACGCACGACAGGGCATCATCACGCCAGAAATGCGCTTCGCCGCCGCCCGCGAGAACATGGAACCGGAGTTTGTCCGCTCAGAAATCGCTCGCGGCCGGGCAATTTTGCCGGCCAACATCAACCATCCCGAGAGCGAGCCGATGATCATCGGCCGCAATTTTCTCGTGAAGGTCAACTCCAACATCGGCAACTCGGCCGTCCGCTCGTCGATCGACGACGAAGTCGAAAAGATGCAATGGTCCACTCGTTGGGGTGCCGATACGGTGATGGACCTTTCCACCGGCAAAGACATCCACGCCACGCGGGAGTGGATCGTGCGCAATTCGCCCGTGCCGATCGGAACCGTGCCGATTTACCAGGCATTGGAGAAAGTCAACGGCAAGGCCGAGGACTTGAACTTTGACGTCTTTTACCAGACACTCCAGGAACAGGCCGAGCAGGGCGTCGATTACTTCACGATCCATGCCGGCGTGCTTTTACGTTATATTCCGCTGACGGCGCGGCGGATGACGGGCATCGTCTCGCGAGGCGGTTCGATTCTAGCCAAGTGGTGCCTCACGCATCACGCCGAGAATTTTCTTTACACGCGGTTTCGCGAACTGTGCGAATTGATGGCCCGCTACGACGTGGCCGTCTCGCTGGGGGATGGTTTGCGGCCCGGCTCGATTGCCGATGCCAACGATGCAGCCCAATTCGCCGAGTTGGACACCTTGGGCGAACTGACGAAGATTGCCTGGGAGTATGGCGTGCAGGTGATCATCGAAGGCCCCGGTCATGTGCCCATGCACCTGATCAAGGAGAACGTCGATCGGCAGATGAAAGTCTGCCATGAGGCGCCGTTCTACACGCTCGGCCCCTTGACGACCGATGTCGCCCCGGCCTATGACCACATCACCTCCGCAATCGGTGCGGCGATGATCGGCTGGTACGGCACGGCCATGCTATGCTATGTGACACCGAAGGAGCATCTTGGCTTGCCCGATCGCAATGACGTGAAGGAAGGCATGATGGCCTACAAGATTGCTGCCCACGCGGCCGACCTGGCCAAGGGGCATCCCGGCGCGCAGGAATGGGACGACGCCTTATCAAAGGCCCGCTTTGAGTTCCGCTGGGAGGACCATTTCAATCTGTCGATGGATCCGCAGCGTGCTCGGGAGTATCACGACGAGACGCTGCCCATGCCCGGGGCAAAGCTGTCGCATTTTTGCAGCATGTGCGGCCCGCATTTCTGCTCGATGAAGATCACGCAGGACGTTCGCCAGTACGCCGCAGAGCATGAAATTGAGGAGGGGGAGGTTCTCGCCACCGGTATGCAATCGAAGGCCGAAGAGTTCAAGGCACGTGGGGCAAAACTGTATTGATGAGCGGAAGCACTTGACTCACCCGACCAAGTGGGGCACAATAAAAGTATGAATGAGCAGAATACAAAACAGATCAAGGTCGTTGTGGAGAGACATCCGGACGGATACATCGCCTACCCGCTCGGGCTTACCGGTGTCGTTGTCGGTCAGGGTGATACCTATGAAGAGGCACTTGCCGATGTGCGGTCTGCAATCGCCTTCCACATCGAGTCCTTTGGTAAGGAAGTTCTTGAAGGCGATTCGCCGGTTCTGGAAGCGTTCGTTGCGGAGACCGCGTGGTCCGTTTGACGGACCCAGGCAGCGGATTCTTTCATGGGCAAATTCCCCGTCGATGCTCCTCTGGATCGCGTACTCGCCGCCCTCATGCTACTTGAATTTCACGTCGTCCGGCGGGGCAACCACATCTCGATGATTCGCCAGAACTCGGATGGCACGAGTACGCCGCTGACGCTTCCCAATCATCGGCAGATCAAAGCCTCGACGCTCCGAAAGATTCTTACGCAGTCAAGCATCACCCGCGATGAGTTCCTCGCGGCATACGAGCGCGCGTGACGCATGGACACGCCCAATCGCACGTGATGCCTATAGGTGCAGAAGTAGGGTGGGGAGAGCGCAGCGAGCCCCACCAAAAGCGGACCGCAACAGAATTGGTGGGGCTCGCTGCGCTCTCCCCACCCTACAATTATTCGCGATCTGCACCTAAACCGGAAAACTCCAAATTTGTGGAGCGAAGCTGTATTGACTAACGCCCCATGGCGTGAAACAGTGTATCCAGCGCGGCGGGGTCAAGCCCCCGAGACGAGTTTGACAGAGAACCCGTAGCCGCGCCAAAAGAGTTGGACGATAGGACCGCCGCGGTGGCAGCAGACTGCAGCGTCGCCGAGGGGACCGCGACGCTGCGGCCTAACTGCCGACCGGAGGGTTTGGGGCTGGTAACCGTAACATTGAACGATTGCACGGCCGACGCCGCGCCGTTGCTGGCGGTGACTGCAATCTGCACGCTGCCAACGCAGTTCGCCGCCGCACGAATCATCAACTGGTTGCCGGACACGACCACCGACACCGCGTTTCCACTGGCGGTTCTGGCCGAATAACTTACCGGCGAGCCGGCCGGATCGCGGCCCGACAACGATAAGGTTAGGCTCGAACCGGCGACCAGCATCTGGTTGGCGATCGGTGAAAGGCTGGGCGCAGCCGGAGCGGGCGTCGGGGTTGGAGTTGGGGTTGGAGTTGGTGTTGGGACCGATAGCCCGCTGGCAGCTAGCGTAAACGAGCCAACCGGCGAGCCTGGATAACTGCTCACAGCCAGATAATACGTGCCGCTCCCTGTCGCCTGCCAAGTAATGCACGATGCCCGATTGCCCTGGGCCACGTCATCATTTTGGGCAATCACCGTCTGACCGTTCGTGCCCAGGAGCGTGAGCACGGAGTCGTAAAGTGAGCCTAATGCGACCTGGAACGAGTATTTCTGTCCGGCTACGACCTGGACCTTGAAGTAGTTCGTGTCGCTGGAATTGGCCACGTAGCCTTGCGCGGTGGAACCGATGCCCACAGCCACGGCCGTCGATGGGTTCGTCCCATGCGTGACGGGGGTGACCGGCGTGGGCGTAGCCAGAAGTTTCAACGTATTATAAGCATTCAGCCGTCCGCCGCTGACGACCTTGCCGGCCAGTGCGGGAAGCTTGTCAACGCCTTGCAGCAGGGCGTTACGGACCTGCGCCACCGTGGCATTGGGGTTGGCCGCCCAGGCCAAGGCCGCCACGCCGGCGACCTCGGGTGAGGCCATGCTCGTGCCGGATAAGTAACCGTACTTGCCGCCGGGCAGCGTGCTATAGATACTGACGCCCGGCGCAGCCAAGCTGACCGTGTTGGCCCCGTAATTGCTAAATGTCGCGAGCCGGTCGTTTGAATCACTCGCGGCCACGGAGACGACGTTCGCCAGACCCGAACTTGCCGGGTATTGCGGCTTCAGGTCGTTGTTGCTGGCTGAGTTTCCTGCCGCAGCGACGAAGAGAATTCCCGCATCGCCGGCCGCCTTGATCGCCGCATTCAAACCGATGTCGCTGTCGGTGCTGCTCCAACTGGCATTAATCACCCGCACGTTCACGCCGTACTGAGTTCGCTGCAACGTGGCATAGTTGACCGCGCGGATGGCATCGGACGTGTACCCCCCGCCATTGGCGTCGAGGAACTTCAGCGGCATGATCGTGACGTTCCAATTCACGCCCGTCACGCCCACGCCGTTGTTCCCCACCGCTCCGATAATGCCGGCGACGTGGGTACCGTGCCCGTTGTTGTCCATGGGATCGCCGTTGTCGTCGGCGAAATTGTAGCCGTGTAGATCACCGTTAAAGCCATCGCGGCCGGCGTTGGAATTGGTCCAGATGTTCGCGGCGAGGTCGGAATGTGTGTAATCGACGCCCGAGTCGATTACCGCCACCACCACGTTCTTGCTGCCGGTCGTGATGCTCCAAGCCTGGGTGGCGTGGATGTCGGATCCGGCCGTCCCGCCGTTCTGTCCCGTGTTGCTGAGTGCCCAGAGTTGCGAGTACTGGGCATCGTTGGACACCGCGTTGCTCTGTTTGAGCGAATCGAGCTCAAACCAGGCAATCTGGCGGTCAGACTGAAAGGCAGCGGCTACCTGAACGGCCGTGGCATGATAGGATCGCACCAGCACTTCGCCCACCGTGCCGAGACCTTCAAGGATCTGAAACTGCACACCGCTCTGCGGCAGCAGGCGGGCGACATCGGCGGCATTGTTCATGCCGCTTAACGAAGCCGTATTGAACTGCACGATCCAATCCAGTTGACCGCTGGCGTTGCTTGGGACCGGCGAGCCGGATGCGACCGGCGTATTGCTGGCCGTGATCGACGGTGCCGACGCATGATGAGGTTGATTGGTCGCGGCATAGCTCCCGAACCAGCCCGACGAAACCATGGCCGAGACCAGGTCGCCGGTGAGCATTTGCCGAACTTCAAGTTGTTCAAGCCGAAGCGATCTTCGCACGGCGCGCAGGCTGAGCCTGGAGGAGGTTTTGCCTCGATGTCGCATTGGTACCTACCGTTGAATTCGGTTGCCAAGCCGTCCCAACCGGGAGCTAACCGGGATGGGGTCGAGACCCTCGGCTCTGCCGCGAAAGCGGCGTATTATCCTTGAAAAGACGAAACGACGAGAAAAGTCAGCGACGAGCCTGAAAAGGGAGTGGCATCATCGTTATCTAAACTCTGTGTCAATTTTGCCCTGGTGTCAACCATTTTGCCGACGAATTATCCCGAATTGACGAAGAAGGTTTACCGAAAATTCCAGCTTCTTTTTCGCCACGCGTTTCCTTTTTGCCACACCCGCGTGGCCCATCAGAGACAACGCATGTTTGGAGAGATTAGTGAATCACTGGGCTTCCGTCAAGAGCGGAAGTTGACTTCTCCTGTAATCCGGATTGACTTCCGTGCGGAAAAATGCCACGCTGGGGGTTTGGAGGTTGTCTGGTCCTAGATTTTTTTCCGGAGGTTTTCTGATGCCCCTATGCATCTGGCTGTTAAGTGTGTCGTTGGTCAGTCAAATTGGCGGCAATCCTTCCGTTTCCGTGACTGCGGCTCCACGCACTACCAATCCGGGCGTGCCGGCAGTTCTCGCCGAAACTCGTCCTGAAACTCCCGCCATGGACAGGGCTCTTATTCGCGAGCCGGCGGCGGCCCAAGCCGGGGTTGTTCAGCCGGGTGCCATGCCTGTGCGGGTAACAACTGCGCAACGGGTAAGCGACGCCCTCACGCTGCCGCCGGGCAGCACGATAAGCGGCCAAACGGTTTCGCTGGTATCGGTCGTCGCAACGGTGCCGGAACGTCTGCGGCAAATCGAAGCAGTTCACGCCTACTGGAGGCTAGCGGAGGCCGTGGGCGAATATCATTTCAGTCATGAGCGTCAGCAGCGACTCCTGCGGCTGCGCACGGGAAATGACGAAGCGGCCGATCTGCGAACCGCTCGGGCGGTTGCCACGGCACAAACGTGCGAGGCCGAATTGCAGATAATGACCGCCCAACACGATCTGGCGGAAATTCTGCTTCTCGTTCCAGGCACTCCCCTGCCGTTGCCTGCCGACCAACCGCTGGTTGGCCCCTATCGCACGCTGTTCACTGAATTGTTTGCCGGAAAGAAGGCCCCGGAGCGCGCCCGAATGCTCGATCAGAAGCTGCCGCTTCGCAACCAAGCGGTCGAGAGTCATGTCGCGGCTTTGTTGGCGGCTGAAGACGCACTGGACGCAGCCACCAAACTCCAGGCCAACGGCCAGGGACGTTTGGCGGCTGTTATCGCAGCTTTGGATACTCAGGTCCGGCAGCAACAGGCTTTTCTGGCTGCCGTTTGTCGGTATAACCACGACATCGCCGATTATGCCCTTGTGGTTGTTTCACCGCAGACGACGCCCGATCTTCTCGTCGGCACCTTGATTAAGCTAAATCGGCCAGTCGGCCAGTTGGTCGCGCCCCTGCCGACGATGTTGGGTAGTGTAGGCGTCCCGCCTGCAATTCCGAACCTGCCGACACCGGCGGCGCGCCCGGGTAGGATCGCTGGGCAAGCGACGGAAGCCGTGACCGCGGTCGGGGCCGAAGAAACCTCGCCCGCTAATTCGTCTTCGGTGATTGCTCCTCCCAATCCGCTTCGGAGCAATGATTCCGAGGAACCACGACTGGCCCCGCCACAGGAATCGGCCATTCCTCTGGTCCCAGATAAACCTGCAATCAAAAATTGAAATCGCTAAACCGCAAGCGAATTTTTATACTGGAAATTGGTACCACGCTCCACGCACCACGCTCCACGCACCACGCTCCACGCACCACGCTCCACGCTCCACGCTCCCATGG
>Ga0194058_10001142_pt1 | contig 13282 bp, 10 predicted proteins | sample SepL4417m_MetaG_FD_155490 | JGI IMG/M metagenome (GOLD analysis project Ga0194058, IMG submission 155490) | Anoxic zone freshwater microbial communities from boreal shield lake in IISD Experimental Lakes Area, Ontario, Canada - Sep2016-L442-17m | ecosystem: Environmental > Aquatic > Freshwater... | reverse complement strand
GCGGGTATGGCAGCCCGGTTCCTTCTCTCTGGGTTCGGCCACATGACCGCCCGGATTGAATAGAATAAATATTTCTGGTGTCTTCCGTGACCCATTCCATGCTCTGCATTTCGGCGAGTTGGTCACGGTTCCAGACGATGGCATTTTCGTTCTTCCCGTCGCTGTTTTTGAAAATAAGATGCGCATGGGGATGAAGCCTATCCTGATGTATGATCCCAACGAACGGTGTGCCGGGCGCATATTTCTCGGCGAACTGTTCGCAGAGGTCGGCAAGTGCTTCATAGGATTGTCTCCTTTCCCCTGAATCACTTGTTTCTTCCATTGAAATAACAACATGGCGGACCTCAGCCCGATTATGCGGGAGATCAGCAATTAGAGAATGAGCGTCAGTGCCTGCATCACGCACAAGCCCTCCTTCGGCAATCCCATTGATGAGGCCATAAACTCTGTCGTTAGATTCCGAAAGAGATTCAACCTCATTGGGCTGCCTTCCATTGGGAAGGTAACAGTGCCGTAACAGATTGTAGGCGCGACCTCGGGCAGGCTTGATGACGATTATGACTTTCATGCGAGTATCCTCTGAAATATTTTCAAGAGTGCATGCAGTGCCACTCCATCTGTTGTTTCCCCCCAAGACAGCCGTAGGGATTGGTTAATAAGGACGCCAAGGGAAATCAGGTCCCGGCGGGCCAGTAGGAGTTCATTGAGATCCAGTCCCTCTTGAGTGGATGCCAGTAGAAATGAAATAGCTCGCCCACGTGAGAGAGGAGGAAGAGAAGACAGCCTAGAGGCAACAGGTTTCGAGATTCTAATCCTAATTTGAGTTGTTGTGTTCATATAGGGAGTTTTTGAGGGGGGTATTAGTGCCAGCTAGGCGATTTGTCTCATCTTGCAGGGGCAAGTTAAGATAATCGGTATCCCCCCCATTGTTTTGTCTGAGAAATTCTAAAAAAGCCTTAGCAATTTTCGCGCTTGTAATATGTCGTTTTGCGAGGCGCTTGAAGTGCGACTCTGCAAATAGTATGAACGAGGCAATAACGATATCTCTAACTGTTTTTGGAAGCTTATAGCAACCAAGCTCTGCCAATCTTTCGCTAGCTATTTGCTGGATGTTCATTTACTACTATATTAGTATTTCAGTTTAATGTCAAGCATTATTATTAGTATTTTACATAAAACCTTTATCTCGCCCGATTGACTGAATAATTGTTTGAAAATGCAATGGCAGATCGCACAGACATACTAATTGTTTAGATTCTCCTGACTCGCCTTCCTTGTCAATCATGAGCATTGGCTTAATCATTAGCAGTGGAAAAATAACACGAAGAACGGCGAATGACTCATATTGAGGGAGTTCAATTAGCGATCTGCATTCACTCGCCACTGAGGGCAAGTCAACTTTAATTGCGTTTATCATTGCATCACCATTCACGGGCTGAGTGATGATAATGTCGAGAAAACTCCCGCTTAATGTCGCCTCAGAAAATATTTTGTTTTTCATGCCCATCAGACCTTTCAGATTAGTTGTTTTCATTTTTTTGTTTAAATTATTGAGATTCAAAAACCAATTATCTAATGAGAGGCTCCCCCTCAGAAGGGGGAGCTTCATTAACAGCCCCATGAATATCCACTCGTTCAGAATGGAATATCATCATCAAGATCTGCAAGAAACGGATAGCCTACCGGCATACCTGCCACGCTTGGAGTCGATGGTTTAGTGACCTTCCTAAGCCATACTTCCGGACGTGCTCCTGACCGAGGTTTTTCGAATTGCGCCAGAGTGCCATCAGCAACCTTTTGCTTGATAAACTCCCGAGCAATATTTTGACCTATATCAGCCGGCCCGCACCGAAGCAATAGCTCGACTTTTGGTATCTCTCTGTCTGAACCAAACAAAGCAACTAGTTGGTCAGGTGTTGCCGTTCGTGTTGTAAGTCCTGGCTTCCCCGTTTCCTGCGGTGGCGCAGCATCTTCCCAGAAAATCCTATTTGCTGCATGAGCAAAGTATTTCAATGGTGAGGGCCAACCGATTTTGCTTTTCCCTTTTGCCGCTATGAAGCAGAAGGTTTTGCCATCTTTGAGCGGGTTAATTGCGATGACCGACCTCGCCAGATTTGTTAAATCAGCGGTGCCAGCCATACAGTATTGGAAGTCATGCGAACTGAACTTTGACGTGTCCATATTTTGAGTTTTGGTTGTATGGTGGGTGCAAATCGCCCCCACGTTAAACCTGTCTATCAAGGAGCTAAGGCCGCCGCGCATGAATGCAATTACTGCTTTAGCATTGGTCGGATCATCACCAATGAAAGCCATTAGAGGATCGAGACGAATTATGTCAGGCCATCCCTGTTGGTTTATCAGTTCTGATTCCAATGCTTCAAGAAAAGCCAGGCCAGAAACGCTTCTCAACGTGATATATCGAGTTGAATCTCCAATTTGATCAATTTCTGACTGACATAGGTCAAGTGAAGTAAATATTCCTCTTGTAGTTTTATGCATATCAGCTGCATCATTCTCTGCCTGGAATGTTAGTATTTTTAGTGGCCGTGCTGGAACTATTCCGAGCGCTGGATGTCCGAGCGCCCATAGCGCGTCCTGCTGCGCTGAGAGGGCACTCTTACCAACGTGTGACGGTCCGGCAATAATTAATATGCCCTTTCGGCACAGGAAATTATTACCAAGCAGATTATCACTAGGGTTTGACCTGAAGTTATAATAGTCTTTTAGACTCATGACGTCAGGTCTAACAACAGGAGCAGCGACTGGAGTAGCTGGCCCCGTAAATGGCGGAAGGTGATGCGCGTATGGCATATTATATATCCTCCTTTCCAACATTGAGGTTGAGTTTGGTTTTTAGTTCTTTCACTAATGCGGAAGTTGCATTTGTAAACCGATTTAATAATGTTATTTTTATCATAACATTTTTTTGTTTTGGAGCGAGTTTTTTAAGGCGCTCACAAAAACGGTTGAGGTTAACTATTTGGTGACACATAAATGCCTTTGGAACATTTACCAGATTTAGATTTTTCGTGAATAATGTTATTTTCATAACATTATTTTGTTTCACGATGTAGAGTGACAAAATCGGCTACGCCAATGCTATTGAAAACATAATTTTGTTATGAAAAATCAAACTCCAATCCAAAACCTCGAAATACTTAAAAAGCTTATCGACGCCAAAACGTCGGGAAAGTATGTTATCATTAAACATGAGACTCAAGGCGGGATTAAGCTCCAAAACTCATTCGCCAAGGTTAACCAAATTGATTTGGGCAATAAAAAAGTCAGTTTTACAGAGAGTAAAACTGTCTTCATTGACAATATCCAAGACGTTGTCGCCACCAGTCGAATGAAGAAGAAATAACCTCAAACTGACCAAGGCAAATCATTCGAAGAACCGGGAAGGTTCGCCAACTCTCTTGAAATGAGTAAGTTGTGGCATCAAGGAAATGGCGGAATTTGATGCATTTTCCCCTTGACTCGGAGTGACTTTCTGGCTAAGATGTTTACATCTCAGGGGTGGATCTACTGAATGCTTTAATGTATTTAGCTGGCGTAGCCAGCATCCAAACCTAATGCTAATGTTAGTATTATGCTATATTAGATATTGCGCTAGCTCTTCCAATATTAACTTGGCCATAGCTGCGTTTGTGCCTTTTATTGCTGGGGCATGAGCTGTTTCAAACATAGCCTCGTTGCCTTTGCCCTTGTAATAAAAATCTATTACTGTAGAGCTCGGAATAAATTTTGGACCCACAGGACTTTCAGTGAATGTTAGACGGACAGATTGATTTAAGGGATCATTTTTTGATATGCTTATTTTGTGGGGTGTTAAAATGTTAGTAAGCACCTGTGATAAAAATGAGATCGGAGACCCCATCGCATATTTTGCTAGTATGCGCGCTTTTGTTCTTTGCTCTACAGGAATGCGACCGTTTTTTACTGGCAGTTTTATCCTAGTTAAAGGATGTATTTCAGGAGCTCCCACTAAGTAAGCAACTTGTTTTGCCCGAGTTAAAGCTGTATAGGTCCATTTTCTAAAATCCACGGATCTAACATCATCGCGCTTTCCAAAAACAATTCCTGCCTCCTGCCATTCTCCACCTTGCGCTTTGTGGCAGGTGATTGCATAACCATATTTTGCTCTGACGGCATTGAAATATAAATCATTTTTCAAACCAGGTGAATTCTGTTTTTCCTCGTCAGTAAGTTTTTTCCACCTTTCACTGCATGCTGTGATTAAGGCATTCTTCATTTCGTCGGAAATATCTGGATTTTTGAAATCCTCAAATGTGTTCATTAGAATCTTAATAGATCTCACGTTTCGAATTCCTGCACTATCTGCATCTTCGTCTTCCACATCTATATCTCTAAAAACGAAAGAAATCCCTGATTTCGTTTGAGGCAACTCCTCAATCTCCTCAGTCAGTCTTACAACCTTCACAAAGGTTCCATTCAGCAATCCAAACAATCGGTTATTTGCGCAAACAATTAACCGATCCCCAATGGATAAATCGGTCCTCCCTAATCCTAATCGAATCGATTTGTTGTAATCGAAGGCATCTTGATTGCGGTAAGTAATTACAGTAAATGGCGAAGGATATTGTTCTGCTGATTGAACTGCCTTCAGGATTATGTCTTCCCTCGTCGATTCTACCACACTGACTCCGTCATCTTTGATCATCAAATAATTTGCAACGTCGTTCTCAATGAAGTGTCGAACATCTGTTGCAGCTCGGACGATTCCGCTATCCGCCGCCTGTCTTACAACCGTGTTTAAAACAATGGACTTTGCAGCAATCCGGAATTTATTATTTAGATATTCAGGACTAAGGGCGAATGAGTCCTTGTCGTTTACTGGAGGCAATTGACAAGGATCACCAAACACGATTAGCTTTGTTTTATACGCGGTGTTTTTCAGCTGTAAAAATGCGATCAAGTCAGTGAGCAGTTTTCCTGTACCGGCACCTTTTCCAAAATCTACAAACTTCGGGTCGGAAACGTAATCGCTTACAAGCGAGCCTTCATCGACAATCGCAACCATTTCGTGATTTTCTTCCAGCATTCGGCCCAATGGGAAGTTTAAGGTGTATAATATGCCGATTTTTCTCCTCGTCATGTGAGAAAAACTGTAAATAGAGCTATGAATCGTCGCTGCCGCATGTTTAGTGCGATCACAAATCATTCTAGCAGCCCGACCAGTGGGAGCCATAAGTCGGCGCTGACGATGCATACGAATAAGATAGTCGTTTAGAAGCACAAGCAGGAAGGTTTTTCCTGTGCCTGCGAATCCCTGTACTATCAAGCATCGTTCTCTTGATTGTAGAAATGCATCAATTTGGGCCGCCGCAGGAAGTTGATCTTGCTGCAAACGATTCTTCGCAAAATCGAAAAACGAATAGGAACCCAGAGGAATCGGCACCTCCAGTGGCGGAGTTTTTTCTGCTGCCTCTTCCGGAACTGGTTTTTCCTTTGGTATATTTGCCTGCTTGACGATCGGTTTACTGCGCGTCTTTTCAGTGCTTGTTTTTTTGCCGGAGGTGGAAGCAGCCTCTTGTTTTCTAGTTCGGGCTTTTGATCCTCTCAGTGGAGCCGAAGGTGCCTTTTTAACCTTTCGAGGTTTGGAAGGAGGAGAATCTTTTTTTTCGACAGATTTTGCTGTCGGAGATTTCTTAGAGCGAGTGACGGCAGCAGCTTTTGTTTTCGTCTTCGCTGAGCTCTTTTCAATCGCCTCAAGTTTGCTTGTCTTCTTGGTTGCGCGTGTCGATTTACTCTTCTTCTGGTCTGCACGACGTTTGGGGGTCATGTCCCCTGATTACATCAGCAGCTTTGAGTTGGCGATTTTTTTCTTGTTGCCAGCGGTTCACCTCTGACAGGCTGTCAGACCGAACTTATGTTGGGTCTGTCGCTTTCCAAAGAGCATCGCCAATCTCTGTTTGCCATGACTTCTGAAGGAGCATTCGGAATTTCATTCCTTCGGCATCTTTTCCAAGCACGAACTCACCGGCGCGAATGGCAGTTTCAGAGTGGCAGGTGAGAAGATCGAGAAACTTGCGTTTGTATTCAGTGTCGTCGTTTCCCTTGAGGTGATCCCCCTTGGTCTCAAGTATTGAAAACCGGAATTTCCCGTTTTCTGTTCCTGTAATGCACACCAGAAAATCCGGGAACACGCGATTCTTCTGCCAGCCTTGCAGACCGTATGAGTCTTGTCCGACTGCGATTCTGTGCCACCAATGGACGCAGGCTTCGCCGTCCAGATACCATGCTGTATCTTTTTCCAAGCTGTTCAACTCTCTCTCGAAAACCTTTTCAAAAAGGCTTTTCTCCAACGGGCTCCCGTTCTTTCGGGACAGCTCGCGGTCTTCCTCGGAAACGTCTATTTCCAGCGATTGGGCAAGACGCCAGTTCAGTTCAGAACTTTTTGCAGCATCTAGCCGGAATTGAATTTCTCCTTTTTCTAACTTTGTACGAAAAAGAGATTCGGCAGCAGCATTGACCTGATCGCGCAACTCTTCTTTTAAGAGTTTGAGCAGAGTCAACCGGTTGGCATATAGCCTGCGGGTGTCCAATCCCTGCTTCGTCAATCGGGCTACGGCTTCTTTCAAAATCCGGGTAGCTTCCCATGGGTTCGGTATGACTTCCAAAAGTTGCCGAACCAAAAAGGGGATGTCCAAACCCTCTGCTGGAAGCTCAGATGTCTCCTCCTGCAAGATATTATCGAGGATCATTTGTCCGCCGTCAGGCTTCTTTGCCACCGTCACAGTGGCAATTGTCTTCTCAATTTTCGCCTTGGCCGTCTCGAAGGATGTAGCCTTCATGCAATGGAATTCTTTCCAATCCAAAGCTCCCAAAATATCTCGTTCGTAATCCAAGAGGCGAAAATCCTTATTCTCTTTGTGCAAAATCCGTGGAAGGAGAATTGGCGGGATCTTCCTGAATCCCTCCCTCCGTTTGAGTTCCAGCGGCTTCGTGGTTCGTCCCTTTCCCCCTCCTATTATTCCACGAACACTCGACGCCAAATCTCCCAAGCCTTCCTCTTGCAAGCCAGCCCTAACGCTTTGCACCGCTTTGTTGACTTCCTGATCGAAGGTGAAGACAAAGCACTCATCAAGCCCCGGCCTGCGGGTTAGGCGGGCTCCTGGCTGACGGAGCACCCTGCCAATCATCTGAGTCAACGCCGTATTGGCGGTGGTTTTGGAAAGGATCGCCAAGACATAGGCGAACGGGCAATCCCAGCCCTCTTGGAGAGCCGCTTTGGTGATGATGTATCGGACCTTGCATGTCTGATGCATTAAATCTTCGTCCCCGAGTTCGTCATCCTCGGAAGTTTTCAACCGGATTTCCTCCTCCTTCACTCCAAGCTTTTGAATGAGGTACTCCCGCGCATCCTCAGCGTGGACCAGCCCACTGTCCCTCTGGTCTTTTCCTGTCCGTTCTACACGGATCAACAAGATGGGCCGGATGTATCGGTTTTCTGCGGAATGCAGTGCTTCTGCTTCTTTCCGTAGTTCGCTCAATTTGTCATGTGCCGAAACGAGAGTGCCTTTCCAGCCTCCCTTACTCTCATTGATTACGTTGACCGGAAGCTTAATCATCTCCTCGTCCTTCAAATCTGTGCCAGGAACAGAAACAAGGACATTTGAGGAATGCCTTCCGTTGGTGTTTGGGGTGGCGGAAAGTTCCAGTAGAAATTTTGGGTTGAACCCGTCAATCGTATTCCGGGCTGTGTCGGAGTAGGCTTTGTGTCCTTCGTCCAGAATGATCACTGGCCGGAGCAATCGCAGGACATTTCCCAAGCTCATTTTTATGGATCGCGACCCAGGAGCAATTCCGTCTTTCCATCCAAGATCCGCAAGGTCGTTTTCATCCAAATTGGGGACAGCCTTAAGCAATTCGCCATTTGCGACGGAATCATCCTCCTCTGGAAAAAATGATGTGAACCGCCCTCCGTCCCGGAAAAGTCGGAGCGTTTCTTTGGTCTGCCTTGAAGCTGATGGCAGCATGAGAAGCATGACACAAAGGAACTCTGCCGTATCGCGGATATTGAAGGAATCGGCCTTTTCTAAAAGTTTTACCCTGCCCCCAGAGGCCCTTTCAAGAATCTGCCGGTAGGGGTGTTCTCGGTTCGCCAGTTGTTTCCATGTCTGGCGGTAGATCGCATCTGTAGGCACAACCCAGAGAACAAATCCGGTTTGCTTTTTTAGAAAGTCGGTTTGCAATCTTTCAACCGATGAGGCTGCAAGCAAGGTTTTCCCCCCTCCGGTGGGCATCTTGATGCAGATGTTTGGGATGGATTTTCCGAATCCATCCTTTCTAACCAAGTAGGGAGCAATGACCTCATTCCCGTCCTGATCAAGGAGAGTTGGCAAGCGCCGCTCATTATTGAGCTGGTCCCATGCAGCCGTGCAGGGATCGCTAAGCACTGATGCAGGGTCCATGCCGCTCTCCTTGATTACCGTCCTGATTTTTTCGATTTTTTCAACCTGTTCGGACAGAACAGAGAGAAATCGGTCGAATTTCTGCAATACCCCAAGCTGATAGTCTTTGAATTCCACAGTTGGCTAGTCTCCTAGAATCCTGTGGATGGCGTAAGGAAGCTGGCAGAATTCGATGCGCCTGGCCGTCAGTTCGCGTTGGCCCATGAATTTTGCCACGGCAAAAACAATGGATCTTTTCCCATCCTTGTTCCCGGTCGCTACAGCCTCGGCCCGAGTCGAATTCAAGGCTGCCTCATTAGATCGGAGCCATTCCCTATCCGGTTGGTAGAACAGATGAAGCCGGAAAAGTTCAGTTTCCCCTATAAATCCATCAGACCTAGGCTTGGCGACTTTCTCAAGGCTTCGCCCTGTGGCCGTGTAGAAGACGTACCGGGCCAAAGATTCAAATGTCGGAAGATTTTCCCCGTCCAAAAGAGTTTCGACATTGATAGGATCGCCTAAGGTACAAAATGTAAAGCTCCCGCCCAACCCCGGCATGGTCTCTTTGATGGCCTTCTCACCTGTAACCGTAAGTACGCCGTCCTTCACTTCCTTTTTGACTTTCTCGAAAGCAGCTCCCTCCAGCCGCTCAATGCTTTCCACCTTTTCCAGAAGTTCGGGAGCTTTCTTCAACACGGACCAAGTCAATTTGGTGGAGAGCAACTCCTTCCTCTGGGTGCCAGTAAACCTGTATCCATTGATCACCCTTCTGACTCTTTCCGCAGTCAGAGCGTCAGCGTAGTCTTCACACTCAACCATGATAAAACGTCTATTCCCATTGTCCGCGCTATTTGCTGCCAAGACTGCGTGAGCGGTCGTACCACTGCCTCCGGTTGGGTCAAGAATCAAGCTGTTTTGATCCGTGGCTATTTCCAAGATCCTAGAAAGCAGTCGAACCGGCTTGGGGGTAATAGTTGCGAGTTCTGGCGGCAAATCTGGCATGATCTCCCGTAATTCCTTTTTGGCCTCATCCGTATGTCCAGCGAATTCATGAGGCCACCATGTGCTGGGAACAGTCCCCCCATCAGCGCCTTTTAAAGAATCAAGATAGCGTTTATACCCTGGCGTTTTACTGGTGCCATCCGTTCCCCAGGCAACCAAGCCATTCCGAACATTTTCCAGATGCTTCTCTTCTTCGTATGCCCACACCCTCGTTTTTTTCGGCCAGACTTTCTCACCGGTTGGGTGCGTTATGGCGTAATAAAGGTTTGGGCGCTCATCCGCCGTCTTATTGCAGGAATAGTCGCTGATACGGAAAACCCCCTTTTCATCCTCATGGCGGTAGTTTTTATTGTTCGCCTCGGTTCTCTCCAACAAACTTCGGGAAAACTCCTCTCCCTTCCTGTAAACCAGAATGTGATCGAACATCGGTGAAAATCCCTTCGCATCATTGGCTGTGGCGTATTTTTTCTGCCAAGCAATGTGGGTGTAGAAGGATTCGTCCTTGCAGAATATTTCGTCCAAAAGACACCGCATACGATGCTGTTCATTGTCATCAAGTGTCGCAAAGAGCACCCCATCATCGGCCATCAGTTCCCGAATGAGGCACAACCTCGGCCACATCATGCACAGCCATTTGTCGTGCCGTTCCAGATCCTCCTTATCCACAGGATTGGCTGATTTTTTCAGCCATTCCTTCATGAGAGGAGACCTCACATTGTCGTTGTAGCACCACCCCTCGTTGCCGGTGTTGTACGGGGCATCCATGAAAACACAGTCCACCTTGCCTGCGTGGGTCGGAAGCAACGCCTTCAGCCCCTCCAAGCTATCGCCATTGATGATGAGATTGTCATCCAGTGACGGCTTGGCCTTCGCAAGCGGGAGAGATTTCTTGGTGTCCACCACCAATTCCCGAAAGGGAACGCTGAGGTGGTGGGAGTAAATGAACTGCTTTCCTTTGAAATCGAGTGAGGGCATGGCGGCAAATCGGATTGTGCCTGAAGCCATTCTGACTGGAAAGCCTGAAAAACTGAAATCGCCAAGCCCGGTCGTCAACTCAGCAATCCCCGGTGAACGATTCCCTATGATTGCCTCGCAGGAGCTGCGAACACCTTTCAGGTCATGGCCTTCCACAGATTTGAAAGTTGCTCTGATTTTGTCCACTTCCGGCTTCCTCAAAAAGTGTGCAGGAATGTCTTGTCGCTTTGCGAGAGGCGTAGATAACGTGCACGAAGACAGAAAAATATACTCATGCCCAAGCAACTTACCTGGCGCAAGGCCATCGAAAAGATCCTCAGCGAGGCAAGTGGAGCCGTTCACTACAAGGATCTTACGGATAAGATCATCGAGGCAGAACTACGCACGGAATTGGGAGCCACCCCCTCCAACACAGTCAGCACCCAGCTTTGCACAGCGATAAGGAACGACGGGGCAAGCTGCCCTTGGCAGAAAATTGGAGGGGGTTTGTACATCTGGAAAGCGAAAACTGGCATTTCTCCCGAAGCTACCCCTCCAGAACTTCATGTTGGTGAGGAGGAAGAGGAAGAACAGTATGCAGTCGTCAGCTCGTTTGGCATGTTTTGGCGCAGAGAAGCCATCGAATGGACAGCTACACCGAAGATTTTTGGAATGCAACAGATTGGTGCCGAAGCCGTCGATTTCGCAAAGCAAATTGGAATTTACCTCCTTTATGACGGCAGAGAGATTATTTACGTGGGCCGCTCAACTGAAAGGCCCCTCGGAAGGCGGCTCTACGAGCATACAATGGATCGCCTAGCCACACGATGGGACCGCTTTTCATGGTTTGGCGTCTTGCCTGTCTCTGCTAACGGGGCACTCGGCAAGATGCCCGACAACTTCAATTCGACGAACCTTTTGCCTGCGCTTGAGGCCATCCTGATTGAAGCTCTCGAACCCCGCCAGAATCGAAAGAGGGGCGACGATCTGTCATCTGTAGAGTTCATCCAGCGGCCTGACCCTGAGATTCAGAAGAAAATTGTAATGCAGACGGTGGAAGCAGCACTGAGAAAACCATGAGCCTGTCAGCAAGTGTCAGCAAAAGTGTCAGCAATTACAGAGTTGAACAGAGTCAAGCAGGGTGGCAGGAAACTGCTTGACCGCAGGTAAAGCACTGTTATAATGTCCTGTATATGAGGCAAATATAGGCCGAGCCCTACCTCCGGAGCCACTTTCTTGGAGTCGCGAAATCCCTGCCGATCCGGTTAACGGACACCGGGATTTCGCCATCGTCCGCGAAGGCGCACAGACACAAGAGGTTCCGGCGATTTTTGGCCTTCGTGCAGCACTCTCTCTTCGCGCCTCTCGCGACCGGATTCACCCCAAAAACCGCCCTCTCGCCACGCTCTCCCCGGAAACTCTCTCCACTCTCGGTCCCGGCCCGTCTTGGTTAACACCCATTTTCAAACGTGGGGTCATGTTTTCGGAATCTCGAAAAAGAGCCTCCCTCCGACCGTTTCGGATTGTTCTCTGCGCGAAATGATGCACTGTGGTTCATCATGAAGAACCGCCCCCTGAAAGCTCGCCGTCCCGTTGCCGGAGAGAGCGTAGATCGGATTACTCTGAGCATCGCCTCAGAGGACAAAGCGGCGCTGGGGAAAATCGCCGACGAGAAGAAGGTCAGCATCGCGTGGGTCATTCGCGACGCCATCACGAAATACCTCTCGGACGAGCCGAAAAAATCAGGAGCGTGACCCCGCAGATGTCCTACCCCCTCTGAAAAGATCGAACATTTACCTTATTGATGAAACTCGAAGAGATTAAAGCCGGAGCCAGCATCGCAGGGATCGAGCCGTCCCTGATCGTATCGGTGGTGGCTGCCGTGCCGATCTCGGCGGACTCCGTTCGCGTCGTTTACCAAACGCCTGACGGCACGCTTCGTGACCGCCTTGTTGGTCGCGACGATGAGTCGAGCATCAGCATTGCCACCCAAGAACGCCCGTGGTCGTTCGACGGCGACGGCGAGGCCTTCAAGCTGGCTGTGGAGGCCAAGCGCATCGATCTCGCTTTCCTCTTTGACCCGATGATGGCTGTTCATACGTCCAACGTTGACCCGCTTCCGCATCAGATCACGGCTGTCTACGAGTCGATGCTGCCTCGCCAGCCTTTGCGCTTCGTTTTGGCGGATGACCCGGGTGCTGGGAAAACGATCATGGCGGGGCTCTACATCCGCGAACTCATCATGCGAGCCGACGCGAGGCGAATCCTCATCGTCGCACCTGGTAGTCTGGTCGAGCAATGGCGCGATGAGTTATTCGAGAAGTTCGGACTCCAATTCAGCGTGTTTTCCTCTGCGCTGGAGGCGGCAACGCCTACCGGCAATCCGTTCGAGGACCTCGACCACCTGATTGTCCGGTTAGACCAAATGGCCCGGAACGAGGAACTCCAAGGCAAGCTGCTCGCCGCGTCGTGGGATCTGGTGGTTTTTGACGAAGCCCACAAGCTGGCGGCGCATTACTTGGGATCGAAATTGGACAAGACCGGGCGGTTCAAATTCGCTGAAAAGCTCGGGGCTCGTGCCCGGCATCTTTTGCTGATGACGGCCACCCCTCACAATGGGAAGGAGGAGGATTTTCAGCTTTTCCTTTCGCTGCTCGATTCTGACCGGTTCTACGGGAAGTTCCGCGACGGCGTCCACAAGGTCGACACCTCGGACATCATCCGGCGAATGGTGAAGGAAGATCTGGTGAAGTTCGACGGCACCCCTCTTTTTCCGGAGCGCCGAGCATACACGGTTAATTACAAGCTCTCGGAGATCGAGGCCGCGCTTTACGAGGCCGTCACGTCATACGTGAAGGAGGAGATGGGCAAGGCCGACCAGCTTCAGGGGGCACGCAAGGGTTCCGTGG